>Ga0105047_10011692_pt1 | contig 14215 bp, 14 predicted proteins | sample MAT04_FD_78384 | JGI IMG/M metagenome (GOLD analysis project Ga0105047, IMG submission 78384) | Freshwater microbial communities from Lake Fryxell liftoff mats and glacier meltwater in Antarctica - MAT-04 (megahit assembly) | ecosystem: Environmental > Aquatic > Freshwater > Ice > Liftoff... | reverse complement strand
CTCATTAAAGATATTATTCTGTTAGATAGTTTCCGTAAACAGTTACAAAAAAGTCGTCAAAACTTGTCTGCTTGAAGTTAGCAGGGTGCCAATAGGGTTTCTGCCAACGCCTAAATAGACGAATGTTGGTAAAAATACTTTTTATTCCCAATACTGCAAACAGAAGCTATAAATAATTGAATATCAAGAAACCATGTCTTTATAAAAATGTTATATGCTTGCATTCAACTTTCGTTTTTTCAATTGTCAGTTTCGTTTTTACAATATAATTTTGGGCTATAGGTTCATTTTTCACGATATTACTTCAGTCTCATCAATGTTTCTTAAATGCTCGCTCTAGTTAAACCAGACGGTACAAAGCTGATAAATCAACCTTTCATGCTCTTTGCAAAAGTGTTGTTCTTTTGTTGATGATAGTAGTAGAATGCTTTTCTTAAGCTTTTGGTGTCTTATAATGGCAACTGCCAACTAAAAGCTAGCAGCCAACAGCCAATCACCACCTTCCCCAAGCAATATTCTCAATCACCACAATACTCAAGCTAACAGCTAATGTCCAACAGTTAAAAACTAGCAGCTAACTGCCAACAGCAATCAGCCATTCACCACCTTCCCCAAGCTAACAGCTATCAGCCAAATAATCAACCAAGCTAACAGAAAAAAATTACCTTCGCCGCGTGGGAACAAACATAGTACCTGATGTCAATTCATCATTAAGCAAAAAAGAACAAGTAGAGAACATGTTCGATTCGATCGCCGGGAAATACGATTTCCTCAACCGGCTTCTTTCATTTCGTATCGATGTGCTGTGGCGGAAAAAAGTGGTGGCTTTGTTGAAACCCTCAAAACCTCAGTTTATCCTTGATGTGGCTACAGGAACTGCCGATCTGGCAATTACATTGAGTAGCTTGAAACCAGCAAAGATTATCGGTCTCGATCTTTCTCAGAATATGCTGGATATCGGTCAGCAAAAAATAAATCAGAAAGGACTTTCAACAATCATCGAACTTGTGAAAGGCGATAGCGAGAAACTATCTTTCCCTGACAATACCTTCGATGCAGTGACCGTCGCATTCGGTGTTCGTAATTTTGAGCATCTTGAAAAAGGTCTGCAGGAAATTTATAGGGTCTTAAAACCCGGCGGACAGTTTATCATTCTTGAATTCTCGAAAGTAAAAACATTCCCAGTTAAACAATTTTATCACCTCTATTTCAGTTATATAACACCAATGGTTGGTAAATTGTTCAGTAAAGACAGTAAAGCATATACCTATTTGCCAAATTCCGTACAGGTTTTCCCTCAAGGTGAAGAAATGTGTGTAATATTGCAAACCATCGGTTTTAAAAACCCTACATGCAACGCACTCAGTTTCGGCATATCATCCATTTATCATTCTGCAAAGTAGCATTGGCAGCCTGCCTGCTTGGGTCCTCCTTTTCCTCTTCTGCACAGGATGAAAAAATGAATAATGCCGAATTTGATGAAAAGAGATACTATTTTGGGATCACCTTAGGCTTTAATGGAGCTCAGTATAAAGTGTCTCAATCACAGTATTTTGTCGATCACGATTCGATCAAAGATATCACTCCCTTATGGCGACCTGGTTTCCAACTTGGCATTATGGGGAATCTGAAACTCTCAAAATTCATTGATATCCGCGCAATTCCTTCGTTTGTATTACGCGAAAAAGCATTGAAGTTTAAGTTGCAGAACGATTCGACGTTTACCAATTCGTTTGAATCAATTTTGTTTAGCCTTCCGTTAGAATTCAAATTTAAATCTGATCGGCAAACCAATTTCAGATTCTATGTATGTTCAGGTGTGAAATTCGATTACGATTTTAATGCCAACACACGTTCAAGACGAGTAGACGAGATCATTAAAGTAAAACCATTCGATTTTGGCTATAATCTCGGCTTAGGGTTCGAATTCTATTTCCCGAATTTCATTTTTTCGCCAGAGATTAAGATCTCCAATGGTTTGGGTAACAGCCTTGACAGAAATTCGGATGAGCCAACTAACAAAGCCATTGAAACCATCACGACCCGAATGCTGATCATCAGTTTTCATATCGAAGGATAAATATAAAAAAGAGTGCCGAAACACTCTTACTAATTTACATAAACAAAGATTGTTTTATCTTTTTCTCCTGATTACTTTCTTTTTCTTTATGGACTTGGCAGCTTTTTTAGCAGGGGCTGCTTCCTGATAAGTTTCACCACTCATCATGCTCAATATCTTGCGTTGAACTTCTCCGGAAAAACGGTTACCTGCAAAATCAAATTGAGTCAGGCGACTTAATGCCGCCATCTCATTCGGTATATCAGTCAGCAGGTTATTCATAATATTCAACTTGTTCAAACCATTCATCATGGCTATTTCAGGCGGAATATTCTGAAGTTGGTTATTGCTCAGATCAAGCACTTCAAGTCGTGGTAAAGAGGCTAATACAATTGGAAAATCTACAAATCCATTATTTGGTGCAAGCAAAGTTCGCAGGTTTCTTAAGTTTGAAAATGAGGTCGGAAGATCGTAAATTCTGTTCCCGCCGTTCTCATCACCTAAGATCAATGTTTGCAGATTAGTCAACATACCCAATTCTGAAGGAAGAAAATGGATATTATTATTTGACAGATTTAATTCTGTTAATTTCTTCAGGTATTTCACATCAGCCGGAACATAATTGAGGTCGCAATTACTTAGATCAAGTGTCGTGATATTCTTCATTTGCCTCACCATATCCAACATAAATTTCGGATTCTTAACAGAATTTCCGCTGAATTTAAAACTGGTCAGCGACTGGAGATTATTGATCTCTGTGGGCAAATAATTGATCGGGTTTCCTGTAATATCAAGCTCTTCAAGATTTGCAAGATTTGCAATTGAAACAGGAAGTGTCGTGAATTTATTATTGCGAAGAATGAGTTTTCGCAACTTCTTCATTTCCCCGATAGTGCTCGGCAGGGCCGTCAGGTTATTGTTTGAAAGATCCAACACTTCAAGATTATTAAGAAGATAGATATCAACCGGAAGCGAACTGATATTGGCATTTTGAAGCACAAGCTCCTTCAGGTTTGGATATCGGAATAATTCCTTTGGAAATTTATTAAATGGCTGGCTGGACAGGTTCAATAAATAGACACAGATATTATCATAGGCGGCCGGAGGTAAATATTCAAATACTTTATCCGGGTCGCACGGATTGGCCAATGGGTAATATGTCTGGGCAATTCCGATCTGACTACTAAATGCCAACGCGATGCCTACAATCAACTTCTTCATACTTCGTTAAAATTTGGCTTTAAAAATATACCCTTTTTTGGCAAAATCATAATTTTTGTGGCTAAACTAAATTTTTAGTAAAAATATTTTGGGCGGCAGACACGCTTTTCGTTCCAATCTTTGCCTTCAAGCTACACTAACTGACCAAACGAAATCGACGGCAAAGGATTTCACTGCAATCGTTGCCGCAGTGCTCGTAAATTTTTTTCTCTTTCCCAAAATACAATTTAACTAATCGACGAATTGACCGAAACGATTTTATAGACTATTCATTGCAAAACATTTTATTCTTATAAAAGCCTTATTCAATCAAGGTTTGAAGATCAACATGTAGCCTTTCAAAAATTATTCTTGAAAATAAATTTGCTATTCTCAAAAACATGACTTTACCTTTGCCGCAGTTCTTACAACAACATTTATCAAGAAAGGTAGAGGGAATGGCCCGATGAAACCTTGACAACCTGTCTCGTATAATTACGGGATAAGGTGCCAACTCCAACTCTTCAGTAATGAAGAGAAAGATAGAAAGAAAAAGCAACGAATTGTTCGACATAAACATATTCAAAAAGCTCTTCTGACTGTTCAGGAGAGCTTTTTTAGTTTTAGGACTAAAGGCTCTTACCTTGAACTTTTTTGATAAATACATTTTTAAACCACAAAAAAATTATTTATCATGAGCAACAACACACAGATTATCCATTCAATTCCTTGCGATCCATTAACCGGATCCATCTCGGTTCCTATTTACCAGACTGCGACCTTTGTACAGGAAGCACCCGGTGTTCACAAAGGCTATGATTACGCACGTAGCAACAACCCCACAAGAGCCGCATTAGAAACCCTTGTAGCCGGACTCGAAAATGCCGAAGCAAGTTTTGCGTTCGCAACCGGTCTTGCCGCCATAGACGCGGTGCTGAAACTTCTTTCCTCCGGTGATGAGATCGTAGCCGTGGATGATATTTACGGGGGAGCCTTCCGTTTATTCACCCATATCTATCAGAAATTTGGGATTAAGGTGCATTATGTTGATACCACAGACGCTGAGAATATTCTGGATGTTATTAATGATAATACCAAACTCATCTGGATCGAATCGCCTACCAACCCCACGTTGAAGATCTCGGATATTCGTAAGATCTCAGACATCGCACATGCCTGCGGCGCATGGGTGGTGGTAGACAATACCTTCGCGACACCTATCGCTCAGAAACCCTTACAACTCGGTGCCGATATTGTAATACACAGCGGGACGAAATATCTTGGCGGCCACTCAGATTTAGTGGCAGGTTTAGTAGCCGTGAAAACACCCTTGCTTGCAGAGAAAATAAAATTCATACAGAATGCATCCGGTGGCATTTTAGGCCCGCAGGATTGCTGGTTGCTGATACGTGGTATCGAAACCGTAGGATTACGTTTTAAACAACAATGCCAGACTGCTGATGCGTTGGCTGAATTCTTACGGGATTGCGACGAAGTGGAAGAGGTGTTTTATCCAGGATTAAAGACACATAAAAATCATACAATCGCACGTGAGCAACAACAGGGTTTATATGGCGGCGTAATCTCGTTTACATTAAAAAATGATACCACAGAAGCTGCCATTGCCTTTGTGACCGGTACCAACTATTTCAAACTGGCAGAGAGCCTGGGAGGTGTGAAAAGCCTGATTTGTCACCCCTCGCAAATGACCCATAAATCAATCCCAAGAGAGATCAGATTGCAATCGGGTGTGAAAGATTCGCTGATCCGTATTTCTTGTGGGATTGAAGAATGCGTTGATCTGAAAGAAGATCTCCAACAAGCGTTTGAGAAGATCAAGGCACAAGAAGAATTAACAACCATATCAACCAATTAATCCCCCCTTAAAAAAACATACTATGAATCAACAATTAACAATAGGTCTTATAGGCTTTGGTGTGGTAGGCGAAGGCGTTTACCATGTACTTCAGAATACTCCTTCGCTCGGAGCAACTATCAAAAAAATTGCGATCAGGCATCCTGAAAAGAAACGAAATGCGCCATCAGCATTATTTACAACAGACCTCTTTGAGATCCTGAATGATGAAGAAATTAATGTGGTGGTAGAACTGATCGATGACGCAGAAATCGCTTTTCAGATCGTACAAACCGCATTATCAACAAAGAAGCATGTAGTGAGTGCGAACAAAAAAATGATTGCATTACATCTACCCGAACTGATCGAATTGCAACGAACCAATAAGGTTTCTTTTTTGTATGAAGCAGCGGTTTGCGGCAGTATTCCTATCATCAGAAATCTGGAAGAGTACTTTGATAATGATCTGTTGAATGCGATCTCGGGGATTGTCAATGGCTCTACCAATTTTATCCTGACTAAGATGGACGAGCAAAAACTTAGTTTTGAGGAGGCCCTGAAACTTGCACAAGAAAAAGGTTTTGCAGAAAGTAATCCCGCTCTTGATGTCGAAGGAAAAGATGCGGTGAACAAACTTTGCATTTTGTTGAAACATACATTCGGAATTAACACATTGCCGTATGAAATTCTTCATAAAGGAATTACGCAAATCACGTCCAATGATGCCAATTATGCCACAGAAAAAGGCTATAAAATAAAATTGCTGGCGAATGCCATTCGTATTTCGGAAGATGAAGTGGTTTCGTATGTGCTGCCACGCTTTCTAAAAGATGACCATCCATTGGCTCGTGTCCATAATGAATATAATGGCGTGTTGTTAAGTTCGTCATTGGCCGACGAGCAGTTTTTATACGGAAAAGGAGCGGGCCGTTATCCAACCTCTTCAGCCGTTCTGAGCGATTTATCTGCCTTGCGATATGGTTATGCCTATGAGTATAAAAAATCGGGAACAGGAAAAACATATACGTTGAATACAGATTTTCTGTTGAAGGTTTATGTCGGATTTCCTGAGGATGAAGCGGTGAATCTGAGCGACTTTGAGACGATTCATGAGCGTTATATCAGTAACAACGAACAATATATTATCGGAACAATCACTCTTGAAAAACTCATACATGCCACATGGACACAAAGCCCCGATGTTTCTATCATAGAACTTAATGAGGAAACTGATCTCCGGAAAGCAGATTTTTTATATGAAGAAAAAATTGAACAATTGGAAGAGGCACTGACATGATAGGCAAAAAAAAATGCGCAGAAAATACTTGATTTTTTAATTCATTGGTTTAATTTAGTACCAAATTTCAACCAATGATCAACTTGACAGCGACGAACTGCCTCACTTGTGCAAAACCTCTGAAAGGGCGTTCCGACAAAAAATTCTGTAATGACTATTGCCGTAATTCGCACAACAACTATCAAAATTCACAATCGAGCAATTATGCCCGCAATGTGATCCATGCCTTACAAAAAAACAAACGCATACTCCAAGGTTTTCTGGGAGAACGGGATTCTGTGAAGATTTCGCGCGATCGTTTATTACTGAGAGGATTTCATTTCCGTTACTATACGCATACCCTTGAAATTAAAAAGGGACATATGTATAGATTCTGTTTTGAGACAGGATATACATCATTAGAAAATGAAAAGATTCTAATTATCAGACGTGAGGAAGAATAATCCCGAGGGTTACCAGTCTTTCTCAAGCTTCACCGGTGGACCGCTATTCTTATCTTTCTTCTCTCTCAGTTTTTTCTCTTCCTGATTGATGGCAGCCAAAAGCCGGTCGGCCTCCTCTTTGGTTAGTTTAGAAGGCATCGGTTTAGGCTTTTCGCCTTCTTTATCCTCCGGTTTCTTAGGATCTTTTTCGCCCTTGTCGTCCTTTTTATCATCTTTCGGATCCTGTGGTTTCTGTTGGTCTTGCTTATCCTGTTTATCTTTCTGATCCTGTTGCTTATCGTCTTTCTTATCCTGTTTATCCTGTTCGTCTTGTCTCTTCTTCATGGCCTGCGCATACGCCAAGTTATACTTTGTATCAGCAGAATTCGGATTCAATTTAAGCGACTGCTTGTATGAATTTATGGCATCGTCCCATTTCTTTTGTTCCGAATACGAGTTACCGATATTATGATTGGAGAACGATTGTATACTTCTGTCTTTCGAGTTCTTCGCCGCTTCTTCAAATTGTTTGCCGGCCTTTTCATAATCCTTTTGCTGGTACAGCGCATTCCCCAGGTTATACTGTGCTTCTCGGTTCTTTTTTTCTGAATACGCTTTCTGATATTCGGCAGCGGCTTCTTTATATTGGCCATTTGCATACAGTTTATTGCCACTGTAAATATGCTGATTTGCAGTTTGTGAAAAACCTTTCACACTCCATAAACAGAAAAATAGCATCAGGGATTTGATCATATGGCCTGTAATTTTTTTCGTTCAGGAATAAAAAACTCAATCAGAATCAGGAGGACAGTGATTGCCAGAAAATACTGAAAATAGCTGTTATAATCTGTAAAAATATTATCTCCGAAATTTTTTTGCTCGGTAGAGCTGATCTGCTTTGCCACCGCATCTGCCGCAGCATCGGTATTGGCCAGTCGTAAATAAATACCTTGTCCGGCAGAGGCAATATCCTGAAGTTCCTTTTCATTCAATTTCGAGATCACTTCATTCCCATTCTCATCACGTTTGTTCTGGTTCGTTTCCGGATCAAAGACTAATGACCCTTCAGTGGAACCCACCCCAATGGTATTAATCATGATTCCTTCGCCAACGGCTTTTTTCACTTCATCGGCGGCTCCTTCGTCATGGTCCTCTCCATCGCTGATAAGAATAATACTTTTATACTTTGTTTCTTTTGTGTTGAATGATTCTCTCGCCATTCGAACAGCTTCTCCGATCACAGTGCCCTGGGTAGGAACCTGCGAAGGTGATGCGCCGGCAAGATTCATTTTCAATGCAGCGATATCTACCGTTAATGGAACAGAGACATAGGCCCTTCCTGCAAAAAGTATCAGACCAATACGATCATTACCCAGTTTCTCCAATAAACGGGCTACAAATTGTTTGGCCCTTTCAAGTCGATTAGGCGAAATATCTTTTGCATACATACTCTTACTTACATCAAGAGCCACCATCACATCAATTCCTTTACGTTCTATTTTCTCTGTTCTTGAACCGGCCTGCAGATTGGCCAGGCCTATCACACCCACCATCAACGCTGCAAGGATTAGTGAAAACTTAAACATCCTGAGCGGTTTACTATATCCGTGTATTAACGCATTCACTAAATGTTCGTCTCCTATTTTACGGATCGACTGTGCACGTCTCTTATTGTAATAATAGAAAAGTGCCACGAGTAAAAAACCCGTCAGCAGTAACCAGAAATATTCGGGATGTTGGAAACGTAACACGGCGACAAAAGTAAGTGCTTACGGTTTTCTTAAAATGGTTTATGGAACTTTTAACAAGGCATTTCTGATGGAGTTGGCTCTTAGTTTTTGGGGCATGTCATCAAATGCAAGCGTCACCTATTTCTGAACAGTTATTTTTCCGCTATACCATACTACTGACTCTGTAGCGATTGTGTATACATAGGCGCCATTATGTATGCCATGTGTATCAAAAATGTATTGATGTTTGCTGGTATTAAGGCAGTAACAAATCGCTTCTTCCCCGTCATATATGTAATGGTAAGTGATTCGACTTTATTGTTTACAATGGAACCGTATTTAAAAATGATAAACTCATTGGCCGGGTTCGGATAGACGGCAATAGCTTCTTTACGGATTATCTGCTTCGGTTTTCTTATTTTATTCTCAGATAAGGAGACAGTAGTTAGTGGCGGCTCACAAAGATTATAAAAGAAGCATAATGTATTTTGTGCCCTCATGGATGCGAACGACTTTGGCATGGCGCCGGCAATAGTTAACAATTCACTGATCTCAACATTATCTAGTGCTTGCAAGAAAAGGCGAATAATGTCTCATCTCGCTTTCCTATGAAACACGCGCGTTTTCTTGCAGTCATTATATACTCTAATGTCTCACAGTTTGGATATCGATAGATATCGTTATTGCGAAAGTCATAAGGCTCAAAATAAAGTTGCGGCAGATGCCTTTATTCTTTTAGCAACTTCCTTCCATGTTGAAAATTTTCATATTGAATAGTTGCCCAATAATTCCCACAAGCTTTTTCGGAAAGGTCAATTTTTACTGTAGTTGAAGTAGGAATTATTTTTACTACTTCGCTGCCAAGCATATCATAGATACATATTTTTAGAGCTATTTGCGAGGTAACAATAGTATAAAGACCATTGCTAGGGTTAGGATAAATAGTTTCATCATTTTCATCCATTGAATTATTCACACTCGTAGGTGCCGAACTCATCTTTAATATTGTTCCTGATTGCCCAACTGCGTATCCATTATAAGAACTGGTAAAAAAACATGAACTTAGATGATTTGTAGTTACAGAGGATTGCAGAGACCAATTAGCACCTCCATTATTTGTAGTTACTATTTTCCCATTCTCTCCTACAGACCAACCTGTGTTGACATCTGTAAAATAAACCGACAATAACCTATCGTTTATTCCACTTGTCTGGGCGGTCCAAGTAGATCCACCATTGATGGTATTTAGTATTGTACCCCCATCTCCGACTGCCCAACCTGTATTCGCATTTGCAAAAAAACATGAACGTAATGTTTGGGTAGTGCCACTTATTTGTGAAGTCCAAGTTATGCCTCCATCTGTTGTTTTTTTAATAGAAGAAAATGCTGCTCCAACAGTATACCCTATGTTGGTATCTGTAAAAAAAAGTCCTTTAACACCGTCCGGTCCAACTCCACTACTCACTAGTCCCCATGTGCTTCCTGCATTACTTGTTTTAATAATATTACCATGTACATCATTTGTAAAGCCAGTGGTTGCATTCACAAAAAAAATATTATAAAGTGAGTAAGAAGACGATACGGGTGCGTATTTGGTCCAGCTAATACCTGCATTGGTTGTTTTAAGAATCGTGCTTGCGTCTCCGGCAACATAACCGGTATCGGAGTCAATAAAGTAAATGGCCGTTAATCCGGCACTTACACCGCTTGGTGAATTCGTCCAATTTAATCCTCCATTTGTGGTTTTTAATATTTTGCCACTATTGCCAACAACATATCCCGTGTTTGCATCAGTAAAATAGGTAGTAGGTTGGAAACTAGTAAGGCTTAATGGAGAAAGTGATGACCATTGTGCTTTTGAGGAAGGAAGGATAAAAAATGCGATTAAGAGAAGAATTGAATTTTTCATATTTAAATTTTTAGTACCATAAAAGTAATTAAAATGATAGTAAAACTATAGTATCATCCTATAAAACAATTCCTCACATCTCTTGTTGCCTTAAGTGCAATGGCTGAAATTTAATTTTAAGCAAGCCACAATTTTTATTCTTCCAATCATACTTTCTCATATCAAGACAATTTTACTTCCAAATTTTCAATTTATCTACCAATGTTCGATGAACTCATTCCTCTAACCAATAAGCGATTGTCACCGATATACTCTATATAATTGAATTTGTCATACTCAGCACCACCATACCTTTTCTGCCATAGAATATTAAAGTCCTTATCATACTTATATAACAAGGCTGTGCTTTTTTTATTGGTATAGTCAATCGTATCAAACCCTATCACGAATATACTCCCTGTAGGCATAGGATGAAAATCACTAATGGTACAAATCCTGATGAAAGCAAGTGGTCAATACATAGCAAGCCAAAAATCCCATCTTATTCATGGCTCTTGCAAAAGGCAATTTAGTCCTGGAATTCATTTCATAAAAATTCACACAAATCAGCTTTATCTGCTGATCCGGATGGAATCCGGTCTCTATGCCTTATTCTAAAATGAATTTTGATTATCATTCCCTCAGCCTTTATCTTTGTTCAAAATTCAAAGTCATGGCTTATTCAGAAAAAGTGTTGGAACATTACAACAATCCACAAAACGTAGGAACGTTAGATAAAAGTAAAAATAATGTCGGAACTGGTCTGGTTGGCGCGCCTGAATGTGGTGACGTCATGCGTTTGCAGATCGAAGTGGATGATGCAACAGGTATCATTAAAGATGCAAAATTCAAGACCTTCGGTTGCGGATCTGCCATCGCTTCTTCCAGTGTAGCTACAGAATGGTTAAAAGGTAAAAGTATCGACGAAGCGATAACCATAGACAATATGGATATTGTAGAAGAACTGAACCTGCCTCCGGTAAAAATTCACTGCTCTGTGCTTGCCGAAGATGCTATCAAAGCCGCCATCAACGATTACCGCGTGAAGAACGGTATGGAAGCCCTTGTTCTCGAAGAGAAAATTGTGCACTAAAAATATTTTTAAATCTCTGATTCTTCGAGAGGTTTTTCGTAATCTTTATACATAATGAAAAACCAGCTTTTCATTGAGAGCTGGTTTTTTATTTGATAGTATTATGTTCGTACTAAGGTGCCTCTAGCGTGAGGGATTGTAGCGTAAAGCGTTTTTTATTGTTCCCTGAGCTTGTCGAAGGGACAAGAAAAAACCTTGCAGCGTAAAGCCCGACCTGAGACTTTGCGAAGGACACGCCCAAAACAATTAAAGTAACACTAGAAACTTAATCCCTGTTGTTCATTCTTGGGGTCCAGCAAAGAAAATGGCGGCGGACTGATATTACCATGATTCATCTGAGCCGTCATAACACCACTATTTGCGGTTGAAGGAATATTGCTATCCATCTTCACAAGTGCGCCATTCTGATTACATTCCCAGGGATCAAAATCGACAAAATTTACATCATCCTTATAGGTAGGTACTAGAAAAATAGTATGATGAAAGCTGTACTCATCGGGTAGATTCGACAGATCGTCATGTAAAGGATGGTCGGGATCTTCTTTGATAGCAGCGATATCCGGGTATTTCCCGTAATACATTCTAATACCTAATTCCACGTTGGCGGATAGTGGCCGTACATTGCTTTCGATCTCCCAGATCAATTTTTTCAAGGCTTCAATGGGAAATACGATACTTCTGGCGTCCATGTTATTTCCAGGTATTATGGTGGTAAGCAGAGGCTGGCATTGATTTCTATACCTGTCTGCCAAGTCTAGTGCTGCGGCTTTTGAGATGCCTGTAAATTCAGGTTCTGCCGAATAATCACAATTTTCTAAGGGTACTTTCATGCGTTGTTATTGTTTAAGCGCACAAAGTAATCAGAAAAACCAATATTTAAAATTTTATGAAGACTAGAAACCAATTTGTTGTTTATAATTAACGAGGTGTTCCACTGTCTGTCACCCCAAATCCATATTGTCTGGAATACAGGAAGTCGATCGGTTTTCATAATAACGGGTAAAGAGAATTTATAGGCATCAAATGTAGTTAATGGCTTACTTTTGCCATGAAAAAATTAGTTATGGAAACCGTATTGGAAAACAGCATTTACATCAGTGATAAGGCTAAAGCAAAAGTGGAACAATTGTTTAAAGAGACCGGTTTGGATGATACACATTTTGTACGTGTCAGTGTTGTTGGCGGTGGTTGTAGCGGGCTCAGCTATAAACTTGATTTTGATAATGAGTTGCATCCTATGGATCAGGTCTTTGAAGATAAAGGGATTAAAATGGTCACTGATCTGAAGAGTTTCTTATATCTCGTAAACACAGAACTTGATTTCTCCGACGGTCTCAACGGAAAGGGCTTCAATTTTGTCAATCCAAATGCCAGCAGAAGTTGCGGTTGCGGAGAAAGTTTTGCTGTGTAGATAGGCAATTCAACAATTGGCAGTTGGCAATATGCAATACAGCAGTTGGCAGTAAGCAAGAAATATTACGAACGGCCCACAACCCGTAAGCTGCTAACCCATTAACCGCCAACTCTATCATCCCATAACTTCTTAACCCACCACTTCTTAACCCGCTAACTCCTAACAGTTTTGCCCTTGTTCCAATTCAAACAATTCACCATCCATCAGGAACATTGCGCGCAAAAGGTAAGTGAGGTTGCATGTATACAAGGTGCGTGGACAACGTTGCCAATTTCGTGTAAACGTGTGTTGGATATTGGAAGTGGTACTGGTTTATTAACGCTCATGTTGGCCCAACGATTTGACGTAGAGATCGATGCGATAGAAATCGACGGGGCAACATTCAAACAAGGGAAGGACAATATTGGGGCTTCTCCTTTTAAAGATCGAATACATCCTTTGCATGGCGATCTGAAGAGTTTTGATTTTAAAAATCACTACGATTTTATTATTACCAATCCTCCTTTCTTCGAAAAACAATTAAAGGCAGAAACTGAAAAGGAAAATATAGCCAGGCATTCTTCCCAATTGACTTTACATGAACTGATCGGCACGATCCACGATTTACTGACCGATGCAGGAACCTTTTCTATCTTGTTCCCATTCGACCGTATGAAAGAACTTGAAAAAATTAGCGAACTCTATCACTTGTATCCTTCCAACCACCTCATTTTAAAACACTCCGTTTCTCATTTGCCTAAAGTGTTTATTGGTATTTTTTCCAGAACAAAGAAAAAAATCATTTCCGACGAAATGCTTATTAAAGAAAACGGTATCTATACAAAGGAGATGAAAGAACTGATAGCAGATTATTATCTCTAAAATATCATAGAACTTTATCCGTAAGCTCTTTATGCCCCCGTGGTTCTCTGTTCTCAGCCCATCTTTTCAGCCGGGGACCCTGTCATTCCTTCCTATTACATTGAACTAATCTGCCCTTCCATTTTATAGTTACCATCCACAAGCTATCAGCTAATAGCTATCTCCTATTCACATTACTCCTTCACAAACTTCCCTATAAATCTCGTCTCCCCGGCAACGACTTGTATTGTATAAAGTCCTTTGGACAAATGACGCACAGACAGGTCTATGGTATGATCCTGTAGTAAACTATTATTTTTAGACAAAACTATTTCTCCCAACATATTGTACATAGTTATTTCTATAGATTTAGTTCCCGTAGGCAATGCAAGGGTAATCGTTTCGTTCGCAGGGTTT
>Ga0105047_10011690_pt1 | contig 14215 bp, 13 predicted proteins | sample MAT04_FD_78384 | JGI IMG/M metagenome (GOLD analysis project Ga0105047, IMG submission 78384) | Freshwater microbial communities from Lake Fryxell liftoff mats and glacier meltwater in Antarctica - MAT-04 (megahit assembly) | ecosystem: Environmental > Aquatic > Freshwater > Ice > Liftoff... | reverse complement strand
AAGACGCCTTTGATGCCGGCTTCGACGACGTTGATTTTGTCGGCCATCGCCTCTAGCAGCTTGGGCGTGGTGAAAAGACAGTGAATGCCCTTGCGGTGCTTGAGCGTCATCACAGCTTGATCGATGACGTGCTCCTTATAGAGATTGGCTTCGTCGAATTTCTTCTGCCCGATCAGCTTGACGACCCAGCGCGGATCGAGGTCGACGTGGTAGCAGGAGCCGCCGCGCACGTTGGCGAGATGTTCGATCGCCAGGCGCAGGCGGCGCGGGCCGGTGGGGCCGACCATCAGCCACTTGCTGCCGCGCGGAAAGGCCTTGTCGTCGAGCGTGTTGGAAAATTCGGAGTAATCGATCTTGTGATCTTCCCAGCTCACGCGCTGCTTGGGCATGCCGGTGGTGCCGCCGGTCTCGAAGATGAAGAACGGTTTTTCCTTATAGGCGTTGGGCACCCAGCGTTCGTTGGGTTCGTCGCGCAGCCAGTCGTCTTCGAAGTGCGGGAAGCGCTTCATGTCGGCGATGGTCTTGATCTCGCTGATCGGATTCCAGCCGGCCTTCTTGGCCCAGTCGAGCCAGAACGGCGAACCGGTCTCGGGCGAGAAATGCCATTTGATGATCTCGCGTAGATGCGCGTCGAGTTTCTGTGCGGAACTTGCGGCGGCGGCTTCGATTGAACTCACAACGATGACTCCTTTTTCTGTGACGAGGTTATACGAATCGTATGGTCAAGGGATACCTGTACAGTTGCCCCTCATTCGCTTTTACCGCCGCGATGACAGTCAGGATGAGACTGTACACGCCCAGCGCGGCCAGCATGAAAAATCCAATCAGCACAAACATCAGGGGAATGCAGAGCAGATACGCGATGGAAACGGTGATCTGGAAATTCATCGCCTCTTTGCCCTGATCGGCAACCATCGGGAGTTCGTCGCGCTTCATCATCCAGACGATCAGCGGGCCGACGACGTTTCCAAACGGGATGCAGTATCCTGCCAGCGAAGCGAGGTGACAGGCCATCGCCCAGGTCCTCTCGTCTTTGTTCTCACTTGAATCGGTGCTCATGTTTTCCCGCCGTCTTAAACCGCGCTCAGCGCAGTCGGTGCTTGAACTTTCTGCTGATTGTCATTGCCGGCCGGGAAATACTTGGCGAGCGTGGCCTGGCTGGGCTTGGGCGTCATCAATGACACGACAACCATGATGATCCCCGAGCCGATGCACATCGGCATCACGGGAAGAAATCCATAGATGGTGACGTTGCCCGAATTGCGCAGGAACATGTCGCCCAGAGCCGGGAAAATCTGCATCGGCGCCTGGCCGGGAACCGGCTTGAGCCCGACTATGTCCGTCATTTCATAGAGCACGAATGTACCGATCATGGTCGCCGTGACCCAGAGCGTGACGGCGAGCGCGCCCCATTTGGTGCTGCCTTTCCAGAACATGGCCCCGAGCATCAGCGGCGCCAGCGCGGCGAATCCAGAGAAGGCGAAACGGATGGCCAGTTCGAAGATGCCTTCCTGATCCTTGAGCTGGAGCGCGATGAAGTAGGCGATTACGGTGATGGCCACGACGAAGGCGCGGCCGGTCCAGACCGTGGCGCGTTCTCCGTATCTTTTCTTGCCGCCGTAGAAGACGAAGACGTCTTCGGTAAACATCGTACAGATCGCCAGGATCTGCGAATCGGAGGCCATCACGCAGGCCATGATTCCCGCGCCGAGAATTCCGGCGACCCAGACTTCGGTGTACGAGGTCAGCATCTTCAGGATCACGCCGTTGGCTTCGGCGGGGCTTAAGCCCGGAAACTTCTGAGCCGCGATCACACCCAGGAAGACGCTGGGTAGCCAGATCAGCAGGATGCAGATGGGATAAAAGACGACGGTCTTTTTGAACGCGGTGACCTTCTCGGCGGTCATGCACATGATCGCGATGTGCGGGAACATGATCGCCGAGAGCGGAATGAATGTGTAGCTGAAAAACTCCGCCAAGGGAATACGCTCACGGGAAAGCAGTTCCGCCTTTTTTCCGCCGCCTGCCACGATCTCCTGCATGACCTGACCGAAGCCGCCGATCTTGCGGCTGATTAGAATGAAAGCGATAGTTCCAAAGCAGAGGAATAGGATTGTCTGGAAGGTGTTGACCCAGGCCGTGCCGCGCATGCCGCCGAAGAAGACGTAACTCATTACCACCAGCGCGACGATGGCGCCGCCGATTTCGTAGCTGACCCAGGATTTTGTTTTATACACCGCTTGCATCAGAGGTTTGCCATCCGGGCCGGCTTTGAAGACGGGCTTGCCTGCGTTCATCACCGGCTTTCCGTCTTTGATTTCAGGGATGGGCTTTAGAATCGGTTTGCCATCCGAACCGATCTTCGGAACAGGGTTGCCTTCCGCGTCTTTGAGGACCAGGGGTTTTCCGGCATCGTCCTTTAATATGCTGATCTCGCTGAGCGTCTGGCCGCCGCCCATTACGCCGATGATGATGTATGGAACGAGCATCGCGGCAGTGAGCGCAAAAATAACCGTGCCGATGCCAGAGCACTCCCAGCGGTCGCGGAAGTACGCAACCTGCGTCATGTGTCCGTATTTTTTGCCCAGCGCCCAGAGCCGCGTGCCGATGAAGAAGATGGTCAGTGGGATGACGAAGCCCGACGCCGAGGCCATCAAGCCGTAGACGCCGATGCCGCGCTGGTACGACAGCCCGGAGCTTCCCAGGATGGCGAAGGCGGTCATGTTCGTGCCGAAGAGCGAAAGCAGAAACACATACGGCCCCAGCGAGCGGCTCGCCAGGAAAAAGTTCTCGCCGGTATCCTTGCCTTTGCGGAAGGCAAAAATCCCGATGTAGACGACGATGCAGAGGTAAGCGAAAACAAAGAGTGCCGGAATCATGACGGTTTCTCGGGGTTGTGTTCTGCGACATTTTCGAGCTCAGTGGGCCATGCAAATTTGACCAGCAGCAGCATCATCACCGCGCAGGCTATGGAGAAGACGGCGTGGTATGCCAAGCCCATCGGCAGGAAGCCAAAGACCAGCGTCTTGTCGGTCCAGTTCCAGTAGTCCTGATGCAGGACGTAGAGCGTGATGGCGAAAAGGGTGAGGGCTGCGGCTTTCATTGTGGGCCTTCCAATGTATGACGGGGTGACTGGGTGACGGGGAGACGGGGCGATGAACTTCCTGAAATCGGGCGCGGTTGCAGAATCCATTTATCTGGTTGCGTGATCATGGTTACGATTTGAGCAAGGAGATGCTCGTACTGCGCATCGAGTTTAGCGGCCTCTTGTATTGTAATGTAGTTGTGCCTCAGAGCGAGTTCCAGCCATGTTTGCGTTTCAGAAGCTTCAGTTTCGGCATCGTTCATTTTGCTAATGAAAGCCTTTTCGTAACGCCGGCGCCTCCAGGCCTCAGCGAGGTTCGCAGGCACAGACCTCGCGGCACGCCGAATCTGATCAGTCATCGAATACCGTTCATCTGCGGGAAACTTTTTTGAAAGCTGAAAGACTTCCATTGCATTATCCATTGCGCGCTGCCACACCTGAAGTTCTCGAAAACTCTTGATATTGTTCGGCATGCCGCGTCGCTCCATCAATTATAAGGTTATCGCAATTTGCGATAACCTCAGTTCAAGCGAGTCACCCCGTCGCCCCTCACCAAGTCGCCCCGTCGCAGTTTACTTGGTCTTCTCCTGCTTGAGCACGGGACCTTCGGGGCGTTTGAAGCCCAGGCGCCGGCCTTTGCGTTCTTTGAGCGGTGCGGCGAGCTGGCGGATGGCGGCGACGAGCGCCTGAATATTCTCGTCGTGTCCATCCAAGCGCGATTCAAGCTCAGTCAGTTTCTGCGCCAGCTCTTTTTGCGTGGAGAGCATCTCGCGCATTTTGACGAACGCGCGGACGACGAAGAGGCTGGCTTCTATCGCTCGCGTGCTGTTCAAGACACTTGCCGCCATGAGAGCGCCATGTTCTGTGAAGGCGTAGGGGGCGGATTTTGAGAACTTCAAATGCGACAGGTGGTCACAATTTGTGACCACCTCTTTCTTTTCTTTTGCGTTAAGTCGAAAGAGAAAATCAATTGGGAATCGGCTTCGATTGCGTTTGACCGCCTGGTTCAATGCTTTTGTGGTGACGTTATATAATCGAGCGAGATCAGCATCCAAAATTACCTTCTGTCCCCGAATCACGAGAATGTGCTTTTCTGCTCTTTCAATAGGTATGATTTCGATCTCATTCACGGTCGATAATCCAAGCCGAAAAAAACAAAGTCCAAACCTTTGAAGTCACAAATTGTGACATCAAAGCTACTTCTTCTGTATCGCGAACAGATGCGTCTGACTGGCGATGTACATCACGCCGTTGGCGACCACCGGCGTGCCGTAGATCGGGGCGTCGACGTTGACTTTGCTGATCTCTTTCTTTTCCTTCGTGGCGGCCATCACCACGGCGTCGCCGTCTTCGTTGCCGAAGTAGAGTTTGCCGTCGGCGGCCAGCGTGCTGCTCCACATGTGGGCGCCGGTGTGGTGGACCCAGTGCGGCTGGCCGGTCTCGGCATCCAGGCAGTGAATGTAGCCGGAGAAATCGGCGATGAAGAGCAGGCCGTCGATGATCGAGACGGTCGAGATGCTGCGGTTGATCTTGTCGTAGACCCAGAGTTTTCCGGTGGCGGTGATGTCGCCGGTTTTGGTGGCGTCCAGGCAGGTCAGCACGCCGACGCCTTCGCCGTGTTCGGGGTCCTGTCCGTTGGCGACGTAGACTCGGTTTTTGTAGAACACCGGTGTGGCGTTGATCTCGCTGGGTCCCTTGGCGTCGGGATACATGATGAAGCCCTTTTGGCCTTTCTTATGCATCGGAAGAACGCAGTCGGCGAACCAGGCGGCTTTGCCGGTTTCGGCGTCGAGCGCGTAAAGGAAACCATCGCCGCCGCCGAAATAAACCTGCTTCCTGCCATTGATTACGCCCATTGACGGCGAGGTCCACTGGCCGTGGAAGATGCGGCGGTTCAAGCCGCAGTCGAGACGTGAACCATCGGCCAGCCCAAGCTCGTCTTCCCAGAGAATCTCGCCCGTCTTTTTGTTGACACAGATGAAGCTGGGCGCCTGTGCGGCCGGTACATTGACGTGGCTCCAGTCGACTCCGTTGGAGGTGCAGGTGTAGAGCCTGTCGCCGTCGATCAGCACGGAGCAGTTGCTGGCGTTGTGCGGGAAGACGCCCAGTTCGTCCATCATGTCCAGGCGCCAGATGATGTCGGCGTCGGTTGGATCGGTGGGGACTTTGGCGAAGTCTTCGGGGCCTTTGCCTTTCAGTTTGTCGGGATCGAGAATGTACTGGCCTTCATTTTTGAACGGACCGTCGTTGCCGTTGGCCATGCCGTTAACATCCAGGCAGAGCAGTTCGCAGCGGTTCGTGACCACGTACGCGCGATCGCCGTCGATCGTGGCGGCGCCGCAAATGCCGAGGAATTCCCAGTCGTTAACCTTGCCGGATTTGAGCTTGGGAACGGTAAGCTGCCAGAGAAATTTTCCGGTGGATTCTTCAAGACACATGGTCACGCCGCGGTCGCCGTTGTCGGCGGGACCGGTGGCGCCCTGGCCGATCTTGGGATTGCGCGGCGAGGTGTTGTTGGTGCCGACAAAGATTTTGCCGTTCGAAATGGTCGGATTGCCATAGGACTGCGAACCGAGCTTGACGACCCACTTGAGATTCTTGGCGCTCGACGTGTCGAACTCTCCGGTGCCTTCGTTCTTCTTCCCGGGACTCCATGAATCGGGCAGGTTCTTCTCCAGCGAGATCATGTTGCGATCCGGCGTCACGCCCCACTGCGGCGCATCGCCGGCGGACAATGCAAAAGTCAAAATGCAAAATGCAAAAGGAAGGACTTTCAGGGACATCGTATTCTCCTCATTGCTGCGGCTGCGCTTATTTAATTCTTCGAAATTTTGACGTTGTCCACGTACACGGGCAGAGCCTGCGGCGTAAAGCCGAAGATACCGGGGGCGCCGGCCTTGTGGGCCGTCTTGTGCTGGAATTCGATGGTCCACTTTTCAGGTTCCGGGTCGCCTTTTTTCCAGGCTTTGCCGCGAATGGTTCCCACGCCGGTGGCCGCGTCGACGTCGACGCGCGTCTTGAGCGTGTACCATGTTCCGGGCAGCCAGGCGAAGGGCACGGAGAACTGCAGGCGTTCCATGTTGCTGTTGATCTCGAGCTCCTGCTTGTTTCCTTTAAGGAAGATGACGTAGCGCTGGTGGATGATGCCGACTTCGGACATCTTCTGAATCTTGTCCTTGCCGCCGACCTTGCGCGTCACGCCGTCGCTCATCAGGTCGATCTGCGCGGTATAGTTGCTCATATCCGGCGTGCCCATGAAGGTAAAAGCGCGCTGAAAGAAAATGTCGTCGACGTTCTTGGCGAGGACTTTGCCGCCGTCTTTCGCGCGCACTTCCCACTTCAGGCGCGCCCCGATCCAGGGCAGGGGAGGGTAGGCGAACATGTCCTTGGGTTCGGTTTCGCGCTCCTGCAGCACGTATTTTTCGAAGTCTTCGCTCATCGGCAGATCGGGCAGGACGCGGCCGCGCGTGATGCCGCTGGCGCCGCTGAGCTCGGCCTTAAGCGCGCCGGCGGATGGGATTTTTTCATCTTCGGCGACGAATAGGCCGTCTTTGACTCCGCCTTTGATGCTCGATTTCACCTTGGCCGTCGGCGGGATGTAGCCTTCCCATTTGGCCTGCTTGGAATCGAACTTCTCGCTGAGCCAGTTGCCTTGGGCGTCGACGCCGGTGAGTTGCAGTTCTTTCTTCTCGCCGGGCTTGAGCAGCATTTCAGCGGGCGTGACGATGAAGCGGGTTAGCGCTCCGGCTTTGGCTTTCTGCTCTGGCGGATTGACAGGCGCGGCGCCCGCTTCTTTAGGGCCGAAGCAGTACAGTTTTTTGGTGGTCTGGATATAGATGCGTCCGCGATAAATTCCCGGCGTGCCCTGGCAGATGCCGGTGCCGCTGTCGGCGCCTTCGAGTTTGATTTTATCCAGCACCTGCGCGGCGGCGTCGGTGGGCTTGATGATGTAGCATTCACCTTCCTGCGTCGCGACGTAGATTTTTCCATCGCCAAAGACAGGCGAACTCTGCCGTTCTTCAAGACCCAATAATTGATTCCAGAGCACCTTGCCGGTGTCGGCATCGACGCAGAAGAGTTTCGCGGGCATGTCGGTGACCTGGTAGACGCGGTTGCCTGCGAGCGTCGGTGAGGTCGAGGTGCCGGCGACATCGACGCGCCAGGCCTCGCTGCTCTTGTCGAAAAGAGTTCCCTTGCCATCGGCGCCGGGTTTGAGCTCAGTCGGACGAATGGCGACCATGCGGCCGATGATGGCGCTGTCGAGGTTCTCGCCGCCGTGCACCGCGATCACGGTATCCTTATAGGAGACGACCGAGGTGTTCAGTCCGGCATGGCTGGTTTTGTAGCGCCAGATTGGATCTCCGGTGCCGGCGTTGACGCAGTAAACGCAACCGTCGCCGCCACCGCTCCAGAAGACGCGCTGGTTGTTGTACCAGCCCATGTGCGGCGTGGAGAACGAGCTGTCCTTGGGGCGTTCGCCGGGCCAGGAAGCCCAGACCAGATCGCCCGTATGTTTGTTGAAGGCGTAGAAGCGATGGCCGCCGGGGCCGTGCGCGCCCCAGTTTGCGGTCATGGCTCCGACGATGACAATGTTGCCGTCGACGATGGGGCTCTGCGTGCGTCCGTTGGGGAAGGTCAGGCGGCCGTACTCTTCCATCATCCAATGGTGCCAGAGTTCCTTGCCGTCGGCGCTGAAGCCGGCCAGCAGGCCCTGGGTTCCCATCATGTAGACGTTGCCCGTCTCGGCATCAATAGAAGGAGAAGAACTGGCGTAGCGCGTATAGATGATGTCGCTGATGTAGTCGTTATAGCTGTGGCTCCAGAGGTTCTTGCCAGTCTCTGCATCGAAGCAGAAGAGGCCCTCCTGAAGATCGGGGCCCGTGCCGTGATAGGAGATCACATAGAGCTTGCCGTTGGCGATGACCGGCGAGGATTGGCCGGCGCAGTCGATCTCCCAGAGCGGCTTGCCCCATTTTTCAGGCAGGCCTTTTTCGTCGCTGCTGCCGTTCTGATGCGGCCCGCGCCAGGAGAGCCAGCCGCTCAGCTTTTCGCCGGCGTTGATTGTCGCGTGGGTGACGGCAAGAAGAGAGAGCAGCACGAGCAGGAAACGCATTCGAGACATGGGGAACTCCGCTGGACTGGTTTCGTGTTCCTGTATCCGATTCCACGGTTCGTGGATTGTGTTGACCCGGAGCCGGAAACCTGTTAACTAGAAACCGTTGTTGTACGCATACGTATTATGTTGACTTACTTAATACACCACGCGAACGGGAAAGAAAGAACTTTTTCGCCGCATGCTGTATCTTAAGTGCGTTACTTAGAGGACGCAAACGACAGTGATTCCACTCGACGCCCCCAACCGCCGCCGCCTGCCGCCGTTGCTTCGCAAGGCGTGGTATAGTTTAAATCAAGCCTTCCGGCGCCGCATCGCCTATTCGGGATTGACGCCCGATCAGTTCACCATCCTGCGCCAGATCATGGAAGCGCCGCGCGAGGGGCTGACGCAGCGCCAGATATCCTCCTTAATGAGCAGCGATCCCAACACGGTGACGTCGCTGCTAAACCGCATGCAGGAGGCCGGGCTGCTGGAGCGCAAACCGCACGAGAGCGACAAGCGCGCGCACCGCGTGCGGCTGCTGCCCAAAGGCAAGCGCATCTACCGTGAACTGCGCCAGGTTGCGCTCGATCTTCAAAGCCATGTGCTCGAGGCCCTTCCGGAGGAGCGGCGGGAGACTTTCCTGGAAGACCTGGAACGCGTGGCGGAGAAGTGTTTGCAATCGGCGGCGCGCCCGTCGGCGCACGATGCCGAACGTAGTCCGGCCAAGTAAGACTTACTCCAAGTGTCGGTTTTTGAGCGCCAAAGGCCCTGAACGACGTTGGGTGACTTGTCTGATTTCTACTGTATCGCTTTCAAGATTCGCATGCGTCCCGCGCCCGTTTCACCCGTCGGGCGTAGTCGGGAAGTGGGGGTAGGCGCGGGACGCCATGCGGTTCATATAGAGCGCTTTGGTTTCCGCAGCGTGTTGTTTATGTTAAAAAATGATTGTATAATGCGATTCGTAAATGATCGACCGCTCTGGATTTTAGCTGTTTTTTTCGTCACATCCCGTACTTAGCGGGGATTCTTATATATGGCCATCGCAGACGAAGACAAATGCCCGCAGTGCGGCACGCCGTACATGAGCATGCTGTCGCCCGACGACATCATCGATACCCGCATCTGTTCCACCTGCGATGCGGAGAAGGGAAACGCCGAATACGCGGCCAATCTTGGCGGCGGCGACAACGAGGAGTTGACGCTGCAGGGTTTCGAGCCCGATGCGCGCGATTCCAAGGTGCCCAAGAAAGCGCGCATCAAAAGCGGCAACTTGCGCCAGCAGATTCTAGCCGATGTGCGCTCCAAGCACCGCAACGAACGCACGACAGCGCTGCGTGAGGTGAAAGCGGCCAAGGCGGAGGCGGCGCAAGCTGCTGAATCGGCTGAAGTTGAGACGCAGGCCGAAGCGCCTGAGCTTTCGCAAGACGCTCCGCAATCGACTCCGGCGGGATCGGGCGTTCGCGCAGCAAAGAGCAGCGGGCGGCTCAATCCGGCATCCCGAAGCAGCGCGCGCGGCATTCCGGCGGCGGCGCGAGCCAGCACTTCGGGGATGAGCGCCGCGACAAAGGCTACGGGATCGGGACTCAATTCGGCAACGCGCGCGAGCACATCCGGGATGGCTCCGGCGGCGCGATCGGGGCGTACGGCTGTGCCGCCGGTATCGCCAGTTAAGACATATATTACCTACGGCGTCATCGGCGTGGTCGTGTTGGTCGGCGGCATCATCGGATTGAAGGCGATGAGCAAACCGTCGGCGCCGGCCGTGACGATTGCTGCGGCAGAGCCCGCCAAAGTGCTTCCAAAAGAAACGCCCAAAGAACCCAAGAAGGAAGCGGAGCCGGAGAAGATTGAAACTGCGGCGCCTGCAGTGCCGGCCGTGGTTGAAACTCCCGCTGATCCGGTCGTGAAAGAAGTAGAGAAGAAACTCGAAGTCTCAGACGTGCTGGGCTTGAATGGCGCGCGCAAGTCGGCCAAAGCCAAGGCCGGTGATGATGACGAACCCGTCGCCGCCGTCTCAACCACGCCTGCTGCCGTTGCGCCCGCAAGCGTGCCCGGCGCGGAAAAGCCGGTTGATCCAGCCGCGCCGAAAGCGGGCGCTGCCAAACCGCCGGAGAAACAGTCGGCTCTGGCCGCCATCACCAAGAAAAAGCCCGATGAAGAACCCGAGCCTGAAAAGTTTGTCAACAAGCCGCCGCCGGTGATCCCGGTCACGGCAACCGAGCCCAGCATCGTTGCGATTGAACTTGAGAAAATGGACATGGGCCCTGAACGTTCGTTGACCCAGACCGCTCAGGGGGCCTTTCCCGGCTGGCGCATCCGCGATCTGAACATCCAGAACAGCAGCATCGGCAGCAGCTTCCGCGGTCGCGATAAAGTCGCCGCGCTCAATCCGTTGAATGAGAAGCTTGGCGCCAAGCTGATTGCAACGATTGAAATCCCGAAGGCCTTCGCTGGAAAACGCCCGATGCTCTTGTTTGAAGTCGCATCCAAAGACGGCAACAGGGACTGGGTGCTGAGCGCAAAAGTCAAAGGCATGGACATGTTGAAGGTTGCAATCAAGACAAAGGATGAGCAGCCCTGGATCGATCAAGGCGTCGATTTAAGTCCGTTGATCGGACTGCGATTTGAGCTGACGCTCGAGGCTGCGACCAAGCAGAAAAAACCGAAGGACATGAAAGAAGAGATGGGCTACATCCGCAACATCCGGCTGGAGTGGGCCGGCAGAGCCAAGCCCGCGACGCCGCCGCCACCGGCGAAAAAGCCGTGACGTCCCCGTCATGGCCGAGCGCGGATTTATCTCAGAGCGTGTGCGAAAAGTAAAAAAATGGTGCCACTGGTACGCGACCGAGGGTCGTATCGAGGGAGCTTACCAGTGCGGCCTCGGAGTGATGCGCTGGTTTTTCTTTGCGCTCGATTCGGCGTCGATCTTTTGAAGGCGCATCATCCCCTCCGAGACCACACTGGCCCCTCCCTTAAAGGGAGGCGCGATACGGCCGCGGCTGAGTCAATGGCACCAACTTCTCGTACGCGCTCTCAACAAAAATCTTAATTCGTGGGATGCTTGGGAACGAAGTTGTGTTCGAGAATTTCGATCAGGTCGAAGAAATTGTGGATCACATAGGCGGGCGGTGTCACGCCCGGGCGTTCGTGGTAGCGGCCTGTGCGTCGATTTAGAACTGTCATCCAGCCCGCTTTATTTGCCGGGTCGATGTCGCGGTCAGGGCGGTCGCCAACGTGCATGCACTCTTTGGGATCGCAGCCGAGCCGCTCTGCCGCGCGCTGATAAAACTTCGGATTGCCTTTGCTCGTGCCCATCTGGTCGCTGAAGAAGATCGCCTTCTTATCCAGAAACGGAAGGATGCGCAGCCGAACCAGTTTCTCCGCCTGCTTGACCGTGATCCCCTGCGAGACCACACCGAGCCGGTAACCGTTGCCCTGCAGGCGCCGGAAGGCCTCAAGCGCGTCTTCATAAACCATTAAGTGATCGTGCACCGAATCGCGGTAGGCCACGACTCCGGTGGCGACCAGCACGGCGGGGTTGATGCCCTGCAAGCACTCCGGCGGGAAGCGCTGCAGCAGGCGGTCGAAATGATTGGAATCGTTGGATGTGAATTCGGAGACGACTTCGTCGAGCTCAGCGGCGGCGGATTTGAAATCCACTTTCAGGCCGGCGGCGATGATCGCCTTGAGTGCGCTTTCGCGCGCGCCGCGGGCAAAGTCCGTGCTGGAATACAGCGTGTCGTCGATGTCAAAGGTGAGGAGACTGATGACCTGTTTGCCCGGCATGGACTGCTCCGTAAATGCGCTGCGCATAAAATAGCGGAAGGCGACTGAAGATGAAATGAATTTCGAACAAGACAACGGCAACGGAACTTCAGCGAATTTCGTCGCGGAGCTTTTCAAGAGAAAGCAGAGTGCCGGGACACTCGGTCGATCCGCCTCTGCGGACGTGCTTATGGCCCACGACATCAGCGGGCGCGATGCCATTACGATTGCATAAAATACGGGTCAACTCTCGCAACGCTGCCCATTGCGTTGGCGTGGGGTTCTGCTCGTTGAAATTTCCGACCAGGCAGATGCCGATGCCGTGTTCATTGTATTCGGTGGCGTTGGCATGAGCCCCCGCCTCCTGGCTGTACCAGCGCGGGCCGGCGACGACTACGCCATCGCCTTGATCGATGCCGTTACCGATCACGAAATGATATCCCAAAGAACGCCAGCCGCGTTCGCGGTGGCTGGCATCGAAGCTCTGCGCGTTGCCGCGGCGGCTGGCCGAATGATGGATCACGATGTGTTTCCACTGGCGCGGCTTCGCACCCGGATCATAGGCGAGCACGCTTGCAAGATTGATGACCAGATCGGGAGGCGCCCTGACCGTCGAATGATTTTTTTTCGGCTCAAGGACTCCGGTGCTGGCCACGAGCATCACGCCCGCGCAGCAGAGACTAATCACAAGCAGCGAGACGCGCAGCGCAAAGGGCGGCCGTGAAGCGTCAACGGCCTCGGATTTCCGGCGTGCGGAGGCAGGCGTGCGACCCAGCCCGACGGCCACGCCATTGATGAAATCGAAGACGGCCCGCATCAGTTCACCGCCGCAACATTTTTAGAGTCTTAGCGCCACGTGGTGCTAAAACCTTATCAGTATCGGCTTGAAACGTAGTAGAGTAGATATGTTATTGAGTCCAGGGTTGTTATTGTAAGGGAAGAAAGTTTGAAACGATGGCCGTTGAATCGTTTCAAACTTTTTTTACCCACATTGGACTCATTAAGCAGATTGATAAAAGCCGGAGCGGGTCATGCAGAAGAACAGTGAGGAAGAAAAGAAAGACTATAAAAAGGTCGTCGCGACCAATTCCAAGGCGCGGCACGACTATTACGTTGAGGACACCGTCGAAGCCGGCATCGAACTGCAAGGCAGCGAAGTGAAGAGCCTGCGCACGCGCATCGTCAATTTTGCCGATTGCTACGCCCGGATCTACGAAAACGAATGCTGGATCATGGGACTGCAATTGAGTACCTATGATAAGGCTCATGTGCAGGTGCCCGAGCCCGCGCGCCGTCGCAAGCTGCTCCTGAAACGCCGCGAGATCGATAAGCTCCGCGCACGCAGCGAGACCACCGGCCGCACCCTTGTGCCACTTGAAATTTATTTTCGCGGCTCTTGGGCAAAGGTATTGCTTGGAGTCTGTAAAGGGAAAACACACGGAGATAAACGCGAGTCTCAGAAGAAGGCCGAAGTACGCAGAGACATCGATCGGACACTGAGAAGTGCTCGTAAAGGCCGTCTCCCGTCCTAGTTAGACCCGCAGTTGGGCTTCTGGTTACGTTGAGCAGCCTTTTCGCGCAAGTAATTACAAAGGGAACGCCCGTGCAATTGTTACACGGGATGAGTCCGATCATTTTGGGAGGTCAGAACATGAATTTAATGAAAGTAGCCCGCATTCCCCCGATCGTTGCGACGCCCGACATGACCGTCTTTCAGGCCAGCATCGTGATGGCTCACAACGATGTCGGCGCTATCGTCATTACAGATGCGACCAACAAAGTACTCGGCATATTTACGGAACGCGATAATCTGCTCCGAGTCACGCTGAAGAAGCGCGACCCCGAGAAGACCCGCCTCTCCGAAGTCATGACCGCGCCCGTGCAGACTGTTCCGCCCGAAACTGAGCCGCAGGACGCGCTGACAAAAATGCTGGCTAGCAAATACCGGCATCTGCCCATTGTCGACCATGAGAACCGCATCGTCGGCGTCGTCTCGGTCCGTCATCTGTTAATGCGCCGAGTCAGCGAGCAGCAGAATAATATCGAAACGCTCTCGGCTTACGTCGAGGCCGGTGGACCAGGCTGATTCAGTAGAGAAGCGTTGATTTTCAGCGGCAATCGTGCCGGACGAAGGCGTCCGGCGCGTTGCCGTTTGCCTTCCCTACATCTATACTAAAACGTTTGAGGTATTCCGGTTGTCTCAAGAATCTTTTAGAATCTTATAAGTATTTTCAAACACAGCATAAAGCAATGATTTGAATTGAGTT
>Ga0105047_10011687_pt1 | contig 14216 bp, 9 predicted proteins | sample MAT04_FD_78384 | JGI IMG/M metagenome (GOLD analysis project Ga0105047, IMG submission 78384) | Freshwater microbial communities from Lake Fryxell liftoff mats and glacier meltwater in Antarctica - MAT-04 (megahit assembly) | ecosystem: Environmental > Aquatic > Freshwater > Ice > Liftoff... | reverse complement strand
GGTACGACTGACCGCTGCTGACAGCACCAGCGGACATCGTGACGGCGCTGACCTCGGTCCTGCCTGTGCTCAAGGCGCGCTTCGGCTTAACAACTCTCTTGCGTGTGCGGCGCTGTGGCCCGCGGCGCGATAGGGCCCGGAAGCGACGTGGACGTGCTGATCATGTTCGACCCCGCAGCGCGCGTGACGCTCTTTCACTTTGTCGAGATCAGCGACATGCTCAGCGCAAGACTGGGCTGGCGGCTTGATCTGGTCAAGGATCCACCCACGGCTGCAGGCGTCGTTCCGGTCGGCCATCACGAACGAGCTTCTGCGTGTCACCTGAGCAGGACGTTCGTCGTGGGCGTGGACCGTGCGTCCTTCGGCGTAGATCATCGGACAGTCTTTGCGGTCTGCTACGCCTGCGCGCGGGTCGGCGCGGCGGTCTTCACGCTTGCGGCAGCCCTCCGCGATCGGTGCCCCGAGGAACTTTGGCGTTAGGCTCGCGAGTTGCGCAACTTCATCGCTGACGTCTACCTCACGGTCGATCCGCGCAGGCTCTTTAGTACGCCCAGGCCAAACGTCCCCAGACGCATGTCAAGCGGATCGAACTTGCCATGAAGGCGGCGCTTGCGCGGGCGGAAGAGGCCGCGCAGGCCCGCACCCCGCGCCTAACTTTCGCTCATGCCCGGACACGCCCCCGACAAGCCCGTTGCCCTGATCATCCGCGCGCCGGGGACCAACTGCGATGTTGAGCTGGCCCGCGCCTTTGCGCTCGCCGGCGCAAGCCCTGAACTGGTCCACGTTGACGCGCTGACAACCGACCCTGAGGCCATTGACCGCGCGGGCATCATCGCCCTGCCCGGGGGCTTTAGCTACGGCGATGACGTGGCCAGCGGGCGGATTTTCGCCGCCCGGCTGCGCACGCACCTCTACCCGCGTCTGCGCGCCGCCGCCGCGCGGGGCGTGCCGATGTTCTGCGTCTGCAACGGGTTTCAGATCGCCGTGCAGGCCGGGCTGCTGCCCGGGCCCGTCGCTGGGCAGGCGTGGCCCGAGCTTCCGGGCGAGCAAGAGCTGAGCCTGGCCCACAACCGCGGCGGGCGCTTTGTGGACGGCTGGTTCCCTGTCCGGGCCGAGCCCGCGAGCGTTTGTATATGGACGGCGGGCCTTGTCGAGGCCTTCAAAGACCGGCCTGAGGCGATGATGCTGCCGATCGCGCACGGCGAGGGGCGCGTAGTCGCGGCCAACGCGGCGGTGCTGGCGCGCCTGAACGTCGGTGGTCAGATCGCGCTGCGTTACGGGCGGACGCCGCCCAAGCCGCCCGCTGCGCCCGCGCCCGGCACTGCGCCGCAGGCCGCGCTGGCCGCTGTCCATCCTGACAACCCCAACGGATCCAGCGAGGACATCGTGGGCGTGTGCGATGTTTCTGGGCGGGTCTTTGGGCTGATGCCGCACCCCGAGCGATACCTTGATTGGAATAGGCACCCATTCTGGACGCGGCTGAGCGCCGGGCAGCGGACGGGCGACACGCCGGGGCTGATGATGTTCCGCAACGCCGTTCGCGCCGCGCAGGGCGTGCTGGCGTAGTGGTTTGTGCTGGCGTAACGTTCTCGGAAGTCGCTTGGCCCAAGCGGCTCTGGGACGGTTGACGGATGTTCGCCCCCGCCGCATCTTTCTTCCCGGATTGGGCGAACATCAGCGGCAACTGGAGCGTTGAAGCCTGCCGGATTAGATACTGTCATTGACCGCTGGGATCCAGCGATTGGGAGCCTGCCATGGAAGTTGCACTCTCGGTTCTGATGGGACTGGCGCTCGCGGCGGCCGCGGGTTTCCGCGTGTTTGTGCCGATGCTGGCGGTCTCGATTGCCGCAAGCGCGAACTGGCTGAAGCTTGACCCGCAACTAGCTTGGATGGGTACGACCCCCGCGCTGATCTGCCTTGGCGTGGCGACCGGGGCCGAGATTATCGCGTACAAGGTCCCCTGGGTTGATAACGCGCTGGACGTGATCGCCTCGCCCGCGGCGGTCATCGCCGGGACGATCGTCGCCGCCAGCCAGTTCGGGTTCGTCGGGCCCGGCGGTGAAATGCTCAAGTGGGGCGCGGCACTGGTTGCCGGGGGCGGGATCGCGGGCGTCGTGCAACTGGCGACCGTCTCGGCCCGGCTGCTGAGCCTGGGTACCACCGGGGGGGCGGCCAACCCGCTGGTGGGGTTCTTCGAATCCTCCGCCGCGGTTATGCTGAGCGTGCTGGCGATCCTGATCCCGATTGTCGCGGGGCTGTTCCTGCTGGCGCTGGTGGGCGCGGCGATCGTGGTGATCGTGCACATCCGACGTCGTCGCCAGCCTCGGGTGGCCGTGGCGGGGATGGGCTGAGACGGATCGGGCGTTGCACTGGTCTGAATCAGTGACCTTGATCTTGTGCTTTTGTCCGTTCGATCGGTCATACTATCTGGAGTAAGGCAGTCCGCTCCGGCGGGCTCACGCGGCTGTTCTGTCTGCGGCCTTGGTCATCTTCCCTCACACGGAGCTTGACCCGGGCCGAGCCGTCGGCATCGGGCTGCCACCCCACCAGGTCCCTCCCGCACGGAGCAAGCGCCATGGCCGATCTGAAGAACCTCAAGGGCATCAAGGACGAGGACCGCAAGCTGCTGGAGCAGGCTGAGGAATGGCTGGGTGCCGAGCCGACGAAGATGGGCCCGGTGAAGAACTTTTTCTGGGGCAAGGTCAAGCAGGACTACTACTTCCCGTACCCGCAGACCGACGCGCGCGAGCAGGCCGAATGTGACCAGCTGCTGGCGCGCCTGAGTGAGTACCTCAAGCACGAGCACCCGGCGGTGGCGATCGACCAGGACCAGGAGATCCCCCAGTGGGTCATCAAGAAGCTCTTTGACCTGGGGGTGATGGGCATGACCATCCCCAAGGATTTCGGCGGGCTGGGCATGGGCATCACCAGCTACAACAAGGTTCTCGAGCTGATCGGGAGCGTCTGCGGGAGCACGGCGGTGCTTGTCAGCGCGCACCAGAGCATCGGGTGCAAGGCCGTGATGCTCTTTGGCAACGAGGAGCAGAAGCGCAAGTGGCTCCCGCACCTGGCCAAGGACTGGGTCAGCGCGTTCTGCCTCAGCGAGCCCAACGTGGGCTGCGACGCGGGCGGAACGGAGACGAGCTTTATCAAGGACGGCGACTACTACGTCGTCACCGGCGAGAAGAAGTGGGCCACCAGCGGCGCAATCGCCGGGCTGTTTACGGTCATGACCCGCGAGAGCAAGGCCGACGGCAAGGGCAAGATTTCAGCCCTGGTGCTGCACCCGGACATGCCGGGGATTGAGATCTACCAGAAGAACCGCAGCAAGTGCGGGATCCGGGGCACCTGGCAGGCGCGGATTCGGTTCCATGGCGTGCGTGTGCACAAGAGCCACCTGCTGGGCCAGGAGGGGCGCGGTCTGCAAATCGCCCTCTCGTGCCTGAACTATGGACGCTGCACGCTGAGCGCCGGGATGGTCGGCGGCGCGCGGGCGTGCCGCGATCAGGCGACCAAGTGGGCCGCGACGCGGTTCCAGTTCGGCAAGGCGCTCAACGACAAGGAGCTGGTCCGCCTGCGCCTCGCGCGCATGGCCGCGTACACCTACGCGATGGACGCGCTGCTCTACATGACTACCGGGATGCTCGACCGCAAGGACGACGACATCCAGGTCGAGACGGCGGTGTGCAAGGTCTTCTGCAGCGAGTACGGCTGGCGCGTGGTCAACGACGCCATGCAGATCATGGGTGGCGAGAGCTACATGACCGAGAACCACCTTGAGCGGGTCTTCCGCGACACCCGCATCGACTTGATCGTCGAGGGGGCCAACGAGGTCATGCAGTGCTACATCTTCGGCTACGGGGGCAAGCAGCTCGCCGAGCAGATGCTGGGCGTCAAGAACGCGCTGCTCAAGGACGCGGACGAGGGGCTGCTTGCCTATCTGGGCAAGGTTATCAAGAACAGTCTGCGTCCGGCCGTGATGGGCAAGGCGATCCCGCTGGGGCTGGAGGTGTTCCTGGGCATCCGCAAGCGGGCTGACCGTGTGACGAGGGTGGAAGCAAGCTTGCAGGACTACGCCGACCGCCTGAGCCACTGCGCCAGCGAGCTGACGTATCAGTTCAAGGCGACCAGCAAGCGGTGGGACGTGCAGATCCTTGACCGTCAGGCGCTGCAGGCCCGTCTGGGCAACGTGGTGATCTTGCTGCACGCGTGGGCGGCGACGCTGGCCAAGCTTGACAGCGACGTGCGCAAGCACGCGGGCAACGGGGCCAACGACACCGAGCTGCAGCGCGACAAGGCCGCGGCGGTGCACTTCTTTGATCTGGCCCAGCGCGAGATCGAGGCCAACATCAACGAGCTGTACGTCAACGCCGACGTGAGCATGCTGGCCTCGGCGGCCGCGAGCATGACCCACAGCAACACCGAGGCGAACGCCGAGTTCACCATCCCAGAGCGCAGCCCGATCGCCAAGGGCACCGGTCGGGCCGCCCATCAGGACGGGATCAAGCAGTTCCCGGGGTTCCCGATGGTCCCGCATACCGACGAGGCCCGGGCCCGCCAGACCAACCTCAGCAACACCTGAGGCCCGCGGCATATTTCAGCACTCTGTGGCCGGTGGGTTACCCACGCCCGGCCGCACGTTTTTGGCCGGGTCGTTGAACCCTGATGCGCGGTGGGCGTGTGCCCCATCACGACCAATTTGACGTCGCCACTTCCACCAGCTCATCGTGCGCGTTGCCAACGATCGACCTGCCGCGCGCTTGCCTCACCTGCACTGCGGAGAGTTGATCCGCTGAAAGGTCGACGCGCTTGACTCATCGGTAGAATTGGCGGTGGTCGGCAGGTCCGGTAGGCGGTTGTTCAGGGGAGCCGCCGTGGTCAAACCTGCTGAGCGCGGTCGCTATACTGCCCTTACTCCACCGCCCGAGGCTGTACCTGCGGATGAGTCGACGTCTGGCGGGGCACGAGCGGACGCCGCGACCTTCGGGGCAGGGTGGAGCGAGCCTGCCGCCTTTCCTTCGTTTGCCGGGAGCCTTTGATGCCCATCCGTACGGCGTACACCGCGAAGATCGACCATCTGCAGATCCTCGACGAGCAAGGCCGGCTTGACCCGGCGCTGTCAGCACCGGGGACGCCCGGGATCCTCAGCGACGAGCAGGTGCTGCACCTGTACAAGCTGATGATCGAGTGCCGCCAGCTTGATGAGATCGCCTTCAAGTTGCAGCGTTCCGGGCGCATGCACACCTACCCGCAGAACAAGGGGCAGGAGGCGTGCGCGCTGGGCGCGGGCGCGGCGATGCGCAAGGGGATCGACTGGATCGTGCCGTGCTACCGCGAGAACGCGGCGATGTTCATGCACGGCGTGCCGATGACGCACGTGCTGCTGCACTGGGCCGGTGACGAGCGCGGGAACCAGTACCCCCCGGGCGTGCGCGTGACGCCCATCGCGGTGCCGATCGGGACGCAGATGCTGCACGCCACGGGGATCGCGTGGGCGGCGAAGATCCAGCACAAGGACGAGGTGGCGATCACGTTCTTTGGCGACGGGGCGACCAGCGAGGGCGACTTCCACGAGGCGATGAACTTCGCGACGGTGATGAACGTGCCGGCGATCTTCTTCTGCCAGAACAACCAGTGGGCCATCAGCGTCCCGCGTGAGAGCCAGATGGCCAGCGAGACGATTGCGCAAAAGGGCCTGGCGTACGGCGCGCAGGTGATGCAGGTGGACGGCAACGACTTGTTCGCGGTGCACAAGGCCGTGTTTGACGCGAGGGAGCGGGCCCGGGCGGGCGGGGGCGTGACGCTGATCGAGGCGATCACCTATCGCCTGGGCGATCACACGACCGCCGACGACGCGCGGCGGTATCGCAGCAACGACGAGGTCGAGAGCTGGCGCGCGAAGGACCCGATGATCCGCGTGCGTCTCTACCTTGAGCGCAAGGGCCTGTGGAGTGAGACGCAGCAGGCGCAGGAAGAGCAGCGGGCCGAGGCGGCCGTCAAGGCGACGGTCGAGACGGTGCTGGCCTGGCCCGCGGCCCGGCGCGAGGAAATCTTCGAGAGCATGTACAAGGACATGCCCAAGCTGCTGGCGGAGCAAATGGAGAGCTGGAGCACCCACAGCCTGGGGATGGACCGCGCTCAGCAGGGCCTTTCGCCCGGACGCAAGTTGGGCGCGGCCACGCACTGACCAAACAACCTGCCCGTTGCACCGACTAGACCTGGCATCGCGGCGTGAGGATGTTTCATGAAGGCCGAGCGCCGACCGCCGGGCTTTTCAGGGGGCAAAGATCAGGCCCTGGCCAACCGCAAGAAACACGGGGTCTGCTTCGAAGAGGCAGCGACTGTGCCAGCCAACCCGATGACCGTCACCTTTCCTGATTCGAAACACAGCCAGCACAAGGACCGCTCTGTATTGATCTGTATCGATCGGCATCTCCAGCATGACAAGGGTCATTATCATCATCGCCAGCGAACGTGCTTCGGTAGACTCCGGCACCGTTCTGCGGATCATCTCTGCTCGCAACGCCACCAAGCATGAGCACGCCTTCTACATCAAGAGCATCAAAAGCCAAGGTCAATGCTGAGTGGCGAGCGGCCGGCAGCATGCGGACGGGCAGCAAGCGCTCAGCCGCAAGCGGCCCGATGCGCGCGGAGCACGACTTTGAGGATCTCGCCGAGGGTTCGCCGGGGCAGGTCGGGCGTTACGCCACCGCTAAGGCCGTGGGGCTGATGTTGAAGGTGTGTCCGGGCGTCACGGTGCTGTTCGAGCACGAGGCGAGCACGGCCCGGCTGGTCGCGGACCTCGCGGTCAAGAACACGCAAGTTTCTAATTTCAAGACCCGCGAGCGACGCCTGAAGCAGGTACTGACCGACGCGTTCATCGCCGATTCAGGTGCGGGCGACAACCGACCGCCCGCCGTCCCGCTTCGTTAAGCTTTAGAGACATCTCAGCCCCTGCACTCGAGTCTTTTCGCCCCGAAGCATCCGCGCTAGCAACCCGCCCCCGCCGCCCTCCTTTCGGAATCCCCCGATGCCCCAGATGACCCTCGTTCAAGCCATCACTACCGCCCTTGACCAGGAGATGACCAAGGACCCGCGCGTGGTGCTGCTTGGTGAAGACGTCGGGGTCAACGGCGGGGTCTTCCGCGTTACCGATGGGCTCCAGAAGAAGCACGGCAAGCACCGCGTGGTTGACACCCCGCTGTCAGAGTCGGGCATCATGGGCAGCAGCATCGGGCTGGCGCTCGCCGGGATGCGCCCGATCCCCGAGATCCAGTTCGAAGGCTTTCTTGGGCCCGCTTACGACCAGCTTGTCAACCACGCTGCCCGGTTCCGCAACCGCACGCGCGGGGCGTTTACCGTTCCGCTGACAATCCGCGTGCCGTGGGGCGGCGGCATCCACGCGCCCGAGTTTCACTCTGACTCGCCCGAGGCGATCTACGCGCACAACCCGGGGCTGAAGGTCATCTGCCCCGCGACGCCCTACGACGCCAAGGGCCTGCTGATCGCGGCGATCCGCGACCCGGACCCGGTGATCTTCTTCGAGCCCAAGCGCGTGTACCGCAGCTTCCGCGAGGAGGTGCCCGAGGAGGAGTACACCATCGAGATCGGCAAGGGCAAGCTGATCGCCGAGGGCACGGACCTGACGATTGTGACCTGGGGCGCGTGCGTCTTCCAGTGCCTGGGCGCGATGGACCAGCTCCCTGAGGACGTCAGCGTCGAGCTGATCGACCTGCGGACGATCCACCCGCTGGACATCGACATGATCGAAGAAAGCGTCAAGAAGACAGGCAAGTGCGTGATTGTTTGCGAAGCCCCGCGGACCGCGAGCATGGCCAGCGAGATCAGTTGCCTGGTGCAGGAACGGTGCTTCTTGCACCTGAAGGCGCCGGTGCAGCGTGTGACGGGGTTTGACACCATCATGCCGTACGCGAAGCTGGAGCTTGAGTATTTGCCCGACGCGAAACGCGTGGCCGAGGCGGTGATGCAGACGCTGGCGTACTAAGCGCAAGAACCGAGGGCATAGGGCTGAGGGCTGGCAGACACGAACCGGACCGGTGACCACGCGCTCTCCCAATGCGGGTCTGCTTGACAGGATCGCGAGCGCGTTGGAAGTGGTCCGGCAACGGCTTGTGCGGGTCGTGGCCACGCTCTCGGGCGCAGGGGTGCCCCGCGCGATTGTCGGCGGGCTTTGTCCAACAGTGTTCCGCTGCGATTGACGTCTTCTTGGATTGGCCGATCAGCAGCCCGCGGGAGCAGGGTCCACGCCGTCTTCGCCGACGAGCGCGTCGGCCCGCGCGACACCTTGGCCAATCCGAGCGTGATCGACTGGGCGGACCCGGGCCTGATGCGTGTCATCTCGCTAAAGGCGCTGGCCCGCATCAAGCTGAAAGCCTGTCGCCTCTACGGCCGGACCCACGCGTCAGACCTGATCGGCGCGAGGCTGATTGACGCCGCGTGGCTTGAAAGATTGCCCGCCGACCTTGCGGCGCTTCTGAAGGCGATTCTCCACGACCCGATGGGCTCGGGCAGCCGGGTGCGATCGCAGTCGTGCGCGCCACCTGGTCAACCTTTCATAAGACGGCCATGCCCGATAACTGCATCATTTGCCCACCCGCTCGGGGGGTGGGGCTTCATCCTTTTGGGTAGAAGAATCCCTTAGCCGTCTTTTGAGGCTTGGACAGGCGGCCGATGCACTTGAGAGTGAACAACCCCTGAGCATGCACAGCGACCCGATCCGCCAACCCGATGGTCCGTTGCCTGAGCCTGAGGCGCAGGACGCGGCGCTGACTTCGGGGGCCAGTGCCGCGCCGAATGCCGGCAACTCAGCCGGCAGCCTCGGCCTGCTGGTGGCGCTGGTGGTGCTGATCTGTTCGTCGGTGGGCGGGGTGACGTTCTGGTTGGATCACCGGGCGATGATCGAGCACGATGCGCGCCGCCAGGCCAAGCTGGCCTCGCGCGGGCTGGCGATCGCGGCGTTGCCCGAGGCCGACGAGCGCGGGTTCCTGGTCCACCCACGGATGATGGCGAAGGTCAACGGGCTTCGGTGCGTGGTCACGTACGTTCGGCGCGAGGGAGAGCTGGTACGGACGCAGGTGGTGGTGCCGCCGGGCGCAATGCCGATGAGTGAGCAGGAGCTTGCGAAGGTCGAAGCCACACCAGAGTTCACGGCGCTGCGCTTGAAACAGAGCCCGCTGACTCCGATGGCACCCTGGGTCCGGCTGAGCGAGCGGCACGGGGTGCTGGGCGCGGCGTCCCGGCTTGACCCTGAGCTCTCGGGTTCCGAGGGCGTGCTGCTGGCGGTGATCGACGACGGCGAGGTGCGCCGCGAGCTGGCATGGGCGGACGTTCACTTGGGCGTAGCGACGCTTCCGGCGCTGCTGGTATCGATGGTGGCGGGGCTGGTGGTGCGGCGTGCGCAAGCGCGACGTGCCAGCGAGCTGGCAAGGCTCGAGGACCTCAACAGCCGCTTGATTGACCAGAGCGGCGCGCTGCGGGTAAGCGCGCTCCAGCAGCAGCGCGCCAGCGAGCGGTTGGCGCTTGTGATCAGCGGAACACGCGACGGGACCTGGGAGCACGAGGCGGTCAGCGGGCACGTTGAGCTGTCGGACCGCCTTCTGGAACTGCTGAGTTACGAGCGCGGCACGGTCCCGGGCTCATGGGCCTGGTTCATGGGTCTAGTGCACCCAGAAGACGCGCCCGGGCTGCGGGCGGCGATCAAGGCGCACAACCAGACGCGCTCCACACTGGACTGCGAGATCCGCATGAGCTGCGCGGACGGCGAGCAGCGATGGTTCCGTCTGCGCGGGCAGGGGCTGTGGGACGCGAGCGGCGGCACGGTCCGGCTTGCCGGCTCGCTATCGGACATCCACGCCAACCGCGAAGCCGAGCAGCGGCTGTCAGATTACGCGGAGGAATTGTGGGCCTCCAAGCAGCACCTGGAGCTGCAGGCAAAGGAGCTTAAGAGCGCGCAAGTCGCGGCTGAGGCGGCAAGCCGGATCAAGAGCGAGTTCCTTGCCAACATGAGCCACGAGATCCGCACGCCGATGACCGCCGTGGTGGGCTACGCGGACCTGTTGCTGGACGCGCGGCAGACGCCGGCGGAGCGGGCCGATTGCGTGCACACGATCCGGCGCTCGGGCCAGCACCTGCTGGCGCTGGTCAATGACATCCTGGACCTCAGCAAAATCGAGGCGGGCCGGATGACCATCGAGGCGATCGACGCGAGCCCGCTGGAGGTTGTGGACGAGTCGATGACGCTGATGCTCTCGCAGGCGTCGGCCAAGGGCGTCTCGCTCGGCATGGACGTGCTGACCGAACTGCCAGTGACGATCCGCACTGACCCGACGCGGCTGCGTCAGGTGCTGGTGAACCTGCTGAGCAACGCGGTGAAGTTTACCGAGGCCGGCGGCGTGCGGGTGATCTTGGCCTGGGAGCGCGAGGCGGGGCTGCGGTTAGAGGTACACGACACGGGCATCGGGATGACCCGCGAGCAGCTGACAAAGCTGTTCGTGCCCTTCAGCCAGGCTGACGGGAGCATGACGCGCCGCTTCGGCGGCACGGGCCTTGGGCTTTGCATCACCGGGAACATCGTGCGGATGATGGGCGGGCGTATGGAGGTGGCCAGCACGCCGGGCGAGGGCTCGACCTTCACGGTGCGGATGCCCGGTGCAGGCGTTTCGTCCTCGGGCCATGTCGATGCGGTAGCGACGTTTGTGGACGTGCAATCCGAGCGTGTGCGGCTGAGGGCCCTGCGGAGTGTGCCGCCATTGATGCCCGCAGAAGAAGGTCAGCGGCTTGATGGCGTGCGGGTGCTGCTTGCAGAGGACGGGCCGGACAACCAGCGCTTGATCGGCACGCTGCTGCGGCGCGCGGGCGCAGGCGTAACGATCATGGCCAACGGGCAGTTGGCGTACGAGGCCGCCGCGGCGTCGCTGCGCGACGGCGAGCCCTTCGACGTAGTGCTGATGGACATGCAGATGCCGGTGCTGGACGGTTACGCCGCCACTGGGAAGCTCAGGGCCGCGGGCTGGCGCGCGCCGATTGTCGCGCTGACGGCCCACGCGCTGGAGGAAGATCGCGGGCGGTGCCTGCGCGCAGGCTGTGACGACTACGCGACCAAGCCGATCAACCGCGCAGCGCTGATTGCCCTGGTGGCGCACTGGGCCCAGCAGGCCCGCGCCGAGCAGGCCCGCGTCCTGCCAGAGGGCCCCGCGGCCACGGCACGGGCGGCGGCGTGATCGAGCTGACATTGCGCAGGCAAGGGGCCAGTGGGCCGCTCTGACGAGATACCCTCGGCCCGTGCATGTGATCGAGCTTGATCAAACCGAATCGACCAGCCTGCTCGCGCGGGCGATGCTCAACAACGGCGAGCTGCAAGGGGCCACGCTGATCTGCGCGCGGACACAGGCCGGCGGCGTAGGGCGTCACGGGCGGCGCTGGCACAGCCCCGTGGGCGGGCTCTGGTGCACGCTGGCCTGGCCGGTGCCGCACGCGACCGGGGCGTTGGCGATGAGCAACTGGACGCGGACGCTGGGGCTGCGGGTCGGGTGGGCGTGCCTTGACGCGATCGTCGCGACCTGCGGGGGAGGTAACGCGGAGACTGGGGCGAGAACTCGCCTTGTGCTCAAGCTGCCCAACGATGTGCTGATTGCGCGAGAACCTGACCGCGGCGCCGATGGGCGAGGGTCGAGCGCAGAGGCTGGCCTCGGCGACAAAGTCTGCGGGGTGCTGACCGAGCTGGTCATGCCAGCGACAACCAGTAGCCAAGCCGGCGACGCAACGACCGGTGGAACACCGCCCGCGCCTGGACCCGCGCGAGCGCAACAGGCGTGGTGCCTAGTCGGGGTCGGGATCAACGCCAACGTGCCAGCGCAAGAGCTACCGACCGGGCTGGGATACCGGGCCACAAGCCTGCTGGCCCAGGGGTATGGGCCGGTCGATCTTGTGGCCCTACGCGCGCGGCTTGCCGACCGGCTGATCGAAGCGCTGGAGGCGCAAACGCTCCTAGAGCCCATGCGGCTGCTGATCGAACCCCGCTTGGCGGGGCTCGGCACAACAATCGAGGCCGAGGACGCTGGCGTACTGATCCGCGGGTCGCTATCGGGGCTTGGTCCGGAGGGGGATGTACTTGTCCTGGTGGACGGCGAGCCCGAGCCGCGATCGCTGAGCCCAGGAGCGCAGGTGCGGTGGCCGGTGGGGGCGGCATAGGTCACCGAGGCGGGCCGCCGGTTGCCGGTCGTGCCCCGTCGATGGGGATTGGCGAATATTTGGCGTGGGAACTCGCGTGGGAACCGGGTTGGCATCGGGTGCGTCCAATCGCGTATGCTCTGCCCTATGACGCTGACCTCCGCACCTTGCGCTCGTCCACCCTCCGTGGCTTCTGGCCCCGCGCTTCGCTTGGCCTCCCGCTTGGCCTCCCGCTTGGCCTCCCGCTTGGCCTTTGGCGTGATGGAGCGTTTGCCGCGCTGCCTCAGCGCGCCGCTGGCGCGTTTGGCCGTTGTGGGCGCGGTGGTCGGCGCGGTGCTGGCGCTACCCGGGCAGGCGCGGGCCGACGAGTTCCTTGACCGTGTCAACGCGGCGTACGCCAAGGTCGGCAAGGACCGCCGCAGCGACCTGGTGATCCTGCCGGTGATGGCGAAGATGGAGGCCCCGCAGCGGATCTTGGCCGACCCACTGCGTGCGGCGTTGCTGACGCCCGAGAGCAAGCTGTGGCCCGACGCGATCAGGTGGGTCACGAGCAAGCCGCAGATAGACGTGATCGAGTCGATCAAGACGGCGACGGGCGAGGACGCGTGGCGGAACGCCTGGGCCTTCGCGCAGCCGTACGGGGCCAATGCGGTTGACCCTGAGATGGTTGCGTCTGGGCTGTACACCGAGCTGGGTGAGAACCCGACACTGAGCCTTGCAGACTTCAAGTACCTCGAGGCGATCCGGAACGCCGAGGTGCTCTGCCACATCGAGGCGACGCGGTTGCTGGCCGAGGGCAAGGGCGACGACGCGATCAAGCTGATGGTGAGCTGGTCCTTTCTCGCGCGTCAGATTGCCGACCGGCAGTTCCTGGTCGAGAAGAAGCTCGGGACCGAGATGCTGATCCGCGCGCTGCAGCGCCTGCGCGACCTGTGCTTTACCGACATGCGCTCGGGCAAGCCGAGCATCAGCCCAGAGGTACTGCGTGACACGAACTATGCGCGGTTCGAGGCCGTGCGGACGGTCATGAACCTGACGCGCCTTGAGCTTCCAACCGGCGACTACGAGGCGGCCCGCCAGGTGGTGGCGCGAGCCTTTACGCCCGGGGCCAAGGCCAACCGGGCCGAGTTCTCACGCCTGATGGCCCGGGCCGGGGCGGGCACGCGTCCGATGCGCCTTTTTAGCGAGAGTGCCAAGTGGGACAGCATCTACGCCCTGCACGCCGACACAACCGCGACGCGCAAGCGTGTTGACGACGTCTTTGGCGACTGGGCCCGGCGGTGGAGCGTCCGCCCCTTCGACCTGCTGCTAAAAATTCCGACCGACTACTCACGCTTGGACAAGGTCCAGTACGCCTCATTGGACCTCATGCTGGGCAATCTGGGCGACATGTTCCCGCTGCGTGACCAGCTCCGTGTCGAGCTCTCCGGCACTCGCGTCTCGTTGGCGATGTACGGGTTCTTCCGCAAGAGCGGCTCGTGGCCGCGCGAGGTCAGCGCGCCGCAGCCGACGTTCATCAGGACCCTGGACCGCGACCCCTTCAGCCGCAGGGACGCTGAGTTCGGCTTCTTCGTCCCCGGACGCGAGAACGTCTTTAGCTTCGACGGCAAGAAGGTCGCCGACACCATTCAGGGCACCCGCAAGCCCGAGGACTCGCCCCAGTTGCACACCGTCCGGCTCTTCGTCAAGATCCCCGGCCTGCCGGACGTGAACTTCGACGTCCCGCTCCGCCCCGACACCTGCGTGCTGTTCTCTGCCGGGCCCGACGGCGCGGGTAGCGCGATGACCGTCGCAACCCAGATGGTCGAAGATAGCAAGGGCGACTACCTGATCTGGCCGCCCGAGCTCTCGCTGGTCCGCAAGCATCTGGCCGACACCAACCGCCTGCCCTAAGCCGGCAGATTCGCGCCATCACGCGCGCGACTAAGCAGCCTCACGGGGGGCGTCACGGGGGGCAAGTTCGCCCGAGGTGCCCGGGATCAGCAGCGACCGGGCCCGCTCCAGCGCGGCGATCACGTCCTGGATCG
>Ga0105047_10011686_pt1 | contig 14217 bp, 9 predicted proteins | sample MAT04_FD_78384 | JGI IMG/M metagenome (GOLD analysis project Ga0105047, IMG submission 78384) | Freshwater microbial communities from Lake Fryxell liftoff mats and glacier meltwater in Antarctica - MAT-04 (megahit assembly) | ecosystem: Environmental > Aquatic > Freshwater > Ice > Liftoff... | reverse complement strand
CACAGTGGACACCCTTGCTCGCGGCTAGTGAACCAGTTTGAGTCAGCTCACAGCGGACTTTCACCGCCTACATTTGCGCCGTGCCCGGCGCACCATCCGTCACTTCGTGACACCTTCTCCCGCGACGCGGGAGAAGGGAATCATATAAGTTAGTTCGCTACGTTTTTCAGATCCTGTATAACCGCTCGCAACGACGGCTTTGTGCTATATCTCGATCTTACATAACCGCTGCCACTGACAACTTTTGCGTAGCTGCTTCATTTATAACATCATGATACTGCGTATATAATTCCGCATTAGAGGAATACTCCTGCGCCCGCAGTAATAACCGTAAAGCGTCTTCCAATTCTTCTTTAAATTGATTCATCTGTTTTTCACCAGACAAATTTTCCATATGCGTCATTATCTGCTGACTCAACATTTTCTTAATCATTACATCATCGAGGTTTTCGATTTGCTGATTACCTGCAATTTTCTGTAATTCACAATCCGGTACTTTACTCATATCATCTATCAAGCGCATCAACATGATTTTGTACAAAACCGGTGCCAAAGCCGATGCGTCCAGGTTATTTAAACTCTCAATCTGAGAAGCCATATTTTTTGACTGTATCGCCAAGGTGTAGCGGGATGTATGGCTAATTAAATCCTTATAATCAGGGCAACAATGAAACAATAAATATTTGGCAAAAGCATGTAATCCCGCATAATCAGTGGATAAACCAAAGGGCTTGAGAATCGTACTGCCTTCAAAACAATGATTGGCATGGCCATGAGTCGGATCATTAATCGATGGACGGGCAATGTCATGCAACAACAAAGCAATCACGTCATTTAAAGGTAACCCGATTAATAAAGCGATTTTCCCTGCCTGCAACGCATGTTGCCTTTCAGTAACATTCTCCAGATCATTTATATTTTCGTAGGGCTTTTTGGCCAGTTTATTGTTTAGGACATCGATTAGCATATCAATATAGCAATTAATCGTTACATCCAGCGGTTTAGATAGCTGCGAACAAGGGTTTTGTTTCACTGCCATTAAGTTAAGCGTTCCCGACGTCCCGCGGCTTGTCCGCGGGATCCAGAAATCTCGCTCTATGCCTGGATCGCTGGATCCCGCGGACAAGCCGCGGGACGTCGGATCAGAGCTTAACTTAAGGGCAGTGGGGCTTAGTTTATACTCTTCAATAATCGGCAGCGGTTTTGCTAATAACTGCGGCAACGGTGTATCTAGCTCTGATTGCTTGAGGTTTTTTGTAAAATCAGTTATGCACCCAGTAGTGCCTTGCAGCGAAGTAAAAAAATGTTGCTTCTTTAATTTGTCGATTATTTTTTCGAAATCAACAATTTCATTGCAATATAATGAAAGCGTTGCTTTGCGTAAGGTTGTTAAATTATCGTCTGGATAAGAAAAAAAACTATCCATAGTTGAAAAAACCGACTCCCTGCGAGTAGACATAAAGCATCCTGCGTATTAATAAATTTAAATCCTCTTGAAATTACTATGCAGTAATCCACATTAATGGTCAATAACTATGGCTTGACTTTCTCAGCACCTAATTTGTACAATCGGCAATCTAGTTTTCCCCCCCACGTTGGATGACAGCAAATGGTAATGAGTATCAATAAAAAAGTTAAAACCTTTTCCGATTTATATAAAGGTCTTAAAAATAGCTTCTACAGAACATATGTACGAGACGGCCAGGATTCGGTGGAAAAAACACTGAATGGAAAAAGAGCAAATTACGGAACTGAAGAGATCAATGAAAACTATAAATACGACTTGCGAAAAACACCTTCAACTGCAATTACCACCTTTTTAGGTTTACCAAACCGTTCACTTTTTCTTGATGGCGACACTGTCGAAATTATCGATAATAATAACAAGATGAAGGCGATTCCTAAAAGCGGCGAGTTAATGAATGTTGTTAAAAACTTTTTTGGTTGGCAGCCTAATAAATCACTTCCAAGAAATTTCTTTAATTTTTTACTGGTTACACCAATCAATTTAATAACTACCCCTTTTAAATTTGCTTTGAATGTTCTAAAGCTGGGAACTGAGGTATTACCTGCTTTTTTGCATAAGTTATCTATTTTTATAGGTTATAATCTCAAAGATGCTGCCAAGCAATTATATGCTAACCGAGCTTTAAGTTTATCAGGTGCGACGTTTTTTAGTTTAGCTGCATTAATTATAATACCTGCAGTAGTTATGGAATATGCTCGTTATCCGCTATGGGCGGCGTATATGTTAGGACGTAGTCTGACCTCACCCATTGATTCGCTTCGCGATACCTGGAAAACAAATACAGGATGGGGAAGAGATGCAGATGGTGACCGATTTAAAAAAAGTACTCCCAGAGCCATAGCGCTCACTGCATTACACCTTTTGGTTATCGCTGGAGTCTACACTATTGCTCTACCTGTATTATCACAAGCCTTAATTGGACTGTTACTTCCAATTCTTGCAGTTAGTTTGCCCAGCAGTGTTTTTATTGCTGTCTTCAAAGTTGTCAATGCTATAACACCTGCTTTAACAGCTATCAGTAAAGTTGCCTTACCATTAGCTAATATCGTCCTCCTGGAGTTGACAAGATTAACCGGTTTAAATGCCATAGCAGCGTCCATGCCAGCACTTGCGGGTTTTGGTGCAGTTGCAGGTATAGGATTAGGCCTTGTAGGAACCGGGTTAAATAAGTTAGTTAATCAATTTAGGGAGTGGTGGCACAAGCCTGTGAAAATTAGTGTATTAGGTTATGAAAATGAAAATAATGCTGGTAATGATGATTCTTTTAACAAGGGCTTTTCTTACGATTCCGCTGATGATGAGCAGTCTTTATTTCGTGAAAAGCAACAGGATCAAATGTCGTCCTTGCGTAAATCGCAGAGCGGAGTACATAATGAAGAAGCTCCAAAACCACCTGCTAAGGTTGAACATTATTCTTCACCTTTAAAAACCCAATCTGATTTAGCGCCTGGTTTTAAGGTAATTAAAGACACACAAGAGCCAGCAAAAGCCACCTTCTCTTAAATTAACATTTAAGCCATAGTTCCCCGGATTAGACGAAGTCGTAATCCGGGAACGATATTCTGGTAACAGGATATTTTGGCTAAATTATTGACACCAACAGAGGAAGTCGATATAATTGTTCAAATTTAGTACTTTCTGAACATGATTAGGTGGCCGAATTATGATGGAAATGATCCCCGATGTTAAATCTTTTCAAAAGGTAAAAGAGCAAATACGATCACAGCTCTATGAGATTTATCCAGCTGACTCTGTTGATTATATTAATCAAACCATCCGCGGTCAAAACCCTGGTTTTGCGCATTCACGAAAAAATATTGAAAGCCCTCTCACACTTATTTCATCATTTCTTGGCTTACCCAATCGTCCCTTGGGAATACCTGACGGCGATAAACAAACATTTCTTAATTTGCTGCGAAATTTTGTTGGCTGGCAGCCTAAAACCAGTAAAACCCGACTCTTTTTTTATGCATTATTCATAACGCCGCTTAATATTATTACCACACCTCTAAAGTTCGCTTTAAATATTGCGAAATTAGCAACAGAAGTACTGCCAATGGCTCTACACAAGCTATTGCCTTATTTAGGTACTCATGTGGTTAGTGCGGGTAAATGGATGGATGCAAAAGGTAACACTGTATTGGACATCGGTACATGGTTATCACAATGGCATCAAGAACCGGATCGTGGCATGTTGGCTAAACTGGCAGGCTTGGCTGGCTGGGTTATTGCTAAAACGGTTGGTTTGTTAATGTGTGCCAGCAGTTTTCCGTTGAAGGGCTTAGGTTTTCTGGCTGGTGCAACCGTATATCCATTACATTTTTTACATTTTATCGGCCGCAGTATTACCTCACCGATCGATTCAATACGCGATACGCTCGCAACTAAAGGTAATTTATACGCAGGTTTGCATAGTCTTTTGATTATGGTGATATACGCCGTTGGATTTCCATTACTTGCTAAAGGATTATCCGCAACGGTTATACCTTACCTTTCTACTCATTTGCCGTCTGGTATTGTTTCAGCGGTGAACTCCATTGCCAATGCAGTCGCCCCTTTGCTGACAAAAATTGGTAGTTATTCATTGCCAGTAATTATTTCCAAGGCCGCAAGTTTTCTGCATTTGCCAGGCTTCGCAGCAACCCTTGCGTCACCCGTTATTAATGGACTTGCAACGATAGCGGGTATGGTAGCTGTTACAAGCGTTGCTGTTAATGATAAAGTGAACAGTTTTAGAGAGTTCTGGCACAAGCAGCGTTCGCCAGTCGAGGAAGAGGATAGTTTATTAGCGGATGACGAAGAGGATGAAGTCGAACTCTATAAAGGTCATAATCCATGGAGAAGATTAGGACCTTCAGTCACTCCCAATCTTAAACCTGTGCAGCAAGTTACGCATTCACCGGCACCAGCAAACCCTCCTCAAGCAGCTCCATATGAACCTGCTCCACAAACAAATTATTCGCTCTAATTCAATCTGATGTAGGGTGGACAAAACGAAGTGTGTCCACGCGTAACAGTGGTGATGACCTGACCATACGCGTGGACACTACAAAAAATTTCTATTGACAATCGCAGTTCAAATTTAATACAATTACGCATCTTTATTTAACCACTATGGATAAAATGAAATCATGATGAAGCCACTTAAAGAAGTTACCAGTCTTTCGCAATTATTTAAACATCTTAAAAACAGCTTTTATCGAGCGTATCTTCCCGATGGTGTTGACCCTGTAAATAAAACCATGAATGGCTCTCGAACAGCTTACAAAAACCCATTATTCAACAAATCAGCTACTCATATCTATCGTAAATCCATGCTTACCGCACTTATTTCTTTTCTGGGTCTACCCAATCGTAAGCTGGATAATATTAAGGGAACTAATAGAAAAATAGAACTGGATAAAGAAATTTCTGTCCGCTTTATGTTGATGAACGTTATTAAAAATTTTTTTGGATGGCAGCCTGAAAAAAAATTTCCACGATTATTGCTTAATTTCTTATTGGTTACCCCCCTTAATCTGATAGCAACGCCACTTAAGCTTGCTGTAAATATAGTAAAACTGGCCACTGAGTTTCTACCGGCTTTTTTACATAAACTATCTTATTATGCCGGCGAAAATCTGATAGATATGGGAACCCAGTTGTTCGGGTTTAAAGGTTATTTTCGTATACCGGGTATAATTCTGGCAATTCCAGTTTCGCTACTGGGATATGGCCTAAAATATTCTCAACTATTTTTCTATTTAATTTATGAGCTAGGCCGAAGCCTGACTTCACCTTTTGATTCTTTGCGTGATACGTGGAAAACAACAGAAGATTACGGCAGAGCTATTCAAGTGATAGCAACAGCAGCTCATGCTTTTGTGGTTTTGAGTGTTTTCACTTTTGGATTACCTGTACTGGCAAAACTATTAGCAGCACTTTTGCTTCCTGCTTTACCTTCCAGCGTTATAGCCATAGTGACCAAAATCGCAAATTTACCCTTCTTTGCTGCAATTAGTAAAGTTTCTTTACCCGTTGCAAATATTTTTACTTATAATTTGGCCAAAATGACGGGTTTATACAAAATTGCTGCCTCAATGCCGGCTGTTGCGGGATTAGGAACAGTGATTGGTCTTGGGATGACTACTGTTGGTTCTGGCGTTAACAAATTGGTTACTAATGCGAGAAAATGGTGGCATAAAGAAGAAGACTTAGAGAATGTATCAACTTATGGAAGACTTACTACAAACACGTTAACTTCCAGGCCAGCTTTTACTTCTTCTTATCAAGTTACGTCATTGCAGCCTGTTACGAATTACCCATCGCCGGTCGGGACAGGACAAATTACAAGTCTTGAACCTCGTCCAGCACCTCAAGCTCCTTCAACACCTTCTATTCCGTTCATCTCAGGTTCCTTCGTCTAATAGGAAATAAAACCAGGAATCACCTCAATGTGACACTGTACCCATTGAGGTGAGCCTACGCATCACTGCCATTAAGTTAAGCGTTCCCGACGTCCCGCGGCTTGTCCGCGGAATCCAGAAATCTCGCTCTATGCCTGGATCGCTGGATCCCGCGGACAAGCCGCGGGACGTAGGAGCTGAGCTTAACTCAAATGACAAAAAATAGAGCATTGCTTTCTGCATTTAATTTACATACAATCTCAACAATTATAATTTTTAACCACGATGAGCTATTTAAAATCATGTTGCGATTTAATCCTGAAATAAGAAGATTTGGTACTTTTATCAGCCGTGTAAAACAAGTTGTATATGAAACATTTGCACCCGATGGCGTTGATTATGTTCTTAAAACACAAAATGGCAGAAGAGACGTATATCGACTTGGTGGAGCAGAAAGCTCATTTTCCTTTAGAAAAAGGCCGCTGACTTTAATTACATCTTTTCTTGGATTACCTAATCGGTTACTCAAAGGTACCGATCAATCCTTTCTGAATCTGGTCAAAAATTTCGTTGGCTGGAGACCTGATACCTCTATATTTAAATTATTTTTATTCGCACTGATTGTTACTCCAATCAACTTACTCACTACCCCTCTCAAATTTGCTTTAAACATAACAAAATTAGTTACAGAAGTTTTACCGGCAATCTTACACTTACTGGTTGTTTATTCTGGTGTAAGCAATCTGGGAAAACGGCTGCAAGCTTATGGTAAAAATTTAGCAAATCGTCAAATAACTGCTGAAACTTCTTTCAGCTATGCAAAATTCGCACTTGGCTATTATTTAGAAAAATTAGGGGCACTGTTAAAAGTAGCTGTGATTTTACCGACCTATCTTCTGTATTTTATTGGCCGCAATCTCACCTCCCCCATAGATTCCATTCGAGATACCTGGTATTTGGATACGCCTAAAGATGGTCGCCTGAACAGACCTGCTCGCACAAGAGAATACGTTTTAACGGCATTACATGTGGCGTTTATTTTTATGCTGTACAGCATTGCTTTACCACTTACAGTAAAATTGTTGGCAACAAACGTATTACCCTATATATCTTCTCACTTACCTCCCGTTCTCCTTGCTGCTTTTAATAACCTTGGCACTTTCTTTGCTCCAATTTTAAGCAAAATCGGAGTTGTTACACTGGAATTAAGCAGAGGGGCATCACTTTTCCTTGTCGATAAACTGGGTTTAACAGCCATTGCTGCGGCAATGCCAGAAATAGCCGGACTGGGTGCGGTTGCAGCTTTTGGATTGATCAGTGTTGGTAATGTTATTAATGAAAAAATTAATGATTTCAGGAATGAGTGGTGGGGTTATAAAGTAAGTAGTGATCCGTTTACGACTGCCATTTTAGATAATACCTATAACACAAAAGCTTCAGAAGACAGTTATAACAAATCCATGAAATCATGGTTAGCTCCCATTAGATCCCCTAAAGAATTGCAAAAAACTGAACATTGTGAACCGGTGCTTCAGGGGTTGGGTACTGCTATAAAAGGCGAGTTAAACAAGGCTGTAAATAATTTGCCTCTTTCCGAAATCAAATTTAGTTAACCTGGGTGGTTCCCGGATTACGACTTCGTCTAATCCGGGCTACAATCTGTACTACACTTAAAAGAAATCGCCAACAAGGAAGCATCATGAATGGAGTCGTGCGCTTTGGTTTATACGTTGTATCAATACTATGCTTCGCCAATCTGCAAGCAGAAATCACTCCAGACATGCTTATTAAAGTTACCAAAGATAATAATCCGGATTGCGTGGAGTATTACAGTTATAAAGATGATATGTATTGCACCACAACAGCACAGGGTGTTCCTGTTGATCCGGCCATCAAGGACAAGGAAACCCAGCATATTATTTTTGATGAACGCCCCTGGCAAGCCGCGTGGGGACAAATGACTGACACTATTACTACTATTGAATATATCCCTGCCGGTGAAGACATTAATAATTGGCATGAATTAATTACCAGCCAGTTTTTGCCAGGTTTACAAAATAAAATGACATTGGAACAATATTCTCAAAATATTATGGGTGAACTGCAAAAAACAGGTTTAAATCCTGTTATTAAAATAATTGATACTAAACCTGACAGTATTTTGTTCGAATTTCAGATTCTTGATCCGGAAAATTTAAGACAAGATGAGCTGCAAAAAATAGTTCAAGGTAAAGATGGTTTTTATGTTTTACATTACACCATAAAAAAACCCGATATGGGTCAGGAAAACCGCGATAAATGGATAAAAAATATACAAAGCAGCAGCATAAAGTAAAAGATTCATAATTAAACAGTTTGACGTAATTTTTCCTTAATATTTACCGCCTATAATGATGGCAGACAACTATTTAATGTGTGTATCAAAATTATGGCTGAAACTAATTCTGTTAAAAAACGTTCTGCGTTTCTGGTTGGACTATTAGGAACAGATACGGAATTAACTTTTTTCAATAAAAATAAACCAAACAAATATTATCCTAAGGGTGAAACCTTAAGTTTTATTGCAGGATTAGTTTATTCTGAACGTCCACCTGCTGAAGTTGCAAAAGATGTACCCTATCAGACTGAAAAAGTAACGGTAGTTAATGGCCCTACTACCATGGGTACCGAGGTTGGCGAACGCATCAACAAAGGTGTTTTTTCCATTTTAGAGGCGATGAGCCGTGGTGAAGATACTTTTAATATTATCGCGCATAGCCGCGGTGCCGTTGAATCAATTCTGGTTGCTCATGAGGTTGAGCGTATCCAAAAGGCCAAAGATCAAATTGATTCGCTTCTGGCAAAAATCAAAACAATAGAAGAGGAAATTCTAAAATTAGAACAGGCAAACGGTAGCTCAATTCTTATAGATAGCCAGAGTTTTACTAATCTTGGCCAATCAGCCAATCTTGACAATTTAAAGGCAATAGAGAAAAAAAGAGAAGAATTAAACCAGCTTCAACAATCCCTTATTCAATTAGTTACAAATTCTCCCTGCAAATTAACTAAAAAAGCCATGGAAGACATGGCCGGCGAATTTAAAAAACTGAATTTTAATAAAATATCAGAAAAACTTCCTGCAGCCAAAATCAATATATTTGCTATAGATCCAGTTCCTGGCGGCAGATACCTCGGCGCACCGGTTGAGTGGTATGATGAACGCTTCTATCACGTTCCAGGGATCGTTAAAGAGTTCACCGAATTTGTTTATGAAAATGAGCGTTCACGCTGTTTTAAAGCAATTATTCCCGTAGCTGACTCCCCAGAAACCAAATTTGAATATATTAGTATTCCCGGCCATCATGGAACTGGCTCTGGGAATTTTAATGATCAACAAAATAATCCAGTGCCAAATAATGGACAGACACACCACGTTCAAGAATTATTAATTTTAAAAATACTTCATTTTCTTAAACGCAATCATGTGATTTTTAAATCACCTGAAGATATTACTGGTCATGACGATTTAATAGCTCTTGTTAGCCCTTTTTTAGGAGAATCTCCTTCCCTGGAAAAAGAGTTTCAAGCAAAATTTTTAGCAATCTATGATGAAATTGCTAAAAATAAAGATGCTTATAAACATTTTGATAAGACAAGTTATGCTTATCTTGGGCAAGAACAATCATTTCAATATTATCTCAGTTTTGTCTGGCCGATTATTAATGCCCGGATCGTTCATTATCAACAACATAAAGATGCATTTTTACAGCATTTAATCCCACCATTACCTGGTGAACTGTTGCTTAATTCTGAACATGCCAGATTAATGCTTTTTTCAAGATTAAAAATTGAAGAAAGTGCGGCTCTGCAAGATATGATTAAAGAGTGTACCGATACTTTAGTCAATGCCTGTAAGGATATACATTCACCAAAACCTAATCAGTCTCAACAAGCAAAAGATATCGCTGCATTAATGGCAACAGAAGCAGGACGCAAGCTGATATTAGAAGGATTGGGAATATTAATTGATTTGGTTAGCCAAAATTATTTACAGGGCAAACTTGATGAAAAGGCTCAATGGGAAGTATTTTTATCAATTAAAGACTCATTTAAACATTTCCAGGATGCTGCCAACGAAGCAAACGAGCCTCATAAAGGAGCATTGGAAAATTTTCATGCGACATTAAAGGCAGGATTGAAAGATACCATTAATAAGCATCATACCAATTTGCTTAATCTGACTTCTTCTTTAACTCTGCAATTACAAAAAACTTATTTTGCCAAAACCTTATTAACAAATCTGCAAAGTTTATATGATTCTTGCTTACCTGAAAGTCAAGAAAATGACTATGCAGACGGGTTAAAAAAACAGTTAGTTAATCTTATTAATCAATCTACAAATCAGGATATTGATGAGTTTGGAATCTTGCAAGCTATTCTTAGCTTTAAACAGAATTTGAGTTTTTCTGATCAAGTGCTAAATAGTATCGACTTGTTTTATAAAAAATATGATCTGGCTGATATGGATATAACCAGTTATGCGTTTAAAGCGAAAGAACAATTAGTTAAACTTATCAAAGATTTGAGAGAAGAAAATTCACCATCTGAAATATTGGATATGATTAATCAATTTAAAGAGAACCTGGATCTTGAAGAGTCTGATGCAGAAAAAATTGCCAAACTACTGGATAATGTGGCTGCCCTAGCCCCTATTGAGCAGTTTTCAAAACTCACCCTGAAAGATAAAGAGCAGAATGAAGCGGTTATATCCATACTTAAACAACTAATCAGCGATGCCTCTGTTGAATTATATGAAACATCTAAACAAACACCTGAAGAAAAAATTAAAAGCTGTGAAATGGCTTATCTTAATCTCGATCAATTTAGTAAGGCGTTAAATCAATTCAAAAAAATTGAGTCCGATTCTGATTATCCAACCATGCAAAAAGAGATAACGTTCCGAAAAGAATCGTTACTGAACGCTACCGAAAAATTTATCGCAAATAGTGATATGAAAGTCGCTGACGTTAAAAAGATTATAGGTAAAGAATTTGCCGAGCTGGTTTGTCCTTTTGCAATTTTAAAAGAAAGCCATCAGGCACTTCAAAAAGAAAAAGAGGCGTTAAAAAAAGAACAAGAAAAATTTTTAAAAACCATCGAAGAGCAAAAAATTCAAAATACCGCTTTAAAATTAGTTATTGATAATCATAAAAACCAAATATCTCGTTTGAAGGTGGACTTGCATGAACAACAAGAAACAAACAAAAATAAATTTGTTGAAATCCAGGGTCAAGTAGCTACAAATAAGGATTTAGAGCAGATTAATCTCTCTCTTTTAAATAAAGTGCAGTCACTTGCACACCGAATCCAGCAAGATTCTACACAACAACAAGAAATGGAAACACGTATTAATACACAGCAACAGGAAAATATACGTATTAATGCAGAAAAACAGGAATTAACTGAAACATTGAACAGTAGCGAACAAGCCCGATTAAGACACTTGGCAACAATAACAACATTAGAAGAAAGAATTACAGCTACTCAAGCTTCATTATCTAACTTAGCAAATGTGCATGCGGCCACAGTCAGCGAGCTTGAAAATAGCAAGGATGGTAACTTAAGTTTACAGGCAACAGTTGATGACCAAAGACAGGCGATTAAAAAGGCTCAAGAGACAATTTCTGGCTTGGTAGAAGAATATAATGTTGCAATTAAAGATGTGGCGGTATTAGCTGCAAATAGTCAACAAATGGTAACAGGCTTTAAAGCTGAAATTGGTAAGGTACAACTTGATTTAGCCGCTGAAAAAGTAAAAACCGGGGCACTTGAATCAGAATTAACTGAATTAAAAACCACCAAAAATAACTTGGATGAACAAATAAAAACTGCTGAGGAATCGATTGTCATACTTAATATGCCAGCAACTCATCAGGCTTTAGACGCGATTGAAAAATTAGAAAAATTAACACAAGGCTATTTTTTACATTTGGTACAAGAAGGGAAGAAAGCGTTTCCAAAGATAGAATTAAATACGTCTTCGGATATCTTTTCTCTTGCACTTTTTAATGAAGTCAAACTTAGACTTGCTGATCATCCTGCTACGGAAAAAGAAAATAAACTATTTTTAAAATTGCTAGTAGTTACTGATTTATATTCACAATTAACAGATAAAAATAAATTTCTGTTTCCGATAGACCGTTTAAATAATTTTAATAAGGCGCTTGCAGATAAAGAAGACCAGCTTGGTGAGCACCGCGATTCAGCATGGGGTCGATATTTTGTTAATGCTATGGCAATTTTAACAGTCATACCCTGGTTAGCACTTAGCATTTATAAAAAGACACCCTGTATCTGGCGCTCCAGTGGCGAGACTTTCTTCAAGAGCTGTAAAGAGGAAGCGAAGGATGCTCCGGTTCCGACAGTACCAAAATTCGAAAGTTAACATGAGACGGGTGGCCAATTGTAGCCTTGATGCAGCGAAAGCGTAATCAAGGTTTTCCCTTGGCCAAAGTCAACACTATTAACAGGCTCAAACATGAACTCTCTCCAAGTTTCATTTCCCGACCCCCGCAAAGACGTGCGACGCTTAACTCGCTGGCATAATACCATATCTCAGCATACGTGCCTCTGCTCTAACCCCTTCCATGCCAACGCCACCCATTGTACCTGTTACAGAGATATTTCCATTAGAAACCAGGTAGACAGGTGCAACACCTAAGGCTGAACCCCATGATGTAGCACTATTAACCATCGCAGGCGAAGCTACACCGGTAACTATCAGGGCAATATTGGCAATGGGCGTTGTTGGAGCGGTAAAAACTGTTGGCGCTGTAGCCGTGACAGGTGGGGTGGCATTTGCCGTACTATCATATTGTACTACGCCGCTTGTTGTTTTTAGAGCAGAAACATTAACGCTGACAATATTGGTGCATTTAGTCGCTGAATGCACATTGGCATTATTCCAGGGAACAGTTATTACACCACCATAGACTAATGATGAAGTCGTTGAGCAGAGTCCTGTAGTATCATTAACCTGAACCAGAATACTGGAAGCGGAACCGCCCAAATTACCATTAACAATTACTCCAAGGGAATTAATCAGGATCATTTGTCCACTGGTTGGATTCGAAGCGTAAAGAGGGGTTGCGAGACTAAGACCAGATGCCATAATTAGCAATACAAAGGTGTTTTTGTGTTTTCGAATGATCCAATCCATAGAGATACCCATCCTTGTTAATAATATTTGTTGTTTAAATATAACTAACACAGCCAGGGAATCTTTACAATTGTCATCCCTTAGACAACACCTGGATTGATCGTAGCCCGTATTAGCGTAGCGTAATACGGGCTACAAGGATAGTTAGAAGCACAAGCCACGAAGAACTTCCAACGTTCCTTGTTCAAAATCACCATCTTCCTCATTATCAGCAAAAAAATGAAATCGATTCAATGACATTCTAAATTGTTCGTCGGCTTCTTCATCAGGCTGTAAATCAGGATAATCATTTGCTTCAAACGGATTATGGTTATAAACATCTAATTTATATACAGCAGGAATATCCAATAAAAAATCAACCATCGCCACAGCTCTACTGGAATTTCCCGTTTTTCTTAAAAAAGACACTATGCGAAAATAGAGTTCAGCATCTGGTTCATTAATGTCTAAAACCGCCTCTGGATTATGAGCATTCAATACTGCTTTTTTTGCATATAACTCGATCATTTTATGAGTGATAAAGGGATAAATATAGGCTTTACTATATAATGCCGTATACTTCGCAGCGTACTCAAAAACCTCCGTTTCGCCGAGCAAAAAATCTATAATGCAATTAGCTTGATTCAAACAATCAACATCAACTTCATCGGCTTTAAAGGTTAATTCCTGTTGATTGCTTACCGCATTTCTGAAAACTTCATGCTCTCTTACAGTAATATTATATTTGACATCAACAAAGTCAAAAAGCCTTTCAACTATAGCTAAATGGCCATTTGCGGTCGCTGCTCTTAAAGCAGCATTTTCATCGCCAGCTATCAATTCTATATATTCAGGATTTCTCAACAGGATATTTAAATAATCTATACGTCCATTAGCTGCGCATGCTATAAGAATATCGAGCGAGGGCGTCGAGAACAATACTTCCCAGTCATCTGATGAATCTGTTAAAGAATTTGTCATTTTAAATATTTAATAATATTTGTACCTAGTGCGCCATCAACACACGATCTTAGGATAAATTGATTTTAGTTTATGTCGCGCTTTCTCAATACTGAATTGCCAATTTACTCCCCGCTGTGCTTTATTGGTTTTTTTAGCCCATGCCT
>Ga0105047_10011684_pt1 | contig 14220 bp, 12 predicted proteins | sample MAT04_FD_78384 | JGI IMG/M metagenome (GOLD analysis project Ga0105047, IMG submission 78384) | Freshwater microbial communities from Lake Fryxell liftoff mats and glacier meltwater in Antarctica - MAT-04 (megahit assembly) | ecosystem: Environmental > Aquatic > Freshwater > Ice > Liftoff... | reverse complement strand
GCGGACGGGCTGGCCGGGTTCGTAGCGCCAGTCGGGGTGGTCGGTGGAGACGCGGACCTGGACAGTGCCGATCCGGTCTTGAGCGAGAAGAGGGAGGGCGAGGAGGGTGAGAAGGGCTAGGCGGAGCATGGGTGAGTTCCTACGATATCGCGTCCGCGCCGACACGGACGATTAGCTTGCCGAAGTTCTTTCCGGCGAGCAGGCCGATGAAAGCGGCCGGGGAATTTTCGAGACCTTCGACCACGTCTTCGCGGAACTTGATTTTTCCCTCGTTGACCCAGGCGCTCATTTGGGTCGCGAATTCGGGGTAGCGATGGCCGTAGTCGTCGAAGATGATGAAGCCTTGCATGCGAATTCGTTTGGTGAGGAGGGTGCGGGCGAGGAGCGGGAGGCGGTCGGGACCGGGGGGAAGGGCGGTGTCGTTGTAGTGGGCGATGAGGCCGCAGACGGGGACGCGGGCGCGGGGGTTGAGCAGGGGGAGGACCGCATTAAATACGGCACCGCCGACGTTTTCGAAGTAGACGTCGATGCCTTGGGGGCAGGCGGCGGCGAGTTGGATTTTGAGGTTCTCGGTCTGATGGTCGATGCAGGCGTGGAAGCCCAGCTCTTCGACGACGTAGCGGCACTTGTCAGGGCCGCCGGCGAGACCGACGACGCGGCAGCCTTTGAGGCCGGCAATTTGGCCGACGGCTGAGCCGACGGCGCCGCTGGCGGCGGCTACGACGACGGTTTCGCCGGGTTGCGGTTGGCCGATATCGAGGAGGCCCATGTAGGCGGTGAAGCCGGGCATGCCGAGGACTCCGAGGGCGAGGGAGGGGCGGGGCATGGCGGCATCGAGCTTCGTGAGGCGGGTGCCGTCGGAGAGGGCAAACTCCTGCCAGCCGGAGTAGGCGACGACCAGGTCGCCGGGTTGGTAGTGGGGATGGAGCGAGGATTCGACGCGGGAGACGGTGCCGCCGACCATGACTTCGCCGAGGGCGACGGGGGCGGCGTAGGAGGGGGCGTCGCTCATGCGGCCGCGCATGTAGGGGTCGAGGGAGAGGTAGAGAGTTCGGAGGAGGAGTTGCCCCGCGGCCGGAACCGGGACGGGGGCTTCTTCGAGGCGGAAGTCGGCGGGGGTGGGCGGGCCGACGGGGCGGGATTGCAGGACTATTCGGTGATTGATCTGGGGGGTCGACATCTTGCTGCTCAGTTTGGTTTGGCGGAACGGGTGGGGAGGAGTTCGGCCCAGCGGTCGCGTCGCCAGGTGGGGGGCGCGGGCCAGGTCTTGGCTTCGGATTGGTAGAGTTTTTCGAGCCGCTCGACGACGGCGGGCAGCTGCTTGGTTAGATCGCGGGTTTCGCCGGGGTCCTCGCGGAGGTCGTAGAGTTCATGGTGGGCGGGGACGCCGGCGGAGGCATCGCTATACAAGCCGGGAACGATGGTGCCGGTAAACCGAAGTAAGTAAGTTCCGTCAGTAACTACCCAGGCGCCGGGACTTTCTTCGCGCCGGGCGTTGGCGGGGGCGCCTATGGTGGTTTCGCCGCTATAGCCCCAGGCGCGGGAATGGATGCCCGAGAGCATGAGGTGTTCGCGGGTTTTGGTCGCCTTGCGGGTGGCAAGGGGGAGCAGGCTGCGGCCGTCGATGCCGGTGGGCGCGGGCAGGCCGGCGGCTTGCAGGGCGGTGGGCATGATGTCGAGCGAGGAGACGAGGGCGTTGCTGCGTTGGCCCTTGGTGATGCCGGCGGGCCAATGGACGATCAACGGGATGCGGATTCCGCCGAGGAAGAAGCTGCCTTTGTGTCCTTTATGGGGGCCGTTGCCGGGGGGCGGGGTGGCGATGGAAACGGGGGCTCCGTTGTCGCCGGCGAAGACGAACAGGGTGTTTTTCCACTCGTCGGGGCCGACGGCATCGCGGAAGGCGTCGATGGCGGCGTCGACGGCGTTGATGTGGCCGAAGTAGTTTTGCAACTCGAAGGACTTACTGGCGAAGGGTTGAAAGTAGCGGTCCGGCGCTTGCGGCCGGAGCGGGCCGTGCATCGCGTGCAAGGCGAGTTCAATGCAGAAGGGCTTCTGGGCCGCCATAGCCTGCTTGGCGAAGCTGATCGCCTTTTCTGTGAACAGTTCTGTATTGTATTTGGGCTGCTTGCCGGTGTAGGTTCGGTTTTCCCAGATCTGTTCGGAATCGTAGAACGGGCACTGATGATGGTTGTAGCCGAAGTAATAGTCGAAGCCGTAGTTGAGGGGATGGTGTTGATCGACGACGGAGCCTTCAAAGCCGGTTTCAGTGACTTCGCGCTCAATGGCGGCGCGTTGGGCGGCGGGTAACTTGACTAACTCACCTTGCTTCAGGCTGTGTTTGTTCAAGACGCCGGTGCGGAGGGCGTGGTTGCGAGTGCCGGTATGGTATTTGCCGATCATGGCGGTGGCATAGCCGGCTTTCTGGAGACGTTCGACGAGCAGGGAGCCGAGGGGGAGTCCGCCGCGGTCAAAATCGATGTTGTTATAGATGCCGAAGCGGTTGGGGTTTTGGGCGGTGAAGATGCCGGCGCGGGCGGGAGCGCACAGGTTGCTGGAAGAGAAGGCCTGGGTGAAGACGGTGCCTTGTTTGGCCAATGCGTTGAGGTTGGGCATCGCGCGGCGGGAGAGGGCGAGGGGCTCATCGAGGGTGTAAGCGACGTTATGGTCGCGGAGAAATGTCTGGTAGGCCGGGTCGAGGGCGTCGGCTTTCATGGACTCGGAATACGGAGTGCAATGGCCGATGCCGAAGTCGTCGAGGAGGACGATGAGGACGTTGGGCCGGCGGGGAGCGGCGGCTAAGGGGAGGGCTAGGGAGGCGAGGAATTGACGGCGATTCATGGTAGTTTGACCCTGCTTACTATGGCATCGACGTGGATGGCGGCGCAATCGAGGATGGGGAAGGGGGAGCTGGATTCATCGAACGCCAGGGCGAGATCGGTGCCACCGAGCATGATCGCTTCGGCTCCGTGTTCCCGGATCAGTTTTGCACCGACGGATTCAAAGACGGTGCGCTGGGCGGAGGTGATGACGCCGGCCGCGGCCATAGCGACATAGGCGTCGTGGACAGCGTCGAGGTCCGGACCGTGCGGGGGAATGACTTCGGCGGTGGGGATTCCATTGTAAAAGCGGGTTTCCATGGCCGTGCGGGTGCCGAGAATGCCGAGTCGCTTCAGGCCGCGGGCGGCAACGGCCTGGCTGACTTCGGTGATGATGTTGACGACGGGGAGCGGGGAGACTTCTTCGAAGGCGCGGATGCAGAAATGACCGCCGATGGAGGTGACGACGACGCATTCGGCACCGGCGGCGACGAGGCGGTTCGAGAGGCCGGCGTAGATGGCGACCTGGGCCGCGACGTCATTCTGGAGGAGATGACGAAGCAAGGTCGGGGTGTCGGCGTGGACGATGGTGAGATCGAATTCTGTCTTCTTCGCGGCCAAGGCGGCGATGATCCGGCGGTAGTAGAAGTCTGTCGCGGCGGGTCCGATTCCGCCGATGAGCCCGATGTGCATGTTCTTTATTCTGCCTTGCTATAATCCGAATGGCGAATTGTCGCCGCGGCACCTGTTTCCGCGACCCCTGTTGGTCAGTTGTTTCCCTCCCAACTTCTCGTTTTGCATTTCGTGTGGGTCTAGCGCCCGGCACGGAAACAGGAATATGCCATGAAAACACTCCAGCGAAAGCTGCTTCTTGCCGGCCTGCTGATGCAGGCGGCCGCGATTTCCGGTCCGGCGCAGTCTACTGACGCGGCCTTGATCGCCAAAGCCAAAGCGATCCATGATCGGGCGCTGAAGCTTGATACGCACAACGACATCGACCCTGCGAACTTCACCGCCGATTGCAACTACTTGAAGCGGCTCACGACGCAAGTGAATTTGCCGAAGATGGTTGAGGGCGATATGGACGTTGCCTTCTTCATCGTCTATGTCGGGCAGGGACTGCCGACGCCGGAAGCCTACGATATTGCCTATAAGGAGGCGATCGAGAAGTTCGAGGCTGTCCATCGCTTTACCGAGCAGATCGCCCCGGATGTGATGGGTCTGGCGTTGACCCCGGAAGACGTGCGGAAGCTGCATAAGCAGGGGAAACGGATTGCCGTAATTGGGGTGGAAAACGCCTATCCGATCGGGACGGACGTGACGCGCGTGAAGGAGTTTTATGACCGGGGCGGTCGCTATATGTCCCTGGCGCACAATGGCAACAGTCAACTGGCGGACTCGAATACGGGCGAGGCGTCGGGCTATTTGCACAATAATGGGCTTTCGCCGATCGGCCGGGAAGTGATTGCCGAGATGAATCGGCTCGGCATGATGGTGGACATTTCGCATCCGTCGAAGGGGGCGAATCTGGAAGCAATTCGTCTTTCGAAAGCGCCAGTGATTGCTTCGCACTCGAGCGTGCGAGCGCTGGCGGACCACAGTCGTAATCTGGACGATGAACAGCTATTGGCGCTCAAGAAGAACGGGGGCGTGGTGCAGATCGTTGGCTTTGCTTCGTATCTGCAGGTGGATTCGAAAGAACGAACGGAAGCTTTGACCAAACTGCGCACCGACATGGGCTTTGGCGGGGGCGGCGGACGGACGGGTGGCCCGACGTTTAGGCGGCCGGCGGCGAACCCGCGGGCTTGTGCGGTGGAAGAGCCCAAGGCTGCTGTGACGACGGCCGGCGCCGCGCCTCGCCGTTCGGCGGGGTTTCTGAATATGCTGCCGGCCGACACCCGCGCTCGGTACGAAAAGCAGATGGCCGAGATTGACGCCAAGTATCCGCCGGGCGCTCGGGCTAACGTGCAAGATATGGTGAACCATATCGACTACGCGGTGAAGCTGATGGGGATTGACCACGTTGGCATCTCGTCCGACTTCGACGGGGGCGGCGGGATTGATGGCTGGGATAGCGCGGCGGAGGCTTTTAACGTGACGCTGGAATTGGTTCGGCGCGGTTATACCGAAAAGCAGATCGGCCAGCTGTGGAGCGGGAATTTGCTGCGGGTTTGGGGGGAAGTAGAGAAAGTTGGGCAGAAGATGCGGAAGAAGTAGGGATCGATTGGCGACCTGCGCCCCAGCGGCGAGTTTGCCGCTCGCGGGGCGGCATCAGCGGGTGGTTCCGGTCTCGATTTTGATCCGGTTGGAGTTCTCCCCGCCGATTGTTGCGAAGACTCCGACGATGCTCTGGCCGGCCACGGTCCGGGGCAACGGAATGTTGATTTAATTCGGAATGCAGCCCTGCGAACAAGGGCTTCATCGGAATCCCTCCAGCGATCAGTATGAAGTCCACTAGGGCAGCCCGATTGCGGATGCCGGTTGCATACAGGGTGAGATACGGGGCATCGGTACCAAGGCCGAAGTCGATCGTGGCTGGCAGGTAGGAGGAGCAACGCCGCAGGCGCCGGGGCGATGCGCGGTAGACGGGTTTGCTGATTGAAGGAATGAGATCGTCCGCAGGTCAAGGTCGTTATAGAAAGTGGGCTCGCTGAAGCACTGCGCCTGTGGCGTCGAGCAGGCTGGCATCTTGATAAGCCCGATAGATCGCGCGTGAATCCGCGGCAGCACGAGTCGTAGCGAAGAGCGGGACAACGAGAGTGGATAGGAGTCGCAGTTTGGGCGCCCGTCTAGCGATAAGGCGTGAACGAGATGGAGACCGGCGTGTCCGCGCCGCCTTGTAGCGAGCCCGTATCCGGCCAATACAGTTCTGTGAGAAACGAAGAAGACACCGTCCCGCCGCCACGGGTTACCTTGTAAGTCTTGGATCGCGGTGGCGCGCTAAAGCTCATCGCGCCGCGGTCGTCAAAACCCGCGCTTACGCGCATGCCGGTTTTCCAACCTCCCGGCGCGCTGGGGCCAGGTTTCAGATTCGAGTAAGTAACCCGCACCGTGTATTCGTCGACCTGAGGCTTCTCCGGCTCCTTCACTTTTAGGTCGATAGGCGGGGTGATCAAGTCCGCCACCAGGCAGCAGCCAAACGCCTCGGCCGCCATCGCAATCTTGAACGGCGCCGTCCCGGTTACAGACACGTCAAAATCGAGTTCGTAGTACTTGTTGTAGAGCACTCCGTGGAAGGATCGACTGAAATTCGATACCCCCTCGAACGCTCCATCCACCTTCACTTCCAGTTGGACGTCGGTCGTGCCATCGTTCGGGTAAATATGCGAACCGTTAGCCACCATCACGAGCACGCGCCCCTTGGCCTCGGCCAGTTGCCGGACGTTTTCGAGGTCGAAGAGCCCGGTAAACTCTCCGGCCCGCACAATATGCGACCCGCTGACGGTGTAGAGGAAGGCCTTCGCCAAGCCCTGTGAGGTAAGGGTGAACCGTAGCTTCTCCTGGTCCGGCCAAGTTGGCGGATTCGTCGGATCGAAAGTAAGTTGGTACAACCGAGCGCCCAATTGCGGGTAGGCGTAACGTTCCCGATAGGACGGCGTACTCTTACTCAGCGGCCATGGCACCGGTTTCACCGCGCCAAGCGCTAAGTCTCCGTAACCCGGGAAACCACTGGCGATCTTACCGCCGGCATACTTGTCGCAGAACTCCCACCACGACAGGTGAAGCGGACCAAACACCTTTTCGAGACCCTCGACGGGCATCATCGGCGGCGTCGAATCCATCGCCTTCATCACGTCGCCGATCCGACGGTCAACTTGTCCGGGGAAGGCCGGAGCGAGCGACTGCAACAGAAGCGACGCGCCGTAGCCGTGGCGGCGAACCGTTTCAGTCCCCCACCTACCGGCGACCTCGAGCGGGTCCGAGTACAGGAAATACATGTTCTCCTTCGCGTTGCCCGAAACGTACCCCTCATCGGAGGTCAGCGCCCGCTCCAGCCAAGTTGCAGCGGCCTCTTCGAGCCATAGCCAGCCGCTGCTGTTGCCTTCGTACTGCGCCTGCATGATATGCAGTAACTCATGTCCTGCCGTGATCCGGGCATCTTCCAGGTCGGAAGCGGATCCGCTTTGCAGAGGGTCCAGATTCAGACAGATGCCCGTATTCTTCTTACCCCAAATGCCGGTTTCTGAGTTTCCCGAGGCACCGGCGCTGCCACCCAAAACGAGGCTTGACCAACTGCTGTAGGAGAACAGGTAGACCTCCATCGGCGTATCGCCGCGGCGCTTCCAATCGAGCCCCATGTCGCCGATCAGCTTGTAGGCATCCTCCAAATCGCCTCCCACTTTCTTCGTCAGTTTATAGGCGCTCGACGGCGCGTGGATGATGAAATGCCCGTCACGGGAGGTGTTCGGCTTCAGCCCGGCCATCGCCCACAACATCCAACTCACCTTGCTGCTCGACACCAAACCCGCCCGGCGGACGCTCGACATCGCCTTCGACTGAGTCGGCGGCAGAGAAGGCAGCGTGACGGTCATCTTGCCTTCTTCACCTCACCGGTGAAGAAGGCCGGGGCGTCGATGCTCTCTTCCGGTTGCATCAGCAGGGTCGTCTCTCCGTCCACCGCCCCAGGAACATCAATCGTCAGCGTCACCGGCGCGGCAAGCGACGTCGGCAGCCCTTCGAGCCTGTAGTAGGGCGTGACTCGATCCCCGGCAGGATCTTGTAAGCGTACCGTCGTCGAGATCTTCAGGTTCGCTGGCTCCACGAGCGCGCCCGCCTCGGCGGTCAGCTTCAGGCCGGGCACTTCGAACGTCCCGCCGTCGGGCGTCACCCAACCGTCCGCGGCGACCTGCCAATTGCCAGGCGTCCATGCCCCGGTTAGCTTCACGAACGCTTGCCCCGCGCTGGCCCGGTTGACGCAGAGCCCGCGGTAGTCGGGAGTCGTCACCAGCTTGTACTCTCCGGCCGCCAGCTTCACTTTCAGATTCAGACGGGTCGCCAGGCACCATTCGTCCTTGCACCCGCTCTGCTTGCCCATCGTCGAAGCGAGTACCTCGTTGCCTGCCGCGTCGAGGAGTCGAAACGGCAACACCGACTGACCCTCCGGGAACCGGTACCAACTGTCAATCGCCGTCAGAATCGCGTCGTCGGAAACCTTCACTGGCGCCTCCTCGGCTACTTCGCAGGGCTCGGCATTCCAAACTTTCGAAAGCTGCACCACCCGCCAACCAGCGGGCAACGTTCCGCCATAGTAACGGTCGCCGGATTGCAGTCCGAGGCCGATTTCATAGTGACCCGCCAGGACATCGACCGGGACCCCCGCCAGCACCTCGTAGAAGCCGGGGCGGTTTGCGGCCAAACGAACGCCGCGCACTTCCATGTCCATCGTGACGAGCTTGGCGGCGACCTTGGCATTGGCGACGTTGTAGGGTCTTAGCTCGGTGCCTTCTCCGGGCAGGGCACCAGCCTTGATGGGCGGCGTGGCCTCGCCGAGGCCCTGCATGATCAGCCGAATCTCCTCTTCCGGCTTGGCCGGCGAGGCGTCGGTGATGCTGAGACCGTTGGCGTGGTAGGCCTCGGCGAGACGGGCGCCGGGCGCCTCGCGGAAGATCGGGCGGGCGGCCGTTTCAACAATCGTGAGGTTCCGGCTGATTTCGCCGGCGGCCGTCTTCACTTTGAGCATCCAGGAGCCACTCTTCAGACCGCAGGGCAACTGGGCCGTCAACCGGTCGGGTTGAACTTCCAGAAGCACCGCATTCGAGGTAGCGGTGGCCAAGGTTAGGCTTACTGTGGTGCCGTTGAGCGTTTCCGGATACGGAGCCTTGGCGGTACCCGCTTTGTCGGCCAGGTAGGCACCACGGATATAAACGAGCGAGCCGGGCGCGAAGTCAATGCCGCGATCGGCGACGTTGGTCACCGCGATTGAAGGCGCGAGGGATGGCCTGTTCTGAGCCCAGGCGGAAGGGCAAAGTAGGGCGGCAAGTAGGGTGGGGACGAAGGCTTTTTTCATGGTGTTGGCTCAGTTACAGCCTACGGGCCCTACGCCGAAACGACTACTGGGTAAAGACCTAGGGGGTGATCAGGCCCTGAGCGACAGCGAGGCGCGTGAGTTCGGCCGTCGAGTGAACCCCCAGCTTGGCCATGATGCGACCGCGATGAAAATCGACGGTCTTCACCGAAATTCCGAGGATATGGGCGATCTCTTTGTTCAGCCGGCCCTCTGCGACCAGTTGCAGAATCTCCCGCTGGCGGTCGGTTAGCTCTTCCGCTTCGCGAACGGGCTGGCCTGATCGATTCCAGCGATTTTCGAGCACCTCCAATCCAAAGCCGGGGGAGACGTACACCTCACCTCGCTGGACGGCGGCCAGGGCGTCGAGAATCTCCTCCATGACTCCCGACTTCAAAACATAGCCGTCGGCGCCATACTCGAGCGCTCGGCGGAGATACATCGGGTTGGCGTGCATCGTCAGGAAAACCACGTTCATTGCGGGCCGGGCGATTTTGATGAGCCGGGCCGCCTCCAGGCCATTGAGGATGGGCATCCCGACGTCGACGATGACGAAATCGGGATTGTGTTCGAGCGCCAGATCGACAACCTAACGACCGTTCGAGCCCGCCCCGATTACCTCATGGTGAGGCGCGAGCAGGGGCATGATGCCATTCAGTACCAGGGCATGGTCGTCACCCAAAACGATCCGTAAACGATTCATGGCGACCCCCGTTGGAGGGGCACTCTAACGACAACCGTCGTTCCCGCTCCGGGTGCCGAATCGATCGTCACGGTCGCGTTCACCAAACGAGCCCGTTCCTTAATGCTATGCAGGCCTAACCCGGTCGTGGCGCGAGCGGAATCCAACCCTACCCCGGAGTCCGCGATGCTCAGTTCGAGCACGTCAGCTTGTAGAGCCAGCCGGACCGTTACGTCAAGGGCACGGGCGTGTTTGGCGATGTTATGCAGGCATTCCTGGGCGATCCGATAGAGACACGATGCAATCTGGGGACGGAGGTCCTCCGGCAAAGGATCGGACTCGAACCAAACGGGAATACCCTGTTGCTTTTCAAATTCGCCGCAGAGGTACTCGAGAGCGTCCTGCAAGCCCAGATCGTCAAGAATGGACGGGTGCAGGCGGTGAGAGAGTTGGCGAATCCCTTCCGATATCTCGAGTATCTTCGACTGGAAGTCCCGGAGCCGTTCTCGCAGTAATGAGTCGGAAAGATGTTCTGAGGCCGCCTTACCGACATCCATCGACAAAACGGCCAGCCCCTGAGTAACATCGTCGTGTAACTCGCGGGCGATCCGCCGCGCTTCGTCATCGGTTGCCGTTGCCAAAGCGGCACTCATGCGCCGAAGTTCTCCCTCAGCGAGCTTGCGGGCTGTAACATCTTCGGCGAACGCGATGGGAGATGGAACCGAAAATTACATTCTTGTCCTTTCTGGCGCACTGGCATTGCTTGGCGACGATGGTTTGCCCCGCCATGACGGCGTCGACTAACTCCCGCAAGGCGGGCCGATGCTCTGGCTCGACCGGCATACTGCCGCCAATTACTTCCTGCGCCGGGTAGCCGAACATGCGCTCCGCCGCTCGGTTCCAACTGACCACTCGGCCGGTTCGGTCAAAGGAGGCTATCGCCAGGGGCGCACTTTCCACTAAGGCCCGCAGTTTTTCGTCGGTCCGGCGCAAGGGCTCTCGTTGCAGTGTAAGGTCAGTGAGGGAGCCGGCCATGCGGAGTGGGGTTCCCGCATCATTCCAGGCCGCCTGTCCGCGGCTGCGGAACCAACGAGCCTCCCCGGATTTCGTGCGCAGGCGATACTCAACATCGAAGGGTGTCCTTGGTCGAGGTGCCGCGGCAGAGCGGCTAACACGCGAGGGCGGTCATCGGGATGGAGGCGGGTCTCCCACTCCGGATACGCACCGTCCAGTTCGCCCGGTTGGTAAACCGGCTAACTCGCTTGACCGATCGGAGAAGTAACATTGATCCGTCGCGATGTCCCATTCCCGGATCCCGTCATTGACCCCGCGAGCGACCAGTTCCAAGCGCTCCTTATAGACCGGCTTATTCCCTTCGGCCAGATCTTTGGCGATGAACAAGTATCCGCTCACGGCTCCCTGGGAATCGGGAATCGACGTGACGACGAGTTCGACCGGAACTTGAGTCCCATCTTTTCTGACGTAGGTCCACTCGCGCATCTCGGACGAGCCTAGGCGGGCGGGCGCGATAACGGCCTCTTCGTGGAAGTGGAGCGGGGTTCGCTGACCAATCACCTCGTCAGCCCGGTAGCCGAACATGTTCTCGGCAGCGCGCTTGAAGGCGCGGATCGCTCCGTCCGTTGCGGTTGCGATGATGGCCACGCTGGAGTTAGGTTCGAGTGCGCTTTGCGTCATCGTAGCCAATCTGCCGTCACGGGATCTCTTCGGCCCAGACGCGAAAGCTTTCGAGGATGTAAGGTCCGAAAGTGGTCGCTATGGCGACGTCGGCGGCGTCGCGCCCTCGGGCGATTAGGACACGCCCGGTGCGCGGCGCGTTATTGCGGGGATCGAAGACGTACCACGCGCCGCCCAGGTAGGCTTCGAACCAAGCGGCAAAGTCGCCTAACCCGTGCGGCAATGGGGTGCCCATGTGGCCAAGGTAGCCGGTGCAGTAGCGCGCCGGTATGTTCATACAGCGGCACAGCGCAACCGCCAAATGGGCGTAATCGCGACAAACCCCAGCACCTTCCTGCTGGGCTTGCCAAGCGGTCTTGGTGGGAGACGCGCGCTGATAATCGAAACCGATGTGGCCGTGGACATAGTCGCAGATCGCCTGGACCCGACCCCAGCCGAGCGGGGTCTCGCCGAAACGGCTCCAGGCAAAATCGGAGAGGAGATCGGTATCGCAATACCGGCTTCCCAACAGATAAACCAGGGTCTCCGCGGGCAGGGTCTCCACCGTCTCCTGCCAGGCTTCGGGCACGGCGGGATCGGCCAAACCCGAGTTCCGCACCACCGCACTGTTCGTAATCCGGACCGTACCCGCCGGGGCGACCAGCCGGCTGCACCAGTTGCCGAATCCATCCAAATAACCCGCGATGGGAACGACCGGGTCGGTCGCCAGAAACGCGTTCGAAACGATATCCGCAGTGCGGGAATGGTGGACATCAACCGTCAAAATCAACGGCGTCTCCTGCGGGAATTGGTACACCAGTTCGAACCCGACTTGGATCAGCATGGAGGATGTTACCACGCCCACCTCCTCCTCATGTTGTAATAAAGGAGCATGAAGGTCCTGCTCGCGTTCCTCTCTACTTCTCTTCTATTCGCTCAAGCTCCGGCTCCGGCAAAGAAGCCGTCGTTCCTCGACAAAACCACGATGGAGGCCTATATTCGGCATCTCTACGTCTGGCCGAAACAGATCATCGTCGCGATCTCCGACCCTCAGTCATCTCCCATCGAAGGTCTCCTTTCGGTTACCGTGACGGGCTCGATGGGCGCGGCGCGGCAGGCCCAACAGTTCTTCGTCTCGAAGAACGGAGAACGCGTCATCCAGGGCACCGTCCTTGAGGCGGCGAACAACCCGTTCAAGAAAGACCTCGACCTTTTGAAAACCGACCTCCAGCCCGGCTACGGAACTCCCGGAGCTTCCGTCGTGGTGGTCGTGTTTTCTGACTTCCAGTGCCCCTACTGCAAGCAGGAAGCAAAGATGATCCGCGACAATCTGAACGCGGCATTTTCCAAGGAAGTTCGGGTCTATTTCAAGGACTTTCCGCTCGAGCAGATCCATAACTGGGCCAAACCGGCGGCGATCGCCGGCCGCTGCGTCTACCGCCAGGATACGGCGAAGTTCTGGGACTATCATGACTGGATCTTTGCCAATCAAGAGATGACCACCGTGGAGAACCTCCGCTCGCGGCTCGAAGGCTTCGGGGTAGACAAGAAACTGGACGTGCCTGACCTGCTGAAGTGCTTCGACACGAAGGCGACCGAAGCGGAAGTGGCGAAAAATTGGGCCGAGGGCCGGGCGCTGGAAGTGAACTCGACGCCAACCATCTTCGTCAACGGTCGCCGCCTGTCGGGCAGCGTCAGTTGGGACCAGATGAAGCAGATTATCGAATTCGAGATCGAATACCAAAAGACGGCCAAGAACGCCGGCGAAAACTGCGGCTGCGAATTGAAACTCCCCTCTCCCTTGAACCCGTAACATGCGCCTTGCCTCGTTGACTATCTTTGCCGCGGCTTTACTCGCTGCCGCTGAACCGACTGAACAGGCTTATTTGGGCCACATTAAATACCTGGCGAGCGACAAGCTGAAGGGTAGAGGGACCGGCACGCCGGAGCTTGACCAAGCGGCGGAATATATCGCCCGCGAGTTTAAGGCGGCGGGGCTAAAACCCGTGGACTCGTCCTATTTCCAGAAGTTTCCTGTGACGACCCAGGCCAAGCTGGGCGGTAAGAACCGGCTGAGTTTGACGCTGCAAGGCAAAAAGACCTTGTTGCGGTTCAACGAGGACTTTGTCCCACTGAACATGTCCAGTTCCGGGGACTTTTCCGGTGGCGTGGTTTTTGTCGGTTATGGGATCTCAGCGCCGGAGTATAACTACGACGATTATGCTGGCGTTGACGTCGCCGGAAAGGTTGTGGTGATGCTGCGGCGGGAACCGCAGGAAACCGACGACAAAGCTACGTTCAATGGCCGGGTGTACACACGGCACGCGCAGTTCGATTCAAAAACGACGAATGCCAAGCTGCACGGGGCAAAGGCGGCGATCATCCTGAGCGATGTGCTTTCGAGTGGGTATGGTGAGATCGAGAAGTTCGCCAAGAACGCCGGTCCCGCCAACGCCGGGATTCCCGCGATCATGGTGAAGGGCGAGGTCGGTGAGAAGATGCTGGAGGCAGCGGGGCTGAAGCTGCGGGACATCCATGAGGGCATCGATAAGGATATGAAACCGCGGTCGCAGGCACTGAGCGACGTCTCGGTTGCTTTGCGGGCGGATGTTTCGCGGGAAGTTCGGCAGGTGAGGAACGTGGTCGGCTACTTGCCGGGCGAGTCGAGCGAATTTCTGGTGGTAGGTGCTCACTACGACCATCTGGGATTGGGTCAGCAGTTTTCGATGGCGCCGAGCTTGGCGGGCAAGCCCCACTTCGGGGCCGACGATAACGCGAGCGGCACGGCGGGGGTGATTGAGTTGGCGAAGCGGTTTGGCGCTGTGCCGAACCGGAAACGAGGGATTTTGTTCATGGCGTTTGCGGGCGAAGAATTGGGATTGCTGGGATCGAGCTTTTTCGTCAACAACCCGCAGTTGCCTCTCGCCAAGGCCGTGACGATGATTAACATGGACATGATCGGCCGCGTGAAGGACGGGCGGGTGTTTGTCGGCGGCAGCGGGACGGGGTCGAGCCTGAAAGCGGTTTTAGAGGGTACCCCGTCG
>Ga0105047_10011682_pt1 | contig 14222 bp, 8 predicted proteins | sample MAT04_FD_78384 | JGI IMG/M metagenome (GOLD analysis project Ga0105047, IMG submission 78384) | Freshwater microbial communities from Lake Fryxell liftoff mats and glacier meltwater in Antarctica - MAT-04 (megahit assembly) | ecosystem: Environmental > Aquatic > Freshwater > Ice > Liftoff... | reverse complement strand
CAGAGATCGATTCTGCTCTTCGGCCGCATCTGACGGCGATCCGATGCCTGCCCCGCACGCACGCTTCAGCGCCCACAACACACCAGCAGGCATGAAAATCAAGAACGGCGTTGCAAAGAACAAGCCCGTCGTCCAATGTCCCTTATCCATGTACCTGGGCCACTGAATCAGCCCCAGCCACGGAGTCGTATCAGTCCCCCGCTGCATGTGCAAAAACGGGAACATCGCTTCGATGACAGGCGCGCGAAACAGATGGCTCCAAAGATTGGGGAGAATATACTGCCACGAGAAAATCGTGCCCGGCGGATACTTCCACAACGCCATCGCCCCGCCGACCAGGATGTACTTTACCCCGACCTCAGAGATCGACCCGAACCGTGCATAGTTGTAGTAAGCGAGCAACCCCTGCCCGACTGCGACCGGAAGACCGAGCAAAAACATCCCAACCACCGCGCCTCGCCAGCGGCTACGCGGCTGTCTCCAGAAAAGCGCGACCGTCAGGATGATGCAGATCACCCCGACGGCGGGTGTGAGACTCACGCGCGTGCCCGCGCCCAGCGCGAGGCATAGCCCCGTCAGCAGCAGGAGACCGAGCCGGCGTTGGCCGTCACGCACTGCCAGCCAGCCGAGTAATAAACCGAGCATCACGAAAAACTGGCCCCCGGCAATGGAGGCTTCGTAAATTGAAGGTCGCGCGAGCATATAGGGAAACGGATGCGCGGCCGCCCCGAGAATCATCACCAGCGCTGTCGTGCCGCGCGACACACCCGGGAAATATGCCGTGCGCATCGCAGCCACCGCGCATCCCCAAACGCCGGCCAGTGCAGTGAAAAACAACCATGTGAGAAACGCGTCGGGCACATTCACATGCATCATCGCAAAGGGCGTGAGGAACAACGCCGGCACGGGTCCCCATTGCAGGTAATAGCGCTGATTGAAAAGAATCGCATCGTGCAGGCGGTACGGTTTGTTGGCGAGGGGATCATACGGATCGTGCAGGGCAAGCAAGGCGGGGTTGGGTTCCATACGCAGATAGGCATGACCATCTGCAAACCCCTGTGCTAATTCGTGGTAATAATACGAAGGCTGCACCGCCCGAAACGTGCCTGCCGTCGCGAAGAAGGCGTTCCACGCACCGGCGACGACAACCAGGATGACCAGCCAGGCGTACCGGCGAAATTGGACAATCGACGCAAGCCCCATTGCGATCATCCTGCCGTGCGGGCCTGCACATCTGCCCGCGGGCGCAGGGTCGCGCCGATCACGAGGTTGCACCATACTGCCGGCCAGCGCAACGGATAGAACGACCGCTGTTCGATCTCGAAATAAGGCGCAAGCTCCTCAAAAATCTCGTGTGGACGATTCAGATGCTCGCGACTGATGAACCAGTCGTACGACTGCTTGTATCGCTTTTCAAAAATCCGTCGCGCGCTGATCGTCCGGGCGAACTCGTAGGCGGCTGCGCCTTCGCAGGGGATGACGATCTGGAACACGCCGGTGCCCTTGTTGCAGAGTCGATACATCTCGCGCACGCAGGCGGGGAGAATGGGCAGATGTTCAAGGACGTGTACCGCCAGGATCCGATCGAAATAGCCATCGGCAAAGTCGAGTCTCGCCTGACAGTCGCCCACGATTGCCTGCACACCGGGGTGAAGGCGCTTGAGTTCATCAGCCATGTTCTGACGCATCTCCAGCGCGTAATAATTGGCCTCCTGTTCGGGCGAGAGGGTTTCCCAGTCGATGTGCTCGCCAAGTCCCGCGCCGATTTCCAGTGTCGTGCGATATGCTGCCGGCGCGTGCCGGGCGGAATATCCATGGTTGAACTTTTCCAACCGGCCATATTTTTTGGGGAGAACCTCATGCCAGTAGCGCATGAAATCGTTGCTGATCTCAACCTGCTCGGGCGTCAGCGGAGGGATGATTTTCGGCCACTTGGTAGTCGCGATACTCATGCTGATATTGCCTGCAATCCAACCGGTTGTAAGAAAATGACGGGCGACAGACGAAGTCTGCGCCCGACGTCTAGCGCTGGGTTGTCGCTGCGGCCGTGTCCGCGCTGTTAGACGTTGTGTGCCCTCCGAAACGGATGCGCAGGATGTCCTTGAAGTTTTTCCAGTTCCCTGACACCAGGTCCAACCGGCTGTCCCCGTCGTCCTGCCAGCGCACGCCGACTTCCTTGATCTTGTACCCGCGCTTCTCGGCGAGGTGGAGAATCTCAACATCGAACATGTATCCGTCGATCCGAGACTGACCGAACAATTCCTTGGCGACCGCGCCCCGAAAAAACTTGAAGCCGCATTGCGTGTCGTGGATACCCCACAGCCCGATCACCAGGTGCATCCCAATGCCAAAGGCGCGCGAACCGATCCGGCGATACATCGGTTGCGGGTTGAGGATGACCGTCTCCTTCATCCCGCGCGATGCAATTACGACATCAAAACCATCCTGAAAGGCCGGCAAAAGTTTCTCGATCTCCTCGATGGGGGTTTTATAATCCGCATCACAAAAGCCGATGATCTGCCCGCGAGCAATTGCAACGCCGTTGCGAATCCCCCGCCCCTTCCCACCTCGCTCCGCCGAGCCGATCACGCTGATGCGCCCGTCCTGCTGCACCATCTCGGCCACTATCCCGCGCGTCCCATCGTCCCCGTCGGCTGACACGATGATCTCGTACGTCTCCCCGCAGGCGTTCAAATAATTGGAGATAGCCGTGACAGTCCGCGCGATGCTTTTGGCCTCGTTGTAGGCGGGGACGATGACACTTAAATGGGGGTTGCTCGACATCAGAATACATCCTGACGGTGACAATCAACTATGCTTCTAATGCACACCGACGCCCGCTCGCAGAACACGCAACGTCAAAATCCGCCCGCCGGACTGGCGCTTTTACGAGTTTATACGAAGAAGCCGCAATGGGAAAATCCGATCGCCTGCGACGTCCGTGCTTGTCTTAATGTACCGGGCGGGTTGCCGGAGCAGGCTCTGCAGGTTGAACGACAATCTCCCTAAACATGACCGCCCGTACGGATGGCGTGCCCAAAGGCGAAGGGTCGTATTCGATTTCCACGATGTTTCCCCCGGGCTTGACGGCTAACGGCACGACAACCTCGATGAAGTCCTTGACTGAACTCAATCGTTGCGCTGCGACTTCGGTACCCTCGAATCGCACGCGCATCATCTGATCGGCCATACCAGCGCGACAACGCAGTACGAGGCTCACCGGCCGTCCGTCGGTCGATTGGATAGACAGCACAGAGCGAGGCCACTTGCCCCATCGCACCACGGGCAGGTTCCACTGCGGATACGGACCCTCGGCTGGCTGCAGGCCTTCGACCGCGTCAAACCCGACGAAGGCGCTGCCACGGACATACAGGCGGTAGCCGACGGCCTGTCCCGTCACAGGCACGCGCTGGATCATTGTGAAGTCGTCGCGGGCATCCAGCATTGCAATCAGCTGATTCTGGATCGGGGTCGACGGGAGGTTGGGATAAACCGTTAGCGTCCCCGGCTCGCTCGTGAGGACGGCTGAGTAGCCGGCGATCACCGAGGCGTAGTAGTCATCGACACGATTATCGAAGGGGTTGCCCGTCACCCGATAGTTTGCCTGCCTGCGAAGGGCTTGATAGTCGAGCATGTTGAAGGTGACATCCCCCGCCGTCGTGAGAAACACGGTCGACCCGGCCGGCAGGCGGGCGCGGTCCAGGGCCTGCATGATATTCTGGGTGACTTCGCGCTTGATGGGTGCGAGCCCGTTGTAGCGATCACCCCACATGGGTGGCAGGTGGAACAGGACCAGCCCCGCAGCCGCGAGCGCGACCGGCGCGAGAGCCCACACGGCTACGGGGGCGCGTCGCTTCCAGGCGCGGTTGCCCGCGCGGGTGATGTCTCGTATCCCCATCACCACACCTGCCAGCAGCAAGGTCGCGAGCGTTGATCCGAAGACGAGATTCTTGGCGGGGCTGATGCTCACCGACACATAGGACATCATGACCACCAGCGCGAACGCCCCCACCCGTAATCGCCACGCCCGGCCGCGGCTCATGTACCTCAACAGCAGGGCCACGATCGCGATAGTCAGGACGGTCAGATGCGTTTTGATCGTCAACACCGAGCCGATTCCGTCGAGATAATATCGAGCATGAAAAGCAAGATCCCCATTGGCCTGCCACAACTCGCGCAACGGACCGAACAGCCCCGTATACAGGTAGGCCGCCAAACGTCGACCAGCGACGAGGTAGTAAGGGGCCGCGATCAGGATCGCAGGGATCGTTGCGACGCGCCACGAGACCAGCGCCTTTGCGATCATCAGCCGGCGAACACGCAGGCAATCCACGATGGAAGCGAGCAGAAGGCTCAATCCAAACAGCGCGAGGGTCTGCAGGAAGTAAGGCGGTTTGATCAGCAGCGCGACACCGAACACCGCCCCGCACAGGCGCTGGTGTTTACGAGGCGCGTCCAGCCATTTGCGTGTCACAATCGCGACCACGCCCATGCCGGTGATCGTAGCGCACGCGACGTCCGGGCGAATCTCCCATAGCGCGCCCGCACTTAAGGGCACGGTCAGCACGAACAGGAGCATCGCCAGCTTTTGCCACCTAGCCAGACCGGTGAGCAGCCGATCATGCCAGCAGAGCATCGTGAAGATAAGCACCCCGCTGGCCAGGTACGGCGACCAGTCTTCCATCCCGAAGATCAGGAAGCCGGTCATGCACACCAACGTCGAATATGGCGAATGAGGCGGCTCGGTAACAGCTTGGCGGGCCATCCCGAAAAAACCTTCTCGATACAAGTGCGCGACTCGGCTGGCGGCGTCCTGGAGATACGTGCAGTCGTCATAGGTCGGATCGACACACAGCCTGCCATGCAGATACGAATAGCGCACCACGCCCGCGGTGAACACGACCGAAATCAGCGCCAGCACCGCCAGCCACGCGATGCCCGGGCGCGTCGTGCGTCGTGCGCGATATCCGACGGACAGATCATGTGACGAACTCTGCATCATGGAATAGTCGATGGAATACGGGCGGGCACTCTATCGAGCGATGAAGACGCCTTCAATCCGCCCGGGCAGGCCGAGGAGCATCTGTCGAGCTGGACGTGGGCGAATACTCCGCAAACTCCGGCGATGAAGCGCGCCCGCTCTTTGTCCGCTTGTATCGCTTCACCGATCGCAGGATATCCCGCGCATAACCCAGCCCGTTCACATAACAAATCTCGTCCGCGTAGAAAGTGGGGATCGGGACTTCCTTGATCTGGAATCCCTGGTGATTCAGCTTGATGATGATCTCCGTATCGAAGTGAAACGCGTTAGTCATGTGCGTGAAGTCGATCTGCCTCAGCGCATCAAGCCGATACGCACGATACCCGCTATGAAACTCTGTCAGGTGCATGCCCAGGCTTCGGTTTTCCAGATACGTCAGAATCTTATTCCCGACGAGCTTGTACAACGGCATCCCCCCTTTGCGCGGCCCGCCGTACTCCTTCATCATGCGCGACCCAAACACCGCATGACACTCCCCTGCGACCAGCGGGGCGTACATGTCGGCCAGCACCTCCGGCGCATACTGCCCGTCCCCATGCAACAGCACCGCAATGTCGAAGCCTTTGTCGATCAGATACCGGTAGCCGTTCTTCTGATTTCCCCCATATCCGAGGTTGGTCTGATTGCGCAGGACCGTGAGCTTTTCGATTCCCGTGATGGCCTTAAAACCAACCCCCAGCGCGTAGGTGTCGTCCTTGCTGTGATCGTCGAACACGACGACCTCTTCGACATTCTCCCAGACATCCTGAGGGATACGCTTAAGCACCGGCGTGAGGGTGGTGACCGCATTATATGCGACGACGACAATCCCGATGCGCTTCCCACACGCCAGTGGCGACCCCCCGCGACTGACGAAATTCGCGACCGACCCCACGTCCGTCCGCCGACGCAACTCCGCCGGCGGGGCGAGTCGCCCGTCTTCGATGGCGGTCTGAATAGATGGGGGTGTGTCGGTCATATGTTCAGAAAAAGGCGGTGCAGATTACGCAATCCCATTTAGAGAAGAGGGTTATAGAGAAAATTGGCTTCGTTTCGTTCCGCGTCATAAACCCTTACTTGATTAATTTTCGCCAAAAATTGTCCAAAGTTTTGATGCTTGGTCAAAAATCGCGATATTTTGATCAAGCTATGCTATGTTGCTCATTCCATGCTCCCTTCCGACTTCTCGTCCGACGCCACAGGAACGGTCCTCAGGACACAAACGGGATATTGGTGCTTCGTGCCCAAGCCCCCTCCCATGACGTTCGATTATAACGCCATTGCGATGGAATTGTCCGCTGCCGATGCTGCAATTAGTGAGTTATCTGGCCTTTCCCGGTTTGTTCCCAACCCGCACCTCCTCATCGCGCCCTACGTTCGTCAGGAGGCGGTTGCGTCCAGTCGAATCGAGGGCACGCAGGCGGATCTGGATGAATTGCTATTCGACGAACTCGCGCCCGAACAGCGCCGATCAGGCAGCGACGTCCTGGAAATTCGAAACTACATCGCAGCTCTGGAATATGGCACAGCCCAGTTGAACACGACCCCGCTGGTTGGTCGGCTCCTGCGCGGGATGCATCACATTCTCCTGACGGGTGTGGGTGGACAGGAACGTATGCCCGGGGAGTTTCGTCGAACCCAAAACTGGATCAGGGGCTTTGGACCTGTCGATGCGCTCTATGTTCCTCCACCCCCCGACCAGTTGCAGGAACACATCGCCAATTGGGAAAGATTTGTGAATGCTGCCGGTCAGATGCCCAGTCTTGTCCAGTGCGCAATCGCGCATGAATATCTCGAAACGATTCATCCGTTTTGGGACGGCAATGGAAGAATTGGTCGGTTGATGATCACCCTGTTTTTGATCCAGAGAAAACGGCTCGACAAGCCTCTGCTATACCTGTCGCGCGCGATCGAGGAGACCAGACATCTCTATTACGACCGATTACAGTCCGTGCGAACCCGAGGAGATCGTGTGGAATGGGTGCGCTACTTCTTGCTGGCCGTTGAAACCTCCGCCCGCCGGGCCATTCAACAAACGGATCGCCTTCTGAACTTGCGTGAATCGTTTCGCAGCCTCCCGGGGCTGTCGGGACAGCATCGCGCCAAGGCATTGATCGACTGCCTCTTCGTGAATCCCTATATCAACATCGCCAGGACGCGCACGCTTCTCGGGATCTCAAAAGCCACTGCCTCAAAAACGATTGCACAACTCGATGCGCTTGGACTTATCACCGAGATCACAGGCAAAACATGGGGAAGATTCTGGCGGGCCGATCCCATCCTCCAGGCAATACATGATGACCAATCCCCTTCCAACGACCCGCGTAACGCGGACGTGCCGCCCCTCCCTTGACGCCCCCACCTCGCCCCCATAGAACGAATCCCGCACGGTTCCCATGGTCTTCAGCCTGTACCAACACCGCTCTCTGATCTGGCAGCATGCGCTGGCGGACATTCGATACCGCTATGCGGGGTCGGGCATGGGGGTCGTCTGGAACGTACTCCATCCGCTGGCGATGATTGTGCTGTATTCTGTTGTTTTCACGGCCATCATGGAGGCGCACGTCGCCCCGGAATTAGGGCGGTTTGGGTTTCCACTTTATCTGTGCGCGGGATTCTTTCCCTGGATCGCTTTTTCCGACTCCCTCAATCGCGGGGCGACCGCTTTTACGGCCAATGCTTCCTATCTGAAAAAACTCCCCGTACCCGAGCAGGTCTTCGTCGCCCAGGCGATTGCCTCAGCCACGCTGTCCCTGTTCATCAGCTTCGCCATCTTGATCGTCGTCGCGCTCTGCCTGGGCCTCCCACCACGCACCACCTGGCTGCTTCTTCCCCTGCCCATGTTGCTGCTGCAGATCATGGGCCTGGGCCTGGGCATGGCCATCGGGACCATCAACGTTTTTTTCCCTGACGTGTCGCAGATCCTCGCGATTGTGCTTCAGGTGATGTTCTGGCTGACGCCGATTGTCTACGCGCGCGAGGCCTTGCCACAACTGTCCGGCATCATCCCGTTTCATCCCCTGACGCCCGCGCTGGATGCCATCCGATCGCTCTTTCTGGATGGACGCGCACCGGCACAAGCCACCTGGTGGGCGATGAGCGCCTGGGCGGGTGGATCGCTTATGCTGGGGGTCCTGGTTCTCCGCGCGCTTCGAAGCGAGATTCGGGACGTTCTGTGAGAGCTTCAAAGAAAAATCCGGTTCACCGCCGAGTCGCACAGCACGCGGAGACCATCGAGCCGTAGAACGCGATTAGAAAAATCCAGTTTTAAGAATCTATTTCTTTGCGTCGTTTAATGCACAACCGTGTCGGCCTCTTGATACTCTCCGCGCCCTCTGCGCCTCAGCGGTGAACCTGTATTTTCATGCACGATTCTCCCGTCATCATCTCGGCCACCGATTTATCCAAGCGGTTCAAGGTGTATCAGCGACCCACAGGTCGCCTGATCGAATGGGTCACGGGCAATCAACTCAAGGCTCACACTGACTTCTGGGCATTGCAGAAGGTGAGCCTGACCGTCCGGCGCGGCGAATGCCTGGGCATTGTCGGTTCCAACGGATCGGGCAAAAGCACGCTGCTGAAAATCCTCACCGGGACGATGGACGCGACTTCCGGACAGGCGAAGATCGACGGGCGCGTGCTGGCGTTGCTGGAACTCGGAACGGGCTTCAATCGCGAACTATCCGGGGCTGCCAACATCCGCCTGTCCAGCCAGTTGCTGGGGATCACATCGTCGTATGTCGAATCGCGCTTTGCAGACATCGCTGCGTTCTCGGGTCTGGGTGATTTTCTGGATCGGCCCATCAAGGTCTATTCATCCGGCATGCTGGTGCGCCTGGCGTTTTCCCTATTCGTCTACCTTGAACCCGATGTCCTGATTATCGACGAAGCGCTGGCGGTGGGCGACGCAGCGTTCCAGCGCAAATGCTTTCGCCGGATGGAGGAGATGATCTCCGCCGAGGGGCGCGCGGTGATATTGGTCACGCACGACACGTCAGCAGTCACACGCTTCTGCACGCAGGCGATATGGATGGACAAGGGACAGGTGCGCATGACCGGCGAGCCCGAAGCCGTCGTGCAAGCGTATCTGCGCGACACTCTGAGCAAAGCGCCAACTGACGCCCCCAAAAAAAGTGTAGCCCCGCCGCTCGCGGCGGGTGGGTTCCCCGACCAAGCGGGTGGCCCAAATCCCACGAGAGCGACCGGACAAATCCCCTCCCAAGGCCTCCTCCCCCGCTCCGAGGCTGCGGTGTCGTATCCTGAGCACGGCGCGCACCTCTTGGGCGTCTGGCTGGAAGATCACACCGGGCAGGCCAACGAGCTCCTGCAGGTGAATCACCCTTTTACGCTTTGTTATGCCGTGCGATTTGATCGCTTGACCGAGCACCCGATTTTTGGAATGCGCCTGGCGACCATCCGTGGCGAGGCGATTCTCGGATCAAATACGCAGACGCATGAGATCGACACGCCGTCGTTCGATCCCGGGCAGACGGTGATCATCCGCTGGCCGGTGCTTGCAGGGCTGGGCGTGGGCGATTATTTCATCTCCTGCGGATGTTCGAAACCGGAGGATCCGCTCGACTTTTATCTGCGCGAGGTCGATGCGTTTCAGTTCCGCGTGGTGGGTAAAACTGCCAGCATGGGATTGTGCAGTCTGAGTGGAAAACCCACGCTTGCCGTATCGAACGAACAAGGATCTGCGTAACTGCTGATGATCACGCCCACCGGTCAGAACCTCGCTTTTCTCCTCGGTCAACCGCGCTCGGGGACCACGCTTGCCGGCGTGATGCTGCAGAATCATCCGCGTGTCGCCTGCCCGCCCGAGCCCTGGTTGATGCTCGCGTTGGAATCGTTCGGAAAGACATCGCATCGTCACCCGGCTGATTCGCAACTTCTCGGGTCGGCTGTCCGTGAACTGACGCGCGGCCAGGGTGGGATCGATGCCGCGCGTGCCCATGCCTTGTCGCTTTACAACGCGCGACTGGCGTCGCTGGGCAAGTCGTTTTTGATCGACAAGACCCCACGATACTTCCTGATCCTCCCGTACCTGAGGCAACTGTTCCCGGATGCGAAAATGATCTGGCTGCGCCGCAATCCGCTGGACGTGGCTGCGTCGTATCTCACCAGCTGGAACAGCAACCTGCCTGACTATCTGCGCACGCACCCCGAGCACCTGCACCTCGTCGATCTGGTGCTGGGTGCACGTCTGCTTTTTGATTTTGCACGCAAACAGCCCGGCGAACTGTACTGGTTGAAATACGAAGACCTCGTCGCGAATCCGCAGGCGTATCTTGATTCGCTTCAGGATTTTCTTGGGCTTGATCGCGTGAGCGGGCTTGAAGAATTTGACGTGCAGCGCACCGAATTGCCAGGTGCGTTTACGGGGGATAAGAAAATTTTTAATACACATGCGCCCCACCAGCGATCGATTGATTCCTGGCGAAGGGAGTTTTCGAAGGATCAACTGCAACTGCTGTTCGACGCGCTCGGTGCCCCGCTGATGCGCGAGCTGGGATATCAATCGACCGTTGATGAATTGATGAGCATGGGGGTCGAGGACCGGGGCAGCGAAGTGACGGATGAAATCGTCGCCCGCCTGGAGGTCGCTGTTGCCGAGCGGATGGCCGACGTGAATGCCGTGTCGAGCGCGGGCGTGGATGCCGAGAAGGCCATGCAGCAGAGCATCGATTCAGGCATCCTGCAGACCCACGCCTTGACGCGCATGACCCAGGAGGATCGCAAGCTCAGGGAGCAGCTACAGGTGCTGGAGTTGGCCGAGCAGTCTGCCCGGGCGGATCTCGAACAGGCTCGCATCGACCATCAACGAGAGCTGGCGGATGAATTATCAAAAAGGCAAACCGAGCACGTCGTGATCCTGACGGCAGAGCTCGATCGCCTGTCGCCGATGATTTCTGTCGCCGAGAAGCGTGCCGAGGATGCGTCGAAGGAAGCCGAGACGCATCGCGCGTCCCAACAGGAACTTCATGAAGAGTTGGAGCGAACACAAAAGACGCTTGAGACCCTGCAGGCTGACCTTGATCGTACGCGTGACGATCTGAAAATTACCGAGCAACAGCGACTCACCCTCGCCGAAGCGCAGGCGGATCAAAGTCAGCGGCTCACCGAGATCAACAGCGCGCTGCAGGCACTGGATTTGCCCCGCGAGGCGCCCGCACTCAGCGACGCGCTGAAGTCGATCGTCGACAGCCATCGCTCACTCACCGAATTGCGCTCCGAGCATACGCAGAAGGTGACGGAGCTGACCTACTGGCTGGAGGTCTATCACAACACCGACAAGGATCGTTTGCACTGGATCGCCCGGGCCAGTGACTACGAAAAACAACTTAGACAGATCGAAGATTACAGCGTCTTCGAGCGCCTCGTCGACACGACCGGTCGCATCGCCAAGCAGACCATCATCGGCCGAAGCTATGTGACATCGCGCCGGGCCAGGGGCCTCCCGCGCATCTCCATTGTCACCCCCTGCTTCAACGCAGAGGACACCATCCGCGAGACCATCGAATCGGTCATCGGGCAGAATTATCCGCACCTGGAATACATCATCGTCGATGGCGGATCGACGGACCGCACCGTGCCGATAATTGAGGAGTTCCGCGCACGAGGATTTATTTCGCACGTGATCTATGAGCCCGACAAGGGAATGTACGACGCCATCGCCAAAGGCTTTGACGCATCCACCGGGGACGTGCTGGGATACCTCAATGCCGACGACATGTTCGAGCCGGGCGGGCTCCTGCGCGTCGGGGAGTTTTTCCGCGACCATCTCCGCGCTGTCGTGGTGTATCACGAGGACACGGTCACCGTCGATGGCTGGCGCTTTGCCAACCGCGCGCAGCCTCATGTCGATCTGTACAAGCTCCTCAAGGGGCACATCCTGTTTCAGGATGGCGTGTTCTTCCGGAGGCCCGCTTACTTCAACGTCGGTGGAATGGATCGAACGCTTCGCCTGGCCGGGGATTACGATCTGTGGTTGAAGCTGGCGCGTCGCTACGCCTTCACCCGCGCCCCCGGGCACATCAGCAGTTTCCGGGTGCGGGCCGGGCAATTGTCCAACCAGATGGACAAATACAACGCCGAGATGAGCGCCGCCCGCGCGGCATTTTTGAAAACGTTCACCCCCTCCGAGCGGTTGCGCCACCTGCGTCGCCATCTTCAGAATCGCATCAAAAACGGGATCGAGTCCATATTCGCCAGACGAAAGCTCTTTTTCGTCATGGATTTTGCCAACATGCCCCCCCCTCCCGCGATCAAACCGCTGGCAGCGCAGGGGCAACCGCTCTGCCCGTTAACTGGTCGGCCACCCGATCGGTTGCTCTTCTCCACGCGCGACACGCGCTTTGGGGATCAGTTGATTAACTATGTCTACTACAATCGCAACAGCCAGCTGGCGATGGCCTATCCCCCGCTCTCGCGCGAGCATCTGACGGCGCTGTACGAGAAGCACTATTCCGACGCCGACGCGAAAGTCATCGCCCCGCTGGCTGATGGATGCAGGTCCCCCTATCAGCACTACAAGGGAGGCGGGCGCCTGTCGCGGTGGATCGTGCAGCGAGATTTCCCCGACAAATTGATCAACATGATCCTCGGCCCGTGGAAGGACAATACCGCAGACGAACTGCTCGCGACGCTGCACAAGCGCTTCCCCGCCCGCGGAAGGGTGCCGCGATTTTTCGATGTTGGATGTTTCGAAGGAAACCTGCTCGACGAGATCAAGCAGCGCACCGACTGGATCACCTGCGGGCTTGAACCCAATGCCCGCGCGGTGCAGGTCGCAACCGGCAAGGGGCATCAAGTTTGGCAGGCGGGTGCGGAGGATGCGCCGTTCGTCGTCCCGCAGGGTAAATTGTTCGACGTGATATTCCTGGGGCAGACTGTCGAACATCTTGAGCATCCCCCCACCGTCATCCGCCGGTTGCGCGATCTGCTCGCGCCCGGCGGGGTGATCGTCCTCAGCACGCCCAATCTCGACAGCAAGCAGATCGAACTCTTCGGCCCCACCTGGGCACACTGGCATTTGCCGTATCATCGGACGTTGTTTAACCGGAACTCACTCGGCCGGCTTGCCAAATGCGCAGCGATGCGACTGGTGCAATCGCGCACCTATTCGCACCCGTACTGGTCAGCCTTGAGCCTTCAATTAAATGAGATTGGCCTGGGAGGGGCTGTCCCTCACGGGCAAAAAACCCTGGAAGATCGCTTCATCCGCCCGGCGCAAAAGCTTGCAGCGTGGAGCGCGCTGCTGTGGGACTGGCGCGGAAAAGGTGACTACATCTACGCCACCCTTGCCAGGCAGGATTGATTTGCCGTCACAGTGATACGCACATGGCCTTTCCGAAAATCACCATCGTCACCCCGTCGTACAACCAGGCGCAATACGTCCCGATGACGGTGCGTTCGGTGCTCCTTCAGCGATATCCCAATCTTGAATACATCCTGATGGATGGTGGTTCGACCGACGCGACCATGACTGTGCTTCAGCCGATGCTCGACCACTTTGCATACTGGGTCAGCGAGAAGGACAACGGGCAGGCAGACGCGGTGCACAAGGGCTTCGCCCGGGGCACCGGCGAGATCATGGGATATCTCAATTCCGACGATTTGCTGGCACCTGGCGCGCTCCATTTTGTCGCGCAGTATTTCGAAGATCACCCCGACGTCGATTTCATCTACAGCCACCGCATCACGCTGAATGCCGACAACAAAGCCCAGTGGTATTGGGTGCTGCCACGTCATAGCAATTACCTCATGATGCGCTGGGATTTGATCCCACAGGAGACCTGCTTCTGGCGACGCCGGCTGTTTGAGAAGGCGGGGAACATCGATCCGACGTTCCGTTTTGCGCTCGATTATGAATTGTTCGTGCGATACATGAAGGCCGGTAAGTTCGCGAGGGTGAACCGATTTCTCGGGGCATTTCGCTGGCACGAAAACGCGAAAACATCACAGCTGCTGGATACGGTCGGCAAAACCGAAATTCAAAAAGTCTGGCATATCCATGGCCTGAAAAATCATGCCTTCGACACCATCCGATCAGCGAGATTCATGCACGGCGCGATGCGCCACGGCAGCGCCTATGGCATGCGAACCACGCCTCTGCCCGGTGCACTGACAGGCACAGGCTACGATTACGACGACGTCTGGGCGGGCCTTTTAAGGGACACCCGCCTCCCGCCGACGAATT
>Ga0105047_10011680_pt1 | contig 14224 bp, 11 predicted proteins | sample MAT04_FD_78384 | JGI IMG/M metagenome (GOLD analysis project Ga0105047, IMG submission 78384) | Freshwater microbial communities from Lake Fryxell liftoff mats and glacier meltwater in Antarctica - MAT-04 (megahit assembly) | ecosystem: Environmental > Aquatic > Freshwater > Ice > Liftoff... | reverse complement strand
TGGGAACGCCTCCAGCAGACGCTCGACGTGGTGCGCTTCGCGGATTACCTGGCGCTGTCGGTGATGGTGGCGGATTGGGACGGCTATGCGATCAACCGGAACAACTACCGCCTCTATTTCAACCCGGCCAACGGGCGGGCCGTGTTCATGCCGCATGGCCAGGACCAGCTTTTTCAGCGCAGCGACATGGGCATCACCCCCGGATTTAGCGGGCTGGTGGCCCGCGCCTTTATGGATACGCCGGAGGGCCGCCAGCTCTACGAAACGCGGTTCCAGACGGTTTTCAACGAAGTGATGCAGCTTGAGCGCATGACCAACGCGCTCGCCCGCGTCGCCGACCTGCTGCGCCCGGTGGAACCAGGCATAGATAACCGTGCCCGGCAATTGAGCCGCCAGATTTCTGCCCGCTTGGCCTACCTCGAACGGCAGCCGCTGATTGAGGCGGTGTCCGGGAAACCCAGGCCGGAGGTGCGCGCCACGCCCTATGCGCAGCGGGCCCAACCGGCTGGCGGGTCAGCGGGGGCGGCAGCCGGGCCGCTGGCGTTGCCGGTGATTCCGCTCGCCAACTGGAAGCCAGAGCAGGCCGGCAATGCTCGGCTCGAGCAGGCCGAGGCGGAAGGCAAGCGCGGGTTGCAGATCACGGCCAACGGCGAGAGCACTGCGTCCTGGCGCACGACGCTGCGGCTCAAGCCGGGGCGCTACCGGTTCGAGGCGCGGGCGCGCGGGACGAGCATCGAGGCCCTAAATGATGGCAAGGGCACCGGCGCGGGTCTGCGGATTTCCGGGGCCACCCAACCGCGAAGCAACAAGCTGGCCGGGGACACCGGTTGGAAGCTGCTGGCGTATGAGTTTGAAGTGCTGGGCCAGGAGCGCGACGTCACCTGCGTCTGCGAACTCCGGGCGCGCAAAGGCCAGGTGCTGTTCGAACTCAATTCCTTGCGCCTGGTGCCGCAGGGTCGGTAAGGCGCGGATCTGCCTTTGGGGAGAATTCCCGCAGATGCGGGGACGACCGCGGTTGCCCGGAGACTTGAAATCCGAAGTCCGAAATCCGAGGCCCGAAAGAAATCCGAAGCCCGAAGCCCGAAAGGTTCGCGCCGCGGGCAGCTTGGGCCGCACTTGTCCTGACGCGGCATGACGGCCCGTTTCGGCCTTCGTAATTCGGGTCAACACTCGGATCACCGGCGGGCCGCGGCGGGCAGCGGACCTGCGAGGTCGAGGGCGATGACCGAGACGACTTTGTCTGGCGCGGCGGCGGGAAGCGAAACGCGGATGCGCGGGTCGGTCCCGGCCACAGCCAGGGTTTTGCCGTCGGCCAGCAGCGAGGCTTTCATAACCCGGTTCGTCAGCGGCGGGAGGACGAGCTGGCCATCGGCGGGCCAGTCGAAAACGTGGAGGTAGAGGCGCGTGTTGCCGTCGGGCAGCCGTTTCTGCGTGCAGCGGCCCCAGGCAAGTTTTTCAAACGGATTCGCGCTGGTGCCGTAAATGGACTCGCCGTTGACGCGCATCCAAGCGCCAATGGCGGCGAGCGCTTTGACACTCGGCTCCGGCACCGAGCCGTCGCCTTTGGGGCCGATGTTGAGGAGGTAATTGCCGCCTTTGCTGGCGATATCCACGAGGTTGCGGATGAGTGTCGCGTCGGATTTCCAGGCCTGGTCGTGGTCGCTGTAGCCCCAGGTGGTGTTCAGGGTCATGCAGGTTTCCCAATCCACGCCGGGCATGCCAGTGTCGGGGATGTGTTGCTCCGGGGTGACGAAGTCGCCGTAGATCGCGTCGAGCCGCGCTGCGTAGCCGTCGGTGCCCATGCTCTTCCAGCCGGCTTCGGGCGAGCGGAAGAGGCGGTTGTTCATGGTGATGCCGGGCTGCTTCGCGCGGACAAGTTTCAGCAGGTCAAAGGCCCGCCACGCTTCCTGCCCTTGGAAATCCTGGGCGCTGTAATCCCACCAAAGGATGTCCACGGGACCGTAATTGGACACCAGTTCGTTGACCTCGCCGAAGAGGTAGTCGAGATACTTCGCGTGGTCGCGGGTGCCATTCGGATAGGGCTTGCCCTTAAGCGGGTGGGGGAGCTGCTTGGAGCGGGCGTACTCGTATTGGTCGTGGTGCCAGTCAATAACCGAGTGATAGAAGCCCACGCGCAAGCCCTCCGCACGGCAGGCCGCGACGAGCTCCTTTACGAGATCGCGTTGGAGCACGGAGCCGGCATCGAAGTCGCTGACTTTCGAGTCGTGCAACGCGAAGCCGTCATGGTGCTTGGTGGTGAAGACGAGGTAGCGGCAGCCGGCAGCCTTGGCGAGCCGCGCCCATTCCGTCGCGAAGCCGGGCGTGGGCTTGAACAGCGGGATGGCGGCTTTCGTGTAAGTGTCCGTGTCCGCGCCGACCCGCTGCTGAATCCACTCCATGCCGCCGGTCTGGCCGACGGATTTGCCGTCCCAAGTGCCGGCAAGGCCGGAGTAAAGGCCCCAGTGGACGAACATGCCAAACCGGGCTTCGCGCCACCAAGCCAGGCGGGCGTCGCGCTGTGGGGCGGTCTCGGTCGAGGCGGGCGGAGCGCCTTCTGCGGCGGAGGCCGGGCAGCCGACCAGCGCGCAAGCTGCGGTCAGGAGGGCGAGCAGGGGGTTGGGTTTCATGGTGCGAGTGGACAGCGGCGAGTCAGTTGTTCCATGGGCCAGCAGGGACGGGCAGCTCTGACGGAACCATGGCAACCTGGGTCGCAAGTGGATTTCGGGGGTGATGTTCATGGTTCAGGACGGCCAACTACCGGGCTCGACGGGTGGCTGAAAAGTGCCTGATTGCCGGCGGCATCGTCAATTGGTCAAGTGTCCCGTCGGCGCAGCAGGGTGCCTCCCGAAGTTGTCGGTGCTGGCTGTGTGGAGCGACGCGGGGGTGGCGCGGCAGCGTTTGGAGTGCGTCCGGCTGGCCGGCGCTTTTCGACCTCGCAGCGCACCCGAAAGCGGGAGCAAGCTCCCCGCACTCCAAACGCTGCGCGCTGCTCAGCCCACCATGCTTGCCGACCACCGGGCGATGCACTGGCGCAGAAGGAAGACACGCCGCTTCAACCTGTCCAGCGCCGCGCCGGGCCACCGTCACGCCGCGCGAACGGCTTGCGAAAGCGCCCCACGCGGTAGCGGGTCTGGAGCGTCTGCGCCGCCGCCAGCCATGCCTGTAGCCAACGCACCACCACCCGCAGAATCACCGCGGCTTGCCCGACTCGTCCGGCTTGCGGGCACCCGATGCCGAGCGCCATTGGATCAGCGCGGTGACCGCTTCATCGCAGGCCTTGGCCGCCGTGTCACCGCCTTGGTTAACACAGACGAGCACGGCGAAATCGCGGCGGGGGGCGAGCCAGACATTGGCGTGATTCATGGTGTTGTCGCCGGCGTGATGCAGCACCTCGCCGCCGCCCCAGGGACGTTCCAGCACCAGCCAGCCCAGCGCGTAGTCGCCCCCGAACGGCGGCGTGCGCAGAGTGCGGTAGCTGGCCGTCGTGAGCAGCGCGGGTTTCCCTTCCGCACCCCGCAGTTGATCCTGGATGAATTTCGCCCAGTCCTGCAAGGGGGCGTGGACGCGTCCCGCCGGACCGAGGACGGGCGGGTTGTCCACCGTCGGACCGTTGCGTGCGGTTGGCTGGCCGTCGCTGCGGTGCGGCCAAGGCTGGTCCACCTGACCCGGGGTGCCGGTGCCGCCGAAGCCCGCGTTCGTCATGCCGAGCGGCACGAAGATTTCCTCCCGCAGCGCTTCTTCCCAGGATTTGCCGGTGACTTGGTCCACGACCGCGCCCACGACGATGTATCCGAGGTTGGAGTAGAGGTGATTCGAGCCGGGCGTTTTCAGCGGCGCGTTGGCCAGCGTCTCCCGCGCCGCCTGCAATCGCTCAGCCGGGGCGTCCTTGCCGCGGTAACGGTCCGGGGCGAGGTTCGCGGGCAGCCCGGCGCGGTGCGACAGCAAGTGCTGGAGCGTGACGCTTCGCAACGCGGGGTCAGCCCCCGCGGCTAGCTCCGGGAAGACTTCGCCCAAAGTGCTGTCCCAGCGCAGTTTCTTCTGCTCCACCAGCCGCGCAACCAGCGTGGCGGTCATCGCCTTGGTGTCCGAGCCGAGATGCCATTGGTCGTCGAGCGTGACCGGAACCGTGGTGCCGCGCTTGCGCACGCCGACCACGCCGGTGGCGACCACCCCGTCGCCGGTCAATACCAGCGCAGCCATGCCGGGCAAATCGTGTTTTTCCCGGATGGGCTGGAGCAGCCGCGTGAGCGAGGCATCGCCCACCGCGGGAGGCATCGTCACGTCGTTCGGCCGGGCGGACGGTTCCGCCGCCGCGGCGGCGAGGCTGACCAGCATGCAGAAAAGCGGCACGACCCGAGATCGCCCGCCAGCTCGCCAGCCAACCTTCCCCGCGCGGCCCAGCAGAGGCGCCTTGCGGGCTTCGGATTTCGGGCTTCCGTCGGATTTCGGATTTCGGATTTCGGATTTCATTTCGAAGTTCACTGCGGCAGCCAGGTGCGGCGGAGGCGGAAATATCTTTCCTCCTCCGCCGGCGTGGTGCCCATACCTAGCGGATAAGTCAGCTCCCGCCAACCGGTACCGAAGCTGGCGGCGTCCGGGGCCACGCGGTTCGTGAACGTGCCCACGGGCTGCCACACGGCGGCGTTGGGCGTGGGGGCGGTCTGTACCTCATCCGCGATGCGGGTGCCGACTTGCGCGCGGGTCACGACACTTAAGCCCGCCGCGTCGGAGACCAGTCGCACGGGGCAGTCCGCGCGGTTCGTCGCCAGGGCGCGGATGGCAATCTCGCAGGTGCCATAGACCGCGCCGTTTGTCAGGCCCGTGAGTGCGGGCAAGGCCACGAAACCGCCTTGCACGAGGCTTTCGCGCAGATTGGTGAAGCAGAGAAATCCTTCAGGGGTGGCAGTGAACGCCGGATGCAACTCAAGGCGGGCCGTGTAGGTTCGATCTGGTTCATCGCCGGTGAGCCATTCAAACCGTAGCCGGTTGGTGCTGCTGAAAGTTATGCCGTTGGTGACGACTGCCGAAAGCTGGACTTGGAAGCGCAGCTCGCCGTCGTCCGGTCGGGCCTCCGTCTGCAAGGCCGCTCCGCCAACGGTGCTGGCCGCACGCAGCCAGCGGGCTTGTGGTGGAACGGGCAGGTTGGTCCACGGAACGTCCAATGGATCCAGCCCCGCCGTTGCTTGCCTGCCCCACGCCGCGCGAAACGCTCCTGTCCCCGTGCCACTGGCGCTGATCCAGTCACTGTCTGCCACCTCCAGCACGCCCCCGCGGACGACACCCACCGGACGGGCCATGTGCGCCGTGGTCGCGATGGCGGCGCGCACTGCCGCGGTCAGGTAAGTCCAGTTCACGCGGGCCACCGAGTCGTTGACCGTGTGGTAGTACGGATTGAAGTCGCCGTCGTCTTGCTCAATGACCAGCGCCGCGGGGAAGCCCTGGTTCCAGAAGGGGGCGTGGTCGCTGTAGCCGATGCTGCTGGCGAGCATGCGCGGGCTCAGTTGCGTCCCCAAGCCGTAGGCGCCGACGCAGTTCGTGAAGAGCGTGACGATGGCGAGGTCATTCGAGAATCCGGGATTCGACGTGGTGCGCGTGTGGAGGTTCAGCGTGGGTGGGGTGTTACTGCTGTCCCAGGCAATCATATCGAGGTTGAGCACGCCCACGATGTTATCCTGGTTGGCGGCGGCCAGCGCCGCGTAGGCGGTGCTACCAAAAAGTCCCTGCTCCTCCCCCGTGAAGAGCAGATAGCGCACGGAGCGCTCGAACTGAAACTGGCGGAACAATCCCGCCACCGTGAGCACCGCTGCGCAACCGCTGGCGTTGTCATCGGCACCCGGCGCGCGCGCCGCGCTGGGCATGTTATCGAGGTGCGCCGTGACGAGGACGAATTCATTCGACCGCGCGCCGCCCCGCTGGGTAGCCACGACATTGTGATTGGTCACCGAATTCCGCAGCCAGGGATGCAATTGCGTGTCGAGGCCGAGCGCGGCAAAACGGTTGGTCGCGAACTGAACCGCGCGGCGCAGCGCCGGGCTGCTGGTGTTGCGGTTTGAAACGACGAATGCCTCACCGGCAGAGAGCAGCGCTTCCTCGCCGCACAGGCGACGCAACAGCCAGTAGAGATTCGTGGACGAAACCTGGGCGAGGGCCGCCGCCACCCGGTCATCCGGCGGCGACGAAAAACGCGGGCTCCAGGGATCGCCGTCCTTGGGGCTGTGCCCGCGCGGGACGCTCCAGCACAGCGGCTCCGGGCTGAGCCGCTGGAGCGCGAAACCCAACGCGGCGAGTTCTTCCGCTTCGTCGTCCGTGGCCCGCAGCAGCAGTTGCCGGCCATCATCCGCCAAGATCGTGAAACGGACCTGCGCCGCCTCTCGGGCGCCCGCGCGTCGCGGCAGGGCTAGCAAATACTCCCCAGGCGCAGCGGCCCGCGCCTCAATCACCCGCCACGGCTGGCCCGCCGCGGTCAGTGCCGCTTCGGTGGCGAGCACCAAGCGATAATCCTGACCGCTGGCATCTTGCAGGAGGGCGTGGGTGGGCAAAGCGTCTGCGGGAGCCGGCCCGGCGAGGTTCACCCGCGCCAGCACCAGCGGCGAAGCCACCTCCTGCGCACCGACGGCGAAGGCGAGCAGCAGCAGCATCGCGGTCAGGCAAAGAGAGCAGCCGGTCGAGTGCTGGCGGATCGGGGGCGGCTGGATAGTGGTTGGCATGGCGGAGGTTCGTCCGATTGCCAGACTCTGTCCACGCCGAACGAGGCGTTCGCGGTACCGGCGGCGCTCCTCGAATGCAGGCCACCGCCATTTGGCCCGGCGGAGCACCGTGCTTCTCCCGCTTCATCTTCATCTTCATCTGCTTCGCTGCGCTGAGAGCAAGAGGAAGCTCAAGCAGGCAGCAACCTTTGCCAGCCTCGCATGGACACTCCCGCGGCGAGGGCATAGGGTTGCCGCAGGATGACCCCGGACTCCTCCACCCACCTTGCACCGCCCGCCACCCGCGGGCTGAGCGCGCTCGATTCCTGCCCATGACCCTGGCCGAAAAACAGCAACAGGTCAGCGCCCAGCTCGCCGCGCTGCCGAATCTGCAACAGCGCCTCAACTGGCTGGTGGAGCAGGCCCGGGCCCGTCCGCCGCTGCCGCCGGAATTTTGCATCGAGGCCTACCGCGTCCCCGGTTGTCTGGCGCGGCTGTGGTTCGTCGCGGAGTTGCGCACCGGCTGGTGCTGGTTCCGCGCCGACAGCGACTCGCTCCTCATCAAGGCCACCGCGGGCCTCCTGTGCGACCTCTATAGCGGCCAACCGCCCGCGGAAATCCTCGGACACGACCCCGCCTTCCTCGCCCAATTTGGGATTCAGCAACATCTCACGCCCAATCGCCGCAATGCGCTCTCCCGCATCTGGACCCAGATCAAGAGCTTCGCGAAAAGCCAGTTGCCGCCCGCACCCGACGACAACCCCGCCACGTCCCCGACTGCCTGACGAACCACGCAATACGCAAAACGAAACACGTCCCCCCACTCCGCATGTTCCTCGACGCCCACAACCACCTGCAAGACGACCGCTTCGCCGGCGGACAAACCGCCTTGCTGACAGCGTCCGAGGAGGCCGGCGTGACGCGGATGGTCGTCAACGGCACCTGCGAGTCCGATTGGCCCGCAGTGCTGGCACTGGCCCGCCAATCCGCGCTCGTGTTGCCCAGCTTTGGCCTGCATCCGTGGTTTGTTCGCGCGCGCACACCCGATTGGCAGGCCACCCTGCTCCGACACCTGGACGCCATGCCCGCCGCCGTCGGTGAGTTTGGCCTCGACCGCTGGATTCTGGAACGCGGCAAGAATCTGCCCGGCCCGCCGCCTGCGCCGCTGCCCGAGCAGGAGGAAGTCTTTCTCTGGCAACTTCACCTGGCTGCGGAGCGCGACCGGCCCGCCAGCCTCCATTGCCTGCAAGCGTGGGGCCGGCTCTACGAACTGCTGCGCGAGCATCCCCGCCCGGCGTGCGGCTTCCTGCTGCACAGTTTCGGCGGCCCCGTCGAACTGGTCCCCGCGCTCGCCCGGCTGGGGGCCTATTTCAGCTTCCCAGGTTCTTTCGCCCACGCACGCAAAGCCCGTCAACGCGAGGCCTTTCGCCACTGTCCGCCCGACCGCTTGCTCCTCGAAACCGACGCCCCAGACCAACTCCCACCGGACGCGCTCGTCCGGCATCCGCTCACGGATGCGGCCACCGGCAAAGCCCTGAATCACCCCGCCAACCTCCCCGCGATCTACGAGTTCCTCGCCGGCTTTCTGGGGGCCTCTGAAGCCAGCCTGTCGGCGCGGGTGGCGGAAAATTTCCACCGGCTTTTTGGCGGCCAGACGCTGCCAAGTTGACGCCCCGCGTCGTCGCCTCCTTGGCCACCACGCCCGCCACCGGCAGGGAGTTTCGGACTTCGCCCCTTGGATTTCAGCTTTTCCCGCTTCCCTTTTGCCGCGCCCGCCCCTATTCAACGGCCCGCATGAAATCCAAGGCTTACGCAGCGGCCGGCGTGGACATTGACCTCGGCAACCGGGTCAAGGCCGGGCTGCCCCAATTGCTCGCCGCCACCCATCGGCGCGAGGTGCTCGGCAAGGTCGGTGGCTTTGGCGGGCTGTTCGCGCTCGACGTGAAGCGCTACCGCCAGCCCGTGCTCGTCTCCAGCGTGGACGGTGTCGGCACGAAGCTGAAGCTGGCCTTCGCGCTCGACCGGCACGACACCATCGGTCAGGACTTGGTGAACCACTGCGTCAACGACATCGCGGTGCTCGGCGCGGAGCCGCTGTTCTTCCTGGACTACCTCGGCACCGGCAAGCTGGAGCCGCATGTCTTCACGGAGATCATCAAGGGCTTCGCCCAGGCGTGCGCCGAGAATGGCTGCGCGCTCATCGGCGGCGAAACGGCGCAGATGCCGGGCTTTTACCAGCCGGGCGAATACGACGTGAGCGGCACCATCGTCGGCGTGGTCGAGAAGTCCCGGATGCTCAACGGACAAAAGTCCGTCCGCCGCGGCGACGCCGTCATCGGCCTCGCCTCCAGTGGCCTGCACACCAACGGCTATTCGCTGGCGCGGAAAGTTTTCTTCGAGCGGATGAAGCTCAAGCCCACTTCCCGCGTGGCGGAACTGGGCGGCACGATTGGCGAAGCCTTGCTGAAAGTTCACGTCAGCTACGGGCCACTCGTGCAGGCGCTGGTCAAGAAGTGGAACCCCACGCGACCGGGAGCCGGCAAGCCGCAAAACCTCCGCGCCCTCGCCCACATCACTGGCGGTGGCTTTGTGGATAACCTTCCCCGCGTGCTGCCGAAGACCTGTGACGTGCTCATCCGCAAAGGCGCGTGGGACATGCCGCCCGTTTTTCAACTCCTGGCGGCCAACGGTGGCATTGCGGACGAGGAGCTTTATCAGGTCTTCAACATGGGCATCGGCATGGTGGCCATCGTCGCGCCCGAGACTCTGGATGCGGTGCTGGCGTTCAGTCAGGCCCACGGGCACCGGGCCTGGTTGATCGGGGAAGTCGTGCGCGGCACCGGCGTCGCGCGCGTGATGTGAGGCGGCCCTGGCTGCGATGAACTGAACGTGGACAAAAATTCACTGCAACCACACCCTGTCTTCCGACGTATGGACACGGCTGTAGAAATCATCGGTCCCCATCCCTTTGCCAAGGACGAGCAAGGGCGGCTGCGCGTACGCATCGCGACCTTGTTCGTGCTGAACCGCGTGCTGTGGACGGCGTTCCCGCCGTTCCACATGGGGCAGCGGCTGGGGTTTATCGAGGTGCTGAACGCCCAGCGCGCCACGGAGGGGTTGCCCCCGCTGAGCGAAGACGACGAGGATGCGCTCCATCTTTCGGCGGTGGACCTCATCATCGAGCCGGACGGCGTGCAAATCCGGCCCGACCCGGAGCGCATGGACCTGGCGTTCGCCGCGGACGAACTGCTGCAGACCATCGTCTCCAAGCGCCTAATCCAGTACCTGCGGGTCAACCTGCCGGCGGTGCATGACGCCATCGAGCGGCGCGGCGAACTCTGGCGGATCAGCACGGTGCCCAAGCATCTGGCGGATCGGCACAAGCTGATCTTCGGCTCGCGGGTCGCGCTGTTTGGCGAGCCGATCTACTTCTACAACGCGGTGACGGGCACGCGCTGGCTGACGTTCGAGACCTTCGCCCGGCTGGAGGGCAAGGACGACGCGACGCTGGCGGCGTACTTGCACGAAATCGCCGATCACTGCACCCGGACGAACCGGCTGGGGCGGCCGGAATTGGATTTCTTCGCCGTGGACGTGGGGCCCTTCGGTGCCAGCCGTTTCGCGGGCGTGGATTTCCCAAGCCTGCCGCCGGCGGAGTTGCGCGAGCGGTACGCACGGCTCAAGGACCATTTCCATTCGGCCACACTCGAGTCCTTCCGCACGGACAACGAACTGCACCGGCCCTGGTATCAGCGGATGTTCGACGCGCTCTTCCTGGAAGGCAACGAGACGCTGACCGGCCAGCTCGAACCGGGCTTCGGCGATGAGTTCCGCCTGGAGGTCGAATGGCGCCCGGGCGGGCGCTTCGAGGAAGGTGAGTTCCTGGTGGACCCGATCTATGAGGAAGCGCGCGCGAACGGCGATGACAAGACCTTGCAGGAGCTCTGCGACCCGCGCGTGCAGCCAATCATCTTTAACTTGCTCCGCGAGTACGCCGACGTGGAATACATCAACGTGGCGCGGGTGCCCAACTCGCTGAGCGTGGCCCGGCAGCAAAAGCGCGGGCGCCGGGGCGTTTACATCGTGGTGTTGCGCTCCCGCAGCGAGCCGAAGCACATCAAACGCTTCATCCGGCTCCAAAAATGGGGTGTCTGGGAGCACCTCGATGAGGGCAAGGATTTGCTCCGCTCCATCAGGGAGAGCGAGGACTACACGGATTTCTGGCTGGATCGCCGCCTGGGCTGCCGGCAGCTCGGCATGAATCTCACCTGCCGTGTGGTGATGCGCCGGTTACGAGAAATCTACCCCGGCCTGAACGGCAATTACGTCGGGCAGGCCATCCACACCCCGTATTTCGAACGGGAGTTCCTCGAAGGCATCGCCACTGACAAGATCCCGGTGGACCGCTACACCCGACCGGGGTACGCGGTTCGCCTGGCGGCGCTGCTGGGGGGCGCGGCGGTGCCCAGCCTGATCGTCGGGCGCTGCCTCTTCCTGGCAGGCGGCTCGCAACCGGTGTTTGACGACGGCGACGAGGTTCTGGTCGAGGACGCCCAGGGACTGCCCGCCTACATTTACGTCGGCGACCACAGCGGCGCGTTCGGCGAGTGGAAAAAACCGCTGGTCGAATACGCCAGCTACTACGCCCGGCCCGTCAACCTGCGGGACAAGTATTTCTCCAATGTCCGCGAGTTCGCGGAGGCCTATCTGGCCGCGTTCAAAGGGCGGTTCGAGCACATGCAAAGAGATTACCGCAAGCGCCAGCGGGCCTTTGACGCGATGTTCAAGCACGCGCCGTACGACACCAACGGCAGCTTTGCCTACCGCTGGGAGCAGGTGCTGCGGCGGCTGGATTCGACTGACTTGGATCAACTCATCGCCGAAATCCGCCGTCACATCTACGTGCTCGGCATCCCGCGACCGACGTGATCGGTGAGGCCCGCCCATTGAAGCGAACCGTGCCCCGCGTCCCCCACCCATGAGCCGCGACAAAGTCTTCATCAGCTACAGCCACGCCGACCGGGCGCTCTTGGGGGAGTTCAAGACGATGCTGGGCCCGGTGATCAAACAGGGCAAGGTCGTGCTCTGGGACGACACGCAGATTCAGACGGGCGCGAAATGGCGGGCTGAAATTGAGGCCGGTCTGGGCGCCGCGCGGGTCGGCGTGCTGCTGGTCAGCGACAACTTCCTCTCCTCCGGTTTTATCACGAACGAAGAAGTGCCCCCGCTCCTCAAGGCGGCCGGAGAGGATGGCGCGACGCTCTTCTGGATCTGCCTCAGCCCGTGCTTGTGGCAGCACTCACCGGTCGCCGAATACCAGTCCGCCAACGAACCTGACAAGCCGCTGGACCAGATGTCCAAAGCCAAGCGCAAGGCCGTGTGGCAGTCCATCTGCCAGAAGCTCCTGCGCGTGTTGGACCACGAGCCGCAACCAGCCCCAGTGCCCGCGCCGACGCCCGCGCCCCGCAAGTCGGGCACGCCGCCGCCGTTGCTCAAGGTGCCTAGGGCTGCCCCGGCCCTCGCGTCACCGCCGCAACCCCAACCGCCGCCGTTCAATCCCCACGGTCGCTGGCAGGTCGAGGTGTTCGCCTTGGTGCGCAGCACATTGACCGTGGACTTCTACCCCAACGGCGCGTGCCAGGGCGTGCAACAGATTCCCTTTCTCGGCACCGTGCCGTTCCAGGGTTCCTGGGCTTACGACCTCTACAGCCACACGTTGACGATGCAGGGCATGACGCAGTTCCAACCCTTCATGCTCGTCGTCGTGCTGCAAGGCGCGCAAGGCAACGGCTACACCGGTCTGGGCATGGACGGTGCCGGCTACCAGTTCACGCGACTGGCCTGAGTCCCCCGGCGGACCACTGCCGTTTGGTTAAGCCGGAAGGGAGTCGGGGTGACCGACGCTTGCTCTTGATCATGCTCTTAATCGTAATCTTCTTCGGTGCGCTGAGATTAGGATTAAGCGCAAGAGCAAGCGCCCCGGCGGACGCGATCCCCCGGCACCAGCTTTGAAAACGAAAAGCCCGCAGCGCCTGCTGGCACTCCGGGCTGATAATGGGTGGGGCTGCGGGCGCGCTACTTCATGAGCAGCATCTGCCGGGCGCGCTTGATCGAGCGGCTCAACCGCCGCTGGTAGTGGGCGGGCAGGCCGGTGTACTTGCGGGGCAGGATACGACCCTGGTCGGTGACGTAGGTCTTGAGCAGATTGACGTTCTTAAAGTCGAGAGCGTCGAGCGTGAAGTCCGTCTTCGGCTTCGGGCGGGGGGTGCGGCGCTCGGTGCTGCGACGGTTGGAGCGCTCGGACTTGTCGGTATTGGTTTTGCGCGGCATGAGAGTGGGGGTTACTTGATTTCCTTGTGCAAGGTATGCCGGCGGAGGAAGGGATTGAACTTTTTGATCTCCATTCGCTCGGTCTGCAATTTCTTGTTGCGGGTGGTGGTGTAGCGCGAAGGGGTTTTGCCCTCCTTGCGCGCCTCGGTGCATTCCAGGGTGATGATTTCGCGGGCCATGTAATTATTCCTTTTCCTTCGACTTCTCTTCGGTCTCCGGCTCGTCGTCGTCGCCAGCATCCGTGGCGCTGACAGCGTCAATGCTCCCGAGCGAGCCCAAGCGCCGGCGGCGCAGGGCGCCATCGCGTTCGAGTTGGGCCTGCGCCTCGACCGTGTAACGGGTCCAAGGGATCGCGTCGAGGCGGACTTTCGGGATGGGCTTGGTGGTAATTTCGCACACGCCGTAAGTGCCCTTCTCGATGCGGTTGAGCGCGGCCTCGATCTCGTAAACTGCGTCCTGGTCTGACGACAGCAGGCTGAGCGCGAAGTCGCGGTCAAAATTATCCGTGCCGGAATCCGCCATGTGGAGGCTGTAGCCCTGCACTTCTTCGGCGGATTGCTTGGCCAGGCCGGCCATCTGGCGCTGCAATTGTTCACGCAGGTCCAGCAGCCGCTTGTAATACTTCGACCACTGCGGCTTGATCTTCACCGGCTCGAAATTCTTCGTGGCCGCAGCCGCCAGGGGGCGGCCCAGAATGGACGCCACGCTGGCGGAACGGCGCGAGACGCCGCTCGGCGCTGGCATCGGCTTGGCTTTGTGTTTGTTCGTAGTCACAACTAGGCTGAAAATGTCCCCAAACCTGCATCATTGCCGTCAAGCACCACCCGGGCTCCGGCGTCAAGGGGCGTGGAATGTAACCATCGAAGTCCAAGCGTCCACTAAAAAGTTGGCCGAATTGCTGGCCCCGGCTCCACCAAGCTGCGCATCTGTGGTACGCGCGCCGTGCAGCACGGCGACACCGCGGTTTCCACTCCGGCCCACGCCGTCGGCAGCACCGCGGCCCGCAACTGCACCCACGCCCGCTTGGGCCGATCGTGCTTTTCATAGACGTCTTCTGCCTGCCGCTGCCAGCCGGCGGCGAGCTGGCCCAACAGCAATTTCATCAGCCGGCTGACCAGATTGAGATAATGACAGTCGGGCAGCACGCAGAGGCGCGCATGGTTGGCGATGAGAGCCAGGTGCCGTCGCCGCTGCTCCTCGCTCCAGCC
>Ga0105047_10011677_pt1 | contig 14225 bp, 10 predicted proteins | sample MAT04_FD_78384 | JGI IMG/M metagenome (GOLD analysis project Ga0105047, IMG submission 78384) | Freshwater microbial communities from Lake Fryxell liftoff mats and glacier meltwater in Antarctica - MAT-04 (megahit assembly) | ecosystem: Environmental > Aquatic > Freshwater > Ice > Liftoff... | reverse complement strand
GGATTTTCACATTCGAGGATGCTGAGAGCGCTTTATGCTTGGCGTGCTGGAGCGACGAGGCCGAGGATCGGTCGCGATTTCTCGTGGTACGTTCGTCCCAATCGGCCGTCGCGGAATTGGAGGCGGGCACTTTATGCATTCGCGAAGCCTTGGACCGGTCGCGGACGTGGTGGGTCGTCGATCTCGGTTACGACGGAACTCTGTTAGAAGCGTGGTCGGTCTCGCCGTCCGATGTCCCTGCCGATGCTCAGCCCTCGCCGGGGGTTCTGCTACATCGCTCGTCGGTGCCGGTCTCGAGTTTGCGGTTGCCGAGCGCGGCGGTTCGCTCGAATGCCGATTTCGTCGTTAAGGAAGCGGTCCAAGGAACGTAAGAGTTCGCATCTCACGACACGACAAATCGACCATCTTCCTTCTCAGTCGTTCTCGTCACGACCGCCACCAACCCACCAGCCAACCGAACCCATCGGGATCGTCCCCGCAGGATCGTGCTCTGCCCGGTCCGCAGTTTAGCCCACGTCTCGCTACGGCCGATGAACGCTGCGTCGGCTTCAGGACGGGGCCGCGGTTCATCGAGGGCGGACATGTCGTCGTTTTCTGCAAGGATGTTGAGCGGTTCGTCCGTTGGGGTCATCTTGAGTGTGGCTCTCGGGACCGTCGCCCAGGCACAACCGGCATCGCCCCCGGCTCCTGCCCAACCAGCCGCGGTTCCCACCTTGAGTTTGCACGAGTGCGTCGCCGTCGGGCTCGCGCGGCGACCGGCGATCCGCGCGGCCGAATCTAGCTATCAATCGGCCTTGCTAAACTATCGAGGGATCAACAACCTTCCGTTGATCGCGAGCCTCACGAAGCCCGAGTTGTCCGTCCGCAAGGAACAACTTTTGAAGTCGATCTTGCTTTCGGAAGCCGGCGTGGAGAAGGCGAGGCAGGAAACGGTGTACGACGTGACGAGGGTGTACTACACCTACGTCTACGCCCGCCAGCAGGAACGCACCGCGTCGGACGTCATCGGACGGTTAGAGCAGTTCTCCAAGGTGGTCGAAACCTTTCTGAAATCGAAGCCCAACGATCCCAAGGCGAAGGCCAATCAGATCACCCTGAACAACATTCAGAACACGATCAGCGAAGCCCGCATTTCGGCGCTGCGGGCCGAGTTGGGCCGTCGGCAAGCCCTCATCGGATTGATGGAAGCGATGGGCGGAGACTTCGACCGGGACTTCGCGCCCCGCGACCAAACACTTCCAGTCGTGGTCGATGTCGTATCGCGATCGCAAGTGATCGACCTCGCGATGAGCCGGCGGCCCGAACTGGTCATGGCGGCCGCGGGCTCGGAGGCGTTCCGGTTGGAAATCTGTGCGCAGATGAAGTCCAGGGGGTTGCAAGGCACGACGCTCGGAGCGGGGCGAGACATCCACACCCAGCAAATCCCAATACCAGTGCGGGACGCCGATTACAAACCCGGTGGCATCAATCCCGAGATGCCCACGTTGATCGCCGGCAAAAAGGACGACCGCGTGGCGCGGGCCACCGAATTGAGCCATCGGGCGGACGCGAGTGCCGAACAGGTGGCGATCCTCCTCCGCGTCGAAGCCGAGGTCGCGTTCATCACCTGGGACGTGGCGACGCGGCGGATGGCGGAAGTCAAGAAGCGGTCCGATGGCCTGCGGAAGATCTCGGAGGAGACGAGAATGGCCGCGATGTTTCAAATGGAAACTGAAACGATCCTGATCAACGAAACGGCCGCCGGGCGAGCGTTAGCCGAATACACCGAGGCGACGTTTGAACACTTGAAGACGTTGATGACGTTGGAACGGGTGACCGGGGGTACAATTCAACCGGCGTTCCCGGGCCGGTGAAAGACTACTCTTCCGCCCCCCAGACGCTCGCCCCGAAGCCGTTCATGTCGATGTCTTCGCCCTTCTCGTTCTCGCCGGGGCCGCCGCGGTCGAGGGAGAGGCGGACGTAGGCCCAGATGGTCGCCTTGTCGCCGTTCATGTCGTAGCCGTTGGTGTCCACGTCGCTCTCCAGGAGCCACCGCCAACTTCGGCGTTCGGTGCCGGCTTCCGAGGCTTCTTCTTGCCAGCCTTTCAGAATGCGGCTGATGTGCTGGACGCAGAGCTTCCAGGCCTTCGCATCCGTGACGTGGACTCGCAGTTCGTCCGGCGCAGTCTCGAACTTCGCCCCGCTCACGCCCTTCACCGCTTCGAACAAGCGGGTTTCGAGCACCGAGCACCGCCAGGGGGACCAGAGGTAAAACGTGACGCCCGGGGCGTCCATCGTCAATCCGTACAGTTCGACCCGCATTGCCGGCGACTCCTACCCCGGGCGGACCCCGGGCCGTAATACAAAACCCAAAGGGTTAAACTTACCCCGGGCCGCCGGTCGCGGACAGTGACGGGAGAGGGAATGCCACGGTTGGCTCGGGTCCGCTTGTCCGCGATGATGTTCGCCTTCTACTTCTCGCTCGGGTCGTGGGCGGTCACACTTTCCACGTACCTCATGTCCGCTCCGCAAAAAGGCGGGCTGAACTTCACCACGGTCGAAGTCGGTTGGATCTATTCGACGTTCGCTTTCGGGGGCATGCTTGCTCCCCTCGTCGTCGGCTTGCTCGCGGACCGGCTCTTTTCCGCCGAGCGAGTCATGGGCGTTTCGGGTGTCCTCTGCGCCATCTTGCTCCTCGCTGCGGGGGTGTGGTGCGAAGACTGCGCGCCGAAGGCGAAAGCGGTTTACGAATCCGTGGCCGAACAATACGGGCCGATAGCCCAACTCGATGCGGCCACGCTCGCCAAGGTGAACGACGATCCGCGGGTCCGCGCCGTCGCCCGCGAAACCTTCGTCCCGCTCTTCGTGCTGATGCTCGCCTATTCCATCAGCTTGCAACTCGCCCTGACGCTCTCGACGGTACTCACCTTCCGCACGCTGCACACTCGCGGCCACCGCTTCGGCCACGTCCGCCTCTGGGGCACGGTCGGTTGGATCGTCGCAGGGAATATCGTGGCCCTGTTTTTGGTCACCCACTCGCCGCAACCGCTTTACTTGGCCGCTGGATCGTCCGCGATCTTCGGGATTTACGCATTCACGCTGCCGAACACTCCGCCGAAAAACCAGTCGCGGTCGCTCAGCGAGATGTTCGGCCTGCCAGCGTTAAAGTTGTTCCACGACCCGTCCTTCGCCCTATTCGTCGGCGCTGCTTTCCTAGCCTCGGCCATGAACCAGTTCTACGGCGTCTACGCTCACCGCTACTTCACCGATTTGCACATCGACAAACCCGAACAGGTGATGACGATCGGCCAGGCCCTCGAAGTCGGTTGCATGCTCGTGATTCCGTGGCTCCAACCGCGAAAGCACTTGAAGTTGCTCATGCTCATCGGCCTCGCCGGGTGGGTGGTACGCGGCGCAGCAATGACTTGGGGCAGCGTGCCGGTCATCGTCGCGTTCGGCGTGTCCATGCACGGGTGGAGCTACGCGTTCTTCTTCATCGTCGCCGCGAGCTATTTGGACCGCGAGGCACCTCCGCATTTGCGGGCCAGTGCTCAAGGGATCATCACCTTCGTCAGCGGCGGCATCGGCGTTTGGGCGGGGAACGTGTTGGCCGGAGTCGTCGTCGATTCGCAGCGGACGGGTACGATAATCGCGTGGCCCGCGGTCTGGATCGTGCCGTTCATCGGGTGCGCGATCGTGTTCGTGGCATTTGCGGTGTTCTTCAAGCCGCCGCCGGAGCCGCTTGCGGCTTTGCGTTCCTAAAGGAGCCCCATGGCGCTCTACTTCAAATACAAGTCGATCGCGGACCTCGCCGCGGAGAACGCTCGCCTCGGGATCGACCTGCGCTTTTCGGACGATCTCGGCGTGCTCTTTGAGCCTGTGAAAGTTGGCCCTCGAACCGCGGGAAACCGCTGGTGCATCCACCCGATGGAAGGTTGCGACGGCAACGCGGACGGCACGCCGGGTGAACTCACCTTTCGCCGCTACCAGCGCTTCGGGGACGGCGGGGCGAAACTGATCTGGGGCGAAGCTTGCGCCGTCACCGAAGAAGGCCGGGCAAACCCGCGGCAAATCTGGCTCGCGCCGCACAGTAAGGACGAGTTCGCACGCTTGGTCCAGGAAACCCGCAAAGCCCACCGCGACGCGAACGGAGACGATTCAGATTTGCTCTTCGGCCTGCAACTCACCCACTCGGGCCGCTACAGCTACCGCCGGCCGATCATCGCGACGCAAGACCCGCTGCTTTACGGCCGCTACAAGGTGACTGCGGACACGCCGTTGGTCACCGACGACGAATTGAAGGGGCTCGTCGATCACTACGTGGCCACCGCAAAACTCGCGGAGGAAGTCGGCTTCGACTTCGTGGACATCAAGCAGTGCCACCGCTACTTGCTCAACGAACTCCTCGGCGCTCGCAACCGCCCCGGAATCTACGGGGGCAGTTACGATAACCGCACCCGCCTCACCCGCGAGATCGTCCAGGCGATCCGGGCCGAAGTCCCCGGAATGCTCCTCGCCACGCGGATGAACGGCTACGACGGCATCCCCTTCAAAAAGGGCGACGGCAACGCGGGCGTGCCCGAACCGTGGACCGCCCCCCTCGCCAACGGCTGGGGCATGAGCGAGACCGACCCGTTCACCCCGGACTTAACGGAACCCTCGCGATTCATCGGCGATTTGAAAGCGCTCGGCGTGGATGTCGTGAACGTCGCACTCGGCAATCCCTACGCCCAACCGCACTTCGGCCGGCCGTTCGAGTACCCGCCGCCGGACGGTTACGAAACCCCGGAGCACCCGCTCCTCGGCGTCGATCGTCACTTCAAAATCTGCGAGACGCTCCAGCGCGCGAACCCGTCCGTGCCCCTCGTCGGCACCGGCTACAGCTACTTGCAGGAGTTCCTCCCGCAGGTCGGCGCCGGCAACGTCCGCGACGGCCGCATCACTTTCGTCGGCGTCGGCCGGGCTTCGCTCGCGCAACCGGACTGGGTCCGCCAATTGAAAACGACGGGCAAGCTCGACCGCAAGCGCGTCTGCCGCACGTTCAGCTACTGCACGGCGCTGATGCGGGCGAAAGACCACCCGCTCGGCCAGTACCCCACGGGTTGCCCGCCGTTCGACAAAGACGCTTACGGCGAGGTCTGGAAAGAAGTGCAGCAACTCGCGGTGAAGAAGTGAAGCGAGGAGCCCGTCGGTCTCCGGTCGCCGCAGCTTTGGCCCACAGGGACCGACTAACGAGGATTTTGCCCATGCATCTCCCCACCGTTCAACTCGTCCGTCAAGCCTCGCCGAAGAACACTCTCGGCGACGTGGCCGCCGCGGTGCGCACGGCGTGGCTCCAATCGTCCACGGCAAAGCGGATCAAGCCGGGCATGAAAATCGCCGTTGGCTGCGGGAGCCGCGGGATCAAGAACTACCTGACGATCGCGAAGGCCACGATCGGCGCCCTGAAAGAACTCGGGGCGAAGCCGTTCGCCATCGCCGCGATGGGCTCGCACGGCGGGGCCACATCCGAAGGACAGCGCGAACTCCTCGCCAGTTACCGCATCGACGAGGCGCACCTCGGCGTTCCCATCGTGACGGATATGGACGCGGTCGCGGTCGGCACTAATTCCTGGGATCAACCCGTCTGGTGGGATAAGAACGCCCTCGCCGCGGACGGCGTAGTGCTCGTCAACCGCGTGAAGCCGCACACGGACTTCCGCGGCAAGTACGAGTCCGGCATCGTCAAGATGATGGTGATCGGTCTCGGCAAGCGGCACGGAGCGGATCAGGTCCACAGCTTCGGCACCCGCGGATTGCGAGACATGCTCGTGGAGAGCGCCAAGGTCCTGCTCGCGAAGACCCCGTTCATCGGCGGCCTCGCGGTGCTCGAAAACGCCGCGGAGGAAACTTGCAAAGTCGAAGTGCTGGACCGGGACGATCTGCTCGACCGCGAGCCGGTCCTTCAAGAGGAAGCCAAGCGGATCATGGGCCGGATTCCATTCAAGAACCTGGACGTTTTAATCGTCGGCGAGTGCGGCAAGAACTATTCCGGGGCCGGCATGGACCCCAACGTGGTCGGCCGGATGTTGATCGAAGCCTCGCCCGAAGCGGAGACCAACGACCCCCGCGTGACCCGCATGGCCTGCCTGGAAGTCTCCCCGGAAAGCCACGGCAACGCCACGGGCATCGGCATCGCGGACCTCACCACGAACCGAGCGCTCGCCTCGATCGACCCCGTGCCGTTCCGCATGAACAACCTCACCGCCCGGTTCCTCTGGCGGTCGAAGCTGCCCATCGGGTTCGAGACCGATCGAGAATGCCTCGAATCTTCTGTGGAAACGTGCTGGCAACCGATCCCGGATCGGTTATTATTGTGCGTGATACCGAATACGCTGGAAGTATCGGATTTGTGGGTCTCGCCGGCGCTTGCGGCTTTGGCTCGGGAAAACCCGGCGCTGGAAGTCGTGGGCTCCCCAGTCCCCTTGCCGTTCGATTCGGCCGGGAATCTGGTCCAAGAGAAATTGTTCCCGCATTCGGTCCGCGGCCGACGGGGGCGGGTTGAATAACCGTCCCCAACGGTGCGTCTAGCCGAGGTGTCCGGTCGCAGGCGGAGTGCCCGCGGCCGTTCGTGTTCCCTTTCCCTGCAACGTGGAGCTGACCGAGATGAAGTCCAAACTGTTCGCCGGTGTCGCCATCGCCCTGATCGCCGGGTTCGCCTCCGCGGCCGAACTCAAGTCCGGCCCGCAAGTGGGCGAGAAGATCCGCGTTCCCTTCTACCCGCTCAACATCAACGGCCCGACGCCGAGCGAGAAGAAGTGCCTGGTCTGCCGCAACGGCGACCATCCCGTGGCCATGATCTTCGCTCGCAGCGCCGACGACAAGAACCTCGTCGCGCTCATGAAGAAGATCGACGCGCTCACCGCCTCGAATAGCGATTGCCAAATGGGCAGCTTCGTGGTGTTCTGCACCGACGACGACAAGACCGAAAAGACCCTGGCCGAACTGGCCAAGAAGGAAAGCTACAAGAAGCTGGTCCTGTCCGTCGATAACCCGGCCGGCCCGAAGGAATACTCGGTCGCCAAGGACGCGGACATCACCGTCGTGCTGTACACCGACCGCGACGTGAAGGCCAACTACGCGTTCAAAAAGGGCGCCCTGACCGAGAAGGACGTCGAAGCCATCGTCAAGGACGTGGCCAAGATCACGCCGACCAAGAAGTAATCTAGGATCGATTGAAAGCCCAGGGACGGCAGTCCCTGGGCTCCAGTTCAAGCACCGCGAGCCGACCCGATCCTTCGGGCGGCTCGCGGCATTCACGGGGGTCGGACCGTCCACTTGCTTCGCACGAAACGCGAACCGGGCGGGCCACCACCCACCCGATTCGGATTAAAGCCCGCTCGGCGCGGGGATCGAGATCGTGGGTTCGACCGCCGCCGAGGTCGGCGACGCGGCCGGGGGAGCGGGGAGGATCACCGTTTCGGTCTGGCCGAGCGCGTCCTTGAGCAACTTCTGAATGCCTTCGAGCTTCGAGTAAAGCACGTCGCGTTCCGCCGATTTCGATTTGAGCCCAGCTTGCAACGCGTCGCGTTCCTTGGCCACTTCTTGGTGGTTGATCTGAGCGAGCTGCAGTCGGTCGTGGGCCGCTGCAAGTTCCGCGCGGGCCGTGTCGCGGGAGAGTTCCGCGGCTTTGAGGTCCGCTTCCAATTTCGCGATGCGCAATTCGGGTTTCGGCTTGTCCGAGGTTAGCTGGCCGGGCGAGGGCGTGGGAGTTTTGAACACCCCCAGGTCACCAATACGGCGGCGACTACGATAGCGATAATAGTCCGGGTGTTCTTCACGTCGTCGGCTCCAGGTGAAAAATGGGCCGTCTGGCAGGTCGGGGGCAACCGACGCGCCAGGGGTGGGAAAGCATCCTGCGGTTTAGCCTCCCCATTTGTCTCGGCTACCGAAGCGTATGCACTTCACCCAAATCACCGAATTTATCCCATGTCTTCAAAATACCCCGTTCGCCCGGTGTGTTGGAAGGTTGGCCACCTTGTACCGGTTGCAACGTGCGAGTGCGGCTAACCGGACCGCGGCCAGGCAGATAGGTTAGCGTCCATGACCTACGACGACGCCGTCGCCTTCTGGTATGCCCGGATCAACTTCGAGGTGCGGTCCGCCGAGCCGAACGACCTCAAGCTCGAACGGATGCGGGCCCTCTTGCGCCTTCTCGGCGACCCGCACGATCGGCTGCGGATCGTCCACATCACCGGCACGAAGGGCAAGGGTTCGACCGCCGCGATGATCGCCGCGGTCGCGCGGGCGTCGGGCTATCGCGTCGGGCTTTTCACTTCGCCGCACCTCGTACACGTCGAGGAGCGGTTTCAAGTCGATGGCGAATCGATCGGGCAAATCGAGTTCTCCGCACTCATGGCCGAAGTCGCACCCGCGGTTTTACAACTCGAAGCGGGGCCGTTCCCGCCGCCGACGTTCTTCGAAATCAGCACGGCCCTCGGCTTCCTCCACTTCGTCCGCCGGCGGGTCGAACTCGCGGTGATCGAAGTCGGCCTCGGCGGGCGGTTCGATAGCACGAACGTTTGCCGCCCGCTAGTATCGGTCATCACGTCCATCGGGCTCGACCACATGGCCCAACTCGGGAGCACCGAAGAAGCGATTGCGTTCCAAAAGGCGGGCATCATCAAGCGGGCGATCCCCGTCGTCAGCGGGGTCGTTCAACCGGGCGCTCGCGGAGTCGTGGAGCGGATTGCGCACGATCTCGGCAGCCCACTCGTTCAACTGGGCCGCGATTTCGACTGCGAGTACGAAGCGAGCCGCAATCGCGTGCGCTTGACGACATCGGGTTGTCACTACGACCTCGGCCTCCTCGGCGAGCACCAGGCCGCGAACGCCGCGGTTGCCGTGGCGGCGCTCGAACGGCTCCGCGACAGCGGGATGTCACTCCCCGAAACGAGCGTCGCGAAGGGCCTGCGCGACGTGCGCTGGCCCGCTCGAATCGAACGGCTCTCGGCCGCGCCCGCGGTCGTTTTGGACATGGCCCACAACGTCCCCTCCGTCCGGGCGCTGGTGACAACGCTGCGTCACTCCGTGCCCGTTTCGGGAAAGAAGGTCGTCGTCTTCGCCGTGTCGACCGACAAGCAATACCCGGAGATGCTGGCGATCCTTGCCGAGCATTTCGACGAGTTTCACCTGACGAAGTACGGGACGAACCCGCGGTGCGTGCCGCCGGAGAAGCTCGCGGAAATCCTCGGCAAAGCGCATCCGAATCGGCCGTTCACAATCCACGCGACGGCCGCCGCCGCCTGGAACGCGGCCCGATCCGCAGCCGGTCCGGACGACCTAGTGTGCGTGACGGGGTCCGTCTTTCTCGCAGGAGAATTGCGCACGGCCATGACTCAGCACGCCGCTCGGGCGTGACGAGAATTGCGAACCCGTCCGGGATTCGGACACCGATTTTGCGACTCGGACCCCGCAATAGTTTCTTCAGATTGAACCGCGTTCTATGCTTCGGCGATTGCCCACTTCGGCGGCCGAAAGGCCGAGCCGCGAGATTCACTCCTCGCGGATCGAGCAAAACCCCCGGTGATTTATGCCCAAAGCGAACCGCTTCCGGTCCGTGCGTCCGTCGCTGCTCGAACTCGAACACCGCGCAACGCCGAGTTTCTTCGGCAATCAACTCTTCCCGCTCGACAACCCGTGAAATCAGAAGGTGACGAACGCGCCGGTCGCCACCAACTCCGCGGCGATCATCGCCCGCATCGGCACCGATCGCTTGCACCCGGACTTCGGCAACCCGGCGACCGTCCACGTCCGCGTTCAATCCGGTTCCAATCAACAGGACGGCGACGGCAACACCGTCTTCTTCGGCTACGGCATTTCTCCCACCGTCGCGGCCGATCAGTTCACGTATTCGTTCGCGGTTCCTCCGTCACCAACGAGCCCACAGGTGCCCGCGAATCCGCCGGGAGGATCCGTCTCTCCAATGCCGCTAGTCGGCCCGTCGCCCGCTACCGCGCCGCCGTCAACATCCCCACCACCCCGCGGCTCGCGTCGTCCCGATGGCTTCGCCTTGAACGGCGACGGCATCGCGGACCTGATCGTCGCCGCCGGGTTCGGCGGTGGCCCCCGCGTCGCCGCGTTCGACGGGCGGACTCTCTCGACCCCGTCGCCCCTCAAACTCTTCGCGGACTTCCTCGTCTTTGAAGAAGGCTTGCGAAACGGCGTCTACGTTGCCGCGGGCGACCTGGATGGCGATGGCAGTGCCGAACTCATCGTCGGCGGCGGCCCCGGCGGCGGTCCGCGAATCTCGGCCTTCGCCGGGAAGTCGTTGGTCGCTCGGAACGCTCGCGAGCGATTCGTCGATTTCCTCGCCGGTGCGGAATCGGACCGGTCCGGGGTTCGCGTCACGGCGACGGACCTGAACGGCGATGGCACCTCCGACGTGGTCGCCGGCGGAAGTTCGGTCCGCGGATTCGACGGCGCCGCTCTCCTTCGCGGCGATTCGTCCGCGGGCGAGTATTCCCTCGATGGCGCTGGCGGAGTTTTTGTCGGTTAGGCCCGTTGTGTCGGGAGGGGCCGTTGCACTCGGTCCCAATTTCGGGTACTGCCGTGCGGTAGTTTTGCCGACAGTTTGACAATGGCGTAAGTTATAGTGTCGCATTCCCGCACCCCGGCGGAGCTCGCCCAATGCCGATCACCCAACGCCTTCGTTTTGAACAACTCGAAACGCGGGACATGCCCGCCGTGACGCTCCGGCTGGATTACCGCTTCGATACGACCGGATTTTTCAACGATCCCTCGCGTCAAGCCGCCGCGCAGGCCGCAGCCGATGCCATCGAACCGTTCTTGCAAGACAACCTCACCGCCATCGTTCCGTCCGGCGGGGACACCTGGAACGTGCAGTACCGCAATCCCGCGAACAATCAGATCATCTCGCTGCCCAATCAGATTATTCCGGCGAACGAGATCCCGATTTACATGATCGGCGCCCCACTCGGCGGCACCGAACTCGGCCTCGCGGCGTCCGGGTCGGTCTCGGCGGCGGGATCCGCATCGTGGTTGCAAACGGTCTTCGGCCGCGGACAAGCCGGTGCGACTGCGACCCCCGTCTCGGACTTCGCACCGTGGGGCGGCTTCGTCAGCATCGATTCGCTCACCACCTGGTCTTTCAACCTTCTCCCCACGGTCCTGCCGACGCAGTTCGATTTCACGTCCGTCGCCCAGCACGAAATCGTGCACCTACTCGGGTTCACGGACGACAATCCGTCGTTCGCCCGGTTCATCTCGGGCGGCCGGTTCAACGGACCGAATGCCGTCGCCTCGTTCGGCGGGCCCGTCCCGGTGACACTCGATGGTCACTTCGCGCAGAGCGTCACCTCCGGCGGCACCGGAGACACGATGGTCCCCGTCCTGCCGGCGGGCACCATCCAGCGACTCACCCCCTTGGACCAAGCCGCCCTCCGCGACATCGGCTGGCAGTCGTCCGCCTCGGCCACCAGCCCGAGTTCGCCAACGAGCCCGACTTCGCCTACCAGTCCGCTCTCACCGTTGCCCGCGGCCCCGACCACCCCGAAGTCGATCGGGCTCTTCGCAGTCGGCACTGGCCCCGGTCGGCAAGACGTGACCGTTTACAACCCCGATCAGACCGTCCTGTTCACGATTCGCCCCTTCGCCGAGGACTTCACCGGCGGAGTTCGCGTGGCGGTGGGCGATGTGAACGCGGACGGCTTCCCGGACCTCATCGTCGGCACCGGCCCCGGCATCGCCACTCGGGTCCGCATCTTCAGCGGGCTCACGCGGGCGGAACTCTTCAGCGTCGCCCCGTTCGAGTCCTCCTTCACCGGCGGCGTCTACGTGGCCACCGGCGACCTCGACGGCGACGGCCGCGCGGACATCGTCATCACCCCGGACGAAGGCGGCGGCCCCCGCGTCCGCGTCTTCCGCGGCGGAGACTTCGCGCCGACCGCGGACTTCCTCGGCATCGAAGACCCGAACTTCCGCGGCGGCGCCCGCGCAGCCGTCGCGGACATCAACGGCGACCGCATCGGCGACCTCGTCGTCGCGGCCGGGTTCGGCGGCGGGCCCCGCGTGGCCGCCTTCGACGGCGCTTCGCTCAACCGGCCCAACCGCATCAAGATTTTCTCCGACTTCCTCGCCTTCGAAGAGAGCCTGCGAAACGGTGCCTTCGTCGCTGCCGGGGACATCGACGGCGACGGCTACGCGGACCTCATCGCCGGCGGCGGCCCCGGCGGCGGCCCGCGGATCTCGGCGTTCAACGGCAAGACGCTCGCCATCCGCAACGGCCGCGACCGCTTCGTCGATTTCCTCGCCGGCGCGGAATCCGACCGCAGCGGCATCCGCGTGGCCGTGAAAGACCTCGACGGCGACGAGAAGGCGGACATCGTCGCCGGCGGCACCGGCGTCGCCGCTTTCGCGGGCAGCAACCTCGGGGCGGGCAAGCCGCCGACTTTCTTCGGCATCGACGCCTTCCCCAACTTCCAGGGCGGCGTGTTCGTGGGGTAACATAATCCCGTGAACACCATTCTCTGGACACCGTCGCCCGAGCAAGTTCGCAACGCGCGATTGACGCATTTCCACGATTACGTTCGCCAATACTACGGCGGCGTTTGGCCCGGCGACTCGTATGCCGACTTGCACGGGTGGAGCGCCTGCGATTACACCGCGTTTTGGTGGGCCGTTGCGGATTTTTGTGAAATGCTCGAAACGCCGGGAGACCTTTGGCCAATAGCGCGATCTGGTCCGCACATGACTGACGTGAAATGGTTTCCCGGTGCCGTCCTCAACTATGCCGAGAACTTGTTGAGGCCGAAAGAGGTTTCGGATACCCCCGCGATCTTCGCCACGAACGAAGCGGGCGAGGACCGCACGATCACCCGAAAAGAATTGCTCGATCGCGCGACGACGTTCGCAGCGTTTCTCAAGTCGCGAGGAGTGACCGCGGGCGACCGCGTCGCGGCGGTGCTGCCGAACGTGCCCGAGGCGGTGATCGCGATGCTCGGCACCGCGGCCATCGGGGCGATCTGGTCGTCCTGTTCGCCGGACTTCGGGGACGATGCGATCGTGGACCGCTTCGCGCAGATCGAGCCGAAGGTGCTCGTGACGTGCGAGACGGCGGTTTATGCGGGGAAGACGATTCCGGTTTTGGAGCGAGTGAAAGGTGTTTTGGGGCGGATACCGGGGGCGGAGTTGGTGGTCGTGGGGGAGCGCGCGAAGCCGCAAGCGGCTGGGTTCGAGTTCGAACGGTTTCCGTTCGATCATCCGCTGTTCATCCTCTATTCGTCGGGCACCACGGGCGTGCCGAAGTGCATCGTTCACGGGGCCGGCGGCACGCTGTTGCAGCATTTGAAGGAGCACCAACTCCACTCGGACGTGCGCCCCGGAGACCGCGTCTTCTTCCACACCACCACGGGCTGGATGATGTGGAACTGGCTCGCGAGCGCCCTCGCTTCGCGGGCCGCGATCGTGCTTTACGATGGCTCGCCGCTGCACCCGCGGCCGGAGCAACTCTTCGACATCGCCGACCGATTCCAGATCACCCACTTCGGTTCGAGTGCCCGGTACTTCGCCCACCTGGAGAAAGTCGGAGTCAAACCGCGGGAAACGCACGACCTCTCCTCGGTCCGAATGATCCTCTCCACGGGTTCGCCGCTGCTGCCCGCGGGGTTCGATTACATCTACCGAGACGTGAAATCGGATGTTTGTCTCGCGTCGATCTCCGGCGGAACGGACATCGTCTCCTGCTTTGCTCTCGGCTGCCCAACCCGGCCCGTGGTCCGCGGGGAGTTGCAGGTCAAAGGGCTCGGCATGGACGTAAAAGTGTTCAACGAGGCGGGCCAACCCGTCGTCGGCGAACCGGGCGAACTCGTTTGCACGTCCCCGTTCCCGAGCATGCCCGTCGGCTTTTGGAACGACCCGGACAAGGCCAAATACCTCGCATCGTACTTCGCGGTTTACGACAACGTCTGGCGGCACGGCGACTGGGCGACGGAAACCCCCAACGGCGGCCTCGTGATCGAGGGTCGCTCCGACACCACGCTCAACCCCGGCGGCGTGCGGATCGGCACCGCGGAAATCTACCGACAGGTCGAAACCTTCGAGGAAGTCGCCGAAGCGGTCGCCACGGCCCTGCGGAGCGACGGCGACGAGCGGATCGTCCTGTTCGTGCGGATGCGGCCCGGAACGGTGCTGAGGGAGGAATTGGCGAACGCGATCAAGCTACGATTGCGGACGAAGTGCTCCCCGCG
>Ga0105047_10011675_pt1 | contig 14227 bp, 12 predicted proteins | sample MAT04_FD_78384 | JGI IMG/M metagenome (GOLD analysis project Ga0105047, IMG submission 78384) | Freshwater microbial communities from Lake Fryxell liftoff mats and glacier meltwater in Antarctica - MAT-04 (megahit assembly) | ecosystem: Environmental > Aquatic > Freshwater > Ice > Liftoff... | reverse complement strand
GATCCTGGTGAGCGTGCTGGAATCGGTGAAACTGCACCTACCAAAGTTCACGCTCGCCACCCTGCTCGCCGAAATCACCCGCTGGCACCAAACCGGGCAGTCGCTCTTTGACGGCCTGCTCCAGAAATCCGAATCGACCCGCCCCGCTCAATCCATCCTCAAGAAACTCGACCCCAAACCCGGGTGACACCAGGGAATGGACAGCTACGACAGTGAAGATGTGAAGGCGGGCAGCCAGGTAGGTAGTTCAGGCTTCGCTTGATCGATCAGGCGAAGCCTGACCTACGCTGACTTGTCCAACCCGACTTGGAATCGCCCGACCCCGAGCCACGAAACAAGCCATCGCCAGAGCGCACATCGTGGACACGAGCTGGGGCGGCGTTGGCGGGGGAGCGCAGCTGGCCGAGGGGGATGAATTGGCCGACGGTGGTGTGGTAGCCGTCGACCTCGCCGGTTTCGATCTCGTACATCCACGCATGCAGACTCAGCTCCCCTTGGGAGAGCGCGACGGCCACAGCGGGGTGGGTTTGCAGGTTCTCCAATTGGGTGAGGACGTTCTCTTCGGCGGCGACTTCGACCAGCTCTTCCTTGGGGCGGTTCTTGTACTTCGACTTCACGATCCGGCGGGTGGCTTCGGCATGCTTGAGCCAGTCGCGCACGGCGGGCATGTCTTCGAGCTGATCCGGATTGAGCAGCCCTTTGATCGCTCCGCAGTGCGAGTGCCCGCAGACGACGATCTGCTTGACACCGAGACCGGTGATCGCGAACTCAATCGTCGCGGTCTCGCCCCCCGCTGTGCCGAAATAGGCGCGGACGATGTTTCCGGCATTTCGCAACACGAATAGATCGTCTGGATCGGTCTGCGTAATCAGATTCGGATCGATTCGCGAATTGGAACACGTGATGAACAGTGTCTCGGGACTTTGCTCTTTCGAGAGCCGTTGGAACAACTCGTGCTGCGTGCGGAAGACGTTGCCCTGAAAGTTGTGGACGCCCGCGACGAGTTGATGAATGGCCATGCAGAGTGATCCCGGAATGTGGCGAATCGACCGATGTTCGTTACGGTGAACGCTCCGCTACGCAAAGCCTTCGCGGTGCGGCGAAACGGGTGTATCCGAAGAGACGACGTGGACGATAGGAGAGGCGAGCGTCTCTTTTCTCGGTGGAGTTTTCTCCGATGCCGCCCCGCAAACGCCCCGTCGAGACGAACCCGCAAACTTCGCCCACGCACCCTCGTGCGTATTTCGTGCCTTTTCAGCAGTACCTGGCTGCTGAGTGCGGGATGTCGGCCAACACGATTGCGGCCTATAAAAATGATCTGTCGCAGTTCTTGACTTGGCTGGAATCGGAAAAGGTGCTGTCGCTGTTGCAGGTTGATCTCAAGTTGATGAGCAGTTATCTGGGGCACCTGCACGAACTCGGATTGGCGGCTAGCAGCGTGGCCCGCAAGCTGGTCGCGCTCAAGATGTTCTTTCGTTATTTAATTCTGGAGCAAGTGGTGACCGAGAGCACGATCGACCTTATTACATCGCCGAAGCTCTGGCAGTATTTGCCCACGGTGCTGAGTCCCGAGATGGTCGAGCGGTTGCTGGGTGCGCCGTGTCGCGAGGACCGATATCCGCTGCGGGATCGAGCGTTGTTGACGATTCTGTATGCCACCGGGTGTCGAGCGTCGGAGGTGTCGAGCCTGAAGCTCTCCGACATCCGGCTGGGCGAGCGTTACTGCCGGTGCCTGGGCAAAGGGAACAAAGAGAGGATCGTGTCTCTCAATCCGGTCGCGGTTCTGGCTCTGGAAGCCTACCTCGAACATGAGCGTCCACGAATGCTGCACGACCGGGACGAGGAGGCGTTGTTCCTCACTCGCTCGGGCCAGAGCTTGACCCGTATTAACGTCTGGCATCTGGTGAAACGCTATGCCGCACGCATCGGCGGCGGCCAGAAGATCAGCCCGCACACCCTGCGGCATAGCTTTGCGACGCACATGCTGGCAGGTGGGGCGGAGATTCGCGCGCTGCAAGAAATGCTCGGGCATGCCAGCATCCGCACGACGCAGATCTATACGCACGTCGAGCACAGCCGGTTGAAGGCCATTCACTCGCGGTGTCATCCGAGGGGGTAGGGGAAGCTGCCAGCGATCAGCCAGAGCACTCGCAGCGTTCGTTTGCCCTTCGTTGAGGCTTAGCGCACGAACGCGAGATAGTAGAACCCCAAGCCGGTCAGCGACGTCATGACCAAGTCGAGGGTCGCTAGCCAGCCGAGCGTTTTGTGGGTTCGGCTGTGTTGGCCCGGTTGAGGTGGGTTGGCGAAACGCCGCCAGGCAAGAACCAGCGTCGTGATCCAGAGGACCGGGGTCGAGACCGCAAAGACGAGATGCACCAGCAGCATCGAGCGAACTTGAGCCAGAGCCTCGCCCACCAATCGCGGAGCCTCCGGGTTCTTGTTGACGATGTTCTGCCACCCGCCGTGCAGCCGCATGTCGACCTCGAACGCGACGACGACGACCAGCAGCACGACTGACAGCGTCGTTTGGATCGCAGCATGCAGGGCGAAGTTTTTTCGGACCTTCACCAGATACAGGCTGAAGATAATGACGGGCACGACGAGGACCAAGGCGCAGACCACCACGTCCAGCATCAGCGACGAATCAAATCCGAGGAATCCTTGGCTCATGGGCGGAGTGTAGACAGTCGTCGCGGCCCGGTCAGGGGTGAGCGGATCAGCCGTCAGCCGTCAGCCGTCCGCAGAAGAGATCCGCCGAACATGAGAAAAGCGTTTCCGTCCTAAACCATAAACTCTCCTCACACTCTCCCTCCCGCTGTTAATCTGTGCGCTCCCGCCCGGCCTTTCTCAGGTTTTAGCGTCGAAGACGCGATACTGAGCGTATCAGGGAATGGTCTGCGCCCGTACCGTCGAGAGCGGCGACACCACATAACACCTGATGTCCCATCCTATTTGTGGTGGTTACGCTCATGGTCGAGCCGCAAGCAGTCAACGCCGGGGTCAGCCTTCTCCCCGTTCGAGTTCTGAATTCCCTGGCCCGGTCCGCACGGATGCGATCAGGGGGATCTGTCCTGGAAGTCGGGCCCATTCGCCCGACGGCCATGCCGGACTGGGCGTCTCTGGGGATGTTGCCGACTGGGCTGACGGATTCCGCTCCTTCGATACCCACGCTGCCGGGGCAGGTTCTGATCGGAGATGTGGCAGGCGGGATGCCTGTTGCAGCGCATTCAGTCGACTGCGTCGTTTTGCGCAGCGCGAAGACGTTTACCACAGGGCTCGGAACTCCCGAAGCTCTGCTCGGGGCCGCCAATCTCCTGTCTTGCTTGAAGCCACAGGGATCATTGCTGGTACTCGGTCAATCAGGCGAAACACTGAAGAGTTGGCAGGAACTCCTGTCGGCATTCCCAATTCGCGTCTCTCAGATGGAGTACCGCGACGGCTGGGGCTGGTGGCTTTCACTCCAGTGGTTACGAGGGAGTGCTCAGGTCCGGATGCCGTTCCTGCGAGCAGAAATCGGAACAGACGCTGCCAGTCGATTGCAGTGGCATCGCCTGGTTCGCGAACTCATTCTGGAGCGGGCCCGGGGCTCCCAATCAGCCTCCAAGGCGGCGTGAGAGTGCGCGATGCCTCTTCGTCGCTACGTTCGCCAGAACGTGGGCGAATGCCAAACGGCTTTTCAATCGGCTCGACCTCGCGACAGTGCGACACCCCGCGTGGCCACTCGCTTCAACGTTGAAGTCTTCTGGCGCTGGCCCACCTTCTGGTGAACGTAGCGACGAGGAGGGCGAACATGCTCATCTTGAGTTTCGCGAATCCGTCAGGCATCCCCGGCTCTTTCCAGTAGCCGCTCAATGTTTTTTGCAGCTGCGAATAGTTTCTCGGTCACGTCGGCCTCGTCTTCGCCCCAGGCGTAGACGCTACACACCGGCTGACCCGCGTCAATCGGCGAGCCGAACTCCGGGATGTCGGCGATCGTCGGAGCCGATTCCCAATCGACATGCTCGGGCAGCGGAATGCGGGAGATGAGCCGATAGGGGGCATAGAGAATCGCCCGCCCGAGCCGCTCATCGCTGGGGGTGATCGGAGGAGCTGCAAACTCGCGGGCAAAGGCCGCTGCGTCGTTGTCGTAGCAGGCGATGTGATCCGCCAGTAGTGACAGCCCGCAGGCCAGTTCGAGGATCTCCACCGATCCGGTGAAACGCGGGTTCACTTCTAACAACCATGGCTCACCGGCTTCATCGACCATGAAGTCGATCCCATACAGGCCAGTCAGTCCAAATTTCCACTTCAGTATATTTCCCCACCTCCGGACCAGGAACTCAGCCTCCACGGGCAAAAACGCTGGCCCGATATTCCCACACCAGGCAAACGGTCCGGCATTCAACTCGGGACACCCGACCAGCTGTCGCGTGAGTCCCACGAACCGGACATCTCCCGGTTCTGTTTCTGCGAGAAACAGGGCTGAGAAAACTCGCCCATGGACGCGTTGCTGAAAGTAGTGTCTCTCATCCAAAATCGATTCGCAGGTCGAAGCGTCCCAGACCGAGATTCCGCGACCGCCAGCACTCGCGATCGGCTTAACGACCCATGTTCCGTCTTTCGAGGGCGGGTTGAGACCCAGTGAGACTGGGAGAACCCGCTGCTTGACTTGCACTAGTCCGTCGACCAAGCGTTGAGGCTGGCGGACCCACTCGATTGCTTCTCGAGCAGAACCCCAGATCGTGCGATCCTGCTCCAAATGCTCCAGCAACCAGGGCTGGTTCTCCATCCCGCCAGCGTACAGCACGGGAATATCCGGCAGTTCTCGAATCGTCGAGACGAGTGGACACTCTGCTTGACCGGCCTTCAGTGACAGCGAGTCCACAGGATGGACTTCTGCGATGGCTCGCAAGTCGGCGTCGGCGAACTGATCCACGCAAACCGGCTCGAAACCAGCCCGCAACACACTGAACGCAGCTGCGCGCACACTCGCTCCCAGGATCAACGCTTTGGGGCGCGGTAATGTCAGTGATTCGTCGCGGAACTGGTCAATCATCAAAATAGTCTAATATATGCAGAGGCAATGATCCCGGCATAAAACACATTTTGTCCGACTAAATTGCGACTATCGAAAGCCTGTCGTGATTGCCATCAATCAGCTGCGAGCAATCGAGCCGTCCCCGGCCAGGGGAGGATTCCGCGAGTCGCTCCCAGAGCCCGTCCCGTCAGTTGCTGGTGTCTCACCCCTTCCACTCTTGGCTCGATGAGGCTCGGCGGATAGCATCGGTCAACCAGGCTTGAATCAGTCGCGTCCGATGCGTCGTTCAAGTTCGCGAATCGAGGCCTGAAGGAGATGTCACATGCCGTCAGCTGTCAAATTCAGGGGGGCCTTCTCGTCTGCGATTCGCTGGAGATCGACCTTGTCTCAATTCTTCAGTGGACTCTTGGCGATCGGGATGATCGCGAGTGGTCTACGGGCCGACGAGCCCGCACTGCTGCCGCACTTCAATGTGCGAAAGCTTCCTGATGCGGCGATGAGTGTCGCCTTCTCGCCGAAGGGAGACCTCCTGGCAGTCGGCAGCTACGAGACGGTCGAACTCTGGAACGTCGCTGATAAGTCCGAAGTCGGAAGTATCCCGGTCAAGTCGGGGTTCGCGCGCAGCGTCGCCTTCTCCCCGGACGGCAGCCAACTGGCGATCGGCGGATATCAGAAGATTCACCTATATGCTGTGGAATCCCGCTCGCTCGTTCGCGACATCAAGGGGCATCGTGGGTATGTGACAGCTGTGCATTGGAATGCCGCTGGGGACCGGATTTACTCGTCGAGTGAAGACCAGACCGTCCGCATCTGGAGCGTGGATGGGATGGAGCAAAGCCAATTCAAGGACTTCACCGGGCCCGTGATGGGGATGGCACTCTCACCCGATGGAACACTGCTCGCCATCGCTGGCGGGGACGAGACCCAGCTCACCAAGCCCGGTTTCGCTCAGCTCCGGAAGATCACGGGCGAGGTGGTGCAGGAACTCATCGCTCCGAAGCGTGCGGCGACCGACATCGCCTTTACTCCCGATGGAAACCAGGTCGTCGTGACTGGCCTCGATGAACAAGCCCACCAATTCCAGGTCGACACCGGAGCCCCGGTTGGAGACTACACCGGACACAGCCGCCCGACGAACAGTGTGGCGTTCGCCGCGAATGGCACATTAGCGCTGACGGCCTCGGGCGGTCGATTCAAAGGGAAGAACGAACTTCATGTGTGGGCGTTGGCGGATCGTAAAGCCGTCATGGGGCTGGAGCCTGCGGAGGGACGACTCACTCGATTGGCTGTCTCGCCCGATGGAAAATGGCTGGCGATTGCAGCTGTGGACAAGACAGCGACGGTCTGGGATCTCTCGTCACTTTCGACGACCACTCCTGCTCCCGTTGCCCCTTCCGAGGAGAAGACTCCGATGACTGCTCGTGTGACCCCCACTCGATTTCAGTTCGTCAACGCGGAGGGCACGCCGGGGATGCGGATCGGAATCATCGGTCTCGATACCTCACACTCGATCGCCTTTGCGAAGACCCTCAATGCGGACCCACAGAACGCTGCGATTGCGGGGATGCGCGTGACTGTTGCCTATCCCCATGGCAGCCGAGACATTGAAGGCTCGGTCAGCCGGATTCCCGCCTATACCGAAGAGATCCAGAAGTTCGGAGTGCAGGTCGTCGACAACCTCCCCGCGCTCTTGGAGCAGGTCGACTATGTACTCCTCGAGACGAACGACGGACGGCCCCACTTGGAGCAAGCTTTAGCCGTCATGAAAGCTGGCAAGCCGGTCTTCATCGACAAACCCGTTGCCGGCACGTTGGAGGATGCGGTCTGCATCTACACGGCTGCTCAGCATTACAAAGTGCCGGTCTTCTCCTCGTCGTCGTTACGTTTCATGGAGGACGCTCAAGCCGCTCGCAACGGCAGCTGTGGCAAGGTTCTGGGTTGCGACACATTCAGTCCTTGTTCGCTGGAAGTGACCCATCCGGATCTGTTCTGGTATGGCATCCATGGGGTCGAGATTCTCTTCACCGTCATGGGGCCCGGTTGCCAGACCGTCAACCGCAGTTCGACGCCCGATGCGGACGTGGTTCTGGGAACTTGGGAAGGGGGCCGGATTGGCACCTTTCGCGGGATGCGCGCGGGGAAGTCGGGGTACGGCGGAAACGTGTTCGGAGCCGACAAGTTCATGCCGCTCGGGAATTTTCAGGGGTACGACCCGCTGTTGATGGCAATCGGGAAGTTCTTTACGACCGGCGAAGCTCCGGTGTCAGCGGAAGAGACGCTGGAGATTTACGCCTTCATGGAAGCGGCGGACGAGAGCAAGCGGCAAGGCGGCGCGACGGTGTCGATACCCGCGACCCTGGAGAAGGCTCGCGCGGCGGCTCAAGTGCGGTTGAAGGACTTATTGAAGTAGAAGGAACAAGCCCTCGCCACCCGCTTGCCGGGGTGGTTCCAGCGCTGGTGCGCAACTGGAGTGCAGAATCGCGGGAACCACCGGGGCGAGCCCGGAGGCGGGGTGGAAGGTGACATGGCGTCGTCACGAATAGAAGAACCCGCGGCGAGCGCCTTGCGGCTCACGGAGTCACAGGTCAACCGCTGGCATCGGGTTTGCCGGCGCGGTAGAGTCCGACTTCCCTGCTGAACTGCCCCACTGTCTCTCAAAGGTCTGACTGTGAACGCGAAGATTGTGCTGCTGCCCGGTGACGGGATTGGTCCCGAAGTGGTCCGTGAAGCCGAGGCGGTCCTCCGTCAGGTCGCGTCGAAGTTTGGCCACTCGTTCTCGTTCTCGACCCACTTAATCGGTGGCTGTGCGATCGATGCGACGGGGTCCGCGCTCCCCGATGAAACACTGGCCGCGTGCCGCGCCGCCGATGCGGTATTACTCGGTGCGGTGGGGGGCCCGAAGTGGGATGACCCACAGGCCAAAACCCGTCCGGAAGCGGGGTTGCTCAAGATTCGCAAGGAGCTCGGGCTCTACGCGAATCTGCGTCCGATCACGACGTTTGATTGCCTGATCGATTCGTCTCCGTTGAAACGTCATATCATCGAAGGGACGGACATCCTGTTCTTCCGCGAGCTGACGGGAGGCCTCTACTTCGGCAAGTCGGGGCTGGAGCAGAATGCCGATGGCAGCGAGACAGCCTACAGCACGATGACCTATAGTACGCATGAGATCGAACGTATCGTGCGGATGGCTGCCCAGGCGGCGATGGGGCGCCGCAAGAAGCTCACGATGGTCGACAAGGCCAACGTGCTGGAGGCTTCGCGGCTCTGGCGGCGGGTCAGCGAACGAGTGGTGAAGACCGAGTTCCCGGAGCTGGCGTACGATGTCGTGCTCGTCGACTCGATGGCGATGCACTTGATCTCGCGGCCCGCAACATTCGATGTGGTGGTCACCGAAAACATGTTCGGCGACATCCTGACCGACGAAGGTTCCATGCTGCCCGGTTCGCTAGGGCTGCTGCCCTCAGCCTCGCTGGGTGAACCCGGGCCGGGCCTCTACGAACCAATCCACGGCTCAGCTCCCGACATCGCGGGGAAGAGCCTCGCCAATCCGCTGGCCACGATCCTGGCAGCTGCGATGCTGCTGCGGCACTCGTTGACTTTGTCGACAGAAGCGGCGGCCGTGGAAGCTGCTGTAGAGGCCGTTCTCAACGCGGGTCATCGCACGAAGGACATCGCCCAGAAAGGTGAATCTTCGATCAGCACGACCGCGATGGGCCAACTGGTGCTCAGTGTGCTGGCGTAAGCCACTTTGATTGACAACAAATGAAGAAAGCCCAGTGGTGACCACCACTGGGCTTTTTCATTTCACATTCCAGAGTTCTGAATCCAGAGGACTAGAACGTCAGGACTGCGTCTATTCCCAGAATCGTGTCATCCGTTGTCGACAGACCGATGGGATTGTTACCGCCAATCTTGTCGGCAGCTGGCGACCACTGATGACGAACTTCGGGACGAATGGTCAAGTTGCCCGTTGGCTTCACATTGATGCCCAATGTTGTTTGGTAGTAGGAAACGCCATCGAGCTTCAGCCACTCCGCACGAGCACCAGCACCCAACCTGTCATTGATGTTGTAGATCAAGTAGTTGGCAGCACTGACCGAGTGGAATGTTGTCCCGCCGAACACACCGGTGTTCGTGGTCGTGACATCGCTCGACAAGGCGTAATTCAACTTGTCGGTCAGGGCGGTGGTCACCACGACGTGGTGCGAGTTTCCGTCGCCGATCTTGCCGAGGTTGCCCACCGTTCCGATGTAGGCCACCGTGATGTCGTCCGTCGCCTTGACAGTGGCTCCGCCGATGAAGGCTGAACCGCCGTTGAAGCGATCGAAGCCGGTGTCCCAACCAGCCACCCATCCGCCGTACAACGTCACATCGTCCGAAGCAGTGTACGTCGCCAATGCACCGGTGTGGGTGAACGGCTCCGTGAAGTTCCAGCCAAATGCGTGGCTGTAGAAGAAGTTGCCAGTCGCTGGCACCACTTCATAACCGGCTGGGGTGTAGAAGTGTCCAATCTTCACCGACAGTTTGTCGTAAGCCAGAACCCCATAGGCTTGGGGAATGGCGGAGTGGAAGGCACCATGGTCGAAGCCATTCTGGAAGTCCCACCGGCCAGGATTGTTGCCGAAGGCTTGCGTGTTTTCTCCGTCCAGACCGTACATAATGTCGACACGAGCACCCCAGTCGAGACCTTCACTGCCGTCGGCGGTCTTCTCTGCATAGAGCCACGCTTGGTGAAGATTGTAGGAGTCTGGACGCGTGTTGAGGACGCCGTCCGACTTGTTGGTGTAACCACTTTGCAACCAACCGCCGATGTCCCAGCCCGAATCCTCACCGAGGAGGGTTGTGCCGAGGTCAAACCTCTCGCCGAACAAGCCGCAACCGCAGCCTCCGCCGGCACAGTCCCCGAGAATATCGTCACAGCTTGTCCCAGCTGTATCGCAACCGGTCGCGGGGGTATCACACCCGGCATCCGTGGTACAGCTGACCAAGTTGATGTCAAAGCGGTCAGCGGGGGTGCTGAGGATCGCTTCGGCACGGCGGATCGAAGGGGAAACGGGTTCCACTGCCGAGGCCGATGTCGCCCAACCCAAACCAACAGCGGACATTACTATCCAGCTGCGCATTGAAAACCGTCTCATGTCCATTACTCCATAGGGGCGAGCAGAGCGCCTGCTCACCCATCCCCGTGTGCTCCATGGTTTCGACTTGCCACTCTCCCGCCCAGGCGGCGCGAAGCGAGAGAGTGTTGAGCGCAGGCCGAAATGTCCTATGGGGTTGAATCGACCAGTCAGCGGCAAAAATTTCAGATTGGGAAGACCGCCCTTACGAGTTTACTATTCGGCAGAACTCCACGACGAATGTCGGCGAAATCTGCCGGGGCTTGGGAGATTCCCTTGCATTCACGCCCGAATAGGTGGCAGTCAGGCTTTCGTCTTCAGCAGTATCCGCAGTACTCGTTTCGAGTACACAATGGTCTGTGGTGGAGGCGATGTCGCTCCGCGACTCGCATTTTAATCGCCCGACGATCTCGAAGCGGATACCGCTTCACCGCCCCACGATCACTCACATCGGCATCGAGATGAGGCGACACGGGCACATCGGAAACGTGCCCCACAACCCCATCGCCCACCCGCGTTCGCTCGACTCATCCACCCAGCCCATCGGCCGCTTGCGACATCTGCAACATGTCTCCAGAACTGTCCGGCTAACGATTGTTGACACGGGGGTTCTGTGGGGTCGGTAGCTGGGTCTTGAGGAGTCTCCGAGCGCGCACGATTTCAACTGAGTCCGGCTGAAGTCACTGTGAGGGGTGTCTCCCTGAACAGTGGAGTCCGACCGATGCCTGCCGGGAAGTTGGTGTTGGCGCAGTTGATGGAGTTCTTTCCGTGTCACGAGTTCGACGTGTGTGTGGGTCGATATGCGGGGGATCGAAGGCCGCGGGGCTTCTCGTGTCGCGATCAGTTTTTGTGTTTGGCCTTCGGGCAGCTGACGTTTCGAGAGAGCTTGCGGGACATTGAAACGTGTTTGCGAGCGATGCCCGAGAAGTTGTATCACGCGGGGTTTCGGGGACGGGTTTCGAAGAGCACATTAGCGGATGCGAACATCGCCCATGATTGGCGGGTATATGCGGACTTTGCACAAGTGTTAATTGCGAGAGCGCGGATCTTGTACGCACAGGATGAGTTCGGTGCGACGCTGACGCAAACAGCTTATGCACTCGACTCGACCACGATCGATTTGTGTCTGGCTCTGTTGCCGTGGGCCAAGTTTCGGCAGCGTAAGGGGGCGGTGAAGCTGCACACGTTTCTGGACCTGCGCGGCAACATCCCGTGCTTCATTCGTGTAACGCATGGAAAAACACACGATGTGAACGTCCTAGATCATTTGCCGTGGGACTCGGGAGCGTTCTATAGCCACACCGAAAACGCCGAGCAGACCCAAGTCTGGATCGCCATCAGCGTCTACGTCCCCGTCGCCATCGTGAAAAAAGAACTCCACATCGACCGCAGCCTCTCTGACATTCTGCAAATTCTCAGCGTCACACTTTTCGAGAGGACCGAGGGTTTCAAGCCACTCTTCGCCACAAAACCCGACTTCCCGCCCAGCCCTTCTCACAATCGTTTGACACTGTTCGACTTAGAGCCGGACAGTTGCGAGGTGAAACATTGAACAAAGAGATTTAGGGGTTGGCTCACGTCGAATACTCGGCTCTCGATGACTCACAAAACGGTTGACACGGCCTCGGCAGAATCTGTGCGATCCCGGGCCTTTGAGTGTTCCTCCCCCGCCATTCCGACATCTTTCGGAGGAATTCCCGGTTGACACTGTGCCAAGCCGCTGAGAAAGTGACGAAACCACGGGCCCTGTCAAATCCTGCGACGTTGGTTGCCTACCGACCTCCCGGCGATCAACAGACATCCAATCCGGGGTAGACGGAAAGTGGTTCTGCCTATCCAATAGTTCGGCGGCAAGACAAGAGCCGAGGAGTTGCGTCACGAGCGAGAAAGTAGGACACGATGTTGGCTGTGTGGTGGCAAGAGATCGGGCGTACCATGCGGGAGGAGTTCTCTGACCTCCCCGATGCGGCTGGCGTGACCCGGATCACGCTGCGCTTGATACTCGCCGCGATCCTCGGCGGCGTCCTCGGGTTCGAGCGGGAGTGGAAGGGGAAGTCGGCCGGGCTGCGGACGCACATGTTGGTCACACTCGGGGCGGCCCTCTTCGTCCTCATCCCACAACAAGCCGGAGTGTCGGACGCCGACCTGACTCGCGTGCTACAGGGCGTGGTCGCAGGTGTGGGCTTCCTCGGGGCAGGAACCATTATCAAGGGCAGTAGTGACGAGGAGATCAAGGGGCTGACCACGGCGGCCGGCATTTGGCTGACGGCGGCGATCGGTGTGGCCGCCGGGATGGGCCGCGAAGCGACTGCCGTCCTGAGTACCTTTTTAGCAGTGGTGATTCTGGCCACGGTCCCCAAGGTCGCGCGGCTGTTCGAGAGCCGTGGAAAGTAAGCCCGGCGTTCCGAATATCTGAACTGGCGAGTCCAGGTCGGCCGATCCCCTGAAGACGCCGAACCAAACGCTGCACCTGACACCGGCCGCATGTCGGCTTTTCTCGACCACAGCGCATCCGGGCGGCCGCCGCAGCTGAGCAGTGTCGTTCGGCCTCATCAGAAGACCCATGCGCACCAACTATGTCCTCATCGACTACGAGAACGTCCAGCCCACTTCACTTGCGGGCTTGGATGCTGAGCACTTTCGCGTCCTCGTCTGCGTGGGGGCCAGCTAGAACAAGCTGACCTTCGGGACGGCTGTCGCGATTCAGAAGCTCGGGGCCAGAGCAGAGTACGTCAAGATTGCAGGGAACGGTTCAAATGCCTTGGACTTTCACACCGCATTTCACATCGGCCACTTGTCGGCCCAGGACCCCACGGCGTTCTTTCACATCATCTCCCAAGATACCGGATTCGATCCGCCCATTCAGCATCTCAAGAACCAAAACATCTTCGCGTCGCGGTCGAAAGATGTCAGGGACATCCCGTTGCTCAAGGCCGCAAACTCAAAGAGCGTGACCGAGAAGATTGATGTGGTTGTCGTAAATCTCCAGCAGCGGGGCGCGTCGATGCCAAGGATGCTGAAGACACTCACCAGCACGATCAACTCTCTATTTCAGAGGCAACTCTCCGAAGCAGACCTCAGCGCACTACTTAAGGCACTGCAAGCAAAGGGTTTCATCGCGGTCAATGAAACGAAGGTCACCTATTCGCTGCCAGCCTGTGAGGCGTAACCACTCGATCGAGCGGAAGCGCCAACGGCGGGTGGCGAGGGCGGCGATTGACATTGCCAACCGCCGGGACACCCCTCCGGGGCGAGGCGACGAAAGCGCTGGCTACATTGACTCACAAGGCATCCCAGACGATCTGGAAGATTTTGCGGGTTATTCCGGTTTTTCTGAAGATTCCAGCTGTGAGAGTCGATGAAACCTGTAGCGACTGTCGTCGGCTCGGGCCTCGTTTGAGAGGCCACAACTGTCATCCTCGACCTGTGAGCAGCGGAATGAACCTCACGAAACACCACCTCGGGACACTCGGACTTCTGACCGGATGTCTGCTGATGGGTAGCTTGGCGGGATGCCAAACCACAGTGGGTGGCCAGACCTTGCCGTCTCCAGACTATCTGCGGGATGACATTCAGTACTTCCCAGCCGGGCCGGAATTCCTGCTCCCGAATACCGTTCGAGCGATGGAAGAGTACAAGGCGACCCAGAAGGGTGAAGACGCCGAACCGTACAACCCGCGTCCGTAACCCCATACACACCAATAGCTTGTCACCGGCAGCCACCCGATTTTCTCCAGGCCGCTGTTGGTGTTTTGAACACTCTTGAGATTATCACTAGACGAAAGTCCACTTTTCACGGAAAATAGTGCTCGCCCTGACGGGGACGCGATTGGTCGGTGACCGCGCGCTGGAGGCCGACCGCAGCTCTGCGGTCTGGCACACTCCCAGCCCCGTCGCACTGTGAACCTGGAATGAACGCTTCGGCGTCTCTGACTGCTCTGCGGTCGCAACTTCCGGTGATCGCACCTTCCATGCTGAAGTGCGACTTCGGGAATCTACGTCGAGAGATTGAACTGCTCGACCGCGCAGCTGCACCGGTACTGCACTGGGATGTGATGGATGGGCATTTCGTGCCCAACCTCTCCTATGG
>Ga0105047_10011672_pt1 | contig 14231 bp, 17 predicted proteins | sample MAT04_FD_78384 | JGI IMG/M metagenome (GOLD analysis project Ga0105047, IMG submission 78384) | Freshwater microbial communities from Lake Fryxell liftoff mats and glacier meltwater in Antarctica - MAT-04 (megahit assembly) | ecosystem: Environmental > Aquatic > Freshwater > Ice > Liftoff... | reverse complement strand
TGCCGGCTCTTTGGCCGCGCCCCGCGCGAGTTGTCCCTCGATCGCGCCCTGGCCCCGATTCTCGTCTCGACGTGCCCGTGCCCGTGCCCGTGCCCGTGCCCGATCTCGTTCTCAGGCAGCCTAGAAATTAGGGACAGGCCCTAGATCGAGCCGCTCGTTCTCAGGCAGAGTGAGGACGTCTTGCAGGATCTTGCGGGCCGCGTCGCTCATGATGAGCAGCCTACCGCATCGGCCGAGAGCGCGCCGCCACGGGCGTCGCAGTGAGCACGACCTCGAACCGCAGTGATATCGCGTGTTCCAGCCCGCGTATCGCCCCCGCGCAACCAGAAAGGCCGCTGCAGGACCGGAGAGCCCCGCTCTCCTTCGGTATTTCTGCGGTAGACAGCGGGCAAAGCCGCTCGAGACGTGAATCGGAGAGCCCCATCACCTTCGTTCGGCTCGCGAGGTCGACGCGGTTGAGCTCATGATCGCAGGGCGCGGCGAATAGAGAGCGACCTCGATGGCCATCACTTTCGTCGCGATGACGCGTCCAGTGTCGTCGAAGGTGATGCGTGTTCCCCGGGCGTAGCTCTTGCCGCGGAAGACCGTATCTTCGGAGAGCACGCAGCGGCGAACACGCCCGGCGTCGTCGAGAAGCACTTCGGTGCCGACGAGGCCCGAGCCGAAGCAGGGAAGGTCGCAGAGCCGCTGCGACCGGTAGAGCATGATCTTCTGCGCTCGGCCGTTCCTCCCGAAGGTCACCGTGCCGCTGTCGAGCGCGTGACCACCGATGATGCGCGGCGAGCGGATCATGAGATCGACCAGGCCGTCCCGCCCGAGCCAGAGGCGGTCGCCGGCGTGGATCTCGACGATGCCGACGATCAACGGGTCGGCCGGCTCGATGGCGAAGACAGCCGGTCGTACGAGGTTTCGGTAGCGGTGCCAGGCGAACCACGGATAGAGCGGCACGAGCAGCAAGGAAAAGCATGCGGAGAGTGGCGGCGGGAAGGGGGCGACCTCGAGGGTGGAGCCCGCCGTCACGTCGACGCCGTGGACGATGGTCGCGCGTGCGAGCGAAAACACGCGATCACCGAACGGCTCTGCGTCGTGGAACGTCGAGCCCGCGGGGATCGTCACGCCACGGATGACGAGGTCCGCGGTGAGTGATTCGGAGGTCGACATCGTGTGAGATCTAGGACCTGCTCGCGCGAATGACGAGCGCGGGGCGCCAACAATCGCCTCCGCGGAGTCATCACGCCCGGATGTTCTTGAGTCGCGCTCGAGCTCGATGATGTTCACGTTCTCTGACCGCGGGCCCAGGGCGTTTCCACGCGTGAGGGTCTCTCATCGGGCTCGTCGCGCGCGACGCCCGCTGTCGCGTCCGAGCAGAGTCACCATTGCCCACCGCGCAGTTTCGTTGACGCGATTTCGGGGTCACCGGCGGCAAGCTCGGCGACTCGTTGCGAGGATGCCGTGCGCCGCTCGCGATTCGCTCCTCGAGCGCGGTGCTCGGCGCGGACGGCGCGCGAGGCGTCCAGCGCTCGCGAGGCTCGCAGAGCGGCGCCGAGAGCGACGAAAATCGCGATGGTATGAGGCTTTCATGCAGCTCACCGCACTGTCCGGAGGCGCTCCTCATACAGCTCAATGCGCTCTGCCTCGAGGGGCACCGGCTGACCGCGCGGCTCGTCGTTCATGTCTGATGAGCCATGCGAACCCGAGCGGCGATCTGGCGGTGGTCGTGGAACGTGCTCTCGATCTGCTCCTCGACCGACTCGAGAAGGAGCGGCTCGGCAAGGCGACGCGGGCGACGACGCGGGCGACGACGCGGGCGACGACGACGACGACGACGACGACGACGGCGACGGCGACGACGGCGACGGCGACGGCGACGACGGCGACGACGGCGCGCGTCGATGCGCCTGGCGCACGCGGAGCGCGCGGCGCCATCCCGCGTGCGGTGCGTCGCGAAGTCTTCGAGCGAGACGGCGAGACGTGCACGTTCGTCGATGCCGAGGGCCGCCGCTGTCCTTCGCGCGCGCATCTCGAGCTCGATCATGTCGGATCGCGGGCGCTCGGTGGGGCGGACGAGGCGGCGAACCTCCGCGTGCGCTGCCGCGCGCACAATCGCCTGCATGCGGAGGAAGTCTTCGGTAGAGAGCGCGTCGCTCGCGCCGTGGACTTTCGTCAACGAAAGTTGCGCCGCCTCGTGAGCGGCGAGGACGTCGAGACGCCGGCGAGGCCCTTGCGTGAAGTGGGGGCCGAGCCGGCAAGCACCGCGATCGACATCGCGCTCCGCGGCCTCGTGAGCCTTGGATTCGCGAGGTCGGACGCGCGCCGTGCCCTCGACGTCGTCGCGCGACGCAGTCACGCGCGGGCCGAGACATTGCCGGTCCAAGATGTGCTCCGTGAGGCCATCGCCGCGTTGACCTGACGGCGCGCGCGGCGCGCTCGAAGAACGGCGGCCCGCGAGTTGCGCACCAGCCCAGGCGCGTTGCGAGGGGGGCATCGCACCCTCGGCCTCCACGCCGAGTGAACGTCTTGCGGAACGGCGAACGCGAGCTCACGCCGTCGCTCTCATCGGATGGCGATCGCGCACCTTCCCACCACCGCGAAGGATGGCTTCCGCACGCACGGGTTGATCGCCGAGAGAGGGCACCCGGAGGCCGTGACGCAAATGGCACCGTCCCCGTTCGACATTGAAATCAAGGCCGGGACTACGACGAGCAGCACCAAGAGGGCCGCGACTGTCGCCGCAACGAGGGCTCCTCGGGACTTCGTGCTCGTCATGGACTCCCGAGCATACTCCGGCGTCGTACGACCCGTGTATCGCGGCGCGGCTCATGCACGGCGGCGCGCCCATGAACCATCTCACTCGAACCATGTGCGGATTCTCGGTCGTGACCGTGGGACTGCTGGTCGCATGTGCTGGCGCCACTCACGAGCCGGCGGTATCGGGAACGGGCGTCACCAGCGCGCAGCGCGCCGACTCGGCCGTCGTCGCCAAGCTGGCCGCAGCGCGGTGCGACCGCGAGCAGAGCTGCAAGAACGTGGGGGCGAGCCAGAAGTACGCATCGCACGAGGTCTGCATGGACCAGATGCGCGGGAGCCTGGCCAACGATCTGAATGCGTATGAGTGCCCCCGCGGCATCGACGAGTCGCGACTGGACGCGTGCATGAATGCGATTCGGAACGAGGATTGCGGCCATCCGCTCGATACGCTTTCCCGAATGGAGAAGTGCCGGACGGGCGCTCTCTGCATGAAGTAGCGTTCGCGGCGCGCCGGTCGGCCTCGCCGCTGACGCGCTCGCTCACCGCCCGAACGGCAGCTCCGTCGTCGATCCCGGCTGATGGGTCGGTCGCGTGAGCACCATGAGCGGGATGCCGATCAGCATGAAGCCGAGGCCCACGCCGCCAGCCGTGAGCCCGGTGTTGCTGAGCGTGCGCGAGGAATCGCCACCGGACGTCGCCTCACCGACCCCATACAACATGGCGCCTGTTCCAAGGAGCGTCGCCCCGGAGATCGTCATCGCGACGCCGAGGATCTGGCCGAGCGAACTGGTCTCCTTGTGCCCCAGCGCATGCCGGACGATCTTCGGCGTGTCGGTGACCTGGACGGAGACCGTGCTCTCCTTGAGGTCGTCTTCACTCGCGAAGCGAAGCAGGTGAAGACCGGGCTTCATGTCGGAGAAGCACGGCGTCATGCAGATCGGTGCCTGGGTTTCGGAGTGGACGTAGCCGAACCCGGTGCTCCCGTTGTGGTGCACGGTCGCTGTCGAGTCGGTCGAGTCGGTGATCTCCATCACGGTCGCGCGCTCGCCGTTCGCCTCGAGGAGCACACGCGTCGTTCCCGGCGCAGGAGGTGAGGTACGGGCCTCGACGTCCGTCGGGACCGCGCGCGCCGGAGCCTTCACCGGCGCGACCTCGCGGTATCCGCAGCCCATGAGGCCCGAGAGTGTGGCGGTGAGGAGCCCGAGCTTCATCATCGAATGCATGAGGGCCCATCGGGCCCAGCACGCGAGCCGTTGCGTGAAAAGCGACATGAAGCACGAAATCGACGCAACCCGCGCAGGCTCGGGTCGACCGAGGGGCCATGAACCACTTTCGAGCTTGGTACGGGGTCGTGGTGACGGTGGCGCTCTTTCTAGGCGGATGCGCCGGCGGCGCGACGGCGCAAGGCATGACCGTCACGCCCGCGGAGATCAAGGCGCCCGCGAGCCCGGACGTCGCCAAGGCGGTCGGTGTGAACGTCGTCTCGGGCGGTCATGCGACGGATCCGCTCTGGGCGTCGCAGATCGCCAGCAAGGAATTCCGGAGCGCCCTGGTCAGCTCGCTGCGCGCCGCTGGGCTCCTCACCGACGGCGCTCGGCCGCGCTACCTCGTGAGCGCCGAGCTCATCGCGCTCGACCAGCCGGCGTTCGGCTTCTCCATGCAGGTGACCTCGCGGATCCGCTACACGCTCAAGGACGCGAAGACGGATGCCGTCGTGCTCACCACGGAGGTCGTCGCGCCGTACACCGCGACGATGGCGGACTCCATCGTGGGGCCTCGCCGCCTTCGTCTGGCGAACGAGGGCTCCGCGCGAAAGAGCATCGCCGCGCTCATCGCCAAGCTGAATGCGGCGGGCACGACGCCGCGCGCGCTCTGACCGGCCGGGGCGGAGGCTCACCGACCCGTGCGCTCGCGGTGCTTGCACCCCGGCCAGCAGCAGGGTCGGCGCTGGCCTTCCTCCAGCTCCTCCTGGGTCCTGCGAATGCGGCGCTCTCGCGTCGTCGCAAGCTTGGCGTCCTCGACCCAGCAGATGAACTCGTTGCGCGCCAAGGGCGTGATGTCCCTCCAGGCAGCGAGTGCCGTGGCGTTCGCGATCAGCGCCTCACGCAGGTCCACGGGGAGCTTGTGCACCACCCCACCGGGCACGCGCTTGCTGGTCACGGAGGAGATTAGGCGCGCGAGCGCCATCGGTGGTCAAGCGATGCATGTAGAATCGGTCACCCATGGTCGACCTGATTCTCACCACCTTCGATTGGGTTCCCGAGACGCTGCGATGATCGCCGACGAGCTCACCAGCGACGCCGTCACCGCGTCCTTCCGGTTGATCCAGCGGCGACGCGGCCACCGCTTCTCCGTCGATGATCTCGCGACGGCCTGGGAGGCTGCGCGCGCCGCCTCGCCCGAGGCGGAAAGCTTCCTCGATCTGGGCTGCGGCGTGGGCTCCGTCCTGTTGATGGTGGCCTGGCGACTGCCGGCTGCGCGTGGCTTCGGCATCGAGGCGCAAGACGTCAGCATGGAGCTCGCGCGGCGCAACGTGGACGAAAACGGGCTCGGCGATCGCGTGAGGCTGCTGCATGGCGATCTGCGCGAGGTGACGCGCAGCTGGCCCCACGGCCCGTGCGCGCTCGTCACGGGCACGCCTCCCTACCTGCCGTTGGGTACGGCGTCGGCATCGCCCGACCCGCAGCGCGCGGCGGCTCGCATCGAGCTCCGCGGCGGGGTCGAGGACTATCTCGAGGCGGCCGCGCGCGTTCTCTCGCCGGAGGGCGTCGTCGTGCTTTGCGCCGACGGGCGCGCCCCCGAACGCGTCGTCCGCGGCGCGGCGGCGGCGAGCTTGAACCCCGTGCGCCGCCTCGACATCGTGCCGAAGGCCGGCCGACCGCCCCTGTTCTCCGTGTGGACGTGTGCCCGGGCGCCACGCGGCGCGCTGGAACATGCCCAGGTGATCATGCGCGACGAACGAGGCGAGCGCACCGAGGCGAGCCAGGCCATGCGGCGTGCCTTCGGCCTCGGCGAGAATCCTCGCTAGGGCTCGCAGGCCACGCCGCAGGCCGCCGCGACGTCACGAGCGCGTTGCAGGACGGATTCGCGTCGCACGCGAGCTGTGCTGGGCTCTCGTGCATCGTGCTCGAGCCGAACAAGCAGTCGAAGACGGGCCTCTGCTCGATGGCCTGCACGGCCGACGCAGACTGCACCGCCGGAAACATCTGCACCAGCTTCGGCGGCGCGATGGTGTGCCTGAAGGTCTGCGCGACGTCTGCCGACTGCAAGCGGCTTCGGCGAGCTCCGCCTCAGCGTCTGGCGCAACGCGCAGTCGCATCACGCGCGGCCGAGACGCTTCAGGATTCGTGCTCGGACGTCGGTCCACTCCGTCCCACTCTCGCCATGCTGCTTGGCGGCTTCGGTCCTGCGGTCGAGCTCGGATAGCCACGCCGCCTCCCAGTCGCCGTCGCGCGGTCCGTCGACGCTGGCGATGATCTCGGAAGCGAGCTCGAGGCGCTCGTTTTCCGGGAGAGCGAGGACGTCTTGCAGGATCTTGCGGGCAGCGTCGCTCATGATGTCCATAAGTCTACCGCACCGTGAGCGAACGCGCCGCTGGCCACGGTGCGGTAAGCGCCCGGCCGTCGGACCTCGGAGGCGCTCTACGGAGCCTTCTTCATGTCCGCGAGGACGCGCGTGGTCTCGTCGACCCACAGGTCGCGCGCGAGGCCGTCCTTCCACTTGTCGAGCTGCCGCTGCGTGCGCGGATCCTGCGGCGTCGCCTCCTGCGTGGCGAGCGGCGCGACCTCCATCAACGCTACCTTCAGCTCGCGCTTCTTCGGGTCGAGCGCGTCGAGGTCGGCCTTGGCGCGCTTGTACTCGGCCTGCCAGGCGGCTCGCTCGAGCGACTTCAGCGTCCTGTCCTTCCGCGCCTCCATGATCTTGGCGAACTTGGTGACGGTGGCGAGATCGGCGTTGGCGCTCGTGCGCGCGGTGCTCGCGGAGGCGAGGTCCGCCGTCTTCCACGCGTGAGGTGCCTTCACGAACGAGACCGCATCGATCGTCGACCACGGGATGGCGTGGGGAAGCGTGCGCTCGCCCGAGTCGACGAACGACGTCGGATCGGGGAGGAGGACGTCGGGCACCACGCCCTTCAGCTGCGTGGAGCCGCCGCTCACGCGGAAGTACTCCTGGATGGTCACCTTGTAGAGGCCGAGCGGGTCGCCCTTCGACCTCATCTGCTGGTCGAGGTTGATCACGGCCTGCACGGTCCCCTTGCCGTGCGTCGCGCTCGTCCCGACGACCACCGCACGCTCGTAGTCCTGGAGCGCGCCCGCGACGATCTCCGCCGCCGAGGCGCAGAAGCGGTCCACGAGGACGACGACGTTGCCGCTGAACGCGACCGACGGGTCCTTGTCACGGAGCACCTCCACCGTCCCCTTGCCGTCCTTCGTCTGGACGACAGGACCCTCCTTGACGAAGAGCCCGGCGATGTCGCGCGCATGCGTGAGGAGCCCGCCGCCGTTGCCGCGGAGATCGAAGATCAGCGACGTCACGCCCTTCTTCGTGAGCTGCGTCAGGATCGTGCGCATGTCGTCGGTGGCGTTGCGCTCGCCGGGCTTCTTCGACTCGCCGTAGAAGCCTGGCAGGTGCACGTAACCGACCTCGCCGGCCCCCTTCGTCTTCAGGATTGCGCCGCGCGCGAACGAGGCCTCGATGCGGACCACGTCGCGCGTGATCGAGATCGTCTTCAGGGTCCCGTCCGGCTTCTTCACGGTGAGGATGACGACCGTGCCCTTCGGCCCGCGGATCATGCTCACGACCTTCCCGATGGGCATGTCCATCACGTCGACGGGCTCCTTGCCTTCCTGTGTAACCGACAGGATGAGGTCGCCCGCTTCGAGCTTGCCCTGCTGCCAGGCGGCGCCGCCGGGGACGAGGTCGTTCACGAGGATGTAGTGCTCTTGCTCGCGCAGCGTGGCGCCGATGCCCTCGAGGCGGCCGGTGATCGCGATGCCGAAGTCCGCCTCCTCCGCCGGGGGCAGATAGGTCGTGTGCGGATCGAAGGCGCCGTTCACCGCGTTGATGAACGTCTGCGCCGGCGCGAGCTTGTCGACGGAGGCAAGCCGCGTGAACTGGGTGGCCCATCGCGTGGCCAGCTCCTTCTGCACCTTGTCGCGTCGGCCTTCGAAGGTCGCGGGAATCTCGCCGAGCGCCTTCTCGGCGGCCGCCTCACGCTTGGCGTCGTCGGGGTCGACGGGCTTGGATGAGGGAGCGTCCGGCTTCGGATGCGCCCTTCGCTCGAGGATGTCCTCGAGCTCCTGCGTCCGTTCGAGGACCTGCAGCTTGAGCATGCTGCGCCATCGCGTCGCCAGCTCCTCCTCGGTCTTGCAGAATGCACGCTTCTTCGGATCGGTCTCGAACGAGTCGTTCGTCGTGAAATCGAGCGGCGCGGCGAGAATGCGGGCGATGACGTCGGCAACGACGCGGCGCCGGCTTGCGAGGAGCGCGGAGGCCTTGCGTCCGAGAACGAGGTCGCCGATGCGGAGCTCGTCGTCCATGTCCGTCTCGAAGCGCGCGAGCTTCTGCACATCGCCGTCGAGCAGGAAGAGCTTCCCGAGGTCGAGGTCCTCGACGAGGCGGTGGAAGGCCTCCTTCGAGACGCCGTCGTCGATGGCTCTCGCGAGCACGTGCTCCTGACCGAGGAACGCGCTCGCGGCGCTCGCGAGGACAAGCTCGCGAGGGTCGCGCGGCATGTCTGCGAGGTCGCGATCGACGGGGCGCGAAGCGTCGGCCGCCGCCGCCGCCGCCGACGACGAGGCCGACGGAGGCGATGCGACCCCCGCGTCCGTGCCCTGGGGCGAGCGACAGGAGAGCACGAGCGTGAGGAGAACGAAGGAACGACGCATGCGCGCAACTTAGCACGTGGCTACGGCGCGGCAGGCGCTCCGAACCAGCTCGACAGTGTGTCATGAAGCCCGCATCCGTGCTCTTCGCGGAGCCACTCGGAGGCGCTCGCCGAGCAGCTCGTCGACAGCTTCAAGAGTCCGTGCGCATCCTCACTCCGCCACCATTCCTCGGAACGCGCGCAGGTAGCTCGCGAACGTCGGACTCAGGCCACGCTCGATGAGCTCGGGGATCGTGAGCGGCGCGAGCTTCGGCTGCCACGTTGCGTCCGCGATGCGGAGCGGCCACTCGGGGTTCGCGATCGCAGAGCGGCCGAGGGCGACCGCGTCCGCGCCCATCGCGAGGAGGGACTCGCCCTCCGCGCGCGTCCAGATCGCGCCGGCCACGACGAGCGGCACCTCGCGCGAGATCGCGGCGCGGAGGAGCGGAATGGGATGCTCCGCGGGGCGCTTCGTCGTGTTGCGGAAGGCCTTCCAGAGCGAGGCGTGGATGAAGTCCGCGCCGTCGTCGCACAGCCAGGTCGCAAGCTGGAGGGTCTCGTCGAGGTCGAGGCCCTTCGACTGACCGAAGTCCTCCGGTGAGATGCGCACGCCGACGATGAACGACTTCTTCGTCGCCGCACGGACCGCGCGCATCGTCTCGCGGAGGAGGCGAGCCCGGTTCTCGAAGGAACCACCCCACGCGTCGGTGCGCTGGTTCTGTGTCGACGAGAGGAACTGCGCGAGCAGGTAGCCGTGAGCGCCGTGCAGCTCGACGCCCTGGAAGCCCGCGCGCTCGGCGCGGACGGCGGCGTCGCGGAAGTGGCCGATCGCCGCCTCGATCTCGGCGACGGTGCCCTCCGCCGGCGTGGGCGTGCCCTCCTCGCTGGTCGCGCTCGCGCTCCACGTGCGGCCGCCGTTCAGCTTCGGATCCGCGCGGCGCCCGCCGTGGAACAGCTGCACCAGGCCCGTCGCGCCCGCCCCCGTGATCGCCGATGCGAGGCGCGTGAGGCCGGGGAGCAGGCGATCGTCGAAGACGCCCAGCTCGCCCTCCCACGCCTTGCCGTCCGTCGCCACGTGCGCCGCGCACGTCTCGACGACGCCGAAGCCTCCTTCGGCGCGGCGCATGAGCCAGTTGAGCTCGTCGTCCGACAGCGAGCCGTCGGGGTGGCTCTGCTGGTTGGTCAGCGGCGCGAGCCAGATGCGATTCTTGGCGGGCGCGCCGTTCCGAAAGCGCAGCGGAGCGAGGAGAGGCGAGTCTGTCGTGGTCACGCGCGAGACGTTACACCGTGCTCGCGCGCCGAGGATCAGTCGCCGGCGGGAACCGGGATGCCGCGCGTCTTCAGCTCGTCCTTCGCATACGCCCGGAACTTGCTCACCGTGGGCTGCTGGCAGACGCCTGCGGCCGTGATCACGGTGACCCACTTCACGAGGTGATCCTGGAACGAGGAAATTTCCTTGTACCCGGTGCTGCCGTTGCGAAGGTCCGACTGGAACTGGAAGAACCGGAACTGGAAGCCCGCCTTGTGGAGCGCCACGTACGCGGCGGGCGGGGTCTGGAGCATCTTGCGAAGGCGGTAGTAGCCCTTGGCCCAGCACTCGATGTTCTTGTCGTTGACGGCCACCGTGCCGCCGTCGAACTTCAGCTTGCGCGGGTTCGTGCCCGTGAGCGAGCCGTACTTATAGGTGTCGCCGTCGGCGGTCGTGCCGATCTCGTACGCGCCGAGGTCGATCGTCTCCTTGCCCATCGGGGCGTCGTCGGGGATATCGGGCAGCGCAGGGCAGGCCTTGATGTCGATGTCGGCCGCGTCCATGTCCTGCCCGTCGAGGCAGCGGTCCTCCGGCAGCTTGGAGGTGCTCGTCGGCGCGTTCGGATCGGGCTTCGGCTCGGGCGCGGGGTCCGTGACCTCCGGGGTCGGCTCGGACGTGGCGGCGGGCTCGGCCGCGGGGGCTGGCTTGACGACCACGTTCTCGCTGCAACCAGCGAGAGGAATGCCGACGAACAGGGCAATGAGAAGCTTCTTCATTGGGAGAACCTTGGCTTCGCGAGAGGGAGCGGACCTACCCCTTCGAGCGGGGACGTTTCCCTACATCGAGGTTTGCCCTTTGTCGAGGCGGCCGGCGCATTTTCCGCGCCGAGGATCATGATTCAACCGCGATCTCGCGGTCGTTGCTGCATCTCGTCGAAATGGACGCAGTGATTTTCGGGCGTTAGCGTTCGACAGATGGGGACGGCGCCGCTGTTTGCGCTGCTCCTGCAGAGCGCGCTCGCAGGGGCCGCGGCCCTCCTGGCGCGTCGCGCGAAGCCGGTGGCGCTCGTGCTCGGCGCCGCGGCCTTCCTCGGCGCGCCGTGGCTTGCAGGGCCGAACGCGCTCCTCCGCGGGCTCTCGGCGCTTCTCGGAGGCGTCGCTCTACTTCGCGTCGTCGATACCGTGCGCTTCCGTGAGCCGTGGAGCGCGTGGCGTCGCGTCCTCCATGTCCTCAGCTTCGTCGACAGTCGCACGCTCCGCCGTGCGCCGCCTCATCTCGATTTCCTCGCCCTCGTGCGCGCGCTGCTCTGGGCCGCTCCTGCCGCTGCCGGGTTCTATGTCGCCCACTCCCCGAGACTTCTCGTGCGGTGGGGCGCCGGCCTCGTGCTCGCGTACGCCGTCGTCGAGTCCGGGTACCTGCTCACCGGCGCCGCGTATCGTGCGCTCGGCTTCGTGGCTCCCCGCCTGCACGTCTCGCCCGTCGCGTCGCTGTCGGTCGGCGAGCTCTGGGGAGTGCGGTGGGCGCGCCCGGTGAGCGCGTGGCTCCGAGAGACGTGCTTTCGTCCGCTCGCGCGGCGAGGACATCCGAGGGTGGGCCTGCTGCTCGGGTTCGTCCTGAGCGGGGTCGGGCACGCGTATCCTGTCTTCGTCGCGATCGATCTGCCGATGGGGGCGATGATGTTCGCGTTCTTCCTCGTGCAGGGCGTCTTCGTGATCCTCGAGATCCGGCTCGGCGCGTCTCGCTGGTCGCGCCCGGCGCGTCGTGTGTGGACGGTCTCGATCATGGTCGCGTCGTCCCCGCTCTTCGTGGAGCCCGCCCTCCGTGTGCTCGGGTATCCGTGACGTCCCGGGCCCTCACAGCGCCTGCAGCGCCTGGTGGACGAGCTGCACGCAGATGGAACCCTCGCCGGCCGCCGAGGCGAACCCTCAGTCGAAGCGGAGCGAGCGACGGCCGAAGTCGAGCTTCATCGCCTGCTTCGCCATGTACAGCGTCTCCTCGGCCACGGCGTTCGCCTTCGTCGTGTGAGCGCGAAGGATCTCGAGCACCCGCGCGTCGCCGCGCTCGCCTTCGAGGGCGGCGCGCCGCTCGCCGGGCTCGGTCATGCTCTGGCGACCGGTGTAGAGCGCGCCCATCTTCTTCTTGATGTCCTTCGACGTGTCGGTGAGGAAGATGGCGTGCCCAGGCTCTTGGACATCTTGTTCTTGCCGTCCGTGCCGACGAGTCGGCCGACGCGCCCGATGAGCGCGCGTGGGATCGGGAACACGCCTCCCTGGGTTTCAGCGGCTTCGATATATCATTCCTCCGGAACGGCGGAGAACGCGTGAGCCAGGCCTCCCAAAAGTTTCGGTCGCCGACACGGCTCGCTATCCTTCTCCTCGGGCAACCGCGGAGACCTCATGAAGCTTTCGGACGACGATCGGCGAGCGTTCCACGAGGGCGGGTTCGTCGTGCTGCGCGGTCTCTTCCGCGAGGCCGAGGTGGCGCCCGTGCGGGCCGCGTTCGAGCGCCTGTACGACACCTCGCAGACGCTTCGCGCGACGGGCGACCACGACGGCGCGTTCTTCGTCCTCAACGCGCCGCCGGAGGGGGCCGTCGTCGTGCAGCGGGTCGTCTGGGCCGGCGGGGCCGAGCCGGCCCTCCTGCGCCTCAGCGAGGACGCGCGCCTCGTCGAGCCGGCGCTCGAGCTCCTCGGCACCGAGCGCTGCGAGCAGCTCCTCTGTCAGGCCCACTTCAAGATGCCGAACGACGGCGTCGCGTTCGACTGGCACCAGGACATCCAGCATCGCGACAAGGGCGGCGACACGTGGCGCGACGTCTCGGGGCGTGGCTCGTACGTGCAGACGATCCTGCTCGTCGACGACATGACCGAGGAGAACGGCCCGCTCGAGTTCGTCCCGAAGGACGCCGTTGCGCTCGACGCGACCGGTCGGCTCTTCAAGGACGGCGGCGGGCCTCGCGTCGATGGTTCGCGCGCCGTCCCGGTCACGGGCCGCGCGGGCGACGTGCTCCTCTTTGGCCCGTACGCCGTGCACGGCAGCTCGCCGAACCTCTCCCCCTTGCCTCGCCGCGTGCTGATCAACGGCTATGCCGCGCTGGGGGCAAATGGGCGCTTCTACCCAGGGCGCGGCGCGTGCCGCGTTCTGCCTTCTGGACCTGGGCTGGAGGAGAGCGCAGAGCGCCCGAGCGTCGACATGGGCGCGCCGCTCACCACGCGCGTCGCCTGAAGGGAGCGCACGCCTCTCCTTCTTCGTCATCACACGCGCGTCACCCGCCGTCGAATGCGGCCTCGAGCTTCGCGAGATCGAGCTTCCGCATTCCCATCATCGCCTGCATCGCGCGGCCCGCCTTCGCCCGGTCCTTGTTCCCGGGTACCGCAGCGTCTGCGTGATCTTCCCGTCGAGCAGCGAGGTGTAGAGCTTCGCGGCCTCCTCGGCGTGGGTGTCTCTTTCGAACCTACGATGTTCCCGCAATAGCTCACGCCGCTTCGTCGGTGGCGACCAGGCGCACGTCGATCTCCAGCGTCCCGCCGAGGATCTCCGCGTAGGACCGGCACATCGCGATCGCCTCCTCCATTCCCGAGAGCGTGCTCGCGGGGGCCACGTTCAGCGTCTCGGTAGGGCTGCTCGGCTCTTCGGCCGCGCTGGCCCTCAACCTCGGACTCAGCTTCTGGCTCGCACGGAGCAGTCTCCGCCCCGCCTTCGAGCGGATCTTGCGGAGGACTCGCTTCTCACTCCCCGAGCTCGACGAGGTTCCGAAGCGGGCGTTTCGCTTCCCGTTGCTGATGAAGCTCACGCCCGGGGTTCCAGCTTCGGTGAAGCACTTCGTCATCGCGCACGCGGGCGTGCCCTTCGCGACCTATTTTCTGGTCTCGTTCGCCGTCACGGGGCTGTACGCCGCGTCGTTCATCGTCCTCGGGGAGTCACTCTCGGAGCACGACGTCGTCAAGGCGGGCGTGGCTGGAGCCGCCCTGGTCGTGCTCGGCATCGCCGTATTCTGGTGGCAGCGTCGTCGGGACGGCGACACGGAGTCCTCGCGTCGGTCCGCTTCGGCCCACGCGGAGGGCGACCACGCGTAGCTCGACCGGTGATCGAGGGAGGCCTTCGGTGCGCCCAGGGCCGCGCCTTCTCGAGGGCTGCCGCCAGGCGGAACAGCGTCGCCTCGTCGCCGAAGCGCGCGGCGAACTGCGTTCCGATGGGCAAGCCCTGCGCGTTCCAGAAGAGAGGAACGCTCATGGCAGGCTGCCCTGTCTGATTGAAGAGCTGCGTGTTCGGCGTGTACGCGAGCTTGCCGGCGCCCATCTTCTCGAGCGCGACGTCGAGCAGCTTGTGGAGCGGCAGCGCCGTGACAATGCCCATCTGCGCGCGCTCG
>Ga0105047_10011668_pt1 | contig 14234 bp, 12 predicted proteins | sample MAT04_FD_78384 | JGI IMG/M metagenome (GOLD analysis project Ga0105047, IMG submission 78384) | Freshwater microbial communities from Lake Fryxell liftoff mats and glacier meltwater in Antarctica - MAT-04 (megahit assembly) | ecosystem: Environmental > Aquatic > Freshwater > Ice > Liftoff... | reverse complement strand
GCGACAGTGCTGCCGCCGCTGGTGGTGGAAACCTCGGTCGAGGTGGTCGACCGCGACGGTCGCCTGCTGCGCGCCTATACCGTGGCCGATGGCCGATGGCGGATGGCGGTGCAGCCGCAGGGCGTTGATCAAGGCTATGTGGCGTTGCTGATCGCCTATGAGGACAAACGGTTTTACCGGCACAACGGCGTCGATCTGCGGGCGGTGGTGCGGGCTGTGGGGCAGGCGGTCTGGAACGGGCGGGTGGTGTCTGGCGGATCGACGCTGAGCATGCAGGTCGCGCGGCTCTTGGAAAACAGCGGCACCGGAGCGTTGGGGGGCAAGATGCGGCAGGCCCGGGTTGCGATGGCGCTGGAACGGCGGTTGTCAAAAGACCAGATTCTGCAGCTTTATCTGCACCTTGCCCCCTATGGCGGCAACCTGGAAGGGGTGCGGGCGGCGACACTTTCGTATTTCGGCAAGGAGCCGCGGCGGCTGACCCCGGCCGAGGCGGCGTTGCTGGTGGCCATTCCGCAGGCCCCCGAATCCCGCAGGCCCGACCGATTTGCCAAGGCCGCATCCGACGGCCGCGACCGCGTTCTGGCCCGCGCGCTAAGCGACGGGATCTATGAGTCCGATCAGGTGGTTGCGGCGCGGACAGAGCGGGTGCCAAGCCTGCGGCGACCCTTTCCGTCGCTGGCGCCGCATCTGGCGGACCGGGCGCGGGCCGACGGTCGCCTGCGGCTGACGATCGACCGCGATCTGCAGATCGCGCTCGAGGCGCTGGCACAGGACGTGGTCGCGGGCCACGGTGCCCGGTTGGGCGTTGCGCTTGTGGTGGCCGATCACCGGTCGGGCGAGGTGCTGGCGCAGGTCGGCTCTGCCGGGTTCCGCGACGATGCACGGGCGGGATTCGTCGACATGACCACGGCGCTGCGCAGCCCGGGTTCGACGCTCAAGCCTCTGATCTACGGGCTGTCTTTTGACGAAGGGCTGGCGCATCCCGAGACCCTGATCGACGACCGCCCGATGGATTTCGGCGGCTACCGGCCGCAGAATTTCGACCGGCAGTATCGCGGCGAGGTGCGGGTGCGCGAGGCGCTGCAGATGTCGCTGAACATTCCCGTCGTCGCCCTGACAGAGGCGATGGGACCAGCGCGGCTGCTGCAGGCACTGGACAAATCGGGGGTGAAGTTTGCGTTGCCGGCGGGCCAGCCGGGGCTGGCGGTCGCCCTGGGCGGGGTCGGGGTGACGCTGCATGATCTGGTTCAGATGTATGCGGCCATTGCACGGGGCGGGGTTTCGCTGCCCCTGACCAGTTATCTGGAGGGGGACAGGGCCGAGGGGCAGCGGGTGCTGAGCGCCTCGGCGGCGTGGCAGGTGGCCGATATTCTGGCGGGGCTCGCACCGCCGCCGGGCGCGCCGGGCAACCGGCTGGCCTACAAGACCGGCACCAGCTATGGCCACCGCGATGCCTGGGCGGTCGGATTTGACGGGCAGCATGTCATCGGCGTCTGGCTGGGGCGGCCGGATGGCACGCCGGTGCCGGGGGTGTTCGGTGCCGATCTGGCGGCTCCGGTGCTGTTTCAGGCCTTCAGCCGCCTGAAGCCGGGCCTTGCGCCGCAGCCTCTGGCCCCGCCTTCTACGCTGTTGATATCAAACGCACAATTGCCGCAGCCCTTGCAGCATTTCCGCAGCCGACAGGCGGTGTTCGAAGCGTCGCAGGATGCGCCGGCCGTCGCATTTCCACCTGATGGGGCCGAGGTCGAATTGCTGCCCGACGGGCTGATGGTGCGGGTGCGCGGCGGAACGGCGCCGTTTACCTGGCTGGTCGATGGCGCGCCCGTGGCGGTGTCGATGCGGGGCCGCGAGGCGATGCTGGGCGATCTGGGCCGCGGGTTCGTGACCGTTTCGGTCATTGATGCCACGGGCCGGTCAGCCCGGTCGCAGGTCCGGCTGCGCTGACAGCGTGACACCCGCTCGATGGCCAATGCGATGCCTGACCGCCGCCGAAGCACATGGTGATCAGCGCGGTCCTGCCGCCCGTCCGCTCCATTTCATGCAGCGTCTTGACCACCCGCATCGCCCCGGTCGCCCCGACCGTATGGCCAAGCGCCACCGCGCCGCCGTTGGGGTTGACACGGCCGGGGTCGAAGCCAGGCGCCGGCGTCACCGCCCTGGCCTGCGCGGCAGAGGCCTGGTTCAAGTCCACCAACCCGGCGGGCGATTGACAGTCATGCATCGGCGGGGGACACGGGGGCGGCAAGTGGAGACCGCGATGCAGAGCCTGATCAAGACCCATGCCGGTTTGCTGTTTGCCGGTGTCGCCACGTTCATTCTGATGGGGTCGGGGCAATCGCTTTACGGACCGGCGCTGCCGGCGTTCGCGCGGGGATACGGCATCGGATTGGGGATGGCCGGACTGGTTGTGTCGGCACATTGGGTCGGATGTTTTGCCGGCGTCGGGGTCATGTTCTGGCGAGGACCCTCGGTGACGCCACGGGTGGCGCTGGCCGTTATGGCACTGGGTGCGGCGGGGCTGGCGGCGGCGCCGGTCTGGCCGCTGGTGCTGGTGGCGGCGGCGGTGTTCGGGGCGGGGTATGGCCTGTCGGCGGTGATGTTCAACCCGCGGATTCTGCGGGCGTTCGGTGTGGCCGGACCGGGCATGATGAGCCTGATCAACGCCTGTTTCGGGGTGGGCGCAATCGTGGCGCCGCTGGTGTTCGTGCAGTTGGGCAGTGCGCCGGGGCTGTGCTTTGCCCTTGTGGCGGGGCTGTGCGTGCTGGTCTGGCTTGGGTCCGGCGCGGCGGGGCGCGAAGAGGCGGTTGCCAAGGCCCGGCGCACGCAGTTTCGGATGGACTGGGTGATCCTGGCCTTTGGCGTCGTCTCGATCGGCATGGAGGCGTCGCTGATCGGGCTGGGTCCGGCAGCGCTGATTGCGGCGGGAAGCTCGGAGACGGCGGCGGCGCAGTGGCTGTCGGTGTTCTTTGCGGCGTTTCTGGGCGTTCGGGTATTGCTGATCTTCACCGCGCATCTGCTGGCGTCGTTCGTGCTTTTGATGGTGTCGCTGGGGGTGACGGCGGCGGCGGCTGCGGGGGCGGCGTTGTGGCATCCGGCGCTGTTCTTTGTCGCCATGGGGGCCGGGTCGAGCATGCTGTTCCAGGGCTTTTTCGTGACAGCGACGGCGCGGATGGGCGACGATCCGCGCGTGGCGCCGACGATCATCGCCGCCGGTCTGGTGGGAGGTATCACCGTGCCACTGGTGCTGTCGCTGATGTTCGACGATCTGGGCGAGCGCGGATTCTTTTGGGTGATGGCCTGCGTGGCGGGCACGGCCTTTCTGGCCAGCGTGGCGATGCGGTCGCGGATGATGCAGTCGCGCGGCTGAGTTCCACGGCGGATGACAAGTGTTCGACGGACCACCCCGGGTGCGTTACGCTGGCGGTCGTCGGGGAAGACTGCGATGATCCGGATATCTGAAAGTCTGGCGTCGTGACGTTGATATGGTCCTGGATGGACCGCGCCTATGCAAGGAAGCAGGCATGAAATACGGGCCGACACGTGGCGAGTTGTGGTTCCGGCTGGCGTTTTCGCTGGCTGGGTTCGCGTTCATGCTGGTCGCACTTTACATTCGCGGCATCCCGTCCGGCCCGGCGATTGTCGAGGTCATCGGCATCGCCGGGACGTTCTTTGGCGGAACCGCCATCTGGTCAGCGTGGAAGCTGTGGCAGGGCCGCTCAGGCTGACGGCGTCAGGCGCACCCGGCCTTTGGGCGTCAGGTTAAACACCTCGGCGCCGTCGATCACCACAGCCGACAGCGGCCCGCCATAGGCCGCCGAACTGTCGATGTTCAGCCGGTTGCCGTGGAGGCGGGGATGGTCGATTGCGGTATGGCCATGCACGATCAGTGGCCCGTGCGGCCTGCGATCCGACAAAAAGGGTTCGCGAATCCAGATCAGGTCGGTTTCGGTTTGCGCCTCCATCGGCACACCGGGACGGATGCCGGCATGGACGAACACCGAGTCGCCGTGCCGGTATTGCGTCGGCAGGGCGCTGATAAAGTCGACATGCGCTGCGGGCACCGCTGCCACCGCCTCGGCGTGAACCGGGGCCAGGGGCCGGTCGCCGGGGTTTCGGACGCCGTAACTGTCAAGCGTGGTCGCCCCACCCAGACGCGGATGCAACCACGACAGATCGGCCCGCAGGCCCGGGTCCAGCGCCCGGGGGTCGGCCAGGAACAATGTGAACATCCGGTCATGATTGCCCTTCAGCACAATCCAGTCGTGCCCTGCGGCAAGCCCGGCCCGCAGATATTCGACAACGCCGGCGCTGTCGGGACCCCGATCCACCAGGTCGCCGACATGAACGATGGGCGCCGCGCCATGCGCTGCCATGTCATCGTAGATGCGGCCATGCATTTCGGTCAGCAGCGACAGATGGCCGTGGATATCGCCGATGGCGTAGACGTGGCCAGAGGAACTGGTCATCGGTCAGACCGAACTGCATTCGGTGACGGTGGGGCCAAAGCGGAAATTCCAGGTCTCCAGCCGACGCGCCTCGATGTCCTGTCCCAGCAGGCGCGCCATCTCGACCAGCGCCTCTCCGCCGTCACCGCTGAAATCCACCGCGTATTCAATGCCGCACTGAAACTGGCCAGTGCCGGTTTCGGTGCAGGTGCCAAAGGCGATGTCGGCGATGGTCATCGCACCGATGTCGAACTGTTGCACCGCCGGATCGCGGGTCAGACCCTGCACGAAGCCGCCCATCGTGGTCAGTTGCTTTGTCGCATCCTGCGCGGTCTTCAGGATGCAGGCCTCGGCACGGTCATCGGGAAAGCCGCCGTCGCAGGCCATCAGGAACAGCAGCGCGGCCAGACTGGCACGGGTCATCACGAACACTCCACTGATCAGGCGGCCCGGGGTGATCCGGGCCGCCCATCCCTAATTGCCCCCGCAACGCGGTTCAAGCGTCGAACCGCAGGGGTTTGACCTGCTGGAACATGCCGGTCGATTCCAGCGTATCCACCACCTTGGGGTCGATCGGCTGATCAAGATACAGCAGCGCAATGGCGTCCTGCCCGATGCCCGACCGCCCAAGGGTGAAGTTGGCGATGTTGACGCCGTTCTTGCCCATGGTCATGCCCAGCAGACCGATGATGCCCGGCACGTCCTCGTTGGTCGTATACAGCATGTGCGCCCCGATCTCGGCATCAAGGTTGATGCCCTTGATCTGGATGAAGCGTGGCTTGCCATCGCTGAAGCAGGTTCCGGCGACCGAGCGTTCGCGTTTGTCGGTCACCATGGTGACCTTGATGTAGGCGTCGAACACCCCCGACTTGTCCTGCCGGGTGGTTGACACCTGAATGCCGCGCTCTTTGGCGATGATGGGGGCAGAGACCAGGTTCACGTTCGGGTTCGCCGCCTTCATCACCCCGGCAATCACTGCCGAGTTCAGCGCAGGCAGGTTCATTGCGGTGACCGAGCCGTCATACAGGATGTTGATGGCCTTGATCGGCTCTTCGGTCATCTGGCCGACGAAGGCCCCAAGGTGGCTCGCCAGTTTGATCCACGGCCCCATCACCGCCGCCTCTTCGGCCGTGACCGACGGCATGTTCAGCGCGTTCTGCACCGCACCGGTCAGCAGATAGTCGGACATTTGTTCAGCCACCTGCAGTGCGACGTTCTCCTGCGCTTCGGTCGTGGCGGCCCCCAGATGCGGGGTGCACACGACGCCGGGCAGATTGAACAGCGGGCTGTCGATGGCGGGCTCCACCTCGAACACGTCCAGCGCGGCCCCCGCGACATGCCCGGATTTCAGAGCCTCGGCCAGCGCCGCCTCGTCAATCAGACCACCCCGGGCGCAGTTGATGATGCGGACGCCCTTTTTGGTTTTCGCCAGATTCTCGGCCGACAGGATGTTGCGGGTCTTGTCGGTCAGCGGGACGTGCAGCGTGATGAAATCGGCGCGGGCCAGCAGATCGTCGAGGTCAACCTTGGTGACGCCAAGGGTTTTCGCGCGGTCTTCCGACAGGAAGGGATCATAGGCGATGACCTTCATGTGCAGCCCCACCGCCCGGTCACAGACGATGCCGCCGATGTTGCCCGCACCGATGACGCCAAGGGTCTTGTTGAACAGTTCAACCCCCATGAAGCGCGACTTCTCCCATTTTCCGGCCTGGGTCGAGGCGTTGGCCTCGGGCAGTTGGCGGGCGACGGCGAACATCATGGCGATGGCATGTTCGGCCGTGGTGATCGAGTTGCCAAACGGGGTGTTCATCACGATGATCCCCTTTTTCGACGCGGCGGGAATGTCGACATTGTCGACGCCGATGCCGGCGCGGCCGATCACCTTGAGGTTGGTGGCAAGGCTCAACAGCTTTTCCGTGGCCTTGGTGGCCGACCGGATGGCAAGGCCGTCATACTGGCCGATGACGGCGGCAAGGGCATCTTTGTCCTTGCCCAGTTTCGGCAGGTAATCCACCTCGACCCCGCGGTCGCGGAAGATCTGCACGGCGGTTTCTGAGAGTTCGTCAGAGACAAGAACGCGGGGGGCCATGGAAGACTCCTGAAAGATTGGGGATGGGCAGAATGGGCACGATCGCCCATCCGGCAAAGGGTCAGGCCGCCGCGATTTCCGCGTGGAATGCATGCGCGACCCATGGCATCAGGGCGGCCACATCGGCGGTTTCCACCGTGGCCCCGCACCAGATGCGCAGACCCGCGGGGGCATCGCGGTAAGCGCCGATGTCATAAGCGACACCGGCCTTTTCCAGCCGCTTGGCCACGGCCTTGGCAAACGCCTCGCCATCGGTGATGCGAGGGTCGGTGAACGTCAGGCAGACAGAGGTGGTCGAGGCGGTGGCCGGCACCTCGGCAAGGTTCGACAGCCACGGATTTGCGGCGCAGAAATCGTGGATCACCTCCGCGTTGGCGTCGCAGCGGGCAATCAGGGCGGGCAACCCGCCGATGGATCTGGCCCATTTCAGCGTCACCAGATAATCTTCGACCGCCAGCATCGACGGGGTGTTGATGGTCTCGCCCACGAATATCCCCTCGATCAGCTTGCCCTTCGACGTCAGGCGAAAAATCTTGGGCAGCGGCCATGCGGGGCTGTAGCTTTCCAGCCGCTCCACGGCGCGGGGGGACAGGATCAGCATGCCATGCGCCCCCTCGCCGCCAAGCACTTTCTGCCAAGAGAAGGTCACGACATCCAGTTTCGCCCAATCAAGATCCATCGCGAAGGCGGCGCTGGTCGCGTCGCAGATGGTCAGGCCCTGACGGTCGGCCGGAATGGCGTCGGCGTTGGGCAGGCGGACACCGCTGGTGGTGCCATTCCAGGTGAACACCACGTCAGAATTGAAATCGACCGTAGCCAGATCGACGATCTGCCCGTAAGCCGCGACCTTTACCTTGGCATCCAGCTTCAGCTGCCTGACCGCATCGGTCACCCAGCCTTCGCCAAAGCTTTCCCACGCCAGCATTTCAACCGGCCGGGCTCCAAGCATCGTCCACATCGCCATTTCCACAGCGCCGGTATCGGACCCCGGAACGATGCCGATGCGGTAGTCGGCGGGCACACAAAGAACCTCACGCGTCAGGTCAATGGCCTCGCGCAGTTTGGCCTTGCCGACGGCGGCGCGGTGCGAACGGCCCAGAGGCGCGTCTGCCAGCATGTCGAGCGTGAAATTGGGGATTTTGGCACAGGGGCCGGACGAAAAGCGCGGGTTAGCCGGACGCAACGCCGGGGCGATCAGATCAGCCATGGTATCCTCGCAGATAAATGCCCTTCGTTGGGGAAGGGTGTCCCGCCGGCGGGTCTAGGGCGTCGCGCGGGCTGGCACAAGCGATATTTTCGGCGTAAAGCGCCGCTTGGCTGCGCATTCGCGACCCGGCCTGACCGTGACGGAGAGTTCGATGTTCACCGTATCCTTGTTGACCAACCCGGCCCGCCCGGTGCTGGACCGCGAAACCGTCAGCGCCCTGCGCAACGCCTGGGGCGGGGGGGATGCCGTCTGGCTCGATCCCGGAGTCGCGGCGGAATTCGCCGTTGGGAGCCGGCCCGCGAACCTGTGGGACGTGTGGGCCGATCTGCAGGTGCGGGGGATCGACCTGGTGGTTCAACCTGCATCCGGCAGGCAGAAGCAGGTGCTGCTGGCCGACATGGACAGCACGATGATCCGGCAGGAATGCATCGACGAGCTGGCCGACGAGGCCGGCGTCGGGGCAGAGGTCGCGGCAATTACCCGAGCTGCGATGAACGGCGATCTGGATTTCGACGGGGCGTTGCGGGCGCGGGTTGCGCTGTTGCAGGGCCTGCCCGAGACGGTGATCGCGGGCGTGCTGCGGGACCGCATCACCTATACGCCAGGCGGGCGGCAACTGGTGGCGACGATGAAGGCCAAGGGCGGCTATGCGGCGCTGGTATCGGGCGGATTCACCGCCTTTACCGGGCCGGTGGCGGAGGTGCTTGGGTTTGACGAACATCGGGCGAACGTATTGGGCATCGCAGGCGGCCTGCTGGACGGCACGGTGGCCGAGCCTGTTCTGGGCCGCGCCGCCAAGGTTGCGGCACTGGAGGACATCTGCACCCGTCTGGGTCTTGCCGACCATCAGGTGCTGGCGGTGGGGGACGGGGCGAACGATCTGGGAATGCTCGGCCGCGCCGGGTCGGGCGTGGCGCTGCACGCCAAGCCGATTGTCGCGGCAGACTGTGACATCCGCATCAATCATGGGGACCTGACATCGCTGCTGTTCCTTCAGGGCTATGCCCGCGAAGAGTTTTGTGAATGATCATTCGGCACACACAGCCCGCTGACGCCGCCGGATTGGGGTTTCATGACCGGTGCTGCCGTGTCGTATCCGGGTTCGACGCGGATGACGCGCCAAAGGATGGCCGGGAGGTCGGGCGCACGCACAAGCGGTTTGACGGTGTTTGAGGTTTCGGTCCAGATTCTGGCGCTGCTGGTGCTGGCAGGGTTCGTGGCGGGGTTCGTTGACTCGATTGCCGGGGGTGGCGGATTGATCACGGTGCCGGTGCTGCTGCTGGCCGGGGCCGGGCCGCTCGAGGCGCTGGCGACCAACAAGCTGCAGGGCACATTCGGGTCGGCCACGGCGGCGCTGACCTATGCGCGTGCGGGGCGGGTGACCCTGCGCGATCAGGCCGGGATGGCGGGGATCGCAGTGCTGGCCGGGGCGGCGGGCGCAGGGGTGGCGCATCTGGTGCCGGAAACGGCGCTGCGCGTCGTGATGCCCGTGGTGCTGGTGGGGGTCGCGGCGTTCTTTGCCTTCAAGCGAGGGCTCAGCGACGCCGACCGGGTCGAGCGGATGCGCCCCGCGGTGTTCGCCGTCACGCTGGTGCCGGCGATTGCGGCCTATGACGGGCTGTTGGGGCCGGGGACGGGATCGTTTTACATGCTGGGCTTCGTCCTGCTCGCAGGGTTCGGGGTGCTGAAGGCGACAGCGCATACCAAGCTGTTGAACTTTGCCTCGAACCTTGGCTCGCTGGTCGTCTTTGTCGGATCTGGTGCCGTGTGGTGGGGGGTCGGCTTTGCCATGGCTGCCGGCCAGACCGCCGGTGCTGCGGTGGGTGCCCGGGTGGCGTTGCGGGTCGGGGTGCGGGTGATCAGGCCTCTGCTGGTCGTGACATCGGGAGCGCTGGCTCTGCGGTTGATCTGGCAGGTGCTGTGAACGCGGCCTTGGGCAGCAGCGGATAGATCAGTTGCTGATGGTAAAGCGGAGGCACAGGATCGTCGCAGCCATAGGCCAGCGGCATCCGTGCCGGCATGTGCAGCGTGCCGGCGATGGCGTCGATGATCGGCAACTGGCCGGCAAAGTTCTTGTCATAGGCATGACGCTCGTTGGCATGGTGCCAATGGTGAAACTGCGGCGACGCGACGATCCAGCGCAGCGGACCGAAGTTCAGCTTGACGTTGGAATGCACCAGCAACGCCTGCCAATGATAGATCACGGCATAAAGCGCGATCGCCGCCGGATCGAAGCCCAGGGCATAGACCGGCAGCAGCGACGCCGACATTGTGATGATCTGGTCCACCGGATGCACCCTGTGGGCCGCCAGCCAGTCCATCTCTTCGATGGAGTGGTGCACCGAATGAAACCGCCACAACCAGGGCACGGCGTGAAAGGTGCGGTGGGCGCAATAGAACCCCAGATCGGCGATGACGATCACCACGACAAGCTGCACCAGCAGCGGCCAGCCCTGCACCCAGGCTTGCAGGCCCGTGGGCACGGCGGCATCGACCGCCATCATCACCACGCCCACAATGGCCACAAAGCTGAGCGTGATGGGAAGGCCGTTGAACAGCAGATAGAACACGTCGTTCATCCAGCCCCGGCGCCATGGCTTCTGATGCTCGTGCAGCGACAGGATCTGTTCCAGCGGGATGAAGATCACCGCAACGATCAGGATGCCGCGCCAGTCGATCAGCGAAGAGATATCCATTGCGGTCTCCGGCAGAGGGGGCGGGTGAAATCAGAACAGGCGGGGCAGGATCATCGGGGTGCTGGCCTTGTAGGCGGCATAGCTGCCAAAGGCCCGGCCCAGCACCTTTTCCTCGTTCACGATCCGGCGGTATTGAAAGAACACCTGCACCACGCCGACCAGAACCGCCGCCAGACTGCCATTGAACAGGATCACCCCGGCGACGGTGATCGCCTCGGCGGTATACAGCGGGTGACGGACATAGGCGTAGGGGCCCGACGTCACCAGTTCGCGCGCGGCGGCGGCCACGGCAAAGGCCCGGCCCAGCCACCACAGGCACAAGATCGACGACAGGGTTCCGACGATGATCAGCAGGGTGGCGACAAAGGCCTGCGTCTCGCCCACCTCGGCGCGCGGCACGGCGATAAGCGACAACAGAATGAAGGTGCCAAAGAACGCGCTGACCCGCGCCTCTACCCCGGTCGCCACGTCGATGGGGGCCTTGCGGGTGACGGTCAGCCAGACGATCAGCCCGACGAACCCCACCGAGGCGGTGTGCGAGATCAGCGTCAGCGCCCACATCAGATCATGGCCGGGCCGCAGCACCAGCGCCGTGACGGCCCCCAGCGAATTCGACAACAGCCAAAGGAAGAAGCCGACGAGCACAAGCTTGCCAAGCGCGTCTTCATACTGCAGCGCCGTGTTGCGCATCGGATCGGCGGGAAGGGTGGTGTCGAGCGTTGTCATCGGAAGGGCACCTGATTGCTGTTGTTCCGGCAGATTTGCCATGTCTGCGGAAACGATGCCGGGCAATCATGGCGAAGATGTGGACAGTATGAGGGAATTTCGGGCCGTTTTGCGGGTCTTTGGGCCTTTGCCGCCGCCTCGCTCCAGTCACGCGCTCCAGTCACGCGCGCCACTCATGCGCCGCAGTCACACCCGCCAGTCACACCCGCCAGTCACACGCGCCAGTCACACGCGCCAGTCACGCCCCCCAGTTATACGCCCCAGTCTGCGCCCTGCATTTCGCGCAGGCGGCTTGCGGTGCGGGCGAACTCGAAACTGCCGGTCCCCTCCAGATACAGCCGTTCCGGCGCGTCGGCGGCAGAGCAGACCAGACGCACCTTGGCCTCATAGAGCGCGTCGATCAGGGTGACAAAGCGTTTGGCCTCGTTGTAGTTGCTCGACGACAACTGCGGGATGTCCTCGAGAATCAACACCCGCAGCGCCGCCGCGATGGCCAGAAAGTCGGCGGGGCCAAGGGGCTTGGCGCACAGATCCCAAAACGTGGCGCGGGCCACGCCATTGGCAAAGCGCGGCAGGCTGACGGTGCGGCCGTTGACCGTCAACGCCAAAGGCTCGCCCGCTGCCCCGCCGGTCAGGTCCGACCAGATTGCGGCGATGGCGGGCCCGGCGCTGCGGGCCGGATGGAAATACACCTGCGCGCCAGTCAGGCGGTGCTGGCGGTAGTCGGTTGGGCTTTCCAGTTTGATGACCTGCATCCGGTCGCGGATCATGTCGATGAATGGCAGGAACAGCGCGCGGTTCAGACCGTCACGATAAAGGTCTTCGGGGGGGCGGTTCGATGTGGTGACGATCACCACCCCCGCCGCAAGCAACCTCTCGAACAGGCGGCCTACGAGCATCGCATCGGTGATGTCGGTGATCTGCATTTCGTCGAAACACAAAAGCCGCACCGAGGCCGCAACAGCATCGGCCACCGGCGCCAGCGCGTCGTCGACCCCGGTCTTGCGGGCGGCATGCAGGCCGCGGTGCATCTCTTGCATGAAGCCGTGGAAATGCACCCGGCGCTTGGCGGGCAAGTCGGTGGCCTCGTGGAACAGGTCCATGACCATGGATTTGCCACGCCCGACCCCGCCCCACAGGTATAGACCCGGCGGCGGCATTTCGGGGCGGGCAAAGAGGCCGGCGAACAGGCCGACCTTGCGGGTCGGATGCGCCTCCAGCCACTGGCGCACCGGTTCCAGCCCGGCCAGGACGGCATGCTGCGCCGGATCGGGGCGCAGGGTGCCGGCAGCGACGCGGGCCTCGTAAATCTCGGTCAGGGTTGATCGCATGCTTCTGTTTACCGTGCCGCACGGGCCGAGAGAAGCCCGAGAAGCGCCGGATCGTGTTGCCCAAAGTCCGCGCATCGGGCGAAAGCGGGGCAGCAATCGGGCAGGTTCACGAAATTTTCTTGCCTGACTGTGTTGCCCCCGCGTAAGTTTCCCGGGATTTCATTTCACCTAGACACCAGTCGGGGACGCCAAACACATGCTTATCCAGTCGAATGCACAGAGCCTTTCGCAATCGTCCTCCCGCCAGATCGGCATTCGCCAACGCAGCCTGGCGCGTCACTGCCGCATGGGACGGGCCACGGAACTGGTGTTCATTCTGGCGACGGGGGTCACGCTGGCGCTTTCGGGCGGGGCCGAGGCCCAGACCTGGGATGCGGGTGGGGCAAACACGGACTGGACAGATGGCGTCAACTGGAGCACGGATGTCGCGCCGTCGGTCGGGGGCACGGCCACCATTTCGGGTGCCGGTGGACCGAACCAGCCTTCTGTGCTGCTGGGCGACAACGTGTCAGTTCTACAGACCAACGTCTCGGGCGGCACTTTGACGGTGGCTGGCGACCTTGCATCGGACATTGCGGTCAGCGGGGGGACACTGAACATCACCGGCACAGTGACCGGCGACGTCATCAATTCGGTCACCGGCACGACCGATCTTTCCGGCTTCATGACCGGCAACGCCACGCTGACGGGCGGGTCGTTCGACATCATCTCGGGGCAGTTGACGGGCAACTTGACGGTGTCCGGGGGCACATCTGATAACGATGGCACGATCACTCAGACGGTAAGCGTTTCGAACGGCGGTTTCGACAATACCGCCGGCGGCTTGGTTCAGGGCACACTGACCAATTCCGCCACTGGCGTAACCGACAACCTTGGCCAAATCGAGGATGTCGTTCACAATGGCGGCTCGTTCAGCAACTCGGGCATCATCGCTGACACGCTTGACGTGAATGCGGACGGGGTCACCAACCAAGCCTCAGGCGTGGTCAACGGCAACGTCACGGTTGATGGCGGGCTGATGACCAACAACGGCGCGCTCGGCAACGCCACCACCGATACGGTGATCGTGGGCGTCACGGGCGCGCTGACCAACACCGGGACGATTGCGGGCACGCTGACCTCGGGCGGGACGACGACGCTGGCTACGGGCGGCACGGTCGCTGCGCTTGTCGTCACTGGCGGCACCACCAGCAACGCGGGCACCATCGGCACGACGCTGGCGGTCAACGGTGGCACTGTCAACAATACCGGCATCGTCGCCGGGGCAACAACGGTGGCGGGCGGCACGCTGAACGTGAACACCGGCACCGACCTTTCGGACATGGCGGCACTGACGGTGAACAGCGGCACGGTCAACGTCAATGCCAGCGAAACCGTGGGCGACCTCGCGGGCACGGGCGGCACGGTTGATATCGACGCCACGCAGACCTTGACCGCGGGCAGCAACCTGGCAACCACCTATACCGGCGTCATCGCGGGTGCGGGCTCGCTGGATAAAACGGGCTCCGGGACGCTGACCCTTTCAGGCCTAAATACCCAGACCGGCGGCACAACGGTCAGCGGGGGCACGCTGATCGTGACCGGCAACATCGATTCGACCGTGGTGACGGTTCAGACCGGTGCCACGATCAGCGCTGACGGCACGGCGCTGGCCGATGCAGCAGCGGTGACGCTGAACGGCACCGGCAATCTGACGCTGACCGGAAGCGAGACCATCGGCTCGCTGGCCAGCGCTTCGGC
>Ga0105047_10011667_pt1 | contig 14236 bp, 10 predicted proteins | sample MAT04_FD_78384 | JGI IMG/M metagenome (GOLD analysis project Ga0105047, IMG submission 78384) | Freshwater microbial communities from Lake Fryxell liftoff mats and glacier meltwater in Antarctica - MAT-04 (megahit assembly) | ecosystem: Environmental > Aquatic > Freshwater > Ice > Liftoff... | reverse complement strand
GGTGTGGATGGCGTTGGGGTTGCTTCGCCGTTTACGACACCGAAGATAACCGCATTTCGGGCTTGAGGAACGCGGATGATTATCGGCCCTTCAGGGGCAAGCCTGCTCCCATCAGAAGGCACTGGCTTCAACAGCCCAGCAGCCTTCATGAGGCCACTGGCCTCAACAGTCCAGCGCCATGCAGGGAGGGCACTGGCCGCAACAGTAGTCCAGCGCCATGCAGGGAGGGCACTGGCCGCAACAGTCCGGTACCGCCAACAGGTCTGCCATCACGTCATTGAAACTTTCGACGGGCCAGGTTGTTGTACCAACAATGAGATATGCACTGCGCCCCCCGGTTCGAGCGGTTCCAGGCCGCACCCTTACGACGCTCCTGGCCATTTCGCTGCTAGCCACAGGCATGGCCCCAGTGGTCAAGCCCTTGGCGGCTCAGGGGTTGGTATCAGTCGGCGTCGGGGCGGGCGGCGGCGTGGGTGATCGCAACAAGGACCAATCAGGCAGTGGCACCCACGGTGCTGCATATGTGCAGTTCCGAGTTCCCGTCATTCCGTTCGCGCTCCGCGCCGATGCGTTGCTCGCCAAAACAGCCAAAGACGCCAGTGCGTTGTCATTGATGGCAGACGCGGTCGTGATTGCGCCTATTCCGTTCGTTCAGCCGTATGTCCTGGCGGGATATGGCAAATATGGCATTGGTACGGATGGGTCGGCATCGGGATGGAACGCTGGTGTAGGCGCGCGCGTCCGAACGCCCTGGATTGCCGTCTACGCCGAGGCCCGCCGGCACCAGCGTATCAGCCGCGACTTGTTAACCATCGGCATTTCGCGTTAGTCCCGGCCGTAGGCTAATGTTGGGCGTGAATCGTAACTACGCCCCGCGCACCAGTGCAGCAATCGCGCTTTCCTCGTCGCTGCGTGAGTTCTTTGCAGGTAGCGCCATGCAGCACGCCACGAAACGCTGGCGCACCCGTTTCGCACCTGCCCCCACTGGTTATCTGCACCTCGGCCACGTGGTCAACGCTATACATGTGTGGGGAATTGCGCGTGCGTTCGCAGGGCTTGTCGTTCTGCGAATCGAAGATCACGACCGCACCCGGTGTCGCAAGGAATTCGAGGGGGCGCTGCTTGACGATCTGGATTGGTTGGGATTGGTCCCCGACCGCGGCCACACAGAAACCTTTCGTGCCGGGGCGACGCTGCTGAGGCAGTCGGACAACCGGCCGGCGTATTCCGCGCATTTGCGCAGGCTCGAATGGCGGGGTTTGACCTACGCTTGCCAGTGCAGCCGCAGGGACATTGCCGGTCATGCCGCAGGCGACACCAGCGGTGAATTGCGATATCCCGGAACATGCGCGAGTCTAACGCTCGACGCGAGTGTTGCACCCGCCACGCGCGTGCGCGTCACCAGCGCAACCGAGCAGTTTGCCGACCTTCGCCTGGGTGTGCAGCATCAATGTCCCAACGACCAGTGCGGCGACTTCGTCGTGCATGACCGCCACGGCAACTTCTCGTATCAGTTGGCCGTGACCGTTGACGATTGGGAACAGGACATCGCCGTCGTCATTCGCGGCGAAGACCTGTTGTCAAGTACCGGTCGGCAACTCCAACTCGCCCGTCTGCTGGGACGACTGGTGCCCCCAACATTTTTGCATCATACACTTGTTTTGCGGGACGACGGCCGCAAACTGAGCAAATCGCTTGGGGACACGGGGGTTCGGGAAATGCGCGCGGCGGGATGCACCCCGGGCGACGTGCTGGGTCGTGCCGCTTTCGCGAGCGGACTGATTGACACCGCCACGTCGCTCGCGGTTGATGACCTGCGATGGCTGTTTCAGTAATTCAGCGCACGCCAATTCAGCGCACGCCAATTCAGCGCACGCCAGCAACGCCATGTAGCCCCAGCACGAACAACATCACCCACTGCGCACCTTTGTACCCATCAGTGCGATCGTCGTACCATTCGTCCAACGCGTGTCCCCCCTGACCAATGCCGCCACCGTCGATGGCAATGGCGGGAATGCCAAGACTGATGGGAATGTTTGCGTCGGTGCTGGACGGCGAAAGCGGCGTGTACACGCCAATGGTCTGACCGGCGGCAAGCGCGGTGCGCACTATAAACGCGTCGTCTGCCGTCGCGCCCGCAGGACGAATGCCAATGGTGTCAATCTGCATCGTGAGCGGCACTTTCGATCCCGGCCACCGCGCAATTTCAACCGCTAGCGCCTTCCGGAACGCGGCCTGCATGCGTCGGTCGAGATCGGCGAGTGCCGGGGCTGATTCACTGCGCATATCAACATCCATACTGGCCGATGCCGAGATGGAATTCACGCTTTGGCCACCCGTCACGAGGCCGACGTTAAACGTAACTTTTGGATTGGCCGGCACGGGCAGGTCGCTGGCCAGTGCGATGGCGCGCCCCAGCGCATGAATGGGGTTGGGCATGCCAAACGCACCGTAGCTGTGACCACCGGGACCACTGTATTTCACGCGATACCGATTGCTGCCAACTGCGCGATTGGTGATGCTGTATCCGACGCCATCGACGGAAATGAAGTAATCGAGTGAATCGCGCATCGCGCTGCCAAAAATCGCGCGCACGCCGCGCAGGTTGCCCGGGCCTTCTTCACCGACCGTGGCCACTATCAGCAGTCGCCCCGCAATCGGAATGTTGTTGGTGATGATTTGTCGCGTAATGGCCAGCGTCACCGCCAGGCCGCGGCAGTCATCGCCAATGCCTGGTGCGGTGAGTTTGGTCCCTTCGCGTTTCACCTTCACATTCGTGCCTTCCGGAAACACGGTGTCGAGGTGGCTGCTTAACATGACCGTTGGTCCCGGCGCCGCGCCATGAATTTCGCCAAGGACGTTTCCTTCCTGGTCAATGCGCACGTTCGAGGCGCCAAGCGATATCAGCTGCTTGCGATACGCGTCGGCGCGTGCCGCTTCCTTGAACGGAGGGGCTGGTATCTCGCACAACGCAATTTGCTGCCCAAGGGTCCATTCATTCTCGGCTTGCAGCGCCGCCATGGCGCGCGCGACGGTCGGCGCTTTGGCCAGCGCAGCCATGTCGACGGTTGGCGTGTTGGCAGCGGGGCGAGGGGTGCGTGCTGGCTGCGAGACTACGGCGGTCGGTACCAGCAGCGTCACCAGTGCGCTGGTCGCGAGAGCACGTGCAAAGCGAGTGCTGCGAGTCATGTAGACATGTTCCGAGGCGGGTGGGCGGACAACCAAGTCCACGCGTGCGACGCAAACGGCAGGGGGTTCGCTTTGAAAGCTAACGTCGTCAGACGGCGCCGCCCAGCGGGAGCGTGCCACCGGTCGCGTCAAAAATCAGTCCAATAGGCGGCTGGTTTCTCGTGCACAGGCCACCAATCCAAACTCCCGATGCGTTGAATGGGGCACGGTGGTTTGGACACCGAAAGCCGTTCCCTTAAATGTCGATGGTCGTGCCCTGGTGCAGGCAAATAAGCGAAAATGCGAAGTAGGTGGTGGCTGATGGACGCACAACCGTGGCCGCATCACGCCTCTTCATTGGTGACAAAAAAATGGCGCCGACTTACGCGGGAATTTTCACCAGGGCTGCAGCCCATTTGGCGGCGTCCTGATCGCTTCGAATTTCTTGCGTGTTGTCGACCACGAGGGTGGTACCATCAAGCTGAATAGGCAGCCGGTCCATGTTGCGCGTGGCCCGCCCGGTCATGAACTCGCCCGAGGGCTTGTAACGCGACTGATGCTTGGGGCACTGGAAGCGTCGTTCCTTCGCGTTCCAGCGCAGCATGGTGTTCTGATGCGGACACGCCAGGGCAAAAGCAAACGCACTGTCGCCAGCGCGTGCGATAATGACATCGTTTTTCGTATCGAAGTTCACGCCGTCGGCCGGCGGAACGGGATACCGCATTTCACCGCGCGCGCCATTGGCGGGTTCGGACAGTGCGACGATTTGCGCCGTCGCACTGGTTGTAGAAATCGCGGACAAGCCGAGCAGGGCGGCTACTCCGAGCAGCGTGTCCTGCACGAACTGGCGCCGGTTGTGCACGGCACAGCTACTACACGCGTCAGAGAAGGGCGTCGGAACGGGCGCCGCATTGGTCGATGCGGCGGCGCCTGCATTCGGAGTATGGTCGATCGTCACGGTCGGAGAAGTTCGGGAAACCAGAAATGGTGGAAATGCCGTGGCGTTTCAGCTGCTGGCCAGGACAACGCCGCAGACAACAATGGCGAACCACGCGACAACACTGGTGACCGCACCAACACGTAAGGTATTCCATAACCCCGGCGGCAATGCCAGCGCAGTCACGATCAGCGCATGGGTGGTCGAGATGGAGGCCAGCACGAAACGCTGGGTCATTCCGTCGCTCCGCGCCGCGCGCAGCATGGCGCGATCGGCCTCATCAGCCAGCACGGTTCCCGCGTCGGCGAATCCCGCCGTCGCGGCGAGAAATAGCGCGGAATGAAGCAGGCGGCGCCTCCGATAGATGGGGTCGTGCCGTGCTTCCCACAAATTCCAGCCGCCGGTGATGAACAGTGTCCTGCGAGGTGACGACGGCCGTGATGCTGACCACCAAGGCGAAGCCGCTGCTGAGAAACATGCTGTTCAGACGTCCGGGAACCCGTGAGACGGAGTCACGCCGATAGGCCAAGGACACGCTTGATTCAGTTTACCCGCGCGGACCCACGCAGACCGCAGCCAGGCACCTCGCTTGGTAGCGCTCGCCTGCTTGCTTGGCGAGATTGCCTTGTTCATGCCTGCACGCATCTTCCGCGCTTTGCGCGCCGTACCCCTGCTGCTCTGCCTACTGACGATAGGGCGCACGGCTGCGGCACAGAGTAGCCCGTCGCGCGGCAAACGATGTGCCGACGCCGAGCGAGTGCAACGCATCGAGTTTGCGGGCAATCCGAAGTTTCAGTCGGTGGTCATGGCGGCACTCATCGTCAATGAGTCCCCCAGCTTCTTCTCACGACTGATTGGCCGCTTCAAAGCGCCGAACTTCCTGTGTGCCGATACCCTCGAGGTGCAACGCGATGCGCTCCGCTTAGCCGTGTTGCACCGTCAGCATGGATGGTTTCTGGCCAACGTCACGCCGCGCTACGACCGTCGACCTGATGGGGTCAAGCTGACATTTGATGTCAATGCCGGTCCCGAAGCCCGAGTCGACAGCGTGTTGGTGGCGGGGCTTCCCCCAGTGGACGAAGACGCCCGCGATTTTGGGGCGCCGCTTCTGGGTTTGAAGGGGCAGCGGTTCGACCGCGTCCGGGTGCAGGCCCTGGTCGAGACGGCGGTTGAGCGCCTGCAAAACGCAGGCTACGCGCGGGCAGTGCGTCCATCGTCGCGAGTCGAGATCGACACCGCGTCCGCGACAGACACCTCGGCCGCGAAGGTGCGTTTGTCGTTCTCATTTGTTCCGGGTGCCCGCCTTCGCGTGGGTGAGGTGCATGTGCGCATTCAGGGCATCGACGACCGGCGCACGGTCGATTCGGCTGACATCCTGGCGCTTATCCGGCTCCGTTCGGGCCAACGGTATGGGGCAAACAATATCACCCAGGCCCAACGCGACCTGTATCGCACCGACGCCTTTCGTCTGGTGCTGATTGACACCATCGCACCCCGCGTCGGCAGCGCCGATAGCATTGTCGATTTGCAGGTGACGGTCGCCGAAGCCCGCACCAGATACGCGCGGGCAGGTGGCGGATGGGCCACGCAAGATTGCGGGCGCCTTCAGGCACGCGTGCAGGACCGTGCGTTCATTTCGCCGGGACGTCGGGCCGAAATTTCCTTGCGCGCCAGCAAGCTGGGTATTGGCGCGCCATTCGATTTTGCAGAGTCACTTTGCTCCGGGCAGCTTCGAAACGATCCCTTCAGCGAAAAGGTGAACTACTACGCCGGGACCACCATCACGAATACCCGATTCTGGGGGCGTCCGTTTGCGCCAACGTTCAGCGTCTATAGTGAACGGCGTGGCGAACCGCTGGCGTACCTCCGCGAAACGGCGGTCGGGGCACTGTTCGAATTGAGTTCCACCAAGTGGCGTCGCACGGTCGTGACCTCCGGCATTCAGTATGAACGCGGCCGCACCATATCCGATCCCGTGGTGTCATGCACGCGATTCGGCCTGTGTCAGCCGGAGGATGAAAAGGTGTCGCTGTTCGGGCGCGGCGTTACGGTCGCGAGTACGTCGTTGGCGCATGATCGCACGAACGATCAGGTGAATCCGACCTATGGCACCCGATATCGTGCGCAGGTGCGCGCGGGCCTCACGTCGGCTTCCACCAATCAGACCATCAGTTTCTACCGCGGTACCTTCGAGGTCTCTGGCTACCTGCCATTTTTCGGAGGCACCATGGCGTCCCGATTGCAGCTCGCTCGGGTGTTTGCGCCAAACGCACCGTTGGTCAATGGCGCGCCGCTCATTCCACAACAGGAACGATTATTCGCGGGTGGGCAAAGTTCCGTCCGTGGATTTCGGCAGAACCTGCTCGGTCCCCTGGTGTACGCCTTTAAGGATTCTCTGGCCGATGCGCAGGTGGTGACACGCGACGGCGGGCAATTTCTCGAACTGTCCGACTCCGCCGAAGCAAACCCTGTGGTGCCGCGCGGCGGCACCGCGATGGTGGTGGGCAATCTCGAGTGGCGTCGTCGCATTACCTGGCCCACCGACAAACTGCAAATTGCCTTGTTCGCCGACGCCGGAACCGTGTTCGAAACGAACGCACAAGAATTCAGTTGGCACGATATTCGTATCACGCCGGGCGTCGGGTTGCGTCTAGACACGCCGCTGGGCCCCTTTCGCGTGGACCTCGGATACAATCCCTACGATCCGCGCTTAGGCCGTGCGCTGTTGTTTACGAAAGGGGACAGCACGAGCCGCGGAGCCATTCGTTGCGTCAGTCCCGGCAATACCATTGCCATCGGACCGGTCGGTCAAGGCGCACTCGACCTCAGTCGGTGCCCTGAATCGTACCGCCAGGCGGCGCGTGGCGTGGCGGGCCGCTTCGTGTTCCACTTCAGTCTCGGACAGGCGTTCTGATGTCCGTGCGTCGCCGCTTGGGCTGGGCCATTGCCATTGTTGCCGGCGTCATGCTGCTTGGCGTCTTCTCGCTGGATATCGTCGTGACCGGCACCGGGTGGGGACGCCAGAAGTTCATTGCCTGGGCACTGAATGCTGCGAACGGGACGTTAGGAGGCAGAGGGTCGCTGACTGTCGGCGTGTTGCATGAATTGAGCGGCGGAGGTATTCGGGCCAGTGATGTGTCGCTGCTGGATAGCGCAGGGGTGGTGGTCCTGCACGTCAATGAATTGAGTGGCGGGTTGTCCTACGGAGCCTTGTTGAACAAGCAGGTGCACATCACGAAACTGGACGTGCGTGGTGTGCAGCTGATTCTCAGGCGCGATTTCACGGGACCATGGAACATTGCGCATATCATCAATGGCGGGCCGCCAACGGTGGGGCCGCGGGTGCCTGGGTTCGCGGACGACATTCGCATCGATGTGATTCGGTTAAGCGAAGGCACCATTGATATGCAATATCCGTGGATGCCCAACGCGGTCTTCACGGGCACTACGCGCGACAGCGTGATCGCAGTGCGCCGCACGTTGCACGACATCACCGTGGTGGCGGAGGGTTTGTTGGAGAAGCGCCGCATCGTGTTGCCACGCGTGGTGACGCACGATGTCATTGTGGCCTCACCCGGTGATGACCCATCGTCCTTGCAGTTGGATTCACTGGGCGGCACCATCTCCGATCCCAACATCCGCATTGTGCAGGCGGCTGGTGTTGTGCGCTGGACCCCCGACTCGGTGCTGCTGGCCCTGCCGAATGTGCAACTGCCCGCATCAACAGGAAGTGCGAATGGCAAGGTCAATTGGGATCAACCGGGTCCCGTGCGTTACGACGTCACCGTCGCTGCGCGTGCGGGTTTGTCCGACCTTGGCTGGATCTGGGATGTGTTGCCCGACTCGGGTACCGGGGTGGCCAATGTGCGCATGCGAACACTCGCGAATGCGGACGATGCCGAATACTCGCTGTCGAAACTGGACGTCACAGCCATGAATTCGGTGGTGCAGGGCGACATCACCGTCGTCGTGCGCCCGGCAGCAATGTTATTGCAAGGTGTCGATCTGACGTTTGCCCCCCTGCGTAGCGAGTTGCTGCGTCGCTTGTCGTACGACGCGGTGCCACCGGAAGTGAACGGCACGTTTCGTGGGCGTCTCGTTGCGAAGGCGGGCGGACCGCTGACGGCCCTGCTGGTCGATCGCCTGGACGCCGAGTTTGTCGACGATCAGGTGAGTGGCGCGCGTTCATCGCTCACGGCGAACGGATTGGTGGGACTGGGAGCGAATCCCACGGCGCGCAATGTGCGCGTGACCAATGCCGACATTGATCTGCGTTCTGTGCGCATTCTTGCGCCCGCTACCCCGCCAATGGATGGGCGCGTGACGGGCAACCTGCTGATTGCCAGCGCCGATCTGCAACACGCCACTGTGCCGACGCTTGACCTGACGTGGACCGACGCGGTTGGAAATGTGTCGCATGTTTCCGGTCGTGCCGACGCGCGGTTTGGGGGTCGGGTCGCAATCGTGAACACCGAGTTGCTGCTCGATCCGGTCGCTCTGAGGGCGGTGGTGCGCGTCGATTCGACGTTCCCCATCAGCTCGGCACTGCGTGGCACGGTGAGCGCGACCGGTCCGCTGGACTCACTCAAGTGGGCGGCGTCGCTGGTCAATGGCGGTAGCACATGGCAAGCCAACGGAACGGCCAGCCTGCGCGACAGTTTGTGGATGGTGCGTGCGAACACCGCTCTTGCGGCGATCGACTTGCGCTCGTGGATTGGGCGCGACGATGTGCCGCTGACGAAGCTCGACGGCACCTTGCAATTCGGCGTGTCGGCGCAGTTGCGTGCTGACAGCACCACGCGTATTTCCGACGCGACGTTCGATGCAAACCTGCGTCAGGCAGCCGCCCCAGGCCTGCCGGCGTTCGAATTGAAGGGTATTGGGGCGCTCGATGAACAGCGTCTCCGCATCGACTCAGCGGCGGTCTTGCTGGGCGGCATCGCCATTGAACTGAAGGGCGCATTGGCGCGCGACAGCCTGGCCGTCGACACGCTCGTGGCGTCGTTGCAGGTGGACTCGCTGGCGGCCGCGCGACCGGAACTCATTCGGCTGGCCGACATGATGTTTCCGCTCGACAGCAGCATTGCGAAATCACTCAAGCGTTACGCCTCGGACACGCTGGACGGCGATGTGTCGGGTTCGGCCGTCATGGTGGGCGCACTCCCCGCGTTCAGTGCCAATGTGTCGCTCAGCGCGCGCCAGATGCAGGTTGGCATTCTCGACGTGCGGCGCGTGTTCGGTTCGGTGCGCGCCACGGGATTGCCGGACCATGCGCACTTTGACGCAACGGCCACCATTGATGACATCTCGGGAATCGGCAAAGTCAAATTGACAACGGCTGAATTCCGCGTCGAAGACGCCAGCCCGACCGGCGGCAAATTGCGTCTTGACGTGATTGCGCGCGACACCACAGCGCTCCGGGTTCGGGGAAATTTCACGCGGGTCGATTCCGTGCTGACCGTCCACCTGGATTCCGTGCGTTTCAACTACGGGGCTGCGCAATGGCAGAACGCGCAGCCGGCCATTCTTGTGAGTGATTCCCGCGGGACGCGAATTGATTCACTGGTAGTGCGTTCGAACCAGCAGGGATTGTTGTCGCTGAATGCGGACGTGCCGGTAACCGGTCCCGTGAACGCGCTGCTGAAGGTGGAGCGATTCCCAGCCGGAGAAGTGGCGTCGTTTGCCATGGCTGCGAAAACCCGGTATAGCGGCCTGCTCACCGGCGAGACCAAGCTGACAGGCACGCGTCGTTCACCGCAAATCGTGTGGAACATGATTGGCGACTCGGTTGGCACAGCCGCGATCAGCGCGCCACCGCTGGTGACGGACGGCGTTTATGACAACCAGCGGCTCATTGCGCACGTGGTGCTGGAGGATTCCGTCAAAAGTCGGCTGCGTTTCGAGGCGCGTGTGCCGATCGATCTTTCGCTGCAGACGGTGGAGAAGCGACTGCTGTCGGACGGATTGGATGCCGAGATAGTGGCGGACACGTTGCAGCTGGCGGGGTTGCCCATTGCGATCAACGGCGTCAGTAGTTTGCGCGGCACGTTAAGCGGGAAGATTGAAATGTCCGGCACGTTTGATCGTCCGATTGCCACTGGGCGCATGTCGCTGGACAACTTTGGGGCGTCGGCCGACATCCTGGGAATTGCGCCCACCGAAGGGCAGATGGTGTTGGTGGCGGCCCAGGATCAACTCACCGTCGAGCGCTTTCGCTTTCGCAGCGGTGCACGTGGGTCGGACACGGTGAGCATTTCCGGCGTGTTGAGCTTTCCCGCCGACAAGCCCATGACCATCGACGCCAAACTCGTTGCGAACAATGCGGCGCTCGCGCGCATGCAGGACGGCACCGATCTCGATCTGAGCGGCACGATTACCGCCACCGGCGCACTCAAGAAGCCCGATGTCGCGGCGACGCTGTTTGTCCCGCGCGCCAACATCATCGCCGACCCACTCGGCGCCCGGGCCGCGCTGGACTTGTCCAGTGCACAGGCGCGCGAACTGCTGGGCGAAACCGAGGTGCCCGTGGCGGCCGGTGTGGTCGATCCGTTGGCGCGCCTGGGCCAGTTCGTGAACATCACGCAGGCCGCGGTGCAGATGGGCGAGCAGGTCTGGGTGCGCACTCCAGAGGCGGCGGTGCGGTTGGGAGGAGCGCTGGATATCAAGAGCAGTGCCAACGGACTGCTCGCCCTCGATGGCGAAGTGACGGCCAATCGCGGAACGTTTCGCCTCGACCTCGGCGTGGTGCAGCGCAACTTCTCGGTCGACTCAGGGCGCGTGCGATTTTTTGGAAGTGACGCCATCAAACCGACGGTGAACGTGCACGCGACTCACGTCGTGCGCGGCAATGGCAATGGCACAACGGACACGCCTATCCGCGTGGCCATCACGGGGACGTTCGATCGGCTTGCGCTGAAACTCTCCACAGATGACGAGGTGTTTAGCGGCGCGCCGGAGAGTGAAGTGATCTCGCTGCTTATTTTCGGTGCGCCGACCTTTGCGCTGAATTCCGCCAGGCAGAATACGGTCAAGGCGGTGAGCGACGCGGCGCTGGCGTCGGTCGGTGGTCTGTTTGAAGGTGGGTTGCAGCGACTGCTGCGGGTAAATACGGTGCAGTTAAGCGCCACGGCCAGTGGCTCGGGGGAAAACCAGGGCAGCAACGCGGTCACGTCGTTGGTGGACAACCTGACCTTCGACCTCGAAGCGGGTAAACAAATCGGGGACCGCACGTTCCTGCGCTTTACCGGTGGATTGTGTCGCGGTTCGTCGGCGGGGGTTCGGCTTACCAGCGGATTGTCGGCCGAATATCGCATTCGCCGGTCGGTGCTCGCGCAAATTGGCGTGGACCAGGGCGCGTCGCCGTGTACCCAATTGGGCATCGCCGGCACCCTTCCGCAGTATCAATTTGGATTCGACCTGTTTCGGGAATGGGTCTTTTAGCTGCAACACCTGTGGCGGCAGCGCCGCACTCATTGCTGGGCGCATCACGAAAATGCGTGCAATCGAGTGGTGGCACCGTACCACACTCTATTCGTAAGTCGTTGTTATCATGATACTTACTGAGAAATGTCGAATGGTCGTGCTCGCTGTTGCCAGAATCACCAGCGGCAGATGTTTGGCTCGGGAATTGCTGAGTATGAACCCGAAAACCATCGCAGTTACGTTTCACGTTCCCAAAGAGGTCTTCCCCATGAAACTTTCTCGTCTCACCCGCTTCGCACTTGTGGCAGCGCTGGCCATTCCGGCCGCCGCGCAAGCGCAGGTCGAAGCGCTCAAGTTTGAAGGCGTCAAGTTCCCGAGCGCTGCCCGAGTCGGTTCCTACATGACCGGGCCGTACATGGCCAGCCGCGCGCCGTTCAGCACACCCGCGACAACGTTTGACATTTACTGCATCGACCTGGACCACTTCGCCAAGTCGGCGTGGACCGCGCACTACGTCACGTTTGCCGAAGCGGTCGGCGCGTATAACGTTGAGGCTACCCGCCAACTCGGCGCCTTCACACTGGCCGACCTCCGTACGGCAGCCTACCTCGCCTCACAGTTCAGCTTCACGCCGCTGAACCAATGGAATAACATCCACGGCCAAATCTGGTCGTTGTTCTCCACCAAAGGGGCAGTTTCCGGTTACGCGGCAGCCGCAGCCGTTTCGAAGGGAATTGCCGGCGGCGACGCATCATGGGATAGCTACGGCCTCATTCTCGATGAGAATGCGTTTTCGCCCAACTACGACCCGCGTACGGCCGATCTCAACCAGGCCTTCATTACCGACCTCGGCAACACCACCATCAAAACGGTCGTTCCAGAACCCAGCACGTACGTGCTGATGGGCGCCGGATTGCTCGCGGTGGGTTTCGCCAGCCGTCGCCGTCGGCGCTCGATCTAAGCGCCACCCGGTTACTTTCGCTCGGTCTTCGAGCGAAAGTAGCCAACCGCTCCACCAGCTAACGCGCCAAGCATAGCCGCCCATCCAACAACTGGATTGGCGGTTTTTGCGTCCTCACCGGTCAACACCGCCAACAATTCTTTCCTCAGCCGAATCACCACCGGCGACGCCACCCGAATGCTGTTGAAATTGCGGTCGTAGCGGCCACCAATGCCCTCAATGAGCGCCGCCGTACGTGCGAAATAGACCAGCTCACCCGGCAGGACAACCGGCCAGGCAAAAAGCTCGTGCATGACACGGTCCGCCACGGCGCGCGCGCGCTCGTTCAACGCCGTCTCCGAATACGCGATGTTCATGAGCACCTCGACCAGCTCGAGCATTACCTGCCGCTCGGTGCCCGGTGCCACCAGCCCTAGTGCGTAGAACGAGTCCGTAGTGCCTTCCACGTCGCGGCGCACCGCCGCGACAATCGCGTCAAACAGCCCTTTGCGCGTCTCGACCGGCACCTCAATCACCATCCCGAAGTCCAGCAGAACCAGGACACCGTCTTTCGTGACCAACAGGTTGCCTGGGTGGGGATCGGCGTGGAACACCCCGTCGCGCAGCATCATTCGTGCATAGACCTCAATTAAGGTCTCGACAATTTTGAGGGGGCTCACCAGCCCGGCGGCAATTTGTGCATCCAATGAATCGACACGCGTGCCTTCCAGATACTCCATTACGAGCACCTCACGGCGTGTGAGTGACGTTTCCACGCGTGGAATACGCAGCCGCGGTTCGTCCGCGAAACGCTTGCGCATGCGGGTGCACTGGTCGCCCTCGCGCACAAAATTCATTTCTTCGCGCACATGCGTGCCGAATTCATCCAGCACCACGCGAAATCCCAGCACGTGATGATGCGGGAAGCGCCGGTACCACCAGTCCACCATTCGGCGCGCAATACGCACGTCGCGAATCACCACCGCCTCGACATTTGGACGGAGCACTTTGACTACGACGTCGCGCCCCTGATAGGTCGCTCGGTGCACTTGTCCAAGTGATCCGGCGGCCAGCGGAACGGGATCGAGATTCTCCAGTACCGTGTCGGGATCGACCCCCCAACTCGCCTCAATGACCGCGCGAATTTCCGGCCACGGCACTGTTGGTACGCGATCAACCAAGGTGCCCAGCGCACTGAGATACGGCTCGGCCACCAGGTCGGCGCGGGTGGCGAAAATCTGGGCAAGCTTCACGAAGGCTGGCCCCAACTCCGCAATGGAGCGCACTACGCGGTTCGCCCGGCGTTGGTGAAATTCGTACGAGCGCGGTACGGGTTTCCCCCACTTCACATAACGGCGAAAATCACGGCGGAACGAAATGAGCAAGGGGGCAACTCGTCCAACAATCACTGCCACGCGTGCCGCGTCGCGCACTGTTTCGCGCGCACTTCTCGAACCACTCGTGTTGGTGTCAGCGATCATACAGACCTGATACCCCTCGGCTTCTTTTCTGCCCAACCCGTTGCGCACAACATGCAGCAACGTAATCACCGCCACAGCAGGGTGGCGATGGATATGCTATTCGGTGTGGGCTGCTGCGCTGTTACCCGCTATCGCTGAGCCATTGGCACGTTGCTGCTTGCTGTGAGCGCGGGTCTACCCTTTCCGGGCGCTTTTGGGGTTGGTTGCCGTCAGCTGGGCAGCCCTATTTTCACTTGGACCCAATTCTCACTGTTGGTAGGAGGATCTGACCCTCATCGGCTGACCCTC
>Ga0105047_10011666_pt1 | contig 14236 bp, 12 predicted proteins | sample MAT04_FD_78384 | JGI IMG/M metagenome (GOLD analysis project Ga0105047, IMG submission 78384) | Freshwater microbial communities from Lake Fryxell liftoff mats and glacier meltwater in Antarctica - MAT-04 (megahit assembly) | ecosystem: Environmental > Aquatic > Freshwater > Ice > Liftoff... | reverse complement strand
TCCCCTTTTTTGATTCAGTTGAGTTCGACAGCCACGGGCATAGACTTGATGCCGCCAATGAAATTGGAGCGCAGGAACTGGTGTGGCTCGGTCTGGCGCATGGATTTCACCCGCTTGGCGAATTCCTGGAACAGGCAGCGCACTTCGAGGCGGGCGAGCCACATGCCGAGACAGACATGCGCACCGCCCTGGCCGAACGACATGTGGCGATTGGGCGAGCGCCGGAAATCCACCTCGTAGGGACGCTCGAAAACCTCCTCGTCGCGATTTCCCGAAGCGAACCAGAGGAGGACTTTGTCGCCCTCGCGGATCGTTTTGCCATGCAGTTCGATATCGGTCGTGGCGGTGCGGCGGAAATACATGGTCGGTGACGCCCAACGGATCACCTCGTCTGGCATGGTCTCCCAAAGGCTGTCATCGCCGGCCTGCAATTCCCCAAGGAGATGCGGCCGGCTCGCCAGCGCGTTCAGGCCGGCGGCGATCGAATAGCGGGTTGTGTCATTGCCCGCTGCCACCAGCAGGCAGAAGAAGTTGCGGAACTCCTCTTCGCTGATGACATTGCCTTCCCGGTCCGGCTGCAGGATGAGGTTGAGGACACCAGACGTATCGCCCCGCTTGCGCTTGTCCTGCATCAGCCGCTTGGCATAGTCGAACAGTTCGGCGCCGGCCGGCGAGCGGAAGGGCATCAGCCGGTAGGCGTCGGTATCAGCCTTGTCGAGTACCAGATCGGTGAAGTCGGAATCGGTGTTGGCGATCAGCGCGTCGCCCTTTTCCACCAGCCATTCGAGGTCCTCGTCCGGCGTGCCGATGATCTGCCCGAGCATCCGCATCGGCAATTGCCGCGATATCATCTTGACGGCGTCGAATTCGCCCAGCGGCAGGACCTTGTCGAGGATATCGTCGCAAATGTGGCGGATCTGTTCCTCGAACAGCGCCACGACCGGCTTGGAAAAAGCCTTGGCCACCAGGACACGGACGCGGGTATGCTCGGGCGGATCGGTTTCCTGGAATGTCCGGCGCGCCAGATATTCCTCGTAAGTCTGGTCCTCCATGCGGATGCCGCGCGCCGAGGAAAAGACCTGGTTGTTGCGGTTGGCCTCGAGGATGTCGGCATGGCGCGTCAGCGACCAGAAGCCCTTGCCACCGGGATAGTCGCACCAGGCGACGGGATCGTCGCGCCGCAGGCGGGCGAATGTGTTGTAAGGTGCGCCGTTGATGAATGCGTCATGGCTCGACAGGTCGGCATGGCCATCGTCGGTGGGTGTGAACACAGGCATTCGCATAACCCCTCTTTTTGTCGTTGAAATAAGAGATACACATGTTAAATATATTTTCAAGAGCGTTATGCACACATAAAAACCGATCATGCATACAGTGGACCGAACATGACCCGTCGCATCGCCATTCTGTTGACCAGCACCGACACTTCGGATTTCGCCGGCCGCCATCCCGATGACGGGCAGAAATTTACCACCCTGTTGCAGCCGCTGCGCCCGGATTGGCAATTCGACGTCATCAGCGTCAAGGACGGCGTGTTTCCGGCGTCGCCCGAACGCTACGACGGCTATATCATCACCGGCTCACCAGCCTCGGTCAACGGGCCGGAAGCCTGGGTGGGACAGTTGAAGTCATTGATCCGCGATATCGACGCGCGCAAGATTCCGATGTTCGGCGCCTGTTTCGGCCATCAGGCGATCGCCGTGGCGCTGGGCGGTTCCGTGACCCGCTCCGACAAGGGCTGGGGCCTGGGGACGGCGCCGACGCATTTCGACCGCCATGCACCATGGATGGAGCCGTTTCGTGATCATCTCGTGCTTTTCGCCGCCCATCAGGAGCAGGTTCAGGACCTGCCCGAAGGTGCCGAGGTGCTCGGAGGCGATGATTTCTGCCCGATTGGCGCATTCAGGATCGGCGACCATATCTTCGCCACCGAATACCATCCCGAAATGACCTATGGCTTCATCGCCGAGCTTCTCGACGAACTCGACGGCAAGCTCGATGCCGAGACGATCGCGAGAGCGCGGTCCTCGTTGGAGCAGCCGGCCGAAGGCGCGTTCTTCGCGCAGTGGATCGTCAAATTCCTCGAATATCGCGGCTGATCAGCTGCGCGACAGAACCGCGATCAAATCCATTGCAGTCACGCTGTCGAACATCACATGCGAAACCATCAGCTCTTCCGCTGCCGCGGAATCCCGGTCCATGATCAGTTCGGCGATCTTGCGATGCTCCAGAGCCGATTTGGGGATCGATCCCTTGTAGCGGTAGCGTGCCCGATAATAGGCGAGAAGCTTGCGGGCATTGACCTTGATCGTCTCGAACAGGACCGGATTGTGCGAGGAGACCGCGACGAGGCGGTGAAAATTGAGATTGGCGAGGTAGTAGCGATCCGGTTCACCATCGCCATGCTCAGTCAGATGGTTTTCACAGGCACGGACGGCCTGTTCCAGCGCCCTGCCGTCCTCGGCCGAAAGGCGGCGGGCGGCGAGCCCGGCCGCGTGGCCCTCGAGCTTGGCGTGCACCTCGAGGATGGCCAGGAATTCCTCGAGATTGGGCTTGAACACCACCGCGCCGCCGCGCGGCTTGCGCTGCAGGATGCCCAGCGCATCGAGTTGCAGCAGCGCCTCGCGGACCGGCGTGCGCGAGACGCCGAATTGCGTGACGAGCGCCTTTTCCTCCAGCACATCGCCGGGCATCAGTGTTCCGAGCTCGATTTCGCGGACGATATGATCGACGATCTGATCAGTTTGGCTTCCCATTTGTCCATCTTATGTATTTTTTATATGGCCGTGAATATGCAAAAAGCGATTTCCTAGTGCAATTGCATCATGGAACCCGATGGACGTTCATGAAAGCCTGTCCTCCACGATAGGGGGAGCTGCGCATGACCACAGGATTCTATTTCGATGAGCGTTGCCTTTGGCACACGACCGGAGAACATGTCATCATCGCGCCGGTCGGAGGCTATCTTCAGCCACCGTCCGGCGGCGGCCATGCCGAAAATCCCGAGACCAAACGTCGTCTGAAGAATCTGGTCGAGGTTTCGGGCCTCGGCGACCATCTCGCCTGGCGCAAGGCGCAGCCGCTGACCCGCGCCGAGATGGAGCGCATCCACACGGCCAAGTATCTCGATGAATTCAAGCGTTTATCCGATGCCGGCGGCGGCAATGCCGGCTTCTATTCGCCGTTCGGCCCCGGTTCGTTCGAGATCGCCGCTTTGTCTGCAGGGTTGCTCAAACAGGCCGTTTCGGATGTTTTCCACTGCCGGCAGGACAATGCCTATGTCATCTCGCGTCCGCCGGGGCATCACTGCCTGCCGGATGCTTCGATGGGATTCTGCCTGCTCGCCAATATCCCGCTGGCGCTCGAAGCGCTACGTGCCGAGGCCGGACCCGTCCGCGCCGCCGTCGTCGACTGGGACGTTCACCATGGCAACGGAACCGAGGCCTGTTTCTACGATCGCGATGACACGCTGACGATCAGCCTGCACCAGGAAAACTGTTTTCCGCCCGACCAGGGGCGGCCGGAAGCCCGCGGCAAGGGCAGGGGAGAAGGTCTCAACCTCAATATCCCGCTTCTGCCCGGTGGCGGCCACCAAGCCTATATGGACGCATTCGATCTGCTGGTGACCCCGGCGCTGCGTGCTTTCAAGCCCGAGATCATCGTCGTCGCCTCCGGCCTCGATGCTAACGCGTTCGATCCCTTGGCGCGGATGCAGGCACATTCGGAGACTTTCCGGGCCATGGCGTCGAAGATCAGGGCTCTCGCCGACGAGCTTTCAGGCGGACGCCTGCTTGCCGCCCACGAAGGCGGCTATTCGGAAGGCTATGTGCCCTTCTGCGGATTGGCCATCATCGAGGAATTCTCCGGTCACCGCACGCCGGTCCAGGATCCGTTCCTCGATATCCTTACCGCGCAGCAGCAGCCGGCCGATTTCATCGCCTATCAGCGGGCGAGGTTGGAAGCACAGGCCCGCAGCCTGGGCTTGTGATCCGGCGTCATGGTTCATTTGCATCATTTACAGACGGCACGATCAGCGGCCTCATGACAAAAAACAAGGGCGAACCGGCAACAGCCGAAAAATGGGAGAATGCAATATGGACTTCAATCGTCGTCAATTTCTGATGAGCTCGGTGGCGACCTTTGCCGTCGCCTCGCTTTCCACACCGCTCATGGCCGCCGAGCCCATCGTCATCGGGGTGCCGACGGCGAAATCCGGTCCCGTCGGCGTCGCCGACCAGGCCGACTGGCTGAATGGCGTCACCATGGCTGTCGAGGAGATCAATGCCGCTGGCGGTGTGAACGGCCGGCCGCTTGAAACCCGCGTGGTCGATATCGACCTGCTGACGCCCGAGGGCACAATCGCCGCCTTCCAGAGCCTTGTCGAGGGCGGGGTTCAGGCACTTGCCCATTCCTTCGCCATCATCCCGCAGCCCGCCATGGACGTGGCGGCCTCCAACGGCGTGCCATATCTGCACGGCAATACCAGCCAGGCCAGCCTCGATCTGATGAAGTCCGATCCGAAGAAATACCGCAATATTTTCCAGATCGATGTTGCCGAGACCTATTACGGTGCCGGCTTTGTCAAGTTCCTGTCAAACCAGAAGGCGGCAGGCTGGACCCCGAAAAACAACCGCGTCCACATCGTGCAGGAACAGATCGGCTATACTCAGGTCATCTCCAAGGCGACCCAGGCCGCGATCGCCGCCTCCAACGGCGAATGGGTGCAGGGTCCGATCACCGACATCCAGTTCCCGGTCCAGGATTGGACGCCCGTGGTGCAGGCGCTGAAACAGGCCGATTGCGGCGTCATCATGATCGACCACTGGGTGGCGGCGGAACTGGCGAGTTTTGCCCAGGCCTATGTGCTGGATCCGACCCCGGGTTCGCTGGTCTATCTGCAATACGGGCCCTCGCAGCCGGAATTCCTCGATCTCGCCGGCGAGGCCTCGGAAGGCTTCGTCTGGGGTTCGGTAATCGGCGTCTATGCCGATGAAAAGGGAGCGGCCTTCCGCAAAGCCTACCAGGCCAAATATCCCGGCACGATGGGCATGGTCTATACCGGCTCCGGCTACGATTCGATCCACGTCCTGGCCGAGGTCTGGAAGACGAATGATCCCAGGGACTTCGACGCGGTCGGCAAGGCGATCAAGGCAATCAAGTATCGCGGTGTCTGCGGCACCTATACCTTCGCCACCGATACCAATTCGCCAGTCAGCTACCCGACCATGACCAACGATGCCGATGGCGCCCAGGCGCACCTGATCTTCCAGGTGCAGGACGGCGCCCACAAGATCGTCTCGCCGGCCATCCTCAAGGAAGCGGACATGCGGCCCGCTCCGTGGATGTGAGCGGAAGAACGATGTCGGTTGACGCAACCATCTTCGGTTGCCGGGGGATCGGAATTTCCTTCGGTAGCCGGGCCATCTTGCAGGATGTGACGCTCTCGGTCGCAGCCGGCGAAGTGCTTGGACTTGTCGGCCCCAACGGGGCCGGCAAGACATCGCTGTTCGAAATCCTCTGCGGTCGTTATACCGCAGACAGCGGCCAGGTTTACCTCGGCGATCGCGATATCACCCGCATGTCCATCCACGACCGGGCGCGGCTGGGATTGGGCCGCACTTATCAAAGTCCCGTCGTGCCCGGCGCATTGACGATTGCCGAGACCTTCCGCGCCGCGCGCTATGCCTACAAGCCCTACAAGACCAGGATGGATGCCGAACGGGCCTGCCATCTCGCCAATTTCCGCCAGCCCTGGGACCGTGTCGCGGGTTCGCTCGACACTTTTGACCGCCGCAAGCTGCTGCTCTCCTGCCTTCTGATGCGCCATCCCACCGTGCTGTTGCTGGACGAGCCGGCCTCGGGCCTCATCAATTCCGAGATCGACGAGCTCGACCTGATCATCCGCCGCCTCGTCGACGAATATCATATCGGTGCAATCCTGATCGAACATCGGCTGGAGCTCCTATCGGCCATTTCCGATCGCGCGGTCGTGCTCGATATGGGCGTCGTGATTGCCGCCGGCACGCCGCGCGACGTGTTTCGCGACCCGCGTGTCCTTGCCGCCTATTTCGAGGAGCCCGCCCATGGTTGACATGCTGAAAGTCGAGGGCCTGACGGCGGGATATGGCCCGCTTCGCGTCCTTCACGATATATCCTTCAAGGTCGCGGAGGGAGAGCGGATCGGCCTGGTGGGTCTGAACGGCCACGGAAAAACCACGCTGTTCCGGGCCATCTCGTCCCAGGTCGGCTGGCAATCGGGGTCGGTGCAGCTGATGGGGCTCGAGGTGGGCGGAAGCCGATCGACAGGCCCTGGCCGGCGGACTCCGGCCATCGTCCGGGCAGGCCTCGCCATGGCGCCGCAAGGCGACGCTATATTCCCCGGCCTGACGGTCGCTCAGCATCTCGACTGCGGGGCCTACACGCCGATAGCCTGGCGCGAGCGAAAGCGCCGCCGCGAAATGGTCTTCGACATCTTCCCGCCTTTGCGGAAACTCGAACAAGCGCTCGTGGGTCGCCTGTCGGGCGGCGAGCGGCGGATGGTCAGCGTCGGACGCGCCCTGATGGTGGAGGCAAAGCTCTACCTCATCGACGAACCTTCGCTGGGCCTCGCGCCCAAGATTTCCACCAGCGTCATTGAGGCGTTGTTTTCCCTGCCGCAGGATGGCCGAGCGATGATCATTGCCGAACAGAACGTGGCGCTTTTATCTGGACGCGTCGACCGGATGGTGGGCATGCATGCCGGCCGCCTCCGGGGTGACGTCGGACATGTGAGCTTGCACTGAGATGGACCTGTCGATCCTCCTCGTCTACGGGCTTTCTCTGGCCGCGATCTACGGGCTGATGGCCATCGGCATCAGTCTGCTCTGGTCGTCGATCGGCATGATCAACATGGCGCATGGCGCGTCCTTTGCCGTGTCCGGCTACGCGGCTTGGGCCGTCTCCACGGCAGCCAAGCCGCTGATCCTGGCTGCCTTCGGCAAGACTTTGTCCGGAACGATCGTCATGGCGGGGCTCTGCCTTTCGACGGGGGCGCTGAGTGGTGCAATCATGGGAGGGTTGATCTATCTCCTCGCCTTCCTGCCCATTCATGACAAACCGAATTTCGCCGTGCGAAGCCTGATTGTCACGCTGGCGATCAACATGGCCTCGGTGCAGGCACTGCTCTGGGCCTTTGGGCCCAAACAGAAAAGCCTTCCCAAGATTTTCGGGATGGGGAAGATCGAGTTCCTCGGCCTGTCCGTGCGCTACGACCAGCTGGGAACGATTATCGGCACGACCGTCATCCTCGGCCTTTTGCTCTTCTGGCTGAAGGTCAGCCGCAAGGGTCTGGAAATCCGCGCCATGATGCAGAGCCCGGAAGGCGCGGTGCTGTCGGCGATCTCCGTCCGCTGGACGGCGCTGCCTGTGACCATGTTGACTGGCGCGCTCGCCGGCCTCGCCGCCGTGCTTCTGTCGCAGACCATCTTCGTCTCGCCGACGTCGGGCGCCGTGCCGCTCATCAAGGGCCTGACGATCGCGCTTCTCGGAGGGCTCGGCTCGGTTCCGGGTGCCGTGGCGGGTGCCGTGATCATCGGCTTCCTCGAAGCCATCATCGGCGCCGTGCCCTTCCTTGGCCAGCGCTATGTGCTGTTCGGAACCTTCCTCTTCATCATCACCATCCTGATCATCCGTCCGCGGGGGATCGGCGGTCTTCTGGACAAGGCGCGTAAATGACCGAGAAGACCTTCTTTCAGATCGGCCAACGCCCGCAGGAGGTAACACTGCCAGTATCCGGCAGCGAACCGCTGGACCGCCGTCGCCTGCCATTCACACGGCGCCATCTGCTGAAATGGCGCTCCCGGCTGAATCCCAAGACGCTCAGGCAGGAACGCATCCTTGCCGACAAGAAGCCGCTCTGGTGGGCCATCGCGCTTGTCTTCCTGGCTCTGTCGGCGCCATTCCTGTCGAACTCGGCGCTGACGGTGGTGTCGATCTTCTGCATCTTTTCGGCGATCAATGTGCTCTGGACCCTAATCATCGGCACGGCCGGCATTTTCAGCTTGGCGACACTCGCTGTCGTCGGCATTGGCGCCTATTGCAGCGCCGCCCTCAACGTCTATCTGGGCTTGCCCTGGCCCCTGATGTTCCTCGCCGGCGGGCTTTCGGGGTTGGTAGCAGGCGGTCTTCTGGCCCTGCCGTCCACCCGGCTCGATGGACTCTATTATGCGCTCCTGACCATGGGGGTCGCGGAAATCTGCCGCGTCTTCGTCCAGCTGCTCAAGCCGCTGACGCCGTGTAATGGCTCGATCAACAATGTCATCGGCTTCATCCCGAGGGATTGGGTGCTGCAGCGTCCGGGGCTGCTTTTGGGTTTCGCCGGCGCCTTCGTGCTTCTACTATTGTCGTTGCTGGTCTTCCGGATCGTCAATTCCGAACGGCTCGGGATGCTGTTGCAAACCGCGCGCGAGGACGAGGATTTCGCCCAGGCAGCCGGTATCGATTATCGCAAGGCGCGCATGCAGGTGTTTCTGATCTCGTCCGCCGGCCTCGGCGTGATCGGCGCCTTTTATGCCCAGTATTACGGCTCGATCTCGCCGGCGATCTTCTCGCTCGACCAATTGATGCTGCTCTTCGCCATGATCGTCATCGGCGGCCTCGGCCGGGCCGAGGGCGCCGTCATCGGCACGGCCATCGTCGTCCTGATCGACAAGGGACTGCTGGATCTCGGGCCGCTCCGTATTCTCCTGGTCGCCGCGATCATGCTGCTGGTCACGCTCTGGACCAACAACGGCATCGCCGGTGCCCGTGAGCAATTCCGCAGCTGGCGACGCCGCAAGCAATCAGAGGCGCGTGCGCGCCGTACCGAAAAGGGGGGCGACGTCATGCCCGAAGAAGCCATCGAAATCCACGACAAGCAGGCGATCTATTACCGCCGTTTCGACAAGCGGCTGCGCGATCATCTCAAGACCCTGATCACGCCCGAGATGATCGCGGAACACCACCGCAGTCCGCTCGGCCAGCATTCCGATGGGCTTTCACGCGTGCTGAACTATTTCCGCCGCGGCGACGTCACCGACAAATATGCCATCATCCGCCAGTCTGGCGGCCAGTTCCACGCCTACAAGATCGTGGCATTCTCCGGTGTCCGCGGTGCACCGCCGCGCCTCGTCGACGACCGGATCCATGAAGGCATCAACGAGGCCTATCACGCAGTGTTCCTTCTTCGCGTGAACGACTTGATGGAAAGCTGAAGAGATGACCAATACACGCATTTTCGGCTATGCCGATCCCCTTTGCGCCCGCGCCGGCGGGACGGTCGATTTCATGATCTCGGTCGAGGGCCAGGACCACGTGACCGCAAGCCTGGTCCGGGTTATCCATGGCGACGAGAACCCGGATGGGCCGGGCTATGTCGAGCTCCCCACCGAGCTTACGATTCCCGCATCGATCCCGGCTGAACGCCAGTTCACGCAGCTCGGCAGCTTCGCCACCGCCGACGATCCGGACGGACGGCTGGACAAACTCTCGTCCTTCACGCTTTTCGCCCATTTCCAGCCCACTGCGCCAAAAGCGGAACGCCAGCAGATCATGGGCCGTTGGGCGATCGACAAGACGATGGGCTTCGGCCTCGGCATCGACCCGGACGGCCATGTCGCGCTCTGGGTCGGCGACGGAACCCATGTCGATGAAATCCGCACCGAAATCACGCTGGTGCCGCGGTGCTGGTATTTCATCGCCGCATCGTTCGATGGCGCGACCAGAAAGGCCGAACTGCATCTGATCAATTGCGTCAATGCCTGGAACAGCCGGATATCGACCGTCGTCCCCTTCGAGGCCGACAGCTGGGTGCGTGAAAGTCTTCGTGTGTACCCGGCGCCGAACGGTGGGGAAGCGAGCTTCAAGCTGGCTTCGGCCACAGCCTGGAACCCAATCCGCGGCCATCACGGCGGCCTGCTTTATAACGGCAAGATCGACCGGTCGGGCGTCTACGATCGGCCGTTGACCCGCCCCGAGATCGAAGCCCTGGCGAGCGGCGGCGATCCGTCGCGGGACGGCCTGATGGCCTATTGGGACCCGACCGCGAACCTGGCGCGCGACGGCGTGGCCGACACCATCCCCGACATGGGGCCGCACGGGCTGCACATGCAGGGGATCAACCGGCCGGTCCGCTGCATGACCGGTTTCAACTGGCGAGGCGAGGAGAGCTATCGACTGGCGCCGGAGACATTTGGCGGCGTGCACTATCACGACGACGCCCTGACCGACTGCCGCTGGCAAAAGACATTCTCGCTCGACCTGCCCGACGACCTCAAGTCCGGCATCTATTGCCTGAAGATCGCCGCGGCCAACGGCACCGATTCGGTGCCGTTCATCGTCCGTCCCAAAACGCCGAAGGCCAAACTCTCCCTGCTTTTACCGACATTCACCTATCTCGCCTATGGCAACGAACATCTTTCCTATGAAGCCCCGATCGCCCAGGCGATCACCGCCCATACGCCAGTGCTCAATGAAGAAGACCTCGAATACAAGAAGCTCGAGGAATTCGGCCTCTCCACCTACGACCACCATTCGGACGGTGCGGGATGTTGCTATTCCTCCTGGAAACGGCCGATCATCACGTTGAGACCGCGCTATCGCCTGCCGGCGATGGACTTTCCCTGGGCGCTACCGGCCGACCTGTCGTTGATCTGGTGGCTGGAGCACAAGGGCATAGACTATGACCTGATCACCGATCACGATCTGCACGCCGAAGGGCTCGACTGCCTCAAGCCGTACCGGACGGTGATGAACGGCACCCATCCCGAATACTATTCCGAAGAGATGATGGATGCGACCGAGGCCTACCTGAGAGAGGGCGGGCGGGTCATGTATCTCGGCGGCAACGGCTATTATTGGGTCACCGGCACGAGGAAGAACGAGCCTCATTGCATCGAGGTCCGCAAACTCGATGCCGGATCGCGCGCTTGGCAGGCGGAACCCGGCGAGGGCTATCTCGCCTGTACCGGCCAGAGGTCGGGCCTCTGGCGGTCGCGTGGACGAGCGCCGCAGAAGATCGTCGGCCTGGGTTTCACCTCTGAAGGCATGGATGCGAGCCAGCCCTTCGAGCGGATGCCCGACAGCTTTCACAAGCGCGCATCGTGGATTTTCGAGGGCATCGGCGACGACGAGAAGATCGGCGATTTCGGCCTGGCCGGCGGCGGCGCAGGCGGCATCGAGATCGACCGCTACGAGCTGGGCCTCGGCACGCCACCGCATTCGCTGCTGGTCGCATCGACCTCGGGCCATTCCGACAATTACCCGCTGGTATCCGAAGAAGTCACCTATGCCTTCCCTGGACGCGGCGGCACGCAGGATGCGCAGGTGCGCGGCGACATGATCCTGTTCACCACGCCGAAAGATGGCGCCTGTTTCAGCGTCGGTTCGATTGCCTGGAGCCAGGCACTGCCCTGCCACGGTGGTGAAAACAATGTAGCGAAGATAATGCTAAATGTGTTAAATGCATTTCTGCAGGAGGGAGCATTGCCCGGCAGCCAGTATACCGGAGACGAAAAGCTCTGGCGTTGATGTCTGGGCTGAATAGACTTGGCACTGCTTCTCCGGATGCGAAAGGAGTTTCGAGCCGACCTGACAGGGCGTTCTGTGTAGGATCTGGGGGGCCTATGGGACTGGGAATAGCCAGCTTTTCGCATTTCATCGCCGAGATGAACCATCAGGCGCCGCATATGCGTGCGGAAGAGTTGGCCCGCTGGACGGTCGAGGAACTCTCCGTGGCCCTCGGTTTCGATGCTGCCTGGTATGGCTGGGCGCGGCTTCACCCTCAAGGCGTCGATATCTTCGCCCATGCCACGCACGGGCTTCCGGACGATTTCTTCGCTACTTGGCAGCGCATGGCCGACCAGGACCTGCTGGCCCGCTCGAAAATCGAAAATCCCAGGCATGTGGCGATCTATAGTCGCAGACAGCGTCGGCAAACCGACGGAATGGTGGATCTTTCGGATCGCTATGGTTTGACCCGCATGACCACCGCCATGGAAAACCCTAACGGTAAATTGCCGAATTTCTACCTGTCCTCCTATCGATCCGGCCATAGTATGCGGGCATGGAGCCCTGAGGAATGCGAGTTCCTGCAATGCGCCATCAACCACCTTTCGGCGGCAATGAAGCTCTCGACGTCAGAACCCGGCCGCCCCGTTGTGCCAGGTTCGGTAACCATCCTCGCCTCGAAGGATGGCATAGGCTTTTTCTGTCTGGACGCTCTGCGCTAGCAGTTCGGCGATATCTGGCCGCGCTGGACGGGTGACAACCTGCCCGAACAACTGGCATGCCTGATCGGCCGGCCCGGCACCCATATCCTGCCCGACCACGATCTGATCGTATCGGTCGAGACGACACCCGGCTTCCAGGACATGGACCTTCGACGCCTGACCTTGCGGCGGCTGAACCGTTTCGATCTTCTGACCAGAAGAGAGCGCGAAGTGGCGCGCGAACTGGCGGGTGGAAAGAGCGCCAAGGAAGTCGCCCGTCATCTCGGTCTCGCGCCAGCGACGGTGCGCAACCAGACCCAGTCGATCTACCAGAAACTCCAGGTCGACAACCGCGCCGCGCTGGTCTCGGCGTTACCTGTGGCCACCGGATGACGGTGTCGCTTGCCCTTTGATGGCTGCTGGAGGGCTTGTCGATGGCCGGTATAGATATCGCCAATTGCCTCGGATCTTGACGTAGGTCTGGTCAATCCGGACCGCCCCACAATGTGGTAGGCGGACCTGGCGTAGCCGTTTCTCGATCAGCGGTGCATAGGCGAGGACCCAGCGATTGAGCGTGCTGTGATCGACCTCAAATCCACGCGCGCGAAACATCTCCTCCAGATCTCGATAGCGTAAGCACCATGCTACCGCCTGTACGATCAGCCATGCCTCGAAATGTCGCCCCTTGAAATCATCCTTCGACAGCGCGGTCGCCAGCGGCATGCAGGTCCCGCCGCCGGATAGTGTGAGCCCGGCTGTATTTGCCGGAGCGGTCAGCGTGCTCCGGCCGCAGCCAAGCCCGCATCGAGTGCGGAAACGATGCGGCTGACATCGGCCGCCGTGATCACCAGCGGCGGCGAGATGATCACATTGGCGCCCGAGGTGCGGATCATCACACCCTCGTCATAGGCCGTGTCGAACACTTTCTGCACCACGTCCTTGGCGGCCGACGCCTTGGTCTTGCGGTCCGACACCAGTTCCAGCGCACACATCAGCCCAAGACCTCTGACGTCGCCGATCAGTTCATGCCTGTCCATCAGCCCCTGCAGACCTGCAAGCAGTTCGGTGCCGCGTTCGGCTGCATTGGCCGCGACATTGAGGCGCTTGGTTTCCTTCAGCGTCGCCAGCGCCGCCGCCGCCCCGACCGGATGGCCGGAATAGGTGTAGCCATGGCCAATGGAGCCCACGGCACCTTTGGAGGATTCGAAGGCATGGGCGACCTTTTCGCCGATCATCACCGCGCCGAACGGAAAATAGCCGTTGGAAATCGCCTTGGCCGTGCACATGAAGTCCGGCTTGACGCCCCAGCCGCGCGACCCGGTCCAGGCGCCGGTGCGGCCAAAGGCGGTGATCACCTCGTCTGCGATCAGCAGGATGCCATGCTTGTCGCAGATCGCCCGCATCAGCGGCATGAAGGTCTCGTGCGGCACGATCACCCCGCCCGATCCCAGCACCGGCTCCATGATCATCGCCGCGATCGTGTCGGCACCCTGAAAGGCAATCTCGTCCTCGAACTGGCGGCCAATTGCCTGGGTGATTTCGGCTGGATCGGATGTGTTGAACGGATTGCGATAGGAATAGGGTGCGGCCAGATGAAAGACGCCCGGCAGCAGCGGCTCGTAGTTGCGGCGGAAATTGGCATTGCCATTGACCGAGGCGCCCCCGAAATGGGTGCCGTGATAGCCTTTCTTCAGGGCGACGAACTTGGTGCGCTCTGGCTGGCCGGTGATCTTGTGGTACTGGCGTGCCAGCCTGAGCGCGGTTTCGACCGAATCCGATCCGCCCGAGGTGAAAAACGCCCGCACCAGCCCGTCTTCCTTGAACCATTCGGCCAGTTCATAGGACAGTTCGATGGCCGGCGAGGTGGAGGTTCCACGGAACGTCGAATAATAGGGCAATTCGTCGAGCTGTTCGCGGATCGCCTTCTTCACCGGCTCGCAGGAATAGCCGAGATTGACGTTCCACAGGCCGCCAACCGCATCGAGCAGCCGCTTGCCATTGATATCGGTGAC
>Ga0105047_10011664_pt1 | contig 14237 bp, 9 predicted proteins | sample MAT04_FD_78384 | JGI IMG/M metagenome (GOLD analysis project Ga0105047, IMG submission 78384) | Freshwater microbial communities from Lake Fryxell liftoff mats and glacier meltwater in Antarctica - MAT-04 (megahit assembly) | ecosystem: Environmental > Aquatic > Freshwater > Ice > Liftoff... | reverse complement strand
TCTCGTCCGACGAAAGTTTCAGGCGACGGGTGATCTCCCACACGGTGCCAGCGGCTTCCGTGTCAGTTCGCGGTTCATAGACCGGACTGCGGACTTGATGCAGGAGCGCCGCTGCAGCGAGTTCGAAGCTCGCGCCCGATGGCAGAAGGCTCAACGTCCGGGCAATCCCCGCGCTTCGATGTGCGTCGATCTCGGGGAAAATTACGGCGCGCAGACCCGTTTCTACGAGCAGCTGGAAACCTCGGACGCGCGTCGGGTGAGCCAGCACTTTACGCAGCTCCTGGGCGATTCGCTCGGCGCTGACGACCCGGATGTCGGCGGCCATGGATTTGACGGCTGAGAGAGTCCGTCCGTCGAGTGTGAACTCAAGCGTGGCAGAGAAGCGGACGGCCCGCAGCATGCGTAACTTGTCTTCGGTCATCCGTTCCAGTGGGTCGCCAATGGCTCGCAATATCTTTTGATCGAGGTCCGCTTGCCCGCCCACAAAGTCGAATACCTGCTCCCCGATCGGGTCGTAGAACATGCCGTTGATAGTGAAGTCGCGGCGTTTCGCGTCCTCTGCGGGTGTCGAAAAGGTGACCTCTGTCGGGCGGCGACCATCAAGGTACGCCCCCTCGGTCCGGAAGGTGGCGACCTCGACCTGCTCTGCCTCTTTGTTCGATGGCAAAACGATAATGACCCCAAAGCTCTGCCCGACCGACAGAGTTCTCCGCTTCCCGAAAAGCTCGCGAACCTGCTCCGGAGTCGCACTCGTGGCGACATCGAAGTCCTGGGCTGCACGTCCCATCAACAAGTCGCGAACGCACCCACCCGCCCACAAAGCGGTGTAACCCGCCGCTCGCAGCTGGCGAACCACATCGGTGGCGAATTGGCGGGATGCCTGGCTGGTGGTGCTCATGGGGTATCTCTGAGGCGACTGTCCTTTTACTTCGCCTTCAACTGGAGCAGGACGCCCTCGACGACACGATCGCTGGGGAAGATGATGACCCGGTCCTGAGCGGCCAGGCCTTCCAGCACTTCGGCTTCATCCGCATTCCGGTGTCCGATTTTGATGACGCGGCGATGAGCGGTCAGAGCGGCGTCCACGATGAATACTGCCCAATCCTGATCGTGACGGAATAACGCACTCATCGGAACCTTGAGAACGTCCTCACCGCGCCAGGTCACGATTCGAGTCTCGAACCGGAACCGATCACCGAACTGACTGGGAACGGGCGAGACGAGATCGCCGATGACGTTGACGCGTTGTTCTTCGACCCCCAGGGCTGACACTTTGGTGAATGCCCCCGGCTCCACGAGGCGCACACGACCTTCCAGTACCGTGTCACCGCCCCAATGTTCGATCGACATCTTGGCTCCGGCTGTGACTTTCACCGCGTCGGTGGAGAGCACATCGACCTCAAGCTCAATGTCGGCTGGATCCCCAATTTCCATGAGTGCTGCTCCGGCGGGGAGGACCGCAGCACTTTCCTGAAAGACTCGCAGGATCTTCCCCTGGATGGGAGCGACCACATCCAGGTGCCATTCCTGGCCCGCAGATTCGTCACCGGGCTTCGTCCGAATCAGAGCGGCTTGAGCCAGTTCGAGCTCGAACTTCGCAATCTCCCGCCCGAATTCCGCCGAGCGGGATTCCTCGGTCCGCATGCGGGCCAGCATCTGGGCGTCTTCGACCGCTTGGTCGATCGTTGCGTCTCCCCGACGCAACCTCAGTTGCCTTTCCAAAATTGACTTGGCGGAATCCATCGCCGCCCTGGCCACCGCCGCATTCGCCTCCGCCCGGCGCGTGCCGGCTCCCGCAGACTTCACGCGAGCTTCCGCCGAACTGAGACTTCGCGGGTCGAGCAGGCCGGGATTCGTTGGCAGAATTGTCGCCAGCAACGTCGACCCGGCGACCACGGGATCACCCGGCTTGAGAACCACGCGCTGCAGCTGTCCGGCCAGCGGGGCCGAAACTATGTATTTTTCACGAATTCTCGTCCGACCATCTTCGTTGACGGTGACCTCAAGAGGACCATTCGACACAGTCGACCAATCGACCTCTAACGGCTGCGGACGAAACGAATACACGATTGCAGCCACGATAGCGGCGACGAACATCCACGTGACGATTCTCCGAAACCAAGCCATGCAACGTGTCTCTGACAGGACATCCGCCGAGAAATCCCAACTGGGAATGGCGAGTCTCCCAGGAGAGACACCGCAAAATCGGTCCAGGGATCACTGTTCCTGCTCCAGGAATCCCACTTTTCCGGACTGGCGAGAAGTGCGCATGGTAGATGGTCATTCGACCGGCCAACAGGGCAGGATTACTGCTCGCCGTCGGGTGGAGCCCTGGGGCTTGGCGACCCTGGCGTAAAACCCCTCAAGACAAACCGCGTTAGTCGTTCCAGGCTTGACCAGAATTTTGAGCCAGGATGAACAGGATTCCAAGGAGCCTGAACGTCACCCTGAGAATCCTTTCATCCTGTCCAATTCTTCGAGTTCCTGAATCAATGCTCCTCGCGAAGAAATGACGCCATTCGCTCAAATCTACTCGGCACCACTTCGGGCTTGTCTGCAACTGAGTCGATTCGCGGCCAAGAGGCAGAAACCCGCAACCACACTCCCGAATCGACCGGCCCCACTGCAATTCGGCTTCAAGCCAGATGTCGATCCCTCTAGAATCCTCGCGTGTCGTGTTTCCCACCCCGACTGCGGCTTGGTTCCCGGAGTTCTCATGGATTGGCTTGTCCCTTTTGTCACCCTGACCGCGATGGAAATCGTGCTCGGGATCGACAACATCGTCTTTATTGCCATTCTGGTCGGCAAGCTCCCTCCCGAGCAGCAGGCCCGGGCGCGGACCTTGGGGCTGATTGGAGCGCTGGTCACCCGGATTTTGCTGCTGATGTCGATCAGCTGGGTGATGAAGCTGACTGACCCAGTGTTTCAGCTGACGGATGTTGGGGTTCCCGCGAGTTGGGTTTCGACCGACGCGGGGCACGCTGTCGCTGCCGAACACGCTTCGGCCACTGAGACGGCACAGGCTCCGACTCACATGCCAGCCGCTGGGCATGGCGATATGAACGGCATCTCGTGGAAGGACATCATTCTGCTCGTCGGAGGAGGGTTCCTGATCTGGCACAGCGTGATAGAAATTCATGACAAGGTGGAGGGGAAGCAGGTTCTGCAGGTTGATCGCGGGGGTCGAGCCAGCTTCAACGGAACATTGCTGAAGATCGCCCTGTTCGACATTATCTTTTCACTCGACTCGGTCATTACCGCCGTCGGCATGGCCGATCACATTCCCGTGATGATTGCCGCGGTCGTGGTGGCGATGCTGGTGATGATCGTGTTTGCGGGCAAGGTGAGTGCCTTCGTCGACAAAAATCCGACGATCAAGATTCTGGCCCTCAGCTTCTTGATCTTGATTGGAGTGCTGCTGGTCGCGGAAGGTTTCGGGACGGGCATGAACAAGGGTTACATCTACTTCGCGATGGCTTTTTCGCTGGTGGTCGAGGTCATCAACATGCGAATTCGTCCAGCCGCTGTCCCAATCATGAGTGACGACTGATCTGCGTGTCGTGGGGCACGTAGGAAACGTGCCCCACACCGGATGTCGAATTGCCCCCCCCTCCTGATTGAAGTTCACCTGACCAAGGAACACCTGAATGTCCGATGCGATCGCAATTATTCTGGCTGCTGGAAAAAGCAAGCGGATGATGTCCGAGACCCCCAAGGTTCTGCACCCGGCCTGCGGTCGACCGATCGTGGAGTACGTCCTCGACGCCGCCCGCGCGGCAGGGGCCAAGCGGATTATGGTGGTGGTCGGCCACAAGGCAGAGGTCGTCCAGGCGGCTCTGTCGCAGCACCCGGATGTCGAGTTCGCCCTGCAAGCGGAGCAGAAGGGGACCGGCCACGCGGTCATGATGTGCCGCGAGGCCGTCGGTTCGCACGACGGTCCCGTGTTGGTCCTCACCGGGGACACGCCGCTGCTGAAGGGAGCTTCGCTCAAGGGGTTGCTCGACGATCTGCGGCAGCACAACGCCGCTTGCGTCGTGGGAACGGCTCGCACCGAGAACAACCAAGGGCTGGGCCGCATCGTCCGCGACCCGGCGGGGAATTTCCTCCGCATCGTCGAGCAACGCGACGCCACCTCAGAGGAGCAGGCGATCACCGAAATCAATACGGGCTGCTTTGCGTATGACTGCCAGTCGCTCTTCGGGGCACTCGCCGAGGTCCGCACGAACAACAGCCAAGGGGAGTTCTACTTGACCGACTGTGCGGAGATCCTGCGGCAGCAGGGAAAGCCGGTCCTGGCGTCCTGCCGGTTCGAAATCACCGAAGCTCTCGGAGTGAATACCCAGGAGCAACTGGCCGAGGTCGAGCAGGTCATGCGCGGGCGGTAGGCCGTCGAAGCGATCAATCGCCCTCAACGAGAGTTTGTCCAATAAAAAACCACGCCGGATTCCGGCGCGGTTCTCATGTCTCACCATCTCATCTCAACAGAATTCAGTCGTTGTAGTTCACGACCACGTCGCGGCGACGGGAGATGACATCGACCGAGTATTTTCCGTAGCAAAATCGCAGGCGGTCCCCGTTGCGGTAGCAACGAACCGTCTCATTCGTACATGGGGGCACACAAATCTCGATGTTCACGCGGCAGCACTTATCGCGCGGGTCAGGCACAGAGACAATCTTACTCACGGCACTCGGATGAACATTCTTAGGATCACGGACCCGCACGTTTTGGTACAGCTGGATGACATGTACGGGCTGTTCAACGACGTATTCGGCATATGGGACCAGTGTGCCTTGTTCTTCCGCCACTGGCAGCAGCAGCGTGGGCTCGGCAGCCAAGGCGAGTTCCCCGCCTGCTGGAACTCGGAGCGGCTCACGAGCGGACAGATCGGCACACACCAAGGCCAACACACCGACGATCATCAACTTCATCATCTTCGACTCCTTTGGAGGGATTGAACTCCCTCGACTCCACTTTACATTGCCTGCTCGCCGCCAGGCTCCTCGTTCCCTCAGAACCAGCCACCATGCGGGTTTGATCAGGCGAGCTGCTCTAACTACTCCTACACAAACGATTGCATCGGTCATGTGGCCCGAGGAGGATATTGCAGAACTCAGGGATTTTACGGGATCTGACGGAACATCAAGAGGAGGTCGTTGTAAAGGTCACATTTTCCCAAAAGAACCTAGTGCCACTTTGGCACACACTGTGACAAAACCGCTCACCCCGAAACTCTGCCATTAAGGCACCGTTCGTTGATCTGGATTTTTCCAAGGACCGCTATTGTCTCGCACGAAACACTTTAGCGTTTTTGGCACACTCTTTGCCTAAACTCTGATTACGTCGGCGGCCCTTGACTCGCATTCAACGCATCAGTGCCGCTTGATTCCGGAGGTCTCCATGGCTTTTCGTCCTGACAAGTTTACGGTCAAGTCCCAAGAAGCGGTTCAAGCCGCCCAACAGTTCGCCGAGTCCAAGGGCCACCGCCAGTTGGTGCCGCTCCACTTGTTGCACGGGTTGCTCGCCGAAACGGACGGAGTGCCGCGGGCCCTGCTCCAGAAAATCGGCGTCAACTTCGCTCAGTTGACGAAGACCCTCGACTCCGAGCTCAGTCGCCTGCCCTCTTCTTCGGGGTCGAATGTCCCGTTGGCTGGCTCGTCCGAGATCAACCAAATCTTCGACGCCGCCCAGAAGCTGGCGACGCAGATGCAGGACTCGTTCGTCTCCACGGAGCATCTGTTCCTCGCCCTGACCAAGATCGAAGACCCGGCCAAGAAGCTGTTGACGCTGAACGGGATTGAGGAATCCGATGTGCTCAGTGCGCTGCAAGCTGTGCGGGGTGGCGCGCAAGTGACCGATCAGACCCCGGAAGAGAAGTACCAAGCCCTCAAGAAGTACGGCAAGGATCTGGTGGAACTGGCCCGGCAGGGAAAGATCGACCCGGTCATCGGTCGTGACACGGAGATCCGCCGGGTGATTCAGGTCCTCTCCCGCCGCCGGAAGAACAACCCAGTCCTCATCGGCGAGCCCGGCGTTGGCAAGACCGCCATCGTCGAAGGTCTGGCCGACCGCATCGTCAAGGGGGACGTGCCGTCCAACCTCAAGGACAAGTCGGTCATCGCCCTCGATATGGGTGCCCTCATCGCCGGGGCCAAGTATCGCGGCGAGTTCGAAGACCGCCTTAAAGCTGTCCTCAAAGAGGTCGAGCAGGCCCAGGGCCGCGTGATCCTCTTCATCGACGAACTCCACACCGTCGTCGGAGCCGGTGCCGCCGAGGGAGCGATGGACGCCTCGAACTTACTAAAACCCGCGCTCGCTCGCGGGGAGTTGCACTGCGTCGGAGCGACGACGCTCGACGAGTACCGCAAGTACATCGAGAAGGACGCCGCCCTCGAGCGCCGGTTCCAGCCGGTCATGGTCCAGGAGCCCAACGTCGACGACACGATCTCGATCCTGCGCGGACTGAAGGAACGCTACGAGTCGCACCACGGAGTCCGCATCACCGATGACGCACTCATCTCAGCCGCCACGCTCTCCGACCGGTACATCAACGACCGCTTCCTCCCCGACAAAGCGATCGACCTCGTCGACGAGGCCGCCTCGCATCTCCGCATGGAGATCGACTCCATGCCGACCGAGATCGACGAAGCCTCGCGCACGCTGACCCGCATGCAGATCGAAGCAGCTGCCCTCGCCACCGAAAAAAGTGCCGAGTCGCGCGACCGCCATGAACAGCTCAAACGCGAGATCGCCGACCGCGAGGAGTCGGTCAACGCCCTCAAGGGAAAATGGCAAGCCGAGAAGGAAATCCTCTCGGGCTTCAAACCGCTGCAAGAGGAACTCGACAAGATTCGCCAGGACTACGACCTCGCGTTCTCGAAGGCTCGGCAGACCAACTCGAACGACGACTACGCTCGGGCCTTCACCGCCCAGCAAGCTCTCGGTGCCGCTGAGCTCAAGCTGGCGACCGTGAAGACACGCTTCGACGAACTCAACGCCAGCGGCGGCGAACGCCTGCTCCGCGAAGAGGTCACCCCCGAGGACATCGCCAAGGTCGTCAGCCAGTGGACCGGCATTCCCGTCGCCCGCATGCTGCAAGCCGAACGCGACAAGCTCTTGCGCATGGAAGACGAAATCCACCGCCGCATGATCAACCAGGAGGAAGCTGTCACAGCTGTCGCGAACGCGGTGCGTCGCTCGCGGTCGGGGTTGCAGGACAAGAACCGTCCGATTGGATCGTTCATCTTCCTCGGGCCGACCGGGGTGGGGAAGACGGAGTTGTGCAAGGCGCTGGCGTGGTTCTTGTTCGACGACGAGAAGGCGATGATCCGCATCGACATGAGCGAGTTCATGGAGCAGCACTCCGTGGCCCGGCTGATCGGTGCCCCGCCGGGGTATGTCGGCTACGAAGAGGGTGGCCGGCTGACCGAAGCCGTCCGCCGCCAGCCGTACTGCGTGATCTTGCTGGACGAAGTCGAGAAGGCCCACCGCGATGTGTTCAACGTGTTGTTGCAAGTCCTCGACGATGGCCGCCTGACCGATGGGCATGGCCGGACAGTCGACTTCACGAACTCGATCGTCGTGATGACCTCGAACGTCGGGTCGCAAATTATTACCGAGCTGACCGGCACTGATGAGGAGTCGACAATCCGCGAGCAGGTCCTCGACCAGCTGAAGCACCGCTTCCTGCCCGAGTTCCTGAACCGCATCGACGAGATCATCGTCTTCGAGCCCCTCGACCGACACGACATCCGCAAGATCGTCGACCTGCAACTCACCAAGCTCATCGCCCAAATGGCCACGCACGGCTTCACGCTCGAGGTCTCCGACCCCGCCCGAGTGCTACTCGCCAAGGAAGGCTTCGACCCCATCTACGGAGCCCGCCCTCTCCGCCGCGTCATCCAGAACCGCCTCCAAAACGCGTTAGCCAACGCCCTCCTCGGCGGCGAGTTCCAACCCGGCGCCACCATCCGCGTCAACGAACAACACGGGGAACTGACCTTCGACGCCGGGTGATCCCCCGAGCCGGAAGCGTCAGCGCCCGGAGCGAATCACGCGTGACGAAATCTCCGGGCGCTGGCGCTTGCGGCTCGTGATGACATCCTCAAGGTGAGAGTCGGTGGGGTGGGTGGGCACTGCAGTCATCACCGCTCCGCGTGATGAGCCTCCGTTCCTCAGCGACTTGATTCATCACAAACGACTTATAGGCTGGTCGCCGGAGACTCGTCACGCGGAGCGACGATAGCTATTGCCGTCGGGGGTCGCTCGCTCTGGAACCTAGCTGTGTGCTTTCGCACCACGAGGTTCGCCCGCGACACGATCCCTACGAGCAAACCTCTTCCGGCTGTGCCGCCCCGGTAGAGTTCAAAGCGACTCAACCGGGGCCACCCCGCGGAAAGATGGGTAAATGATGAGACGGAAAATTGCCCTACTTTTAATTGCGGCCCTCGCTGCCCTGGTTATCGGGATTTGCACTGGGGCAATTCCGATGGATTCCATTGGAAGGCGGAGGAGGGTGCCTCGGGAGATTGATTCTCTTGCCGAAACCGTGGGGTGGCCCTGGGACAGGTCGCGTGCGCTGCGAAGTCCAATGAAATCGCTGCACTTCCGGAGGTTCTGCGGTTGGTCCAGCTGGAGGGATCGCTCGTCACGATCGACGCGATGGGAACTCAGAAGGCCATCGCGAAACAGATCACTGACGGGCCAGCCGACTACGTTCTGGCTCTCAAAGCGAATCATAAGAATCTATGCAAGGCGGTCGTCGCTTATGTCGCTGAGCAGATGACGAATGGCTTTACAAACAGCGGCACCAGACAGCACGCGACCTATGAGACCAGCCACGGTCGGAAAGAGTCGCGTCTTAACATCCAGATGCCCGCGCCGAAGGACCTGCCGGGGCGAAAATACTGGAGGGGAATAAAGACCATTGGAGTCGCCATGCGGACTTATATTCAGGCTGGGAAGGAGACCGTGTCGACCAGATATGATATTAGCAGCCTGCCCGTTAGCGTGAAACGATTCGCGCACGCCGTACGCCAACATTGGGCGATCGAAAATACCTGCCACTGGACCCAGGGCCACACCTTTCGCGAAGACGAATCCCGCATCGCGAACGTCCAATTGCGAGAGAAGTTCGCATCGCTCAATTGCTTCGGCCTGTCCCTGTTCAAGCCACATCCCGCCAAAAACGGCACCGTCATGAAACGCCGCAGCTGCGACTGGAACGATGCGTTCCCGCTCAAAACCTTGTTGGGGACCAAGGAATAGTACGCGCTGGGGCTGGTGTCTTCACTGAAGCCCACAGGCATCATTGAGGTGAACGGACGAAAGTTCGACGCAGACTCCGAGGATGGGTCTTTCCTCTCCACGGGAACAGAGGTCATCATCTGCGGCGAGCGGCGAGGAATGCCGCTGGTCAAAAGAGTGGCGATGGACGTGCATCCGCAAACAAAAGTCGGTTGACTCGCCCTTCAAGAGGGGGGAAAGTAGTCTGGAGCTTACGTTCTTCCTTCGTTGTCATTGTCCACGACTTCACGGAACGCGACTCTGGACCTTGGGCTCGTGACCGAATGTAGGAACAAGAAAATGCAGATGACGGTCTCACGGAATTGGTTGCTGGGTGTCGCGGCCTTGTTGTGCTGCGTCCATACGCTCGCAGCTGAGCCGTCGCCGCTCAAGTTGATCAGTCCGCAATCCCACCAAGTCGTGCAGCGGATTGGGACTGCTCCCGGAAAGGGATACGCCTCCGTAGTCGTTCGAGGTGACGTGCCTGCGGGCGCTGAGAACGCGAACTGGGAGTATCGAGTCTCTCATTCGGGCGATGCACGGGGAGCCGATTGGGTCTCACTGGCTCCAAGGATTCAAAACGGCCAATTTGAGGCCACAGCTCGCATCGCAGCGGGCGGGTGGTACCGCCTGGAAGTTCGCAGCCGAGTCGGTGAAGCGGTCGCATCGATTGGATCTGTCGAGCCGATCGGGGTCGGCGAGTTATTCGTCGTGGCGGGGCAGTCGTATGCGACGAACTGCAATGACGAACGGCTCAGCGTTACGGATGGTCAAGCCCGAGTGGTGGCGTTTGATTCCGCGAAGGGAACATGGGCGGTGGCGAACGATCCGCAACCGGTTCCCGATGGCAGTGATGGGGGTTCAATCTGGCCGCCGCTGGGCGACGCTCTCGCGAAAGAACTCGGAGTGCCGGTGGCCTTCGCAAATGTCGCCTGGCGCGGAACAGCGTCACAGCAGTGGATGCCGGACGGAACATTGCATCCTCGACTGGTCCAAGCGGGGCAATCGCTGGGGCGATTCCGCGCAGTCCTCTGGCAGCAAGGCGAATCCGATGTGATCAGCAAGACGACTGCGGAGACATACGTTGCAAATCTGCGAACAATCCGCGACACCGCGACCGAGGTGTGGGGGTTTGAGCCGCCTTGGCTGTTGGCCAAATCGACTCTGCATCCCACGGTCTACAACGATGCCGAGGGCGAAGGCCGAATCCGTGGAGCGATCGACTCTCTGGCCAAGCTCAAAGGCTTTCGGGCCGGTCCCGATACCGACACGTTGAAGGCTGAGAACCGCGGGGGACCGACAACGCGACAACATTTTAGCGGAGTCGGACAACGCAACGCCGCCCAGATGTGGCTGGCAGCGATTCGCCAAGAGCTGTTGCCTGCGCCCTCGGCGAGTCCGCTCCGAGTCGGTGTCGCCGAGTCGGACATCACCCCCCCGCTCGGGTTTCCAATGTCGGGCTACTACAGCGAACGCCTGGCTGAGGGTGAACTCGACCCGCTGAAGGCCAAGGCTATCGTGTTTCGTAATGGGCAGACTGCCGGAGCCTGGGTCGTCTGCGATCTGATTGGGATATCCACAGATCTGAAGAACCAAGTCTGCCAGCGGGCCTCCGAGAAGACCGGTATCCCTGTGAGCCACTTCGCCATCTCGGCGACCCACTCCCACACGGGCCCGGACTACAGCCAAGCCTTGTACCTCACATTGGGGGGTGAGTCCCAGGAGGAATCCCGTGCCGCTTACATCGAAAAACTAATCAGCGGCATCGTCGATGCGATCGAGCAAGCCCACGCAGCGGCCCACCCCGCGATCATCGAGTCGGGCTCTGCGACTCAGAAGGAACCCGTATCGTTCAACCGCCGCGCAGTCACCCGCGATGGCAGCGTGAAGACTTGGATGGGGGCCGATCATCCCGACTTTGTTCGCACAGCTGGACCGATTGATCCCGAGATTGGACTCGTGATGATTCGCGACGAGAGCGGCGTCCCGCTGGGAATCCTCAACAACTTTGCACTGCATCTCGATACGGTCGGCGGAGTGAAGTGGAGTGCCGATTACCCGTTCTTCATCGAGCGGACGCTGCGGCAGGCCACCGGCTCTTCCTTAATTTCGCTCTTCGGCAACGGATGCTGCGGCGACATCAACCACGTCAATCCTCGCAGCCCGAACCGCAACAAGGCCGACTTCATTGGCCAGTCGATCGGCAACTCCATCGTTCGTGACCTTCCATCGCTGCAATTGCTCGGCTCGCAGAAGCTGGTCGTGAAATCCCGCACGGTCCAATTGCCGTTGCAAGACGCGACGCAGGCCGAAGTCACGCAGGCGATCGAAATCCTCGACAAGGCGAAGCGGAATGAGCCGGTCGAGTTCCTGGAACACGTCACCGCCTATAAGAAGCTGATCATCGACCAGATGCGACACAAAGAGCCGTACGCGAAGACCGCCGAGCACATTACCTGGGGGCTGAGCCGTTCTCTCTCGGGAGTGGGTGAGACTCTGCCAGTCGACATGACCGTGTTCACGCTCGGAACCGATGTGGCGATCATCGCACTTCCGGGTGAGGCGTTTGTCGATCTGGGGCTCGCAATCAAGCAAGGTTCGCCGTTCCGCACCACTCTGGTCATTGAGCTGTCGAACTGCGTGGAAACAATCTACGTCCCGACCCGCGCCGCCTACGCCGGAGGCAGCTACGAAGTGACGAACTCCACGACCCTGCCAGGTTCCGGGGAGCTGATTGTCCAAACGGCACTGGAACTCTTGAAGGAAGCAGCCTCGCAAGCAAACGAGAAATAAGCGGTCGTTGACCTGTTCGAACCGCACACGGGGCGTCGGCATGTACGGGTCACTCACCGGCGAACGGCGATCGATTACACTCACGCGATTCGCAGCCTCGTCGATGTGCTGCACCCGGATGTCGAAATGCTCGTGCTGGTTTAAGACAACTTGAACACCCTCAAAGCCGCGTCGCTCGACGAAGCGCGACGCCTCATCGACAAACTAGAGATCCGCGACATTCCAAAACACGGCAGCTGGGTCAACATGGCCGAGATCGAACTGAGTGTCCTCGGACGCCAATGCCTCTCTCGACGCATCCGTTCACACCCCGGGCACACCATGACATGGCACGGAACAGTCAATATCAGATGCTCCAGTGATTCTTGCGGCATTAGTGAACAGACTTTGCTTGTCGAACATTTCCTCCGCTCGAAAAAAACCATCCACCCCGAATTACTCAACGCAAACTGAGGAAATCACCATGTGTTCGGGGTGTGAATGGTTGCATTGGACCGAGTGCGGCATAGCCAGGGAATCCAACCATCGCTCTGTCGCCACTCGTGGCCCCTCTGGATAAATCACAATCGATTTGTCTATACTGAATTGCTTGATGTGCGGTCAAAATTTGATCGCACTTGGAGGTCGAAAACCAGTTCTGCAGACGATCAGGCAGGGCCGGCGGCCATCGTGAACGCAAATACACGTGAAGGTGTGGCGGTTGACTTCGGTTTTTCCAGCAATACGAGATCTGGCTCGGCGAATACTCGCCATTGAGGGGGCGCGCACCAACGCGGGCGAGACGCCGGTCGATGCAGCGGTGCGGGCCTGTGCGAAGTTGCAGGTGCCTCTCTCGCAATTCATGGGCTGCGTGGGATTTTATTCGCTGTTGTCACGTGCTCTGGGGCTGGCGAAGAAGGAAGTTCCGGCTCTCCAAGTCGTGCATGTCCGGCCCGACGGCTCGTTGGCGGGATTCGATCAGATCGACCGCGGCCAAGACGCGGGGGAATTTGAGAACGGCCGGGTGGCCCTGGTGGCCCATTTGCTGAACCTCCTGGTGACCTTCATCGGCGCATCTCTGGCACTGCGTATTGCGTGCGATGGGTGGCCGGACGCCTCGATCGATAAGATGGATCTGAAAGAGGAAGACAGCCCATGAGCGCTCCAGACAAAGTGTTGATTCGACAGCTGCCGACTGGTGTGCCGGGTCTCGATGAGATCTTGGAGGGTGGACTGCCGGAGTTCTCCTTCAATATCCTGGCTGGCGCTCCTGGCAGCGGGAAGACCACGCTCGCGCATCAGATCATGTTCGCCAATGCCACCCCAGAACGGCCCGCCATTTATTTCACTGTGCTCGGGGAACCGGCGATCAAGATGCTGCGCTATCAGCAGCAGTATTCATTCTTCGACCCGGCCAGGTTGGACACTGCGATTCGCTTTATCAACCTCAGCCAAGTGGTATTGGAGAAGGACCTCGGCGCGGTTTTGGAAGAGATCATCCGCGAGGTCGAGGCCACGAATCCCGCACTCGTCTTCGTCGACTCGTTCCGCACAGTCGTGCGGAAAGCCCAAGGCGCTGTCAGCGATATTGAACTGCAAGGGTTCATCCAGCGTTTGGCCCTGCACTTGGCGAGTTGGCAAGCGACCACGTTCCTGATCGGGGAATACGTCGAGGGCGAGATTCGCGACAACCCCGTCTTCACCGTGGCCGACGGATTACTTTGGCTCTCCCAGCAGACTGAGCGCAACTCGGTCGTGCGGAAGTTGCAGGTCGTGAAGCTGCGCGGGCAAGGCTCGGTGCCCGGCTTGCACACCGTTCGCATTACGGAGGAGGGGCTGCAAACGTTCCCGCGCACCTTCGGTCTCACCGGAAACGCCGAAAAGCCCAAAGGCCAACGGCGTTTGTCCACCGGCATCGCCCGGTTCGATGAACTCCTGCACGGGGGCATCCCCGAAGGCGACAGCGTGCTGCTGGCCGGGCCTTCCGGCGCGGGCAAGTCGATAATCGCCACGCAGTTCATCGCCGAAGGCATCAAGCAGGGCGAACCGGGCATTGTCGCCATCTTCGAGGAGCAGCCCGGCCAGTACGTGCGCCGGGCCGCCACGTTCGGCTTCGACTTCGATACCCCGCAGAAGAATGGCCAGCTCGAAATCATCTACCTGCGCCCGCTCGATCTGTCGG
>Ga0105047_10011663_pt1 | contig 14237 bp, 10 predicted proteins | sample MAT04_FD_78384 | JGI IMG/M metagenome (GOLD analysis project Ga0105047, IMG submission 78384) | Freshwater microbial communities from Lake Fryxell liftoff mats and glacier meltwater in Antarctica - MAT-04 (megahit assembly) | ecosystem: Environmental > Aquatic > Freshwater > Ice > Liftoff... | reverse complement strand
GCTGCACAGTTCTTGCCACAGCTTGCGGTAGTACTTCAACAGCAGTTCACCGTTCTGGGGATCGAGCTTCTCGCCGATCTCGATCAGTGTGACACGGTCGTATTTGATGCGACGCAGTTCGGAGAACAGCTCGCGATAAGGATACCCGGAATACAGGGCATTGATGTGGCACGACTTGATCCACGGAGCCAACATCTCGAAGGACGGCTTGATCGAACCGTCGACGACATCGCTGGGGTTCGAGTTCCAGCAGACGCCGACACTCTGGTGCCCGCAGGCTTCCATAATCGATTTCATCCGGGCGGGTTTCGAAGTCTCACCTCCATGCACTTCGACCCAGACCTCGGTACCCAGGTTCGCCGCGGTCTCGCCGCAGGGAATCAGGGCCTTGCCGATTTGAGCGAGGCTGTCAGCTTCGGGGATGTCCTTACGGAGTCCGTTGGGGCGAACCTTGACCCCCTTCGCGCCGAGATCGTGGGCCAGCTGGAGGAACTTCTTGCAGGTCTCGATGTGGCCTTCGACGACCTTGGGGTCTGGGCTGTGGAACTCGCACACGGAGCCCAGGCCCCAGATCGTGACACCCGCATCCGCACAGCGTTTCTTGACCTCCTGACGCTGCTCCGGAGAGAGCGTTGGCTCGACCCCGTGTTTATGCGTTGTGCGGAACTCGACATGAGTCAGGCCGGTCTTGGGCAGGATCTTGAGGATCGTGTCGAGGTCCCATTCGGCGGCGATGTTGTAGGTGACTGTCCCGAGTGAGAACGGGATCTCGCTCGGCTGCGTGGGCGGTGAGCTGGGCTGCTGGGCCTCACTGCGAGCCGAAAGACCTAGAACGCTCACAGCTGTTGCGGCGAGAAACGTGCGACGGTCAGCGGGAATCGACATCGGGGCACCTGCGGAGGAAAAGAAAAAGGGCAGCGTCTGTTTCAGACGATGCCCATTGGAGATTGCGAACGGGAGAACTGCAAGGGTTCGCGAGTGGCTTGAAATCCGATCGGTGGCAACCGAGAGAATTTATTGGTGCTGCGCGACAGTCAATGGGCTGGATGCTGGCAAGACACTGGTCGTAATCTGGATTGGCGGAGTCTTCATCTGAGCGGCATCCCAGATTCGCTGTGGAGCGAGGAACAGCCCCAGAGTGGCGACTGAACAGAGCACCGCTGCGAACGTCGCTGGAGCGGGCATGTGCATGGTGGTTGGTCCTGTTCCGGGCTTCAGGTAGACCGCCGCGATCATTCTCAGATAGTAGTAGGCTGACACCGCTGCATTAAAGGCCATGATGTAGGCCAGATATCGCCCGAGCGAAGTTCCTTCCGACCATGCCGCCAGGAAGAGGTTCATCTTCCCGAGGAAGCCGCCCGACGGAGGCAATCCCGCCAGGCTGAACAGCATGATGGCCAGCATCAATGCGGCTGCGGGATGATGCCGACTCATTCCGCCGAGATCGTTGAGAGTTCGTACGGGGCGGTCGGTGGAACTGATGGCACACAGCACGGCGAAGACGCCCAGAGTCATGATCCCGTAGCTCACCAGATAGAACAGCAGTGCCGAAACGCCGGTGGCAATTGTTCCGCTCTGGCCAATGGTGAGGCCGACCAGCATGTACCCCGCATGCGCAACGCTGGAGTAGGCCATCATGCGGTGGATGTTCGTCTGTCGAAGTGCCATCAAGTTTCCGACAAACATCGTCAGTACAGCCAGCATGGCCAGCAGATGCTTGACCATGCCACCCAGCAACTCGAGATGTCCGTGGAAGCTCTCGCCAGCGACGGAAAGACTGAGCACACGGATGAGTGCTGCAAACCCCACAATTTTCGGCAGCAACGACAACATGCCAGCTGCGAAAGCGGGCGAGCCCTGGAACACATCGGGAGCATAAAAATGGAACGGCACTGCGGTCACGCGGAAGCTCAGACCAGCAATGATGAGTGCGACCGCCACTGGCAACAGCTTGGACAACTCGCTCGATTGTCCGTGGGAAAGCGATGCAGCGATTCCGGTAAAGTGCGTCGTTCCGGTGGCTCCATAGAGCAGGGCAAACCCGTACAGCATGAGAGCCGATGAGAAGATGCTGAGCATGAAATACTTGATTGTGGCTTCTTGAGACTCTCGTTCGCGGCGGGGCAGTGCGAGCAGGACATAGGTGGGAATGCTGACCAGTTCGAGTCCGAGGAACAGAACGACGAGGTCGTTCGCGGCGACCGTGAAGTTGATGCCCGCCAGTATCGCGAGCAGGAGAGCCTGGCACTCGGCAGACTTCGAGTCTTCGACCTGGCTCCAGAGCATCAGCGAAATGATGGCTCCAAACGCGAGGGTTGCTCCACGGATGAAGTCGACCAGTCCGTCGAGGCGGAACGGGCCGGTGTTCACGGGGACCAGCGGTGTGTTCATCCAGAACCAGGCGGCTACCGCCAGAGCGAAGAGTGACAGTACTCCCCAGCGATGGCGAATGCCCGGAGTTGTCGCTCCCGTCTCGCTGACGAGAAAGGGGGCGGCGAGGAACATCACGCACACCGTCGCGATCAGCACTACCTCAGGCAGCACCAGATTCACAGCGGATGAAATTGACTCGTAACCCACAACACACCCCGTGCTTCCGCAACTTGGAACTGTCTCTGCGATTGGCGATCAAGGCTCTCTGGAAAACTCATGCCGGCAGGAACGCCTGCTGCGCGGCTCTCAGTGTCTGCTGGCTGTCAGACTGGTCGGAGCGTCCGGAGTCGCATTCGCAGTCTGAGGATTCGAGCCAGCATACCCGTCCACCACCGCCAGGATGTCTGGTTTCATCAGCTCAATGAACGGCTGGGGAGCCACTCCGATCCAGACGCACATCACTGCCAATGGCAGGAAGGCGCACGCCTCTCGTGGAGTCATGTCGCTGACCGGCTCATGCACATCGTGGGGTTCCCGGAGCGGACCAAAGAATCCCTGCTGTACCATCGTCAGCATGTACCACGCACCCAGCACGACACCCGAGGTGCCGATCACCGCGTAGACCGGCATGATCCGGAACATTCCGGCCAGAGAGAGCATTTCTCCGACAAACCCATTCAGTCCCGGCAGGCCGATACTCGCCATCGTCGTGAAGACCATGGCGACAGCGATCAGTGGGATCCGATTTGCCAGACCTCCCAGGTCATCCAGTTGCCGTGTGTGGTACCGGTCGTACACCATTCCGACCAGAAGGAACAACGCCCCGGTCGAAAGACCGTGGTTGATCATTTGGAGGAGACTTCCGGTGACGCCCTCGGAGTTCAGGGCAAACATTCCGAGCATGCAGAACCCGAGGTGAGCCACCGAGCTATAGGCGACGAGTTTCTTGATGTCCCGCTGCGATAGAGCACAGAGCGACCCATAGACGATGCCGATCACGCTGAGAGTGGCGATGATGGGGAGCCCGATATCCAGGCAGGCTTGGCGGTAGATTGGCAGGCAGATGCGAAAGAAGCCGTAGCTGCCGAGCTTGAGCATCACACCAGCGAGCATCACGGATCCCGCAGTCGGAGCCTCGACGTGAGCGAGTGGCAACCAGGTATGGAATGGGAAGAGTGGCACCTTGACCATGAAGCCCGCCGATAAAGTCAGAAACAGGATGGTCTGCATCCCTTTCTCGATCGGATGAGCGGTGAAGTGAGCCGCCAGATCGGGAATCGAGAAGGGCGTGGTGACTCCCTGGCTGGTCGCCAGCAAGACCAGAGCCGCCAGGCCGAGCAGCGTGATGAGGCTGCCGCACAACGTGTAGAGAAAGAATTTCATGGAAGCAAAGTTTCGTTGAGTCCCTCCCCAGAGGCCGATCATGAAGAACATCGGGATCAAAGTGAACTCGAAGAACACGTAGAAGAGGAGAAGGTCGAAGGCGCAGAACACTCCGATGAGACCGGCTTCGAGGACCAACAGGCAGATGTAAAACTCAGCGGCTCGCTCTTTAATCGATTCCCACGAAATCAATACGGCACTGATGGTCAGCAGAGCCGTGAGCGCGATCAGACTCAAGCTCACGCCGTCGGCTCCGAGATAGAACTCGAGTTTCACCGTAGGCATTTCATTGATTTCATGGCCCAATTCCGTCGGGTCAATGTGATGTTCTTGCGAGGTGTATGTCAGCCATGTATGTCGCCATTCAATTCGAGGCTGGACGGGACTCGTCCCCGCTGTAATCTGTTTCTCCTGGTATTTCGCCACGCAGGTGACGGCCACGCAGAAGGTGACGACAGAGCCGATGAGCGCCATCCAGCGGGCTGTGTTTTGCCCTGCGGAATCGCGGAAGAGCATCAACAACACCGCAGTCGCCAGCGGCAGGATCATTAAGGCGATGAGAAAACCGATCATCGGGGTCGACAATCCAAAAAGAGATCAGAGGCGAATGACGATCGAATGACTCCGACCGGTCCCCACGCAGGAACCAGTCCGGAGACTTAATCCGCTGCGAACAGTTGCATCACGCAGATGATGCATCCGATCGCGGCGATCAGCATGGTGGCCGCATAAGCAGGGGTCAGTCCGCCATGCAGTCGACGTGGAGCCTGGCTCATGAGGTTCGGCAAGGCCCCGAATGAGTCGACGACTCCATCCAGGATGTACTTGTCGAACAACGCACAGATCGTGGCAATCAGCCGAATCGGTGCCACGAGAATCGCCGTGAACAGTTCGTCGAAGAAGAACTTTCCCTGCGACAGTGCGAACAACGGACGCAAGCCGGTCTGGAGTCCTGCAGGGATTTCGGGAGACTTCACATACCACTTGTATGCGACTCCAATTCCTCCGAGGGCGATTACCGCACTCAGCAGCATTAAGCCGATGTGGAAGTGATGTTCTGCGGCGGGGGGGAGCCCCGGTGTGTACTCGAAGTACCCCGCGAACGCATGCAGCGGACCCACGAAGCCGACTCCGATGGCGAAGACTGCCAGGATTCGCAGTGGCCACGCCATTGCGGGCGGGGCATCGTGCGGATGGTGTCCCGCTTCCTCGGGGAACTTTTCCGGCCCCCAGAAGGTCATGAAGTAAGCTCGGAAAGTGTAGAACGCGGTGAGCAAAGCCGTCAGCACGGCAACGCAGAAGATCACCGTGAAGAAACTGCCGTGCGAACTGTGCATCCCTTCGGCCAGAGCGGCGAGGATGTCGTCCTTGCTCCAGAAACCAGCCAGCAGTGGGAAGCCCGCCAGAGCGAGTGCCCCACACAAGAAGGTCCAGTGTGTGATCGGCAAGGCATGGCGAAGTCCGCTGAACCTTCGCATGTCGATGACATCCCCCATGGAGTGCATCACACTTCCCGAAGCGAGGAACAACAGAGCCTTGAAATACGCATGCGTGAAGAGATGGAACATCGCCGCCATGACGGCGAATGTCGCGAACTTTGGTCCCGCAGCTGCGGCTCCCAATGCCATAAACATGAACCCGAGCTGGCTCACCGTGGAGTAAGCCATGACACGTTTCAGGTCATATTGGGTCAGTGCAATCAGAGCTGAGATGAGAGCTGTTGTCGCTCCCACTCCTGCCACGAACAGCTGAGCGTTGGGAGCATACATGAACAGTGGAGTCGACCGGGCCACCAGGTACACTCCGGCGGTGACCATCGTTGCTGCGTGGATCAGGGCACTGACCGGAGTCGGGCCTTCCATGGCGTCGGGTAGCCAGACGTGGAGTGGGAACTGGGCCGACTTTCCCATCGCTCCCACAAACAGCAGCAGGCAAATCATCTGCAGCCGCCCCGGATGGAGAGTGTTGATCTGGTCGATCAGGGTCGCATCAAACAGAACTTTTTGGAAGTCGACTGAGCCGAAGGTTGTCCAGATCAGGAACACGCCGGTGAGGAGTCCGAAGTCGCCGATTCGATTGACGACGAACGCTTTCTTCGCCGCAGCTGCCGCGCTCGGCTTCTGAAACCAGAACCCGATGAGCAGGTAACTGCAGAGACCAACCGCCTCCCAGAACACAAACAGTTGGATGTAGTTTCCGGACAGGACCAGCATGCACATCGAGAAGACAAACAGCGATACAGCGGCAAAGAACCGGGGGTAGCCCGGATCTCCATGCATGTATCCAGAAGCGAAGATCGCCACGAGCAAGCTCACTCCGGTCACCATCGCGAGCATGATGGCCGAGATGGCATCGGCTCGGAGATCAATCCGCAGCTGGAACTTCCCAATGTCGAGCCACTGGTAGCCTTTCGCGATCGCTCCCCGTTGAGGAGTCACAATCTCTTCTTCCATGGGCAGGTAGGAGATTTCCGCTTTGGCCTTTACCTCAGCTTCCGGAGTCAGTCCCGAGACAAAAGTGGTGGGGACGATTCGGGTCAGCAGTATGAGGGAGCAGATGAACGCCACGGCCAGTGCCGCGACGCAGGGCACATGGCTCCGCTCGCCGAGGAAGAGCTTTCCGAAGAGAGCGATGATCGCAGCTGCAATGAGCGGCGCGCCGGGGATGAGCCACAGAATCAATTGAGCGTTATCAGACATGAGTCGCAGTCTCCTCGCGGCTCGACCGCTGGGGATTCAGAGGAGTCTTAGGATCCAGAGGAAGTCCGGCCGGGGTCAGAGTCGGCTGAACGGGATGAGAATCAGGCGGCACATGCCCGGAGGTACTGTCGTGACCGACCGGCGAGGGCATGTCGTCCTCGCGAAGGGCGCTCCACAGGTCCATGTCGAGTGACTTGGTCCGGTGATAGAGCGACAGAATCAAGGCGAGGGCCAGTCCGGCTTCACAGGCGGCCACCGTGAGGATGAAGATCGTAAAGACCTGTCCCTCGTTGTTGCCGTGCAGCTTGCTAAAGGCGACCATCGACAGGGCGACGCCATGCAGCATCATCTCCGCCGAGAGGATCATCAAAATCAGATTGCGACGAGTCAGGAACCCGATCGCCCCGAGGGCGAACAGAGCCGCTGAAACGAAGAGTGTCGGTTGGATTGAGCCGTTCATAGCGTCCCCTGCGCCCGACGTGGCGCTAATGCGATGGCTCCGATACTGGCGATCAGCAACAGGGTGCCGCCGATCTCAACAGCAAACAGAAAATCAGTGAACAACGCCCGCCCCAGTCCTCGCAACTGGCCGAGATCTTCACTGGGAAGTGGGCGACTGCTTCGATGGGCATCGGAATTAGCGGACGAGCCATCAAAGTTGAGAGTCTTCGCTGCCGCCGATGATTGTGCATTTTGAGCATCAATACGTGTGTTCTGAACACCTGATGTCTGGAAGGTCATCAGCAACAGACCCAGCAGGGTGAACGCCGTCACTGACGCACAGAACGGCTGGCGGGAAGACTGGTCATACGACGAGCTTCCCGATTGCTGAGCGAGCATAATGACGAACAGGAACGTCACGATGATCGCACCGGCGTAAACAATGATCGAGGCTGCGGCAAGAAACGGAGCCGATTGCAGCAGGAACAGCCCGCAAACACTCAGCGTGACGACCGCGAACCACAGGGCGGCATACACCGGATTTCGACTCGTAATCATCAGCACCGCCGAGGCCAGGCAAGCTGTGGAGAAGAGCACGAACATCAAGCCCGAGATGTTTCGCTCCCCCGCGACCAGCTGGAACCCGAGTACCAGCGCTCCCAGGCAGGCGAGCCCGCCCAGCGGACGAATCGCCTTCGCCCCCGGCATCATCAGCCACACGCCACACGCGCCCAGCACGAGCGGCAGCAGCAAGGCCCAGTTGTGTTGAATCCAGTTCATGGAGAAGTGCTCATTTTCGAGTTTTCAGTGATTCGTTCGCGAGTTCCTGGTGTCCGTGGTGTTTGTTGTCAGGGGATCGGTCTTCATTGAAAACTGACGACTGACAACTTTCCCCACTTACTTCCCCTTCTCAATCTTCTCGTTGATGTTCTCCCAGGACGATTCCATGACCGCAGTGCCATGGATCACGCCCGAGCTGACGCTACGGGCCGATCGATCATCGGTTCCCACAGTCGTGGCGGGAGACAGCGCGGGCAGTCCTTCAAAGTCGCTGGCAGGGCCCAGCCGGCCACGGTGTGTGCGGACCGGGTCGTGGCCGGAGTCTTTGGTCTGGTCGAAGACGCCGAGGAGTTTCTCCTTGTCAAAGATCATGTCCTGGCGATTGAATCCCGTGAGATCGTACAAGTGGGTCATCTCGATGGCATCGACCGGGCAAGCCTCTTCACACATGCCGCAGAAGATGCATCGCAGCTCGTCGATCACGAACGACGACGGGTACTTGTCGCGGTCTTCCCAGGGAGCCTGAGCTCCCTCGATGGTGATGCAGTTCGCCGGGCAAGCGGTCGCACACATCATGCAAGCCACGCACTTCACGCGGCCCTGGTCATCGCGGTTCAAGCGATGGACACCCCGGTAATGCAGCGGGAGAGTGGGCTTCTCTTCGGGGAAGAACTCCGTGGTCGGTTTGTAGTTCGTGACGTGCTTCACCGTGGTCTTGAGACCTTCGATGATCGCAGGCAGGAACGTCGCTTCCCAAAAGCCGATAATCGGCTCTTCGACCCAGGTGACATCTTTGTTTTCGATAGGCATTGGAAACCTCACACACTCGATGTGTTTGTGTCTTTTGTCTGGGGACGATCGTCAGTGGGCGTGAGCCACTTTTGTGCCTGTCGGTTCTGGCTTGATTGGGGTGCGACGTGGCGCACTGTTCAGAGCGTCCTGAGCCTGCTTCACTCCGATCGCACCTGCGATCACAAACAACAGGACCGAGACCGCTGTCAAACACCACTTCGACCAACCAAACTGCAACACAGTCATTACAGCGACGACGTTCGCCGTCGAGAGCGGAATCAGCACCTTCCAGGCAAGTCCCATGAGCTGGTCAAACCGGAAGCGAGGAATCGTCCAGCGGATCAGCATGATCACGATGATGACAGCGAACACCTTGCCCAGCAGCACGCCCAGCTTCAGTCCAGTGGCCAGCAGTCCCGTGGAGCCGGGTTCAGCAATCCCTGGAAAGTGCCAGCCGCCGAAGAAGAGAATGGCCGTGAGAAAACTGATCGTGATGACGTGTGTATATTCAGCCAGGAAGAACAGGGCGAACTTCATCGAGCTGTATTCGGTATGAAACCCGCCAACCAGTTCTTGCTCGCACTCGACCAGGTCGAACGGCAATCGGTTTGATTCCGCCAAGGCTGCCGTGAAGAAGATCAGGCAAGCGAGAGGCTGGGTCCAGAAGTACCATTGGCCAATCCCGCCACTCGCTTGATTCAGCAGGATCTGCTCGATGTTCAACGTCCCGCCCATCAGTGCGATCCCCAGGACCGACATGCCGAGCGGGATCTCGTAACTAATGACCTGGGCACTCGCCCGGAGTGCGCCCAGAGCACTGTATTTGTTGTTCGAGGCCCAGCCACCCAAGATGATTCCATACACCGCCAGCGATCCAATCGCAAAGATGAACACGATCCCGATGTCGATGTTCGGAGCGATGATAAACCGCATGAACGAGGGAGCGCTGTCGACGGGGCCGAACGGGACCACCGCGAAGGCGAGCATGGTCGTCATTGCGGCAATACAGGGGGCCAGAATGAAGAGCTTCTTGTCGACGTACTCAGGGATCACGTCTTCTTTGAGGATGAACTTCATCCCGTCTGCGATCGGCTGGAGCAGCCCCCACGGACCGACGCGGTTCGGGCCGACTCGGTCCTGCATGAATGCGGCGAGTTTGCGCTCCACGTAAATCAGATAGGACACCGCTCCGAGGACAGCCCCGAGCGCTGCACCAATCGTAATGAGCGTGGGCAGCTGGGCCATGACGAATGCGACCAGCCCACCAGACTCAGCGGGGGCTGCGGAGTCAGCTGCGAGTGTCATCAGGGAGGGAATCATGGAACTCATGGCGTTCGCCTGAACAGTGGAACAGACACTCTTTGTCTGTCAGTAGAACAGACATTCCAGTCTGTTCAAACGGGGAAGTGTTTCTCAAGGAGGGTCAGCCCCTTGGCGATCGGAACAGGCAGGAATGCCTGTTCTACTGTTGAAAAAGCAGACAGGAATGTCTGCTCGACTGTGTTGGACCTTATGCCGTGACGGCCACTGCGGGTACGACAGCTGGTCCCATGACCACGCCATACTCGCCGAGTTTACCGTCACCGAGTGAACCGAAGACTGCTGGGATCGCCTTCGCGATTTCAGCTCGCACCTTGGCTGCGGTGAACATCGCTCCCCGCCCCGCGAGCTCGGACAGAACTCGCCCATCGTGGCGGGCTTCGAGCGGACCTTGCAGCGATCTCGCGATCGCCTGGACCAGGCCCGAGTGATTCACAAAGCAGCCATCTCGCTCGGCGAACGAACCGCCCGCCAAGACATAATGGGCCTTCTGGGTGAGCGGCGAATCAAGCAGATCGAGAACTGCGAGTGTCTTCACCGAGCCCAACTGGCTGGCTGTCGCAGCGTTGACTTCAGGGTTTGGGTCTCCGCCGACCACGAACAGAGCTTCCGGGGAGCTTTTCAGGACCTGGCCCGAGGAGATCACGCTGCCCTGGAAGTGTTTGAGTACAGCTTCGACCCCGGCACGATTCGGTGCCTTCTCTGCCCGGATCGTGAACTTCACTGCCTGGACAGGCTTCCCATGGACATCGTTCGGGTAGGTGTCGTCTTCGCCAGCCACACGAGCGGGTGTCATCGCGAGAGTGATGTCAGGCGAGAGTCCCTTGAGCCAGCTGGCCAGAATGAAGGCTTCTTCGACGGTCATCCACGGCGAGAAAATGGCTGCGGCTTTCTTCGGGCTCGACTTGGCAGCTGCCTGGAACGCATCGCGAGTGGAGTTGAGAACCTGGTCCCAATCGTTGGTGACGACCTGGCCGCCGTCCTTCCTAGCGGGCAACGAGATGCGGTTGTCGGCGTGAATGTACTTCCAGCCGAACCGACCTTCATCGCACATGAAACTCCCCTGAGCCAGGGGGTTGTAACGTGGCTTCAGGCGATAGACCGTGTCGTTGTTCTGGTCGATATTGATTGAGCAGCCGGTGCTGCAATCGGGGCAGACACTCTTCTTCGACTTGAGCCACCAGACCCGCTGCTCGTACAGGAAGTCTTTGCTGCACAAGGCTCCGACCGGGCAGAGATCGACGACGTTACCCGCCAGTTTGTTGTTGCATGGTTCGCCGGGGAAGATGTCGATCTCTTCGTGCGACCCTCGGCTCGAGACCTGCAATTCCGCAGTTCCGCTGACCTCGCGAGTGAATCGCACGCAGCGGGTACACATGATACAGCGGTCGGTGAACAGGGTGATTTGATCGCCGATGTAGTCCTTGTCGGGCTTGATGTTCTTCGGCTCTTGCAAGCGGCTATACCCGCGGCCGTACTCGAAGCTGTAGTCCTGGAGTCCGCATTCACCCGCCTGGTCGCAGACCGGGCAGTCGAGAGGATGATTGAGGAGCAGGTATTCCAAGGTGGCCTGCTGAGCGGCCTTCACCTTCGGGGAGTCGCTGATAATGACGGTGCCGTCTTTGACGGGAGTCTGGCAGCCGGGGACGAGTTTGGGCTGCATGGCGACGGTGCCGTCCGGCTTCTTGTCGCCGACCTCGACGAGGCACATGCGGCAACTGGCCACGACCGACAGGTCAGGGTGCCAGCAGTAGTGCGGAATCTCGACGCCCGCACGGTCTGCTGCCTCGATGCAGTTCAGACGATCGGTGCCGATTTCGACAGGCTTGTTGTTGACTAGAACTGTTGCCATGAATCCCGTCCACGTGTGGCGAACCTGTGGGTTCGCAGAGACTTCTCGTGTTGTGTGGCTGCTTGTGACTGTCGTGACTCAGTGTGCCCCAACCGGATAGGGCGTGACGCTCTTCCGGCCCGAGGTGATGTACGCTTCGAAGTCCCCTCGGAACTTCTGGATCGCATTCTTGACCGGCCAGGCGGCTCCGTCCGACAGGCCGCAGATCGTGGTGCCGGGGATGATCCCCATCGAAGCGGCCACTTCCGTCAGCAGGTCGACATCCCGCATCTGCCCGTTTCCCGAACGAATGCGCTCCAGGATGCGGGTCATCCAGTTCGTCCCCTCGCGACACGGTGTACACTGGCCACAGCTCTCGTGCGAGAAGAACCGGGCGCAGTTATACAGCACATCGACCATGTTCGTTTGGTCATCAATGACGACCACCGCAGCTGTCCCGAGACCGAGACAACCGGCTTTGCCGGGGCCAGCGAAGTCGAGCGGGATATCGAGCTCCTTGTCGGACAGGAATCCCATGCTAATGCCGCCGGGGACGACGGCCTTGGCCTTGCGGCCTTTCCAGACGCCGCCCGCGTGTTCATCGATCAGCTCGCGAGCAGTGACTCCCAGTGGAAGCTCGACGCAGCAGGGCTTGTTGACATGTCCACTGACCGTGTAGAGCTTGGGGCCATAGCTCCCGGGATCGCGGGGGTTGGCGGGGTCGGGCTTCACGCCGATCGACTGAAACCACTCCTTGCCGCGATCCAGGATCTGCTTGACGCAGCACAGTGTCTCGACGTTGTTGACGATTGTGGGTTTGCGGAACAGTCCTTCAATCGCGGGGAAGGGCGGCTTGATGCGAGGCCACGCCCGCTTGCCTTCGAGGCTCTCGATCAGTCCGGTCTCTTCACCGCAGATGTAGGCTGCAGCTCCGCGGTGTAGAACAATGTCGAGGTCGAACCCCTTGCCCAGGATGTTCTTGCCGAGCAGCCCAGCTGCGTAGCACTCCTTGATGGCGGCATCGAGGCGGCGGTAGCTCAGGCCGTACTCGAAGCGAATGTAGAGGTAAGCGTTCTTCGAACGGATGGCGTGGCAGGCGATCGCGATGCCTTCGATCAGCTGGTGGGGGTCCATCTCCATCAGGATGCGGTTGTTGAACGTGCCGGGTTCCGACTCGTCGGCGTTGATACAGAGATAGATGGGCCCCGGATGATCCTTGGGGAGGAACGTCCATTTCAGACCGCACGGGAATCCCGCGCCGCCGCGACCCCGCAAGCCGGAGTCCTTGACGAGATTCGTGACATCCGCTGGAGCCATCTCCAAGGCTTTGCGTAACGCTTGATATCCCCCATCACGCTGGTAAGTCGCCAGCGTATGGCTGTCAGGCGTATTGATGCGGGCCAGAAGAACAGGTTCGAATTTTGGCACGGGGAAGTTCTCAGTTCTGAGTCGTCAGTAGTCAGTTTTCAGGCGTCGGTGCAGTGGCGTTTGACGGAGAATCGAGGAGCAGACGCTCAGCTTCGTCAGCTGTAACCCAAGCTGGCTGGTTGTCTTTCCATACAGCCATCGGTAGGTCAAGCCCTTTGTGAAGTTGAATCGCTGATTGAATCGCCTTGCGAGAGGCGGTCCGAATGATCTCTGCGTCGAGTTTCAGTTCCTCAGCTGTCACTGACATCGATTCGCCTCCACGTCTCTGGACAAACAATCTCGACAGTGCCTTCTTCATCACCCAGTGCGATGAGTCGCATGTCCGCACACTCTGTTCCATCCAACACACTCCAGCGATCCATCAGGGGAAGGTACAGCTCGAACAGGTTGTGTAACCCGCCGGAGTATCGTCTCCGAACGACATCGTCGGGAATGTGGTGGCCTCCTGTCCGGACACGATCTTTGACTCGGTTGATTGCCTGATCTGCGTTGGGAAGCCAAATGAAGACGAGCCTCGTTCGGTAACCCTCGGCTTTTCTCTTCGCAATCCAAGGAGCATAAGTCCGCGATGCCAGTGTGGTTTCGAAGGCGAAAGACGTTCGGCTGGCCGCTAGTCCTTCGAGTCGATTCCACATCAACCGAGCGGCTTGCAAAGCGACTGATTCAGGTTGGAAGCCTGAAAGTCCCTTGGCAATCTCGTCCGCGTTGACGAACTCCCTGATCTGCCATCCATCTCTCAACAACCACGGAGCCAAAGTCGACTTGCCAGCTCCGTTAGGACCGGCCAGAACAACCAGCTCAGGGGCGATTGAGGCCATCTCACTTCAGTCCATCAATCAGCTTCGAGGCCGAGGCGACATCGAGCGTCATGTGGCAGTCTTCGTCCACCAGTGCACACGGGGCACCTTCGCAGGCTCCCAGGCACTCGGCAAACTCCAGGGTGAACTTGCCGTCGGGGGAGGTTTCCCCCGGCTTCACGTTGTACTTCGTGCAGACCTCGCCCAGCAGCTCCTCGCCGCCACGCAGCATGCAGGAAATACTGCGGCAGAACCACACGCGATGTTTGCCCAGCGGGTGATGCTCATCCTTGAAGAAGTTATAGAACGACATCGTGTCGTGAACTTCGGAGGGATGTAGCTCGAGCAGCTGGGCGATCTCGCGAATCGATTCGGTCGACACACACCGCAGCG
>Ga0105047_10011659_pt1 | contig 14240 bp, 12 predicted proteins | sample MAT04_FD_78384 | JGI IMG/M metagenome (GOLD analysis project Ga0105047, IMG submission 78384) | Freshwater microbial communities from Lake Fryxell liftoff mats and glacier meltwater in Antarctica - MAT-04 (megahit assembly) | ecosystem: Environmental > Aquatic > Freshwater > Ice > Liftoff... | reverse complement strand
GGCAGGCCGCTCGAGATCACGGGCGCCAGCCTGCTCTCGGGCGGCGCGATCCAGCAGAACTGGGCGCTCGATGTCACATGCGCCGGCGTGCCGGAGGCCTGGGTGTTGCGGACGGACAATGCCGCGACGCTCGCCGTCTCGCTGCCGCGCACCGCGGAATATGCGCTGCTGCGCGCCGCCTTCGCCGAGGGGGTGACCGTCCCCGAGCCGCTCTTCTGCTGCGAGGACCGGGCCACCATCGGCGCGCCCTTCTTCGTCATGCGGCGCGTCTCCGGCACGGCGGCGGCGCATCGGCTGGCCAAGCAGGCGGCGGCGTCCGGCGGTGACGACGCGCTCGTCCGCAAACTCGGTGCCGAGCTTGCGCGCATCCACCGCATCGTGCCGCCCCGCGCGGACCTCGCCTTCCTTGGCACCCCGCCCACGGATGCGGGCTTGGCGTTTGTCGAGGCGATGCGCGCCCGGCTGGACGAAGCCGGTACGCCGCGCCCCACGCTCGAATGGGGCCTCGCCGCACTTGCGCGCCACCCGCTGCCGCCGCTTCCCCCCGTGTTGTGCCACAATGATTTCCGCACCGGGAACCTGATGGTGGACCAGCACGAGGTGACGGCGGTGCTCGACTGGGAATTCGCCGCCTGGGGCGACCCGCATGCCGATCTTGGCTGGCTCTGCGCACCCTGTTGGCGCTTCGGCAATCCGGCCCTGGAAGCCGGCGGCCTCGGCTCGCGCGCGGCGCTGCTGGAGGGCTATGGCCCCGGCGCGGACCCCGCCCGCCTGCCGTTCTGGGAACTCGCCGCCACCATCCGCTGGGCCGTCATCGCGGCCGACCAGGGGGCGCGCCATCTCTCGGGCGTGGAGCGCAGCCTGGAACTCGCGCTGACCGCGCACATCATCCCCGAACTGGAAATGGATATCCTGCACCAGGTGGAGGCCCTCGATGCTGGAAGCACCTGACGCGGCGGACCTGCTAGCCACGGCACGCGAGGCGCTGCTGGCCAGGCTGTTGCCCGCCCTGCCGCCGCATCTGCAATACGAGGCGCGGATGGCGGCGAGCGCCATGGCCATCGCCGCGCGCGCCGCGGGTGTGGACCCGGCCCCGATCGAAGCGCGACTCGCCGCTTTCGCCGATGATGCGGCGGTGTTCGCCTCCCGCATCCGCGCCGGTGCCTATCAGCCGGGCACGCCCGCCCATGCCGGCGCGGCGGCGTTGCTGCGCGACATGGTCCGCCTGCGCTGTGCCGTCAGCGCGCCCAAGGCGCTGGGCTGAGCGCCTCGACGCGCGCCAGGCCCGCGCCTAGCATCCCGCGCAACAATTGGAGGAAGCTCATGGGTCCGTTGCACGGTATCCGTGTCCTGGAAATCGCAGGCATCGGACCAGGTCCGTTCTGCGCGATGCTGCTGGCCGACCTCGGCGCGGACGTGCTGCGCATCGAGCGCGGCGACGGGCCTGCCGGCTCGCGCCAGGACGTCCCGCTCCGCAACCGCCGCTCCCTCGCCCTTGACCTGAAGCGGCCAGAGGCGGTGCAAGCGGTGCTTCGCATGGCCGAGACGTCGGACGCGCTGATCGAGGGCTTCCGGCCCGGCGTGATGGAGCGCCTCGGCCTCGGCCCCGACGTGGTGCGGGGGCGCAACGCGCGCCTTGTCTATGGCCGGATGACCGGCTGGGGGCAGGACGGCCCGCTGGCGCCGCGTGCCGGGCACGACATCAACTACATCGCCATCACCGGCGCGCTGCACGCCATGGGCCGCGCCGGGGAGGCGCCCGCGCCGCCGCTGAACCTGGTGGGTGATTACGGCGGCGGCGGCATGCTGCTCGCCTTCGGGCTGCTCGCCGCCCTCGTGGAACGCGAACGCAGCGGCGAGGGCCAGGTGGTGGATGCCGCCATGGTCGATGGCGCCGCACTGCTGATGGCGCCCATCTTCGGCATGAAGGCGCGCGGCCGCTGGAGCGACGAACGCGCGGCGAACCTGCTCGACGGCGCGGCCTCCTTCTACGACAGCTACGAATGCGCCGATGGACGGTTCATCGCCGTCGGACCCATCGAGCCCGCCTTTTTCGATGAGATGGTGGCCCGCATGGGCCTCGACCCCAAGCTGTTCGAGGGCCGCATGGAGCCCGCGCGCTGGCAGGCCCAGAAGGCGCTGCTGGCCGCCGCTTTCCTGCTCCGCCCGCGCGACGAGTGGGGGGAACTCTTCGCCGCGAGCGATGCCTGCGTCTCGCCGATCCTCTCGATGGCCGAGGCACCGCGCCACCCGCACAACGTGGCGCGCGGCACCTTCGTTGAGCGCGACGGCGCGGTGCAGCCCGCACCGGCGCCCCGCTTCTCGCGCACGCCGGGCGCGCTTCGCAGCCCGCCACCGCTGCGTGGGGAGCACAGCCACGAGATCCTGACGGAGTTCGGTTTCAGCGCGGCGGAAATCGAAGCACTCGCCCCGGCCCCGCCAAGCCGCTAGACTTACCCACAAGAAACCAGGAGGCCACGTCATGGACACCAACGCAGGCGCCGCGCGGCCGTTCCGTGCGCGGACCGTCTTCACGCCGGAGCATGAGATGTTCCGCGACCAGGTCCGCCGCTTCGTCGAACGCGAGATCGTGCCGCACCACCGTGACTGGGAGCGGGCGGGCCTGGTGCCGCGCGAACTCTGGCGCAAGGCGGGCGCGCAGGGCCTGCTCTGCACCATGCTGCCGGAGGAGCATGGCGGGGCCGGTGGCGACTTCGGCCACGCGGCGATCGTGCTGGAGGAACTGGCGCGGGTGAACGCATCGGGCGTCGCCTTCCAGCTTCATTCGGATATCGTGGTCCCCTACATCGCCACCTACGCGACCGATGCGCGCAAGCGCGAATGGCTGCCGAAGATGGCCGCGGGCGAGATGATCGGCGCCATCGCCATGACCGAGCCCGGCATGGGCAGCGACCTCAAGGCCGTGCGCGCGACCGCGGTGCGCGACGGCGACCAATGGGTCATCAACGGCTCCAAGACGTTCATCTCCAGCGGCCAGAATGCGGGGCTGGTCATCGTCGTCTGCAAGACCGATCCGGCGGCGGGGCGGCGCGGCGTCTCGCTGATCGCTGTCGAGGAGGGCACGCCCGGCTTCACCAAGGGCCGCAACCTCGAGAAGATCGGCATGCACGCGCAGGATACGTCGGAGCTGTTCTTCGCCGATGTCCGCGTGCCGGTGGAGAACCTGATCGGCGAGGAGAATGGCGGCTTCCGCCACCTCATGCACCAGCTTCCGCAGGAGCGGCTGATCATCGCCATCCGCTGCGGCATCAGCATGGAGACGATGCTGGCGCAGACCATCGCCTACACGAAGGAGCGCCAGGTTTTCGGGCACTCCGTGTTCGACTTCCAGGTGCACCGCTTCAAGCTCGCGCAGGCCAAGGCCGAGATCCAGATGTTCCGCGTCTACCTCGACGATTGCATCGCCCGCCACATGCAGGGCGAACTTTCGGCAGAGGATGCGGCGGCGGCCAAGCTGCTCGGCACCGAGATGCAGAACCGCCTGCTGGACGATTTCCTGCAGATGCATGGCGGCTACGGCTACATGGCCGAATACGATATCGGCCGCGCGTGGGCTGATGCCCGCGTGGGTCGCATCTACGGGGGGTCGAGCGAGGTCATGCGCGAGATCATCGCGCGGACCCTCTGATCAAGAAACACCGGGAGACAAACATGAATCGCAGAACACTGCTCGCCACCGCGCTGGCGGCACCTTCACTCGCGCCGGGGCTCGCCCGCGCGCAGGCCTTCCCCAACCGCACCATCACGATCCAGATCGCCTTCCCGGCGGGGGGTGCGACGGACGTGCAGATGCGCTCCCTGGCCGAGGCCGCGACGCGCGCCTTCGGCCAGACCGTCATCATCGAGAATCGGCCGGGCGGCGGCGGCACTCTGCCCGCGGCCAACATGCGCAACGCGCGCCCGGACGGCTACACCCTGGCGCAATTCGCGCTGCCGGCCATCCGCCTGCCCTTCATGCAGCGCATGGCGTTCAACCCGCGCACGGACTTCACGCCGATCGTCCATGTGACCGGCTACCTGTTCATGGTCTGCGTCCGCGAAGAGAGCCCCTATGGCACCTGGGCTGATCTCGTCGCCGATGCCCGCGCCCGGCCGAACATGGTCAAGATCGGCAACACGGGCGCCAACGGCACGCCGCATCTCACCCTGATCGACCTCGCCGAACGCGAGCGGCTGGACATCGTCCACGTGCCCTTCCGCGGCGAGGGCGATGCGGTGCCCGCGCTGATGGGCGGCCATATCGAGGCGTCCGGCACGGGATCGGGCGTGCTGCAACTCATCGCCGATGGAAAGCTGCGCCCGCTCAATGTCTGGTCGCGCGCGCGCTCCACCAAGCTGCCGAACGTGCCGACGCTGCTGGAACTCGGCTACCAGGACATGGTGGTGACCTCGCCCTACGGGATCGTCGGCCCGCTCGGCATGGATCCCGAAATCGTGCGCCGCCTGCATGACGGCTTCCGCGTGGCCCTGCACGACCCCGCGCATGTCGCAGCGCTCGGCCGGCTCGACATGCCGCTGGAATACCTCAACAGCGAGGATTATGGCGCCTTCATCCAGCGCACCGCGAATGAGGAAGAAGCCCGCGTGACGCGCCTCGGCCTGCGGATGTGATGTTCCAGCCGGACCTCTTCGCCGGGTGCCGCGTGCTCATCACGGGCGGCGGCACCGGTCTCGGCCGGATGATGGCCGAGCACCTGCTGGCGCATGGCGCTGCCGTCGAGATCTGGGGCCGGCGCGCTCTCGTCCTGGAGGAGACGGTCGCGGCACTCAATGCCGAGCATCCGGGCCAAGCCCGCTTCCAGGCCGTGGACATCAAGGACGCCGACGCCGTCGATACCGCCATCCAGGCGAGCTTCGACGCCGGGCATGCGCCCACGCACCTCATCAACAATGCCGCCGGTAACTTCATCAGCCGCACGGAGGATCTATCGCCGCGCGGCTTCCGGGCCGTGTCGGACATCGTGTTCAACGGCACGTTCCATGTGACGCAAAGCCTCGGCAAGCGCTGGATCAAGGCGGGCATGCCTGGTGCGGTCGTCTCCATCGTCGTCACGTGGGTCTGGACCGGCGCGCCGTTCGTGGTGCCCTCCGCGATGAGCAAAGCGGGGGTGGACGCCATGACGAAGTCGCTCGCCCTCGAATGGGGCCGCTACGGCATCCGGCTGAACGGCATCGCGCCCGGGCTGATCCCCACCGAGGGAATGCTCGCGCGCATCCGCCCCGGCGCGGAGGATCCTGTGGGCAAGGCCGCCAAGTTGAACCCCCTGCGCCGGACCGGAACGCCCGAGGACATCGGCAACCTGGCCGCCTTCCTGCTCTCCGATGGCGCGGGCTGGATCAGCGGGCAGACCATCGCACTCGATGGCGGAAGCTGGCTCGCCAATGGCGCGGGCAACTACAATGAATACACGGCCTGGGGTGACGCCGAATGGGCCGAGGCACGCGCCCGCATCAAGGCGCGCAACGACGTGGACAAGGCCCAACGCGGCTGATGCGTCAGGCCTTGGGCGCTTCCACGCTCAGCAGCACCTCGCGGTCGAGTTCGGACACGAGTTCGGCCGGCAGCTTGAGCCGATGGGCCAGGGCGGCAAGGTATGCCCGCTCGGCCGGCTGATCGACATCGAGGGTCAGGCGAGAGATGAGGTAGAGCTCCGCTGCCTGCTCCGGTGTGCGCGCCGAGGCCGCGATATCGCTGACACCGATCGGCGCATTCAGGTTGTCGAAGACGAAGGCCTTGGCCTCGGCACCGAGGCCTGCCTTCTCCACATGCACGAAGATGCGCCCCTGTTCGACGGAATCGATGTGGCCGTCGGCGCGGGCGGCAGCGATCATGGCGCGCACCAGCGAAAGCTCGAAAGGCTCGCCATTCGCGCCGGTAGCGGCGCTGGGCAGGAAGCGCTCATCGCTCGTGGCGGGGGCAGTTCCCGGCTGCTGAGCTTGCCAGTTCTGCCAGGCGCGGTGGGCCAGTGCGCCCAGCACGGCGGCTCCCCCATGGCTCAGGATGCCGCCACGCTTCTTGGCCTTGCCGCCCAGGAGGATGCCGAGCAGCCCACCGGCTGCCGCCCCACCTGCAAAGCCGCCGGCCCCACCGCCGCGGCTGAACAGGTCCTTCGCCGCATCGGCCAAACCACCGCCCTGCGCCGGCTGCGTCCAGGGGGAGGGAGCCTGCGAAGGAGTGCTGCCAGGCGCGGAGCCGAGGAAGCGGTCGAGAAGGGATTTGGCATCGATCATCCCGCCAAGGTGGCGACGCTGGCGCCACGCGACAAGGTCAGTCCGGTTGGCCGCGCCACCATGCCAGCACGCCGCGCGCCGCGGCCACCCCCGTGCTGAAGCAGGCCTGGAGCAGGTAGCCGCCCGTCGGTGCCTCCCAGTCCAACATCTCGCCGGCGATGAAGACGCCGGGGCGCGCCTTCAGCATGAAATGCTCGTCCACCTGTTCAAAGCCCAGCCCTCCCGCCGAGGAGATCGCGCGCTCCAGCCCCTGCGTGCCGGCAACACGCAGCGGCAGGGCCTTGATGATTTCAGGCAGGGCCGCCACGCTGCCGCCACGCAGCGCTTCCTGCACCAGCGCGATCGCGACCGGCGAAAGCCCCGCCTGCTTGCGCAGCCGGTTGGAGAGAGAGAGCCCCCGCGCCCCCGCGCCGAGCCGGGCCGAGAGCGTCGCGCCGTCGAGGTCCGGGCGGAGATCCACGTGCAGAATCGCGGCCCCCTCCGCCGCGACGGCATCGCGCAGCGCACCGCTGAGCGAATAGATCGCACCGCCCTCCAGGCCCTCGGCGGTGACCATCGCCTCGCCCCGCACGCCCCGTTCGCCGAAGCGCAGCGCGATCCGCTTGAGGGCCACGCCCTGGAAGCGTGTGGCGAAATGCGTGCTCCAGGCGATCCGCACTCCCATGTTGCTGGGGCGGAACGGCGCCACGCCTGGCAGCAGCCCGCCCCATCCGCCATCCGCCCCAAGCCGCGGCCAGGAGGCGCCGCCAAGTGCCAGCAGCACCGCATCCGCGTGGATGAGCGCCTGGCCGTCCGGCGTCTCGAAGCTCAGGGCGCCCGATGCGTCCCAGCCCGTCCAGCGGTGCTGGCGCAGCAGCGTCACGCCGAGGCCATCGAGCCGCGCGAGCCAGGCGCGGAGCAGTGGCGATGCCTTCATCGCGCGTGGGAACACGCGCCCGCTGCTGCCGGTGAAGACCGGCTGGCCTAGCCCCTCGCACCAGGCGATCAGCGCCGCTGGGGGGAAGCTTGCAATGGCCGGCGCCAACGCCTCTCCATACCGCGCTAGGAAAGGCTGCAGCGGCTCGGAATGGGTGAGGTTCAGCCCGCCCCTGCCGGCCAGCAGGAATTTGCGCGCCGGCGATGGCATGCGGTCAAGAATGGTGACGTGTGCGCCGGCACCGGCCAGGATTTCGGCGGCGATCAGCCCTGCCGGACCCGCGCCGATGACGGCGACGCGCGCGCTCAGCCGCGACCCGCCGCGAAGCCGCGCCCCGGCACCGAGGCCAGCAGCGCGCGGGTGTATTCATGCTCCGGCGCCTCGAAGACGCGGCCGATCGGGCCGTGCTCCACCACTTCGCCATCCTTCATCACGGCCACGAGGTCGCAGACCTGCACGGCCACGCGAAGATCGTGCGTGATCAGGATGATGGAGAGGCCAAGCCGCTCGCGCAGTTCCGCCAGGAGCTTCAGCACCTGCGCCTGCACCGAGACGTCGAGCGCAGAGACCGGCTCGTCGGCCACCAGCACCTCCGGCTCAAGGGCCAGCGCGCGGGCGATGCCGATGCGCTGGCGCTGGCCACCCGAGAACTCATGCGGGTAGCGATCCGTCGCCGCAGGATCGAGGCCGACGAGCGCGAAGAGTTCCCGCGCGCGGGCCATCGCCTGCTCACGCGGCATGCCATGGACCATCGGTCCCTGCGCCACGAGTTCGCCGGAGCGGCGCCGCGGATTGAGCGAGCCGTAGGGGTCCTGGAATACCATCTGCATCCGCTGCGCGCTTGCGCGAAGCTGCGCGGGCGTGAGCGTCGCGAAGTCGATCTCGCCGAGGCGGACCGCTCCGGCCTCTGGCTTCACGAGGCGCATGATGCAGCGCGCGAGCGTGGACTTGCCCGAGCCCGATTCGCCCACGATGCCAAGCGTGCCGCCCTTGGGCAGCGTCAGAGAAACGTCGCGCACGGCGCGCGTCACGCGGCGGTTGCGGCCAAAGAAGCCGCCGGTGCGGTAGGTCTTGCTGACGTTCTCGATGCGCAGGATCGCCGTGTCCGAGATGGCGCGTGGCCGGGGCGCGGTGAGCGGGGGCACGGCGGCGATCAGCGCCTTGGTGTAGTCGTGCTGCGGCGCACTCAGCACATCCAACGCGTTGCCCTGCTCGACGACGAGGCCGTGCTGCATGACGGCAACGCGGTCGGCGATCTCGGCCACGACGCCGAAATCATGGGTGATGAACAGCACCGCCGTGCCGAGGCGCTGCTGCAGGTCGCGGATCAAGGCCAGGATCTGCGCCTGTGTCGTGACGTCGAGCGCTGTGGTCGGCTCGTCGGCGATGAGCACTCGTGGGCTGAGGGCGAGCGCCATCGCGATCATCGCGCGCTGCCGCTGCCCGCCCGAAAGCTCGTGCGGATAGGCGCGGTAAGCGAGGCGCGGGTCGGGGATGCGGACATCTTCCAGCAGCGCCAGCACACGCGTCTCGATCGTCGCGCGATCCAAGTCGGTGTGGATGGCGAACATCTCGCCGATCTGGTCGCCGATGGAGCGCAGCGGGTTCAGCGCCGTCATCGGTTCCTGGAAGATCATGGCGATGCCCGCACCGCGGATGGCGCGCATCTCGGCATCGCTGGCGCGGGCGAGGTCCTGGCCCTCGAACATGATGCGCCCACCATCGATGGCGACACCGGGCGGCAGCAGCCGCAGGATGGCGCTGGCCGTCATCGATTTCCCGGAGCCGGACTCGCCCACGACGCAAAGGATCTCGCCGGCCCGAAGTTCGAGCGTTACGTCGTGCAGGGCATGCGGGCGATCGGCGCCGGGCGGGAGCGCGACGCCGAGCGCCTCGATGGTGAGGATGGCGCTCATCGTCCCTTGAGCCTCGGGTTCAGCGCGTCGTTCAGCCCCTGCCCTACCAGCGAGACCGCAAGCACGGTCAGCAGGATCGCGACACCCGGGATGGCCGAAACATACCACTGCGTCCGCAGCACATCACGCCCGAGGCCGATCAGGTTGCCCCAGGACGCCACGTTCGGGTCGGAGAGGCGCAGGAAGGCCAGCGCCGATTCCAGCAGGATCGCGACCGCCATGACCACACTCGCGTAGACGATCACGGGGGGCAGCGCGTTGGGCAGGATTTCGCGAAAGATGATTTGCCGGTCGCGCATGCCGAGCGTGCGGCAGGCCTCCACAAATTCGCGCGAGCGGAGCGAGAGGAACTCGGCGCGCGTCAGTCGTGCCGGCGCCGGCCAGGAGACGGCGCCGATGGCCACCACGACGGTGAGAAGTTCCGAGCCGAAGATGGAAACGAAGACGAGCAGGAGAAGAAAGTTCGGCAGCGTCTGGAAGGCCTCGGTCACGCGCATCAGCACGTCATCCACCCAGCCGCCGTAGAAGCCCGCGATGGCGCCGATGACGATGCCGACCGTGACCGCAATGGATGTGGCGACCAGGCCGATCAGCAGCGAGATGCGCGCGCCGTGGAAGATCTGGGCCGCGATGTCACGCCCGGAATTGTCGGTGCCGAACCAGAAGCGCGGATTGGCGCCGGGCCATTGCAGCGGGCGGCCGGCGAGGTTCAGCGGGTCCTGCGGGAAGAACCAGTCGGCCGTCGCCGCCATGCCGATCACGACCAGCAACAGAAGCAGGCCGACCACCGCGGCGGGGCTGCGCGAATAGTTGCGGAAGAAGCGCATCAGCCGTCGCCCTTCGCAATCCGCGGATCAAGCTGCGCATAGACGAGATCGACCAGGAAGTTCACCAGGATCACCAGCAATGCCGAGATGAAGACGATGCCGAGCAGCGTGTTCAGGTCGCGCTGCACCACCGCCTCATATGCGAGCCGCCCGAGGCCGGGGAGTGAGAACACGCTCTCCACCACGACGGAACCGCCCAGCATGGTGCCCGCCTGGAGGCCGATCAGCGTGACCATCGGCAGCATGGCGTTGCGGAGCACATGGCGCGTGATGATGCGCGTCTCGTCCAGGCCCTTGGCGCGGGCGGTACGCACGAAATCCAGCGTCAGCACCTCAAGCATCGAGGCGCGCATGATCCGCAGGTAGATCGCAAGGAAGATGAGGCCGAGCGTGAGCGTCGGCAGCACGAAGTGGGAGGCGATGTCGGCCAGGCGCGCGAAGCCGGTCAGCCCGGCGCCGATGCTCTCCATGCCGCCCGCCGGCAGCCATTGCAGGTGCACTGAGAACAGCACGATCGCCATCAGTCCGAACCAGAAGGACGGCGTCGCGTAGAACACCAGCCCGAGCGTGGAGATCACCGTATCCGGCCAGCGGTTCACCCGCCGCGCCGCGATCACACCGAACAAAAGCCCGAAGAAGAAGGCGAAGGAGAGCGAGGCCGACATGAGCAGCAGCGTCGCCGGCAAGCGCTCCATGATCACGGTCGAGACCGGCTTGCCGTAGATGGCGGAGAAGCCGAGATCGAGCCGGACCAACCGCCAGAGATAGTTGCCAAGCTGTGCGGCGACCGAGATATCGAGCCCGTAGAAGGCCCGCAGTTCCGCCACCACCGCTGCATCGCCGCCGCCGCCCATCTGGGCGATGAGGGCATCGACCGTGTCGCCCGGCGCGAGTTGCAGGAGCAGGAACATGCCCACGAGGATGATGAGCAGCGACGGCAGGGAGGCGGCCAGCCGCCGCCCCGCCAGGGCAAGAACCCGCACGCCCGTCTAGCTGGCCAGCCAGAGGTCATGCCACGACGACGAACCCCACCGCGGCATGTTCGAGTGGTTCCGCAGGCGGCGGTTGATGGCGGAGAGGAAGATCTGCTCGATCGGCATCCAGATCGGCAGTTCGGTGTTCGCGCGGCGCACGAAATCCTCGTAGCGCGCCTTGCGCCGCGTGGGGTCCAGCTCGGTCGCCGCACCGTCTATGATGGTGTCGAGTTCGGCATCCACCACGCCGAACTGGTTGGTCCACGGTGCGCCGCGCGGCGAGCCGGAGCGATACCACACCGTCGTCGAGACGGCGGGGTCGTTGCGGTACTGGTGCCAGCCCGTGGCCAAGTCGAAATTCCAGTCATTGTAGACGGTGCGCAGGAAGCCCGCCGCATCCAACCGCACGATCTCGACCCTGATGCCGACCTCCTGCAGCGATTGCTGGATGAAGGTGGTGAACAGCGCGATGTCCTCGCCCCAGGGTGCGGGGTTGAGGCGCAGCGTGAAGCGGACGCCGCCTGCTCCACGGCGATGCCCCGCCTCGTCCAGCATGCGGTTCGCGAGGGCGCGGTCGAAGCCGTATTGCGGCATGCCGGTCGGGTAGAAATCGGGCGAGGTGGAGGGGATCGGGCCGGTGCCGAGCTTCGCATAATCGCCCAGGAAGTTCTCGATGAAGAAGGGGATGTTCATCGCATGCGCGATGGCGCGCCGCACCCGGATATCGGCCAGGATCGGGTTGCGGTGGTTGAACTCCAGCGTGTTCGTGCGCGCGTTGCCCTGGTTGCCGCGCGTCGTCACCTCGAAGCGCGGGTCGCGGCCGAGGCGCGAGAGATCCGCGAGCGCCAGGCTGGAAAAGGGGCTGTAGAGCACCTGCCCCGCCTCCATCTGCGCCGCCGCCGCCGAACGGTCGGTGATGACGCGCCAGACGATGCGATCGAGATAGGGCAGGTTTTCGCGCCAATAGGTCGGGTTGCGCTCGGCGATGATGAACTGGCCACGCTCATACTGCACGAAGCGGAAAGGCCCCGTGCCCATCGGCGCGGTATTGGCCGGATTTTGCCGGATGTCCGTGCCTTCGTAGATGTGCTTGGCAGAGACGTAGCCGAGGTCCGGCAGGGCGCGCAGGAGCAGGTTCAGCGGCATGGGGCGCGAATACCGGAACACCGCCGTGTGGGCGTCGGGCGTCTCGACCGCATCGAGGAACTGCTGCAGCGCCGTGCCGTAGTTGAGGATCTTCTTCCACATCTCCATCGCGGTGAACTGCACGTCGGCGGAGGTGAAGGGCCTCCCGTCATGCCAGGTCACGCCGCGGCGCAGTCGGAAGGTGATGGTCATCCCATCGGGCGTGCTCTCCCAGGATTCGGCGAGGCAGGGTGCCGGGTTGCCCGCGCCGTCGAGGTCGACCAGCGGCTCCTGGATCTTGCCGCCGACGATGTAGACGCCGGTCGAGGCCTGCAGGCTCGGGTTGAGGATGCGCTGCTCGGTGGCGAAGTGTACGGTCATGGTGCCGCCACGGCGCGGCGTTTCCTGCGCGAAGGCCATGTGCGGCAGGTTCACGCTGGCCGCGATCGCGGCAGAAGTGGCAAGCGCGCGGCGGCGGGTCATATCCATGGCGACCAATCCTCTGTTCTGGTGCGGCGCAGCATGGGGGCCGAGCCGCGGCAGCGTCAACTGAACTACGCAGCCTCGAAGCGCAGGAGCACGCCCGTGGCGCGCAATGCGGGCACGCCCACGCATGCGCCGGCTGCCACGCCGATGGTGCGCGCCGCCACTGCCAGATCGTTCGTGGCCAGGGTCAGCGCCGCCGCACCCTCCGCCGGCAGGCCGTCGAGGGGGATGCCCGGATGGCGCGCCGCCAGCATCGGATGCGTGACGAAGACGAGGTCCGCGCGGGCCGGCCCGGTGGGCACCTTCATGGCCCCATCTGGCTCGGCCACTGCGCGCTCGTCGATCAGCGCGGCCATTTGCGCCGCGGCGCCGGCCGGGTCCGCGCAGAGCATCTCCAGTCGCAGGATTCGGCTGGCGCCGTTTGCGTGGGACTGAAGCTCGGGGATCCACACGGTCTCACGCGTCAGGTGCTGGCACGCGAAGATCCGCAAGCCACCCGGCCGCAGCCCGACGGGCCAGCGCATCACGTTGAAGCGCGCCTCGGACATCGTACCGTCCGGCATCTCGACAGGGCGGCCGAAGGCAACCGGGCCGAGGGCCGCGATGCCGCGGGCCTGAAGCTCGGCCACGCCTGCCGCCGCATTGGTCGCGGTGAAGGCCGCGCGCTCCAGCCCCTCACGCTCCTCGAGCCATTCGCGCATTGGCGCGTTGTGCTCGGTGGGCGAAAGGACGCCGAGGAGTTCGACGTAATCCTCGCCGAACATGATCGTGTAGTTGCCCGAGCCCATGTGCGCGCTGTGCGTGCCGCGCGGCGAAACGGTGAAGCCAAGCTCGCGCCAGACTTCGGCCGCCGCATCGAGATCGCGGACGGCGACGACGACGTGATCCAGGCCGATGATGTTCTGCAAACCCATGTTCACCGCTTTCCTGCTGTGCAATTCAGCATGACCGCAAGGCGCGGCAATTCCAACCGGGAGCCGCGTGCACTAGATATGCCCCATGCCCCCCACCCAGAACTACCTTCCCTCGCGCGCGCATGCCGAACTCGGCGAGCCGTTCTTCGACACGGTCGAGGCGGCGCGCTTCCCGGCACACGTCATCCGCTACCGCAACGAGGCATGGGCAGCGCGCGTCGGACTGGACACGCTGACGGACGAGGAGTGGATCGCCCATTTCGGCCGGTTCGAGCCCCTGCCCGGCAGCTTCGAGGAACCGCTCGCCCTGCGCTACCACGGGCACCAGTTCCGCCACTACAACCCTGACCTCGGCGATGGCCGGGGCTTTCTGCACGCCCAGTTGCACGATGTGGCGGATGGCCGCCTGCTCGACCTCGCCACGAAGGGCAGCGGCACCACGCCGTGGTCGCGCGGGGCGGATGGGCGCCTCACGCTCAAGGGCGGCATCCGGGAGGTTCTGGCGACCAGCATGCTGGAGGCGCTCGGCGTCGAGACCTCCAAGACCTTCAGCCTGATCGAGACGGGCGAGGCCTTGATGCGCAACGATGAGCCATCGCCCACGCGCGCCTCGGTGCTCGTGCGCCTCAGCCATTCTCACATCCGCATCGGCACGTTCCAGCGCCTGGCCTTCAACGGGGACATCGAGGCCATCGGGCGCCTGCTCGCCCATGTCGTCCGCTACTATCTGCCCGAGGCGGATGCGCCAACGGAGCCCGATCGCACCGCACGTTTCTTCGAGGTCTGTTCGGCGCGCGTGGCACGGATGGGCGCGCAGTGGATGGCGGCCG
>Ga0105047_10011658_pt1 | contig 14241 bp, 13 predicted proteins | sample MAT04_FD_78384 | JGI IMG/M metagenome (GOLD analysis project Ga0105047, IMG submission 78384) | Freshwater microbial communities from Lake Fryxell liftoff mats and glacier meltwater in Antarctica - MAT-04 (megahit assembly) | ecosystem: Environmental > Aquatic > Freshwater > Ice > Liftoff... | reverse complement strand
GCCTCGATAATTCGATGCACAATTGCCAGCCCAAGTCCGGTGCCTTTGTCTTTGGTCGTGAAGAACGGATTAAAAATCCGGTCCAGAATTTCCTGTGGAATGCCAGGACCGGTATCCCGCACAATCAGATGAAGCTGCTTGGCCTCTGAATTCTCGGGAGGTGCGAAATAGCTGATCCGCACCGCGCCCGGCCCGTGCATCGCTTCGATCGCGTTGAGCACGAGATTCAGGACTGACTGCTCGATCAGATTCCGATCTGCATTCACCCTCATCGGCCGCGCGCCTTCGACTTCGATGGCAATCTGCTTTGCCAGCGCGTGCGGCGCGGCAAGCTCCACCACGTCATCCAGGACTTCCGCGAGGTTCATCGGCAGGATCTTCGCCGCAATCTCGCGCGAGAATTGCAGCACCTGCGAGACCAGGCCTTCAAGCCGTCTCACGCCCGATGAGATCTTCTTCACGATCTCCAACGCCTTCGGTGAGCCTTGCAGATCCTTCGAAAGGATTGACGCATACAGTTGGATGCCGCCGAGAGGATTGCGGATTTCATGCGCAATTCCCGCCGCCATCTCACCCAATGCAGCGAGACGATTTTTACGTTCCAGTTCACGGTTCTTATCGCTGAGTTCGTTGCGCAGCAGTTCCACTGTCTGCTGAAGGTCCTCGTGCGACTGCTGCAGCTTCTCGGTGATTTCCGAGTACGCCAGGATGATCCTCCCAAGCTCTTCGATGCGCTTGGCATAATCCATCGGCGATTGCTCGCGAACTTGTGTCGCTTCGACGCTCATTGCGTGATGTTCATCCTCGGTTTCGGCGCGCCATAGGCAGCGGCTGCATAGTTACGGTTGATCTGCCTGGCGCTGCTCGCCTGTTGAATCTGTTTTCCAAGATTCAGCTTTCGCTGTTGCAGCACCAGGGCGTCGCGCTGGTCGGATTCGGTGATCTGCTGCAGCAACCGCCGCGTCTCCAGCAGCAACGCCTCCGCCGCCGCGCGACGGGTTTCGTCAATCTCAGTCAGATACTCGCCCCATCGCCTCTTCGCAGGCGAGACAATCGCCTCCAGGCGATTCAACTGCACCAGCACTTCCTGCCGCCGCCCCAGCACTTCCAGCAGACCTTCAGTGTGCGAGTGCGTCACGTGCTCGTGCTGCACCTCCGCCAGCTTGGACAGACGTCGATAGCAGTCCACCTGCTCTTCAAGGGCGAGGATGATCGGATCGTTGTTCATAGTTCACAGCTGGCTGCAGGCAGATAGCAGCGAAAACATCTCTGCCCGCTGCCTACCGCCAGCTTGTATTTTCTGCCCACTGCCCGCTGCCTACTGCCCGCTGTTCCTCACCACATCCCCGCATCGCTCGTCCACTTCAGCCATTGCTCCCAATATTCCTTGGGCATGGCGAACGAGCCGTCCTTGAACGCCGACTGCGGCATGCGACGCAGCAGCCATTTGGCCCGTTCGTTGGCGGTTTTGGCTTCTTCCATTTTTCCGAGGGCGCAGTACGCATTGACGATCTGCACATACGCCGCAAGCGCGGATGGGTCTTCCTGATACCGAAACGCGGCGGTGTCATACAGCGAGATCGCCTCGGGATACTGCCCCAGGTCGTACATGCAGTCGGCGCGGTAGAAATGGGCAAGCTTGCAATACAGCTTGTCGATGTCGGCGCGGGGCGCACTGGATCGATACAATTCGATGACACGATCGTAAAGCCCCCGCGCCTTCGTCAGGCGATCCTTGCGGGCATTCGAGGCTTCGATGGCGCTGATCGGAGCCGCGTTCGAAGCATCGGCGGTTGTGGTCCTGGTGGTCAGCAACGATGCACTCTTGCGATAGCTGTCCGCCATCAGGAACAGTAACTGGCCGGTGCGATCGTCCACGGGATAGCGCTTGGTGAATTCCTCGAATCTTTGTACCGCTTCTTCAAACCGGTTCGTGCGATAGAAAAGCAGCGCCAGGTCGAACAGTGCCTGCTTGAATTCCTCGGACTCGGGCGTAACCAAGGGGTTGTTGTCGATCACCGAATGCAGCGTGGTCTCAGCCTTTCCAAAATTGTCGGGGCCTTTCGCCACATAAGCAGCGGCAAGCGGCACCGCTGATTTGCTGGCGGCGAGCGTCTTCGGATACCGGAAGAGGTTCTTCTGGTACGCTGAAATCGCCTTGTCGAACAGTCCCGCTGCCTGATACGCCTTGCCGAGGCGAAGCAGTGCATCGGGAGTTTGTGGATCTTCCGGACGCTCGGATGCAAACAGGTCCAGCGCCGCGATCACCCGCTGGGTATTGCCGGCTTTGTCGAAAAGCTCGACGCCCTTCCACATTGCATCCGCGTAGCCTTTGTCGTCCGCGATGGTCAATCCGCGCGAATAGGCGACATACGCATCGCCTGCCTTGGTGCGCAGGTCCCGCACCAACTGACCGCGCTTGATCTTCTCAGTGCTAGAGACATCGGCGATCGTCGCGTCGAGTTGCGCGGCGTATTTCTCGTACGCCTCGCCGACGCGTCCATAAAAGCTGGGAGGCGGATTCTCCTGCAGTTGCTGCTCAGCGGTCAGCAGTTCAATCGCGCCGGAGAAGTTGCCGCGGTTGGACAGATACTTCGCCCCCGTCTGCAGAGCAACCAGCGCTTCATCCTTGTATTTCTTGCGCGATTCCTTGCGGAGGATCTCATTCACCAGTTCGTGCAGATCGTTCAACCCGGCATCATCCTGCTTCTGCAAAATCCGCGTCAGCCCCCGGCCCATGCGGGCCCTTGGCGCTGCGGGCGAATCGGGATGAGAAATCAGCACCACATTGTAAAACGCCTCGGCTTCGGGAACCGCATCTTTCTGCATCGCGATATTGCCCAGAAGCAAACTGGCGTCACCGTCCAGCGGATGCTTCACCTGCAATTGGTCACGGGCGACGCGGAGATAACGCTCGGCTTCATCCATGCTGCCGAGCTTGTAGGAGCTGTAACCCATGCGATAATTCAAAGCGCCGGATGACACCGGATCCATTTCCAACGCCATCGCCTGCCCCAGCAGTGCCCGGGCATCGAGATACTTTCCGGCGTCGATCATCAGCTGCGCCTGTTCGCCGGTGGCCCAGGCTCGCTCGGCATTGGTGATTGATTTGTTTTTGAGATATTCCTCAAGTTGCGGTTCCGCAGACGCGGGATCGGTTGAATCCAACTGCATCGTGATGATCTTCCGCTGCATCGCGAGTGACTTGGATGGATCCGCGACCATCGCCTTTTCGTAATTGTCGAGCGCTTCCTTCTGACGACCCAGCGCCTCGTAGCTCTCGGCGATTCTCCGCAGCAACTTCGCGTCCGGCTGAATGCCGCGGGCCATCGCAAGGCGGGTTTGCTCGATGATCCTCAGGTGATTTGCGGGAATATTCAGCTTCTTTTCCCGCTGCGCCATTTCCAGCGATTCGGCGAGCATCAGGTGAACGCGACCTTGTGTGAGCGACTCCAATTTGCTGGTGGTGAGCACCTCGTTGAGCTGTTGAAGCGCGGCTTTTGGGCGTTCAGTGTCGAGATATTTCCGAGCGATGGAAATGCGTTCTTCGACGCTTAGCCCCGGCTGCGGATCGATGAACAGGTAAGCAGCTGTTCCGAACAATCCAAGCGAGACCAGCAGCAACGGGAATTGCCAGAGTTGGGCTAAACGATTTGAGGTAGTGGTTCGAGTCGCCATGGCATCCATGCCTTCCGCGTTCTCGTCGTCTCGCCGACATCCATGTCAGCGATTCGTCGCGGTCATCCTGAAACGCGACGATGTGAATCTAATTTCATTTTCGGCAAACGCAAGCAGTAAGGCGCAGAAAATGCGGCGGGCGCAAAAACTGCGCGTTGGTAGAAGGTGGATGAAGCCCGAATGACCAAACCGGAAATCCGAATCAAACCCGAATGCCCGAAACCAGAATGCCGAATGCACACCGTACCGAAATTTTGACGATGCCCGCCATTCGTTATTCAGGCATTCGTCATTGATTCGGATTTCTGGTTTCGTCATTCGGGCTTGCTTGCGATTTCACGTGATGTACTGCGACGCCACATTCACATACCGCATCCGCACCTCATACAGCGCTGCATCGAGCAGACGCTTTTCGTCGTCGGTCAGGTTTCCCTTGGTTTTTTCTTCCAGAACGCCCAATGTGTCGATCTGGTGCTTTGCCATGTCGAGATTCACCTGCGGTTCTGATCCGCGGGGAGCAAGATCGCCAAGGTAGAACAGCGACTGCGTCATCATCGATTGCACCAGCGTCGAGAATGATGCTTCGGGCGCTTCACGTTGCGTCCGTGCGCCACGCGCCGTTGCGGTGCCTGTCGACGGCGTTAATGAAGCGACGCCGCCGGAAGATGGTGGTGAACCGGAAAGCGCCGGGGCGGTGGCTGCGTCCTTCTTCGCGCGTTCCTGTTCTGCGAGCTTGCGTTTTTCTTCCTGGGCCTGCTTCTTCCAGTCGGTATCAATGTGTAATGATGGGGTTTCGTCGGGCATAAGTCTGTTACTCCCTGTCTGATAAGTCATCTTAGGCGTGGCGTCGCGCCCTGCAAGGGATACACACTTTGCTGCCAATGCGGAAATCGACGAATCCCGGGCAACGTTCTGGGCAATCTGATGGGGATTTTCCGGCGCTGGGAAAGCAAAGTTCCAATTGCAGTCCGGTGGTTCAAGGCTATGATTCAGTATTCGGCGCCACATTGGGAAGAAGGTTGTTAAGAAGGACGGGATGACGGCAGTTTCAGTGCCAATCAATCGACCAGCCGGTCGCGCGTTGCTTATTGCGTCAAATGCCTGCCAGGTTCAACCGGCGGGGCAGTTGCAGCAATTGGGCTATGAGTGCGCCCCCACTTCCGACCCCTACGCCGCGATGCTTGAGATCTGCCGACGACCCCTTGTCTATCGCGCAATCGTCATCAGCCTGCAAAGCGTCTACCGCGAGGAACTCCAGGTTATCTGGACCTTGAAACAGCGCTATCCGCATCTGGAGATTTTTCTCACGCAAACAGACGGTCGCCAGGCAGCGCTTGCAGAGGCGATGCGGTTCGGTGCCGACGGGTTGCTGGCGGAGGATGGATTGCATCGACTTAGCGAAAGCAATCCGCAGTCGTTCGCACCCCTGCCGGCGATCAAACCGGTGGAAGAAGTGGAACAAAGTCCACTTGCTGAAGTGGCATCCCCGGTATTTGAGGCAGAGACGAATCCAAATGAGCCGGTGCTCACCGCAGACGAACTTCGGGCCCTGCTGGAAGAACCTACGCTTCCACCCGTATCGGGAGGGGACAACTGAATGGTTCGAAGCTCAGAGCGCATTCTCGTCATCGGCGACCGCGATAGGCAGATTGAATCGTCGCTGGTGCAGGTGTTGCCAAGTGTCGAGGTGCGTTCCGTTGCCGGTGTGTTTGACGGACTTGCGGAGCTGGCAACTGGCAATTTTTCGACGGTGATGGCGTCCGCCGAGCCCATCGAACGCCGCCCTGAAGCCGCCGTCCGGGCGATTCGTCAGCTTGCGGGCGATTCCCGCGTGCTTTTATTCTCAAATCCGTCTTTAGAGCCGATTTCGCGAAAGATGTTGGAGTTCGGCTGCGACGATTATCTAGTGACACCCGCTTCTCCAACTGAACTCCAGCAAATGTTTGGCGCGCCGCCCATGCGGTTGTCGACTGTCGAGAACCTAGGCAACCAACTGGCACAGGCGATGGAAGTCGCCGCACCGTCCCGATTGAACAGTCTCCTGGGCCTGCCGCTTGCGGAGATTTTTCTGGATGCGATGACGCAGCACCCGCAGGAAGCGCCGAACCTCGCAATCCAGCAGATCAATAACCGCATCGGCCCGACCCATCGGTTGCTGCTGGCGGTGTCCCCCGAATCGCCTGCGGTGCCGGAAGGGTTTGTGGCGCTGACGCACCCGATACGGACGACTGAACCCGCGACGCTTCATCTCACCATGCCGCGCGATGAAGACGAAGCCACCGCGCGCCACGTGCTGACGCAGCTTGCGATGCTGGTGGGAAAGTGCCTCGCACTCCGCGACCGCCACAAGAAGATGCTAAAGCTCGCGTTCACGGATGATCTAACCGGCATCGCCAATGGACGCTGGTTCCGTCAGCACCTCGAGCACAAGATCGCCGAGGCGAAGGAAAAATATCTTCTGGTCACGCTGTTGATTTTCGATATCGATAACTTCAAGCAATACAACGATCAATACGGTCACGGTGTCGGTGACGACATTCTGAGACAAACCGCGTCGCTGATCAAACGCTGCGTTCGTCCGACGGATCTGGTTGCCCGCATCAGCGGCGATGAATTTGCCGTGGTGTTCTTCGACCCCGAAGGCCCCCGGCAGCCGCGCGATCCCAACGTCGGTGTGACGCGATCGCGCGTCCCTCCCAGCGTGCAGGCGGTGTGCGAGCGCATCCGCAGGCAGATCAGTTCACCGGAATATCAGGTCCTTGGCACGCAGGGACAAGGCGTCCTCACCATCAGCGGCGGAATCTCCGTCTACCCCTTCGACGCGCAAAGCGCCGAAGCGCTCATCTCCGCGGCAGACAAAGCCCTCATGTTCGACGCCAAGCGCGGCGGAAAAAACAGCATCACAATCGTCGGCGGAGAGGCCGTTCAATAGCGGATGTCGTTTTTCAGTGCGCCAGCGTTGCCTGCGCAGATAGGATGCTTCCATGGATCTGGGGTTTGTTGATGACACGGATGCACGAAAAAACGTGCGATCGCATCAGCGTCCTAACTAAGCGCGTTTCATCAAACGCGATTTCAATCTCGACTTCGTCGTCGCCACCAGTTTTCGCCCGTGTAGATCAGCACGCGGCCGGTGATCTGCGGAATTCCGTCTGTCAAAGGCTAAGTTTTGCGTCACCTGTCGCACCGCACCCCTGTCCGTTGACATGTTCGTTGATCCACAGATACTCAATTCGCGGTAGGAGGCGTTCAAACGAACGTCAGGTACTCCCGGAAGGATGATCTCTTGAGCAAGAAACCCCAATCGAAGAAGAAGCCAGTCTCCCTGAAGGTAAAGGCGGAAAAAAAAGACCTTGGCGGTAAGAACGTCGGCACCGGACCGATGGACATTTCACTCTTAGAGCTATTAACAAAGATGATGACCGTCGCCGACCTGAACACAGTCGATCTTCGCGACGGCGAAAAACGCATTATATTGAAGCGCGGCGCGGTGCAGGTTGCAGCGCCCGTCTATTCGACACCCGTCCAATCCGCCTCATCTTCTGTAAATTCTGGAATCCCAACTGGTTCCACGCCAAAGCCCGCAGTGGCTGAGGATGCAGACGCAGGTTTGGTAGCCATCAAGAGCCCAATGGTCGGCACGTTTTATTCCGCGGCGTCTCCCGATGCCAAGCCTTTTGTGTCTGTGGGATCGCAGGTGGACGAAGAAACCGACGTCTGCATCATCGAAGCAATGAAGGTCTTCAACAACATCAAGGCTGAGACCCGCGGCACGGTGGCACGCGTGCTGGTGAGCAACGGACAGACGGTTGAATTCGGCCAGCCTTTGTTCCTGGTGAAACCATGAACCCCACGGACCGACGAAAACTCAGGTATCAGACGTTCGACGACGTGAAAACTGACATACAAAGGCTTCGGACGTCCAGGTATGCGAAGGTGGGAAACTGGTCGCTGGAGCAGACCTGCGATCATTTGACGAAGGCGTTCCAGGCACAACTAAGCGCCCCACCGGCGGCGGCGACGGATGAACAGAAAGCGGCGCGGCCTCTCTTCGAGAAAGTGCTGGCGACAGGCGACATTCCCGGTGGACTGCAGGCACCCGAGTTCCTCACGCCGCCACCAGACGCCTCACCGGCAGCAGTCGATGAATTTCTAGCAATGTTGGACCGCGTGAAGCAGCACGAAAGGCCAATCACCATGCACCGGCGCTTCGGACCGATGACCGCCGAGGAATTCCGCAAGCTTGGCCTTGCTCATTGCGGGCACCATCTAAGCCATCTGATCCCTGCGACCCCGTAACGACAAACACATGTTCCAAAAGATCCTCATTGCCAATCGCGGCGAAATCGCACTTCGCATCATCCGGGCCTGCAAAGACCTGGGAGTTCAGACCTGCGTCGTCTATTCCACCGCCGACAAGGACGCAGCGTATCTAAAACTTGCTGACCAAGCGATCTGCATTGGTGCCGCCCCACCGGCGGATTCCTATCTGAACATCCCGCGGATCATCAGTGCCGCGGAGATTGCCGATGTCGAGGCGATTCATCCGGGATATGGTTTCCTCTCGGAAAAACATCACTTCGCCGAAATTTGCCGTAGCTGCAAGATTGAGTTCATCGGCCCGCCCGTGCATGCGATGCTGGCGCTGGGCGACAAGGTGGAATGCAAGAAAATTGCCCGACGGGCAAATGTCCCCACCGTTCCAGGATCCAAAGGCGCCGTGGAAGATGAAAAAGAAGCCCTGAAGGTTGCCGATGAGATCGGGTATCCCGTCATCATCAAAGCCGCTGCGGGTGGCGGCGGGCGCGGGATGCGCGTGGCACACAATGAAGTCTCGCTTCGCGCCGGTTTCAAGCAGGCGCAGGCGGAAGCCGAAAACGCCTTCAAAGACGCCACCGTCTACATCGAAAAATACGTCGAGTTCGGCCGGCACGTTGAAGTGCAGGTGATCGCCGATCAACACGGCAATGCCGTGCACCTGTGGGAACGCGACTGTTCCATGCAGCGGCGACATCAGAAACTGGTCGAAGAATCCCCTTCACCCATCCTTTCGCCCGAAACCCGCCGGGAACTGTGCGCGTCAGCGGTGCGACTCATTCAGGAGTCGGGCTATTACAATGCGGGCACAGTGGAATTTCTGGTCGATAAGGATCTGAAGTTTTACATCCTGGAGGTCAACGCCCGCATCCAGGTTGAGCATCCAGTCACCGAAATGGTGACGGGGCTCGACCTGATCAAGGAACAGATTCGGGTTGCAGCGGGCGAGAAATTAAGCTTCAGGCAGGAGGATGTCCCGCAGATCGGCCATGCGATTGAATGCCGTATCAACGCGGAGGATCCGGCGCGGAACTTTGCGCCATTTCCCGGGCTTATCGAAGAATATCGCGCCCCGGGAGGTCCCGGCGTGCGACTCGATTCCCATGTTTACGCCGGCTATCGCATTCCTCCCAACTACGACAGCATGATCGGCAAACTTATCGTTCACCGCCCCACCCGCACCGAAGCCATCGCCGCGATGAAGCGGGCGCTGAGCGAATTCCACATTCATCCCATCAAGACCACGATTCCGCTACAACTGCAGATCATGGACAACCAGAACTTCCGCTCCGGCGACGTTGATACGGGGTTTGTGGAGCGGGTGATGCTGAAGAAATAGGCCGACTTCTGATCGCTGCCTTGTTATAATCCCAGCATGAACACTGCTTGCGGCACCGATCTTAGAAGTCGTCGTCAAGGCGTGCTTTGAGTAAGACTCACGCCGCCCGGCGCATTTGTGCCTTTTCGCACATCCGCAGCCGCCGCATGACGCACTGCTTGGCTTTCTTTACATTTTCGCGCTTCGCTTGTTTGGGGCAGTTCGCTTCCAGCACGGCGAAATGTCCGGCCAGCGTTTCCAACAATAGCTTCTGTGCAGTGCTCATCTTCGACTCCTTCAACTGCCTGTCCTACCCATGCATGAATTGAACACCTTCCCCGGTCTTTGGCTATCGGTTCCTTCCTGAGCTTCCCATGAAAGATTCTATGAACACCCGGGTGGTGTTTTGCCGAAGTTAGGCAATTCGTATCCACTGCGGCACCCTAAATCGCAGCCGTTTTGCCTGCGGCGGAATGTCAGGCTTGAACCTCTACCATGATCCTTTAATATCCACCCGGCGGGTCGCACGGACACGTCGGTTTTAATCATCAGAAGGATTTCAGTCATGAGTAAAGGCAATGCGGTCATTGGCCAGTCGGGCGGCCCGACCTCGGTCATCAATCAGTCTCTTGTTGGCGTGGTACAGGAGCTTCGTAAGCTGGGTCACGTTGACCAGATCCTTGGGGCACGTCACGGCGTGCGTGGGATCGTGGAAGACAAATATATCAAGCTGAATAATGCCCCGGACGAACTGCTGGAGCGCATCGCCGCCACCCCCGCCGCTGCATTGGGATCGTCGCGCGACAAACCCGACCAGGTCTATTGCGAGAAGATTTTCGCCAACTTCGCGAAGAACAATGTCCGCTATTTTTTCTACATCGGCGGGAACGACAGCGCGGACACCGCACGCATCGTTTCAGAACTGGCCCAGCAGGCGAAGCATGACCTGACCGTCTTCCATATCCCCAAGACGATCGATAACGACCTTCGCGTTCACGATCACACTCCCGGATATGGATCGGCCGCGCGGTATGTGGCGTTTGCGACGATTGGGGATGACTACGACAACAAATCCCTTCCCGGCATCAAGGTGAACATCATCATGGGCCGCAATGCCGGCTTCCTCACGGCAGCAACTGCGCTGGCGCGAAAATATGAGACCGACGGACCGCACCTTATCTACGTTCCGGAAATCCCGCTCGCGGCGGACCATTTCCTTGCAGATGTCGATCGCGTCTACAGCAAGCTCGGCCGCTGCATCGTCAGCATGTCAGAAGGTGCGAGCGCACCGGACGGCAAGACCTGGAGCGAGAAGCTGAATGAAAAGGTGGAAGCTGACATGCACGGCAACATCCAACTGTCGGGCACCGGCGCGCTGGGCGATTTCATGTCGGACTTCATCAAGAAAAATCTTAAAACTGCGGGTGGCAAGAAGCTGCGCGTCCGCGCCGACACCTTCGGATATCCACAGCGCAGCTTCTTCGGGTGCGTCAGCGAGACGGACGCCATCGAGGCCCGCACCGTCGGCCGCAAAGCGGCGCAATACTGTTCGAAATCCGAGAACAACACGGGCGGCAGCATCTGCATGACCCGCGCGGCGGGTTCAGTTTATGCGGTGGAATATCACCTTGAGCCCCTGCAGAACGTCGCCCGTCTCACCAAGCATATGCCGGCAGAGTTCATTCAGAACGGCAACGACGTGACAAAGGCGTTCATCGATTACGTCACGCCATTGGTCGGATCGATTCCGAACCGTGGATCGCTTGAAGAACTGAAGGGATGACTTCGGTTCCGTAAGGCTGTGTGATCGCACGCTTCCGACGCCTGTCGGCATCGCGAATACGGCAGAGCCCTTGGGGCCTCCATTCGCAACGCCGCAAGCGGCGTGCGCCATTTCACATGCAATGAATGTAGAAGGAGCACAACATGTCATCGGCGATTCGATTTGAAGGCGTTGCCACACTGGGCGAATGCAGGATTGAATCGCCCCTGGTTTCCCGCTTCGGCCCGGAGGGATTCCTGCCCGATGACGCCCGCGTCCTTTCCTTTTCCAATGTCAACAAGATCGGGACTGATGAAGCCCTTGCATTCGAGCGCGCCGGCCAGCGCAGGTTGCTCTTTCACGATCCATCCACCACCATCGCCGGTATTGTCACCTGTGGCGGACTGTGCCCCGGGCTGAACAACGTCATTCGGTCTGCGGTCTACGAACTGCAATATAACTACGGCGTAAATCAGGTCTGGGGCTTTCGGTACGGCTATGCGGGGCTTGTGCCCGCCATGGAACATGAACCGATGAATCTTGACTGCGACCGCGTCGAACACATCACCCGGCAAGGCGGAACGATTTTAGGCTCATCCCGCGGCAATCAGGATGCAGGTGTGATGGCGGACACCATTCAGAGGATGGGGATCAACGTTCTGCTCTGCATTGGTGGCGATGGAACGCAACGCGGGGCGCACGCGTTGGGCGAGGAACTGCTTCGCCGTGGGGCAAAGGTCAGCATTGTCGGTGTACCCAAAACAATCGATAACGATGTTGCCTATTGCGATCGCTCCTTCGGTTTCACGACTTCGGTCGAGGAAGCTGCCAAAGTCCTCGTTGGCGCTCACGAGGAGGCACGAGGCACGCTGAACGGCATCGGACTTGTGAAACTGATGGGCCGCGATGCCGGATTCATCGCCACGGGCGCAGCCGTCGCTGCTCAGGAGGTCAACTTCACCCTCATTCCCGAGCAGCCATTCAAACTGGACGGGCCCCGAGGCCTGCTGGCACTGCTCGAGAAACGACTGATCGAACGCCGTCACGCTGTGATTGCGGTCGCGGAAGGTGCGGGACAGGATCTGTTCGACAAGCATGCAGAAGGCGCCGACGCCTCAGGAAACCAGCGGCACCAGGATATCGGCCTGTTCCTCAAGGCGAAGATCGAAGCGTATTTTGCCGCGAAGAAGTTTCCCATCGCCGTGAAGTATATCGATCCCAGTTACACCATCCGGTCGGTCCCAGCGAACACCGAAGATGCGGTGTTGTCCGACCAATATGGCAGGCAGGCAATTCACGCAGCGATGGCGGGACGCACGGACATGGTGGTCTGTCTGTCCCACGGACACTTTGTCCATGTTCCCAGCCGCCTGGTGACATCCAGCAAACGCAAAGTTCGCCTTGATTCAATTCTCTGGCGCGCCATGCTCGCGTCGACGGGACAGCCGCTGGTCATTGGATGACTTTTCACCAGCAGGATTCAGCGTCATCACCAGCGATAATGCACGTGGGGGAAAATGTAACGATCGTAGATCGCACGGATCGCCGTCATCTTCCTCGAGTGCGCTACCCCTGCCGCCCGGCGGGACGCTTTACTATCCATTCAACGACTCCTTGGTGCTTGGCACGCGGTCGTTTCGTGGGTCCTTCTCCGTCGCGATGCGCAGCGACTTCGCAAAGCTCTTGAAGATTGCCTCGGCGATGTGGTGATTGTTCGTGCCGTATGGCACGTTGATGTGCAGGTTCATCTTCGCATTAGTCGCGACGCTCTTGAAAAACTCCTCGACCAACTCGACAGGAAAGTCGCCAATCATTGCGCCGCGATATTGAACGTTGTAGACAAACGCGGGACGACCGGAGAGATCGATCGAGGTCTGCGCAAGCGTTTCATCCATCGGCACGATGCTCCAGCCGTAACGGTAGATGCCCTTCTTGTCACCCACGGCCTTCTCGATGCACTGCCCTAGCACGATGCCGACATCTTCCACCGTGTGGTGCGCGTCGATGTGCAAATCCCCATCCGCCTCGATCGTGAGATCGATCAGCGAGTGCCGCGAGAACAGATCCAGCATGTGGTCGAAAAACCCAACGCCGGTGCGCACCGAACTATTCCCGCTGCCGTCCAGGTTCAGCGCAACGCGAATTTTGGTTTCCTTCGTAGAACGGGAGATTTCTGCGAGTCGGGACATGAGACGATTGTGGATTGTGGACTGTGGATTGTCGAGAGCGCGTTCGCCGAAGATCGCGGATTGATGGGTTGTCGCAATCGCTTTTCGACGATCCACCATCAACCATCGACAATCGCTCAACTATGCTGCCTTCTCCGTCGCCGTGATTTCTCTGATCCCCGCCAGCAGGGCGTTGTTTTCCTGCCCCGTGCCCACGGTGATGCGAATCTTGTCATTCAGCCCCGGCTTGTCGAAGAAGCGGACGAGGATGCCCTGCGCCTTCAGCTTCAGATACGCCTGTTTCCCATTCCCGCCGGGCACGGTGGCGAGGATGAAATTGGCATGGCTGGGCAGCACCGACCAGCCCAGTTGCTGCAGTTCCGCGGTAAGACGCTGGCGCTCTGCTTTCACATGATCCCACGCCCGCCTTGCGTATTCCTGATCCAGAATCGCCGCCGTCGCTGCGATCACGCTGATCGCATCGCAGTTATACGAATCCTTCACCTTCATCATCTGCTCGATCACTTCCGGCTGCGCCACCGCATAACCAAACCGCATGCCAGCCATGCTGTATGCCTTGCTGAACGTGCGGGAGATGACGACGTTTGAGAACTCTTTCACCAGCTCCAGGCAATTCTGCTCCGCGAAATCAACATACGCCTCATCCACCAGCAGCAGCCCGTCGAACTTCGACGCAAGCTCTGCCACCTGTTGCGGCGGAACAAACGTGCCGCTGGGCGCGTTGGGGTTCGCGAGATAGATCGCATCGGCTTTCGTGGCAATCAGATCTTCCACCGGCAACGACCAGTCCATTCCCCAATCGACCGAGGTGAACTTCGCATCTTCAATGCGAGCCAGGATCGGATAAAGCGAATACGTCGGCTCCGGCGCCGCCATCACTCCGGCTGGCGCGATGAATGTTCGCGTGGCGATGGTGAGGATATCATCCGACCCGTTGCCGCAGATAATCATGTCGGGCGTGATGCCCAGGATCTTCG
>Ga0105047_10011657_pt1 | contig 14242 bp, 17 predicted proteins | sample MAT04_FD_78384 | JGI IMG/M metagenome (GOLD analysis project Ga0105047, IMG submission 78384) | Freshwater microbial communities from Lake Fryxell liftoff mats and glacier meltwater in Antarctica - MAT-04 (megahit assembly) | ecosystem: Environmental > Aquatic > Freshwater > Ice > Liftoff... | reverse complement strand
CGTTTCTCCGCCCACTGGGCCTTGGTATTGCAAACAGTGCCGGTCTAGTAGTGCTAATAATGTGTAAAAGCATGTAAGGAGTAAGCAAGGCTACTTGTAATAACGACGAACGCCCCTTCGCTCATTGAACTTTTGCTGTTCTTTCACAAAGTTCGGCAGATCCCGCAGTTTCAGCGGGTGCTTGTCCATTGTCTCGATAAAGTGTTTGGGAATGGGTGCATGGAGATCTAGATGTTTTCCTGGGCAGTGCCAATCCCGCAGCAAGAGATGGTAGGAGTGCAGATGTAATGGCAGATCCTTGTGATGAACACAACGGTTGGGGTCACGGCGAGGGGCAGCCTGGCCATAGCGGTAGTCTCCAAGCACTGGCATTCCCAATTGCTCAGCCAAATGCACGCGAATTTGATGGGTTCTTCCCGTGAGCGGCCTCAGCTCCATCAGGCTTAATTTGCAGCGCTCCTTGTTGTTGCGATGCTGCTGCAGCCAGCGGTAGTGTGTGATGGCCGCCTTGCCCTCGTCCATCAAATCCGCTCGCTGATCGGCAAAAGAAGTCATACGCTCCTGTCCGTTCTTGGCGACCATCTGATAGATATTGCTATGGATCTCGCCTTTGTTCTTTAATCTTGTGGGATTGCCTTCCACCAAGGCAAGATACTAAATAATTAGCCATGCATGAGAGGTTACTGTCTTGTCAATGCGCTTCTGGTCAAAGGTTGTTTCGCTAAAGAGGCTTTGCAAGTGCGCCGCTGTTTCGCGGCCATGGGCCAGCACCAACAGCCCACTAGTGCCCTTGTCTAGTCGATGGACCAGACGAGGGTTCTCGTGGTTGCCAAAGCGAAGAGAATCCAGCCATCCTTCGAGGTGTTCGCTGAGACCGGGTCCTACGTGGACGGCCAGTCCCGTGGGCTTATTGAGTACAATTATGCGGTCATCTCGATAAACTACAAGACTCTGCACGAATGCAGCAATATCCTCGCTCGTGCTAATCTCAGGCTTCCTCTTTGGCTCTGGGAGAACAATATCCGTCAAGAGAATCAGATCACCGCCCTGTAGGGGAATGCTCTTTGTTGGACGAATCGTTTTAACAAGGCTTGCTTCTTTAATAGTTGGAGCTGGAAGCGCTCCCCGAAATATAGCAGCGGCGTCTGCTGAGGATACCTGCTGTTCCTGGGTGGCCCGACTAACTCGAACACGACCTTGTCGAAGGAGTCGATTGATAAGGTTCCAGGAGACATCATAGTGCTCTGCCAGATAACTGTCCAAGCGTAGCGTCTTGGACAAACCATACGGAACTTGAAGAGATGCAGTCTTCCAACCTTCCGGTCCGGCAACGCTCGGCCGAAGGGTGACCATTGATACATCTGCTACTGCCTTGGTCCCACCATCCTTGGCAAATAATTTGCCAAGGCCACCAAGGACTGAACGCAGCGTTGACATTGCAACGAAACGAAACGAAAAGAAATGTAACTATTGTTTAAGGAAGCAGAAATAGCCAAAATGGTTCACAAATGAGCAACAGCCTTGATTTCAATCAGCAATCTGGAGCCTGGAAGAGAGGCTACAGCCACGGTTGTGCGAGCAGGGCCCGTATCAGCATCAAAGTACTGGTTGTAGACGCGATTGAACTCTTCGTAATGGCGCATATCGACGAGAAACACGGTCAAATCAACAATATTCTCCAGTCCCACTCCTGCAGCTTCGAGTATAGCCTTGATGTTCTCGATAGTTGCTTCAGTCTGCTTGCCGATGCTCATGAGATGGCTCCCACCGGGAAGACTTTCTGCTCCAGGAATGGTTCCATCAGCCTGTCTTGCCGATGCTCCCGAAACAAATAAAAGATTCCCAACGAGCTTGGCATGAGGATAGCCAGCCAATGCAGGCCCCACGGTAGACTCCGACGAGGCGGTAATATTTTTTCTTTCAGTCATCAAATGTGCTTAATCAACAAAATTTATTTATTGGTTAACCCTGGTCAAGCATATATATACAACAAGAATGAGCGAGACTGAGGCCACCAACACTGAGCCAGTTTCAAAGAACAAGCGACACCGTAAAGACAAACGTACACTATATCTCCAAAGTCTAAGCTGTTAGCATGGGATACTGACGATATTGACCATTGGAAAATCGACAAGTTTCAGCCGGGCGAAATGAAGGGCGCACTCACCGAAGAGAGCTCCTTTGCCACACTTTTCCCAAAGTATCGTGAGGCTTATCTTCGCGAAATATGGCCGCATCTCACCAAACTTCTGGCTTCTCATGTAACTTTAAGCCTTTCAGTAACGTTTTAGGGAATAGCGTGTGAGCTCAACCTGGTTGAGGGCAGTATGACTGTAAAGACGACGCGCAAGACCTGGGACCCGTTTCTGATTCTCAAGGCACGCGACTTGATCAAATTGCTCGCTCGTAGCGTGCCGTTACCGAACGCGGCCAGAATATTAGACGATGGCATTGCTTGCGACATTATCAAAATCGGCAACATTTTGAGAAGCCGTGAACGGTTCGTCAAGCGGCGCCAACGCCTGGTTGGGCCCAGCGGTAACACTTTAAAGGCCATTGAACTCTTGACCCAATGCTATGTGCTCGTCCAAGGCAACACTGTCTCTGCTATTGGTGGCTACAAAGGACTCAAGGAAGTACGTCGGATCGTGCTGGACTGCATGAAGAATATTCATCCGATTTACCACATCAAAGAGATGATGATCAAGAGGGAACTCTCAAAGGACGAACGACTGCGGCATGAATCCTGGGACCGCTTCCTACCCCACTTCCGTAAGCAGAACACCATGAAGCACAAGGTGAAGAAGGACAAAAAGGATAAGAAGGAATACACGCCATTCCCACCTGCTCCGCAGCCTCGCAAGGAAGACATAGAGATGGAGACGGGTGAATACTTTTTGAGAAAAGACGAGAAACAGTCTCGCTCTTTAAAACAGAAAAAGGCCAAGCAAGAAGTAAAGCTCGCCGAGAAGCAGGCCTCTCGCCAAAAGACATTCACTCCGCCCGTTGAAGAATAGCAAAACATTAATAGATTTCACTTTTATGTCACGCCTTTTCTTTGTTGGGAGGTATCTAAGCGCTCAGCTGCTGACAGAGCCCATTGAGGAGGGACAGCACGCCAAGGAGGAGCGTATCTACAATTTTTTACATGTGCCACAGAAGCTAGAACGGCTGTTGGCCTTTGGATATATCATCTGTCTTGATTCGTTCCTCTACAATCTAACTGTCTTGCCGTTACGCCTCTTTATCTCTCTTCTGTCGCTTGCATACAGTCTTTTGGTCAGAGCTGTTCTGCGCCGATGGCCGGTTTACAATCCGCTGCCATGTTTCAAACCAGATCTGCAAAGGGGTTTGATTATTCTGCTGGTTTCAATGCTCTTACATGAATTGATTGATTCTTCGCGGTTATACCACTCCATTCGAGGTCAGTCAGTGATCAAATTATATGTGATTTTCAATGTATTTGAAATTGCCGACCGCCTCTGTTGCTCCTTTGGTCTGGATATTCTGGACTCTTATTTTGCCAATGACCGATCGCCTTTGCTCCCCTCGTGGCTGCACTTTACACTCTCCGTTGTTTACGTCTTTTTGCATACAGTGGTACTTTTTTACCAGGCTATTACGCTAAACGTAGCCATTAATTCATTTAGCAACGGGCTCCTCACCCTGCTGGTTTCCAATCAATTCGTAGAGCTGAAGGGCGCGGTCTTCAAGCGCTTTGAAAAGGAAAACCTATTTCAACTGGCATGCGCTGATATCCTCGAAAGGTTTCAACTTTCTTTCTTCCTCCTTATCATTGGTCTGCGTAATCTGAGCGAAGTGTGGAGCAGTAGCCTAAATGATCTCCCCCGGGTTTTGGGGGAACTGACCGGCCCACTGATTGTTGTCTACATGTCGGAGATTTTGGTAGACTGGCTCAAGCATTCCTTCATCACAAAATTCAACCACATACATCCGGATGTATACGTGCGCTACATGCAAATTCTATGCCGCGACTTTCAATTTGGCGATTTAATTGACCGTTCTCCAATGGTAAGTCGTCGTATTGGGTTTTCTTCCTTCCCCCTTTGCTGTTTGGTACTATAACCTTTTTCTAATTTGATCATAGATGGTTCGCATTCTAATGCAAACTTGCGCTGTCTCGGGCTTTTCGCTCTACACCAATCACCATCTCATTCTTCTCATATGGCTGTTACTGTGGATAGGAAAGATCGCAATTGGTATTTCACTTCAAAACTACACCAAAAGCCAAGCAGCAAAAATAAAGAAGGATCCAGAACTATTAGAAAAGGCTGTTTTAAAATAGAAAGCTTTTCTTTGGTTCGCCTTGATGTCTTCCAATCAGCTTGCTTGCCTTTAAGCAGTTCTTCCCCTCCAGATAATATTTATGTCTGTGTGATGAGCGAAATCGATGACAGAGATTATTATGAAAAGGTTCAACCATTGCTTCCCAAAAACATTTATTTTTACACGGCAATCGCATCATTTTCATCATTCGTGTATGGTTACAACATGGCCATCATTGCACCAGCGCTGCTCTTTCTGCCATTGCGGAGTCCGCTATGGACAAGTTCCATCGTTTCAATCACATTGCTCGGTGCAGCTGTCGGATCCCTTCTGAGCGGCCCCTTTATTGATGGCTTCGGGAGGCGTATTTCTATGATCGCGCCGAACATTGCGATTATCTTGGGCGTAGGGCTCAGTTCTGTGAGTGTATTAGGGGAGAGCTCCACTAAATTGCGTATCGTGCTCATAATGAGCAGGTTCATCTTGGGGCTCGCGGTGGGAATGGCAGCCATCGTACCCGCCCTGTATATCACCGAGATGGCGCCAGCCCAGATACGAGGCAAAATGGGAGCAATTAATCAACTTAGTGGGGCCATTGCCATGGTCGCAGCATTTCTCTTCGGCTACTTGGCTGTATTGTGGACCTTGCCTTCAAGGGCAGCCTCGCTAATGTTCGCTAGCGGCCTATTGCCAGCCATGCTACAATGCTTGCTGGCCACAGTAATACTGCCAGAAACACCTCGTTGGCTAGTGGAACATAACCAAAAGCAGAAAGCTATCACCGTTCTTACCAAAATTTATGGTCCGAAAAATGAAACTTCCATCATGCAACAATACCAGATGCTTGCGAACAGACGGAATCAAGGCGCGGATAGAACTTCATGCTGTTCTTGGGGCGAACTCCTCCAAGGCACCAATCGACGACCCGTGCTTATTTCTCTTGCTTTGCAGATCCTTCAACATATGTCCTTCTACAGTGTTCTTTTTTATTATGGAACATCTATCCTTCTCGCCCACAATCAAGAAAACGAACGCACGGCACTCCTTTATAATGCGGTCAGTGCAATCCCACAATTGTTGATCATGGTGGGCACCATATTCTTCCTCGATCGCTGGGGTCGCAAGCCAGCGTTGCTAATATCCACAGCTGGCGTTGCCATTAGCCTGGTAGTGATTGGAATTTCATTTCAGAACGGAAGCCCAGATAGCCGATGGCCCTTCTGGCTTCTCGTAGCAGGAATCGTGGGCCATCGCGCCTTCTTCTCCTTTGGCCTCGGTCCCGTTCCAAGTATTCTCACGGCTGAGATTCTTCCCTTTCGAATAAGGGCCCGCGGTCTTTCAGCTGCCCTCTTTCTCAACTGGTCCCTGAATCTGATCATAACTATTGGATTTCCATTTCTGCACGGCTATGTCACCAAGATGCAGTATATATTCTGGACATTGGCACTGCTCACCTTTGCTGCGATTCCAGTAACTGTGACTTTCCTCCACGAGACAAGTGGCAATCATCTGGACATCATAGAAGTCGAGCCAACCTCAAAAATTGTATAGACTTGTAATGCAATCAAAGAAATTGATTACTCATAAATCGCAATTCCGCATGAGTCAGAATAGTCTTCACCGTTGGAGCACCGCCTGGACCAACTGATCAATGTCATTCGTCCTCTCAATAGGCAGCCAGCGCCAATTCATCTACAAAGTATTAAAATACATAATGGGAGCTTCTCACCTTGCGGCAAGCTTCCTTGCAATCTCTTGTCAAGCCAACAACAACGAACTCTACCCTGTCGTTGTCGTTGTACTTTCGGTTGAGCTGATCAAAGACCCAGCCAATACCATATTTGGCACTACTATAGATTTTATGCGCTCCAAAGAGACTTCCATAGCCATAAACAAGGTTGGCGGCCAATGCCAAAGACAAGTGCCCATGAACAAGCGAGACAAGCTCTATGTCAGGCTCTTCCCTCACAAGGGCCTTAATAGCGGAGCGTCCTGAGGAAAGTATCCCGTGGCTCTTTTTATCTAGCTCATGATAGCACGATGTGCATTCCTCGAGTATTCTCTCCATCCCTTTAACCATGGATGTCTTTGAGTGAAATGAGTCATGGCGCTGAGCAGCCAATCGGTGTCGAAAAGCCCGTTCTCTATAAAACTGCCCTTCAATGTCCTGTCCTCTTGACCTGGCCAATGCATCAAATCGCATCTCTGCAGCACTCAAGGGCCGTCCATCATCTTCGTCTCGATAATAGTCGACGTGGGGCTGCTGATAGACTTGCAAATCCTTGTAGAAGAAGAGCTCTTTGGCTATATCCTTGATGCCAGCGTGCAACATCTCGACAAGCTCTCTTGTTCTCCTGTTCCCGGCTTCTAAAAAGTCCTTGGCCTTAATGAATGCATCCTCGATTTCAAAGATAATAATGCGACGGTGCCCTGTGTGGCCGGAATCAGTATGAGTTCTCTTGGAAGCTTGCTTGTCCTCTGGGGCCTCTGTGTTTCTTTTGTGATGAGATTCTTCTGAATCAGACGCAGTCTTGTTTGTGTCACGGAATGTTGAGACCTCTCGGTCCCACCTCTTCAACAAATCCTTCTTGATCTTCTCCTCTCTAATGTAATACTCTTTACAGAGCTGCAAGAATTCTTCTTCGGGATCCTCCTCCTTTCGAGCCCAGTCCTTTTCCCTCAATGGCTTGTGCTATCAAACAAGATGAAGAAAAAATGACGTCGCTTACAGATTCACGGTCTTTCTCGATCAACAGCAATGCTTCAGTGCGCAGCCGTTTATTTTGCTCCTCTGCTTCGGTTCCTGCTAATGTGATGGCTATCCGTTCTGCGAGATCCTCAAATCTTTCATCAAAATGAGCAAGAAGGCCTCGAAGGGCTTTGGTTAGAGATCGGCGACTATTTTCCGAGACTTCTTTGGATTCAATGATCAAGTCGTGTTCTGCCTGAATGAAGGTCCCAATGAGCTCCTTGTAATTGTCTCGGCTTCCTTCGAGCAGCCCTTCGAAGAGGGCTAGAATACACCTGCGACTTCGAGGTTCCTAAAGATACGAAGCACATTGGCATCTTACCTCGCGAAATGTGTCAACAAGACTGGAAAAAAGCTCCTGCCGCAATTCACTATTTTTGTGTAGCAGGCTAACTGCATTTTTGAGGTTGGCAGAGCTGTTCAACCCGCCATTGACCAGCTTGTTCAGCCTGAGAAGCATCTCGAAGGGATCTTGTTCCATTCAATTAAAACGTAATTATTTAATTCGTATGTTAACAATAATCTGTCTTGAGGTTATGCGTTCTAGAACAATATTCAGCTTCAAGTCGGCCGAACATTGCTAAAGTACGCCCCCCCAGGGCAGCAAATCTATCTAATTATTGACATTACCTTCAGGGCTGCATCACGGGAGGGAGCGACTGACCTTGTCCTGCACCGCTGTAATTTTATTCAATAGCTTAATTGCGGCGGCCAGTCGCTGTTTGGATTTGGATGCAGCCATGAACCGCTATGGGTTCGAACGTTGCAGTAACCAGGCGTGTCGAAGGACTCTCGAGTATCTGAGAGTTAAACTACCGTGTCGAATAATTTACAAGAACTCGACCCTTCGACCGTTTCTGGTCCTGCTTATCTATGCTTCCACTCTACAAGAACAATGGCAGTATCACAGATCTTGAAACCTACCGGTTCTTTAAAGGATTCAGCAAGCTGATTCAATCGAAAGTGCTCCCTTCTAGCAAGTACACTTGAAGTGCAATGCACAGCACCGTTTGCTCACTCGCCCTACATCGTTAGGAAGCAGACCAACTATAATCTTCTCTAAGTATTGCCATTAGGCCTCAACTTTGTTTGGATCTTTAATGATCTCTTTTGCAGCTCTAATACGCGAATGAGATTGGGGACTGCGATCTTACATTCAGCTGGCTTCTACTGTTTTTGTTTTCTAAGATAATCAGCACGGCAGAGTACCCAGTCAGATTTAGTATAGTCTGTCGAGGGTTTAGAACAACGGTAAACAACGATGATGTACCTGATCTTAAAGGGAAGGCCAACGAGAATCCCTATGTGGTGACTACTGCTACTAACTTACAACAACTCTCCCGGAAGAGGTCCGATGATCTGATGATCTGATCGGTTTGTTGTGTTGCTGCTGGACAGCACCTTCTTTAACCAATCCCAATGAGGCTCATTGAACCCTAATTGGCCAGAGTGGTGGCACTCTCTCATTGGTTGGATTCACATATAAATACTAGCATGAATCAGGAATTTAAAAGTTCTTCTAAGGCCGCCATATCACATTGTTTCATGCGATGATCACGGAGTAGCCGAGGATCGTCACCCTCCACTGTAATAATTGGCTGCTTTTCGACAACTTCGATGACAAAGTGATTATCACAAAATGGACAGAACTCATCAGCTTCCTCGAATCCACGTCTAAGAAGATAAGGATAAGAAGGAAAGGTTACGTGAGATCTCTTTTGAAAACTTTGCGGCACTTTTTGCATGCAACAATGAGTTCCATGGTTTTAAAGAGGGGATGATTGCTATTTTCCTCATGACACTGTGTACAATCAAACCATCTCTTGCAGCAAGCCGCCCTTATGGTCGCCTATTGTTAAAACCATTCCCGGTCGTGTCGTACTTGGGCATTGGGAACGTGCTTGCACATTGGCGGGAAAGTTACAAAAGCAAAAATAGTTTTGCTTTTTAATTATGCGAGTGATCATTGAAAAATTGGAACACTTGTTGGATCGCTGGGATGTGGATCATGAAGATAAATGTTTTGCCTTGTCCGTCATGAAAACATTCCTGCGTGACTTTGTGATGGCGTGGGTGGCCCGGGGGGCCGTTGGATTTCTCCCTCAGCTACTCCGCGTGCTGAAATTGGAGCGGTAAGAGATGAACTAATTCACATTTTTGACAGCTTCCAAATAGTTCTCGCTCTGCAGGCTAGTTTCGGTAGGGCGGCGGGAAGGTTTGGACTGTTCATTGCTTTGTATTTTGGACTGTTCAAGGTGCTCGATCGCTTGATCCAACGATTATTGCCTAATCTGATGAAACAAAGCGCCCTGATTGCTGGGGCTGTTTCTTCAGTGGCTCTTTTGATCGAAGGGGAAGGGTTTCGATGGATGTTTGCACAGTACCTGACGATGCGGGCTCTTTCGTGTGTAGCGAGCAACATTGTCCAGAGGTATCCAGGACGGTTGAAATTGCTGGAGGAATACGGCGATGCAGCGGTGTTTGCCCTCGGGAGTGGGCAGGCTGTCTACAGCTTTATTGTTCGGCCGGACACGATTGATCGAGAGTATGGCCATTTTTTGACGTGGGTGGCCGACATGGACCCCGCCCTCATTGAGTTGTTCCGAAAGATGCTGCAGTCCAATAAATGGGATGATGGCCAAGCAGCCAAATTGCTCGCAAGATCGGCCAGGATCCTCTCGCCCGAGGCACTGAAACGCCTGGCTGCAAATTTGCACGCGCCGCTCTCCTGTGGTGTGATTCATCCGGAGAGCGATTGCTTCAATCGCATTGTTTACAGCTGGTTGTCTACGTTTCGCACTGTCTTTCCCATGTACTTTTCATTGCACCTTGCTCCGCCATTGCTCTTCAAGACCAAGGCCTTTCTCGCTGACCCTGTGGCGAGTGCCTTGCGATCGGCTCACAACGGAGTGCGGTCCTCCAGTTTCATGTCGTCGTATATTATGTTCTTTCAAACGCTGCTGTGCACTCAGCGCAATCTAATGGCATTGGGCGCTATCAGGGAAGAATGGCGCTACGCCTACTGGTTGATGGGCTTCCTCGCCTCTGCTTCAATCTTTGTGGAGAAAAAGGAGCGACGATCCGAGCTGGCTCTCTATGTAAGGTTCTGTTCGTTGCCTTTTTTTAGATGCTGTCCAAGGGCGGGGTGGCATTCTATCGCACATTGGTGGAAAAGAAATGGGCGCTGAACATTGCTGGAGGAGAGCTGATCCTGTTTAGCTGCTCAATGGCCGTGCTCATGAGTGCCCATCGCCAGGCCCCACACACACTGAGCAGCATTGTGTCGCGGGTGCTCAAACAATTCCTTCAATAGAAGCTATTAAAACTTTTGGTGTAAAAGGTGGTCCCTCTCCCAGGTCAATTGTTCCAGTTGCCTCCTCGTCTCTTCAACCTTTAGTTTTGCCAAGGAGAGATCCGCCGGCAGCTTGCAGTATGGTTCCAGGTCGTTTTCCACCAACGAAAGCTTCTCTTGAAGGGCTGTGATGGACGCGATTTGATCAGCCAATGATGCGAATGAGCCATGTCTCGCATCCCTTTCTGCCCACTGCGATTCCAGATGAGACAGACGTATCAAATATTCTTCCCTCTTTTGCTTCAAGACATTGGTGGTTCGCTGCATCTCTCCAATAGTCGATTCCAGTTCCCGTTTGCCCCATCCGTCGTACTCTCGACGAGCACTAACACACAATTAGGGCTGTAAAGTGGTACTCTGAAAGGCGAGTTAGTTGGCCGTTGGTGTCGTGGAGCAGCTCCTGGCTCTTCTCCAGGAAAACGTACTGCTTCCTCTTTTTTAGATTGCGTCCATTGAGAAGAAGTTTCTCGCAGGCAGTAATTAGCGAGAGAGAATCCGCATCAGCGGAATTTATTGACGAAAGCATGCTGGCCATCCGATCGAGCAATCTGTCAGCCTCTGGAGATACTTCGACAAGATGATTCAAGTCAAGATCATGGAATTCAGGAACATTTAGAGCCCCTTTTAATGCAAGGAGGATCTCCCGGGTGAACTGATTGCACTCAAATGGTTCAGGCTTAATGCCATGGAGCCTCAAAAGGTCCTCGAACCATACTACAACGTCAGGTTCTCCGATGGAAATCATTTAAAGATAAATCAATTCTTATTTTGTTGCTGTTGAGGGTGTGCATAGGGATTGTGCTGTTGCTATTGATAATAATTGTATGGATCATGCTGTTGCATGAGCATGGCCGCCATCATTGTGGGGTCCAGAGACTGGCCGAGTTCTAATGGGTTCTGGTAGATGACTGATGGTTGCTGCATGGCAGCCTGTTCGTAGTAGTTGCCCGAAGACGCCGCATGGTAGTACTGGTTGGCAGCTTCGTTAGCAGCCACCCGCTCGGCAATGAGCTGCTGGGCATAGGCAATCTGGTCAGGGGCACCGGTCAGATGCACATTGCGCACCATCTCGCCCGTTCCATAAGAGGAAGGCACTCCGCTGTGTTCAATGGTCACGCGGCACCCGGACATGGTCTGGATCGACCGCAGCGTCTCGGCCCTCTTACCGATGACGGCGCCCACAGAGCTTTCGGGGATCTGCATCTGATTGGCATTGCGCGCTGTGCTCAAGGACGATGTTGACAAGTTAGGCACGGAGAGGGAGCCAGCAACGGCTCGTCCGCTGACCAGATCTTCGATGAGCTGCTTCGCACGACCAATAGACTCGTCGTCGCCGATGATGGTGACGATGCGGTCGCTGCTCATGGGGTTGCTCGCATTGTCCTGTTGCACGGTCACCTTGGCGCCGCTCCGCTCTTGCAGCTCCCGGATGGTCTCGCCACCACGTCCAATGACCAGGCCCACACGAGCATGTGGCACGGCCAGCTGGATTGAAGGGAAGCGAGAAGAAGGATCTTCCACCTTTTCCAAAACCAATTTCTTGGCCTCTTCCACGTCCTCTGGATAGCCCGTGATGATGACCCGGCGATCACCCTTTGCCTGATTGGCGTTGTTTTGGTGGTTGAGGGCGCTTTGGTCAAACTGCACCTTGCACTGCGACATTTTCTCGATCCGCTTCAGTGTCTCGCCGTGGTGGCCAATGACAAGGCCCGCTCGATGGCCTGGCACCATCAGGATCTCGGTGACCCGCTGCCTGCCCGAGCCATCACTTTCTTCGAGGGAGGTATTGCCAAACTGCGCCAAGGTGAAGCGACTGCGCTGCTCCTTAATGGCCGCTGCCACCTCCTTCACCCTCTGCACAGCCTGCATGAAATGGTCATCAAAGCCAGCTGGCAAAGGAGGCAGGTCTTCCAGCTCCGCATACCTTGACTTTTGCTCTGTCCCTCTTCCCTGTTCTTTCCTTTGCTCTTCCTGCTTTCCCCAACGAGAGCTCATCCAAAAAGAAACGTTTAATCATTTCTCTTTTTATAGAGAGCAAAATTCCTTTACAACCAACCAGCCAGAGAAGAACTAAGAGAGAATGTCAGAATATGACTATCAATGTCCAGTATTCCTGGACATTACTGAAGAGTTCATGGCTGAAGGTGAGGCATGGATGCAGCTACCAGACGTCTCTTTGAGCCTATTATCTAATTTCCGCTTGGCAGATACCATCGCCTGCGTTGATCTGATGGACGAACGCATGGACCGTGGCCTCTTGCATGTCTCGCACATGTCCCTGCCCCAGTATCGCCTCTTTGCTAGTACGGAGCTGCTTGCTGCATTGCCTATTGCTCAAGCGCATCCTTCCTCTGTCGCCATTCTTAGCTTCATTACGGCCCTTCAGTCACGCCATCTCGCCTGGATCAAAGGCAGTCCCTTTGCGGATACGCTGCTCACCTGTGCCATCATGAATCGTCCAGAGGCCCTCGAAGCCAGTCTCCCCCGATACCTGGCCCTCTCTGTGTTACGTTCATGCGACTCGCTCGCTAATATTGTCATGCTCGCTCATGTGGCCGCTGGCCCAGACGAATTCCATCCACACATGCATGGCACCATTGACAATCGACGGGACCCCACCCTTCCACTGCTCCAGACTTGGCTCGACTCTACTCTTCCGTCCCTTGGCCAAGAAATCTACTCTGTTGAAGTTCAGAGATTGTCCCTGTGGATGCAGCTTCTTGCTCAGATCGAATCATTTTCCCTTAACTATTCAAAGATTCTGGCCATTGTCAAGGATCTCCTCGCTCTTCCCTTTCCTCAGCCATCATTGATAAGCCAAGAAGAAGAGAAGAGGCAATTTCTGATAGAACCGCTCCTTGCTAATATCTTTACCACTGGCTGCATCAAAAAGCCAGTTATCATTCCATCTTATTCCGAATCCTACAGTGATTTTCATGCCATGCTTGAACAGTTTGCCTTCTTTATCAACCTAATTATTTCTCTTCAGTCAGTGCAATTGGATTACATGCAATTTGTCAGCTTTGTCGATCTGCTTTTTGCCATTGACTTGCCCTTTGCCTCCATCCTGCGTTCTTTTATATTTTCATTGCTTTTCAGCAAGCAGCTCCTCTTTGGCACCATTTCCAAAACTCAGCTGGCTGGCCATCTCAAGATGCATCCCGAAAATGGCCAGTCGCTTTTTCGCACCATTGAGATTGCCTGCCACCATCCCACAAAGCAGCGTTCCCTGATAGCTGGCATGCTGATTACCGTTGGTGATGTTTTCATAGAACTGCGTCCACTTTTCTGCCATTTAGCCCAGAGATACGTCAAGCTTGGATCTATCCTTGATCTCTACACTCCCCAAGAAGAGTCTGAAGCCCTATTGTATATTCGTCCTGCTTCCTAATCCGCCTTAGATTATTGTCTGCACTTGCAGGAAGGAACGTTGAAAACGGATCTTGGAATGTCAGACTAGTGAATAGTACCCGTCAGCGATATCATCGTTGGCGTTGTCTTCTTCCTTTTATTCAGTCACCAACCAATGTTGTCGGTGAATCTGAGGGGGGCTCGAGGGATTCGATTAATTCATCATCCTGTCTGGAACACCGGAAGCCTGATCATGCCTATGATTTTTCTAGGCTAACTGACAGTGAATCTGGTGATGCCATGCACTGTGAGGAATAGTTCAGATATACTTTCTGTGAAAATGCTAGAGTATTCTATAAAATGAAATCGCTTCAGAACCGATAGCTACGGCCATACACACATGAAAGCACTGGGTCTCGTCCGATCCCCAAAGTTAAGCATGTGATGGCGCGGTCAGTACTGCGGTGGGAGACCACGTGGGAATACCGCGTGTTGTAGTTTTT
>Ga0105047_10011654_pt1 | contig 14244 bp, 16 predicted proteins | sample MAT04_FD_78384 | JGI IMG/M metagenome (GOLD analysis project Ga0105047, IMG submission 78384) | Freshwater microbial communities from Lake Fryxell liftoff mats and glacier meltwater in Antarctica - MAT-04 (megahit assembly) | ecosystem: Environmental > Aquatic > Freshwater > Ice > Liftoff... | reverse complement strand
GACAACCTGATCGACAGCAGACCCGTTCTCGGCTCCCACAGGCACCAACTTCGGTCTGACCCCTGCCACAAGCCGGCTCCGCAAGGCGAGTCGTTCTCTGTGTCCTCCTGCGAAAGGGACACTACCGCCGGGGCGCGGGCCCCGGCCCGATGGCCGACGAACGCGCCAGCGAGCGAAGAGATCAGTCTGAGCCGAGGAGCCAGCCTCGTTCAGGGAGGATGTGGACACCGACGGGGGTGCCGATCGGCGGGACCTCGTCCGCAGCGACGCAGACTGTCAGCACGCCTGCTTCAGGAACATCCACCTCCAAGACTGCGTCGGCCCCTCGGAAGGTGGCCAGTCCTGCGGTGGCTCGCAGCAGGGCTGAGTCGTCGGTCGTGAGTCGCAGGTGCTCGGGCCGGAGTGCCAAGAGGGCAGAGGTCGAGACGGCCGGTACCTGGTCAGCACAGCGAGCGGTGACGATCTGGCCACCACGCAGCTGAACGGTGCACCGGTCACCGCAACGCTGCTGGACCTCACAGGCGAGGAGGTTGGACTCACCGACGAACTCCGCGACGAATCGGTTGGCGGGCTGGTCGTAGATCTCCTGAGGCGTCCCCAGCTGCTGGATCCGTCCTTCTTCCATCAGGGCGATGCGGTGGGAGAGGGCGAACGCCTCCTCCTGATCGTGGGTCACGAAGATGAACGTGGTCCCGAGCTCCGCCTGGAGCGTCCGCAGCTCGTGTTGGAGACGCTTGCGGAGTTGTAAGTCGAGCGCGGCAAGAGGTTCGTCCAGGAGCAGCAGCTGGGGCCGTTTGACCAATGCCCGCGTCAGGGCGACCCGTTGCTGCTGACCGCCCGAGAGCTGGGTCACGTCGCTTTCCGCCTTGTCGGTCAACCCCACGAGGTCAAGTGCGTCGGCAACTCGTCGGCGGATCTCCTCGAGGGGCCGGCGCTCGGCGTGGAGTCCGTAGGCGACGTTCTCCGCCACGGTCATGTGCGGGAACAGCGCGTAGTTCTGGAAGACCAGGTTGACCGGACGCCGCTCCGGGGGGGTGGCGAGGAGATCGAGGGGCCCCAACCGGATGGTGCCCGCTGTCGACGTCTCGAGGCCGGCGATGATCCGGAGCAGCGTGGTCTTGCCACAGCCGGAAGGTCCCAACAGGGTGAAGAACTCGCCTTGTCGGATGTCGAGGTCGATTGGAGCCAAGACGGTCTGTTGCGCATAGAGCTTGGTCACGCCGCGCAGCTCCAGGAAGGGTGTCGGTCCGGCGGTCTGCTCGGCGAGCGGTGCCAGTGACGGGCCCAGCAGGCTCATAAGGTTCCTGCTTGGGAGTTCCGTTGTGAAATGACTCGGCTCGCGATGCGGGTGGCCACGACAAGGCTCACCAGCGAGACGGCCAGCACCATCACGGCGATCGCGTTGATGCCCGGGGTGAGGGCGCGTCGGGCCCGGCTGAGGATCCAGACCGGCAACGTGGAGTCGCCGCCCAGGGTGAACGTGGAGATGAGGATCTCATCGAGCGCGACGGAAGCGGCGAGGAGCGCGCCGCCGGCCAGGCTCGGGAGCAGTAGCGGGAACACAACGGTGCGGAGCGCACGTCGCGCCGTCGAGCCGAGGTCCCGACCGCTCTCGGTCAGTCGATCATCGATCGAGAGGATCCGTGCTCGGACGATCAGGGCGACGAATGGGACTGCGTAGAGGGCTTGCGCAGCGAGCGTGACTCCGAGCCCGAGCCGTATGCCGGTGTCGTTCGCTGCGGTCAGCAGAGCCGCACCGATGAGCACCCCAGGCACGACCAAGGGAGCCAGGACGGCGACCCAAAGGACCCGCCTGAACCAGCCCTGCGCGCGCACCAGGGAAAAGGCGGCCGGAACCCCGATCGCGAGCGCAGCCAACATCGTCAGCACGGCCAGCTTCAGGCTGTTCGCCATCGAGTCGATCAGCCCGGCCTCGTCGAGCACCGCTGGGTACCAGCTCAGCGTGAGGCCTCGCATCGGCAAGCCGACGCTGCGGTTCGTGTTCAGGGAGAAGACCACGACGACGACGAGCGGTGCCACGAGGAAGGCGATCAGAGCGCTGGCGACAGGGGCAGAGAGGCTGGTGCGTATGCGCCTCCGGCGGTGCCGCTGAGCGGGCCGGAACGCCATCGCCGCTCGATGGGCGACCGAGGCGGAGATCCGGGCCGCTGCCAGCACCAGCCCGAGAGTCGCGAGCGTGCAGACGATGGTGGCGACCCCGAGCGCTGCGCCGAGGGGGTAGTCGCCGCGACTCAGCACTGCGCTCTGGATGGTCGTGCCCACCATCTGTCCCTTCGGCCCGCCGACCAGGGCCGGCGTCACGAAGTCTGCCGAAGCGATGATGGCCGTCAGGGCGAAGGCGCTTGCGACTGCTCGCGTTGTCTGCGGCGCCACGACGGAGGCCACGGTGCGCCAACGTCCGCCACCAAGGTCTGCCGACGCCTCCAGCTGGCCGCGGTCGATGCCGCTCATGTTGGCAGTGATGATGAGCGCAGCGACCGGCAGGTAGAGGTACACCATCGTGATGACGATGGCGGGGTAACCGTAGGAGAGCGCGACCACGGGCTGGTCGGTGATGCCGACCGCTTGCAGCGTCGCGTTCACCAGCCCGTTGCTGCCGAGGATGGAGCTCCAGGCGTAGATGCGGACGATGTACGCAGCGAGGCTCGAGACCAGCACCACGCCGAGCAGCGCATTGCCCCACCGACCGAACCGGAACGTGATCGCGTACGCCAGGACGAATGCGCACAGCACGACGATCCCTGCAACGATCACTGCGACGACCGCCGACCGGAGCATCAGCTCTCGGAACTCCGGTGACGTCACGACCTCCCGGTAGCTGTCGAGCGTGTAGGTGTCACCGACCCCGAACAGCTCACTCGAGCGGAACGAGTACGACAGGAAGACGGCGATCGGAACGAGGAGCACCGTGGTGACGAGCCCCAGGAGCGGGATGCCGCCCAGCAGGCCGGCCGGCGCGACGAGCCGGCGTCGCATGACCCCAGCTGTGCGTGGCGCAGCCACCGACACCATCAGAGGCTGGCCTTGAAGCGGTCCCACGCCTCGATGAGGGTCTGTTCGCCGACCGCCTCGGGTGAATCCTCGAGCGGGAACCCCTCGCGGATCGGTGCCTGCGAGAGCACCTCGGTGATGTCGTCGTAGCGGAGGATATCGGGAACAGCTACGTTGGCGCTTGCCAGCACCGGGTACGACAGCGACGTCTCGGCGATCGCCTTCTGCGCTGGCTCGGAGATCGAGTTCTCCAAGTAGCTGTAGCTCGCAGGCAGCGGTGCGCCCGGAAGGACCGAAAGTGCATCCAGGAACGTCGCCGAGCCGAAGAACTTCCACTCGACGTTGGCGCCGGCGTCCTTGGCGAGGAACACGCTCGGACCGTAGGCGGTGAGTTCCATGGCGATCTCGCCCCTGGCGAACAGGTTCACCTCTTCGCCGAAGGGATGGATCGTCTTGATCTGTGGCTTCAGCTGCTCAAGTTGGGACTCCATCTCGACGAGCTGATCCGGCGTGATGCGGTCCGGGCTCTCGAAGCCGTTGACGCGAGCCAGGAACGGGAAGATCCCCTGGTAGTCGTCCATGATGCCGATCTGGCCGGTCAAGGACGAATCGAGTAGGTCATCGAAACCCGTGGGGCCGCTCGCCTTCGCGGGGTCCCACATCGTGTAGCCGAACGACCACGCCAGGGGCACGCCTTTCAGGTTTCCTTCGCTGTCGCGGAGTGCGGGACTGTCGCGCAGCTGGGGGATGAGAGCGTCGAAGCCGGCGATGGCGCTCGGGTCCAAGGTGACCAAGCGGTCCAACTCCAAGAAGCGCGGCAAGGCGGCGGAGTTCGACACCACGAGGTCGAAGCTGCGTTCTTGTTGGGTCTTGGTGAACAGCTCGGTGGACGTCGTCAGGTAGGTGAAAGCGGCTGAGACCTGGTCGGTATTGAGAGCCGGGGTCTCGTAGTACTGCCACCCGAGCAGCTTCAGCTCGCCGGTCGCAGTCGAGACCGCAGCCTGGTCAGGCGTGTCGACGGCGGCAGTCGACGCCGATCCGGATCCATCTCCGCCGCCGCATCCGGCTAACCAGGGACCGCCCAGGACCAGCCCGCCCCCGATCAGTCCGCTGTAACGGAGGAAATGCCGGCGATCGAGCCGGCGGACACTCGGAGTGGGGTCGACGGTCATGGCTGCTCCTTGGGGTGTTCGGGAAGGATTGCGATCAGCTCGGACTCGAATCGGCCGCCCTTGGCAAGGGCCGTCACGCCGACCGCTGTACAGGTCGGCGGCGGGTCGCCGACTGCGGCGGCGAGCACCGGCTCGATCTCGTTCCAACGGTCGAAGTCCACGACGAAAGCGGTATGCTGCACCACGTCAGACCAGCTGCACCCACACGCTGCAAGGACCGAGGTCAGGTTGGAGACGACCTGTCGGGCCTCGGCGACGACGCCTCCGTCGACCAGCTCTCCGCTGGTCGGGTCAACGCCTAGTTGCCCGGAGATGAAGACGAGACGATCGACCACCAAGGCCTGGGAGTAATACGGCCCGTCGGGCTGCTCGGCGTTCGCGGCCAGTGCCGCCCGCTTCATGGTGGCCCGCCCGTATCGGCCGCCGCATCAGCCGACCCGGGGCGCTCATGGGGAAGTGCGACCGCCCGCACCGGAGCGCCGTCGGCGTCAACGAGCGGGAGCGGGAGCGCCCAGAACGTCGCCGTACCGACACCGAGCGCGCCGAGGTTGACGAGATTCTCGACGATAACCGCTCCGGCTCCGAGAAGCACGTGGTGAGCCTCGGTGCAGTACCCGTGCCCGCTCGGATCGACGCTGAGGGCATCGATCCCCACCATGGTCACGCCGCGATGGAGCAGCAGCTGCGCGGCGGCAGGATCGAGGTAAGGGTGCCGGAGGGCCTCGGGAGTGCCCCAGTGGCGATCGGTCCACGACGTCCAGAGCAACGCGACCGTGACCGGCTCTGCGGTGGAGGTGTCGTCGGCGAGGTGATGGTCGAGGATCGGCTCACCAGCGGCGACGTGCCGCACGTCGTGGACCAGCGCGGTTCCCCAGAACTGGTCGAGTGGGACCTCTTCCAGCCGTGCCCCATCTGGTTCGAAGTGGTACGGCGCATCGACGTGGGTTCCTGTCTGGGAACCCATCTGGACCGACATTACGTTGTAGCCGTCCTGGGTGATGGTGGTGGCGGGCGCGAGCCGAACTTGGGGATCACCGGGGAAGACCGGCATGGCGGTCCGAATGGGGATCGAGAGGTCCACCAACGCCCCTGCGCCGGACCACACTCCTGTCGTCACTGTCGCTGCCTTCGTTCGCCCGGGTGTCGACTCGGTTGCCAACAGGGATGCCAAAACGTTTTGGCAAGACGATCTAAGCACAGCTCGCGAGCAACCGCTAGAGACGAAACACGACGTTCACACCTGCGAGGCGAGTGCTGGAGGAACCCGACCCCGGCTGGATCCTCGATAGTTCACGACGAACGAGGTCTCGATGAACTCACCCGGTGTTCGCCGCCCCTCGATTAGTGCGACCAACTGGTCGACCGCAGCTGCTCCGTGCCCCGGTGCGTCGAGCTGGGCTGCGGTGACGGTCGGCTCGACGGCCTCGAAGGCAGGGCTGTCCATCGACGCGGTGAGACCGAGCTCCTGGGGGATGCGTCGACCCATCCGGCGCGCCGCCATGACCACGCCGAGCGCGCTGTCGTCGGTGAGGGCATGCACGGCGTCGACCTCGGTGGAGGCCAGCACACGCTCGGTCGCGTCTGCGGCGGAGCGGAGGGTCAAGGGGCTGGCTTGGATGACGACGGGGTCGATGTGTCGCCGCCGCGCCCAACGCCGGTACGCGTTGACAGACTCTCGGACGTAGGGGATCCGTGATCGGTCCGCGAGGATCGCCGGATGGCAATAGCCCCCATCGTGGAGGTGATCGAGCATGCCGGAGATCAGTCGGGCGTGGTCGACGTCGATCGCCACCACCTGGTCCGCTGTCCCTCGGCGCTGGCGCCCGACAGTGACCGCCGGGCATCCGCGTTCCAGGCCGGCCGTCAACAGCGCCTCCTTTCCGGTGGCATCGACGACGATCACACCGTCGAAGGAGAACGAGCGGCAGTCCCCGAGGGAGGCATAGGTCGGCGCGAGGAGCAGTGAATAGCCGTGGGAGCGGGCAGCTGCTGCAGCCCCGTTGACCAGCTCCGAGAAGTAGAGGGAGCTGGGCATCATCTGCTCTGAGTCGTAGTTGGCCACCTGCAGCGCCAGCATCCGGCTCCGACCGCTGGACAGCCCGCTTGCGTGTTGGTTGGGGACGTACCCGAGTCGGGTTGCCGTCTCCTTGACCCTCAGGCGCGTCGAGTCGCTCACGCGGCCCCGGCCCGTCAGGGCGTGTGACACGGTGGCGTTGGACACCCCGGCCGCCCTCGCGACGTCCTCGATCCCGACTGCCTTCGCCACGTGACCGCCCTTCGTCCCCCTGCGCCGCTGCCGGAATGGGGCCCGGAGGATCGTAGCGGGTCGGCGGCTCAGCTCGTCGCCGCCTGGAGTGCCGCCTGGAGCAGGACGTCGGCGCCGTTCCGGGCGGCTTCTTCGGACATCGATTCTGCCTCGTTGTGGGAGATGCCGCCGGCACACGGGACGAAGATCATCGCCGTCGGCGTCACCCTCGACACGTAGCAGGAGTCGTGCCCAGCGCCGGAGACCATGTCCTGGTGGCGCAACCCGAGACACTCGGCCGCCTCGCGGACGATGGACACGAGGCGTTCGTCGAAGGTGACCGCACGGGACTCGTTGACGACTGTGATGGCGCTGTCGAGGCGCAACTCTGCCGACGCACGGTCGATGGCTCTCCGCACGAGACCTTCGAAGTCATCGAGGCGGAGAGGGTCCTCGTGGCGGATGTCGGCGACGAAGCCCGATGTCTCCTGCACCGTGTTCCGTGACAGAGGAGAGCTGGAGAGCGAGGTCAGGGTGGCACGCGCGTGCTCGCCCATCTGCTCGCAGGTCTCGAAGATCGCTGCGGCGATCTGCACGAGGCCTCGCACGGGATCGCGCCGCCCTACCATCGGGGTGGGGCCGGCGTGGGCTGCCTCCCCGGTCAGCTGCACCGCCAGTTGACGGATCCCCAGGACGCCGGTGACGACCCCGATGTCCTGCCCCTGTCGTTCGAGGATCGGACCCTGCTCGATGTGGAGCTCGAACGCGGCGGCCGGGCGCTCGGTGTCCATCGGGCCGCTCGACCACCCCAAGCGGTCCAACTCCTCGCCGACCGACGTCCCGTCCTGATCGACCAGCGCTCGGGCGGCGTCGAGGTCGAGTGCAGTGCTCCACACCGCCGAGCCCATCATCGAGCGCTCGAACCGCGCTCCCTCTTCGTTGGTCCAGACGGCGAGGTCGATGGGCCGTTCGTGCTCGATCCGGCCCTCGGCGAAGGTGGTCAGTATCTCAAGGCCTCCGAGCACTCCGTAGACGCCGTCGAAGCGCCCCCCGGTCGGCTGGGTGTCGAGGTGGCTTCCAATCAGGATCGGCGAACGGTCGGCGGTGCCGGGCCGCCTCAGGAACAGGTTGCCGATGGCGTCGACCCGCGGCGTGCATCCCGCCTGTCGCGCCCAGCTGATCAACAGCTCACGACCCTGGGCGTCGAGATCGCTGAGCGCCGGTCGGTTGTTGCCCCCGCCGGGCGTCGCACCGACCTCGGCCATTGCCATCAACCGGGACCACAGGCGCCGACCATCGACGCGCAGGGAGCTTCGCTGAGAAACCTCAACCACGGGACAACGGCATGGTCATGCAATGGGCGCTGCCCCCACCCGGGATGAGCGCCCCGAGCGGGGTAGTCAGCACTTCGACGCCGGCGGCGTCGAGCTTGCGGTTCACGCCGGCGTTCTCTTCAGAGGACACCACCCGCTGGCCGTCGACGGCCAGGATATTGCATCCGAGGGCGATGGCCTCCCCGTAGGTGACCGGGATCAACTCGATCTCGTGGTCGGCGGCGATCTGGTGGAGCGCTGGAGGCACGGCTTCGACACAACACAGCGCAAGGTGCTCGTTGACCATCGTGAAGATCAGGTCCAGGTGGCAGAAGTGGTCGTCGAACTCGATGACATGCGCGTCCCACCCCTCTGAGCGAAACCACCCGCAGAGCTGACCGGCGCCGGCCGCGTTGGTCCGCTCCCCGCTGCATCCGACCAACAGGAGGCCTGGTTTCGCGATGGAGACGTCCCCTCCTTCGACGGACCCTTTGGTCACGAAGTTCCAGATCGACTCGCCACGGCGTTCGTAGAAGCGGAGGAGGTGGGCGTACTCCCCCCATCGCTGCGGCTTCCGCATTTGGGTGATGACCGGACCCCAGGGAGTCATCAGCGACGAGTCGCGGGTGTACACCATGTAGGGGAGTCCCTCGTCGGGCTGGAGCCGATGCACCGACGCACCGGTCGATTCGATCGTGGCGACGAGTTGCTCGTGTTGGTCGACAGCCGCGGCGACGTCAGCGGCACCGCCGCGAGCGAGCTCCCGACGAGTGGTCGCGTTGACCGGCAGGAACTCGAAGTGCCGAGGGGAGCACATCAGCACCTCCCGGAGCGGGCTGCTCTCCGAAGCGACACCTCTCGACATGGTTCCTCCTGGGCCGTGTGATGAAACGTTTTAGCAAAGAAACTGGCTGCGCTGAGGGAGCGGCCCTCACCGCAACAGAAAGAGCGTCTCGTCGGTCATCGACATGGCGGCCTCGAAGGGGCCCTCCGTCGTGTTGCCGGAGTCGCCGACGCCGCCGTACGGCATGTTGTCGGCCCGCCACGTCGGAACGTCGTTCATGACAACGCCGCCGACCCGCAGGTCGTCGATCGCGCTTCGAGCAACGTTCAGGTCCATGGTGGAAACGCCTTCTTGCAGGCCGAAGCGGGTGGAGTTCGCCAGGCCGATCGCCTCGTCGGGATCGTCGTAGGGCCGCACCCCGACGAGCGGCCCGAACACCTCTTCGTCCCAGGCTTCCATCCCCGGTCCGACCTCGTCGAGGACGATGGGGTCGACCACCGGGGCATGTTCCGTGGCACCTCCCCGAACGAGGCGTGCGCCAGCGGCAGTCGCGTTCGCGGCCGATCCGAGCACACGAGTGGCAGCCCGACCGTCGATGCGGCGGACACGTCGGTCGCCTCATCGGCCGGCGCGCCCGTCACGAGCTCGGCGACCGCCTCGTCAGGAGATGAGCGACACCGAGGAATGCGTGGCCAGGCGCGCCGCGACGTCGTCGGCGCACGTGACGACGATCAGGTGGGCGGGCGGCAAACCGGCTGGTACGGCCAAGCGAGCGAGTTCGAGCGCGACAGTCGGAGCGAGCAGCAACGGCTTCAGGACGACGGGCGCTCCGACTGCGATCGCGGGTCCGACCTTGTGCGCCACCAGGTTGAGCGGGAAGCTGACCGGTGAGATCGCCACCACGACACCGACCGGCCGTCAGAGCGTCCATGCGATCGACCCGGCTCCGTTCTCGGCTGCGTCGGTGGGGATAGTCCTCCCGGTAATGCTCCGGGCCACGGCGGCGCTGAAGGCAATGGTGGAGACGGTCCGATCGACCTCGAGCCGTGCGACGCTGATCGGCTCGGCCGCCTCGCGGCAGATCACCTGAGCGAGCAGCTCGTGGTGCTCGGCGATGAGTGAGGTCAGTCGGTCGAGCACCGAAGCGCGTTCCGACGCCGGAAGGCGGGGCGCCGGGGCGGCACCGGACGCCACGTCGACGGCCCGGTCGATCTCCTCAATAGGGAGCAGCGGCACGGGTGCGACCTCGACGCCCGAGTAGGGGTCGACCACGGGCTGACGTTCACCTGTCCAGGCCGGCGAACCGGCGATCCAGGCAGGGGTGAGGTCCGCGGCGCTCTCAGGCAGGGTGATGACGGGCCCAACGATGGTGATGGCTCCGGCCGCCGCTCGACCATGTGCATCGGCACATCCCTGCGCCCGGGCGTGGGTCACTGAGAGCGCAGCAGCGACACGGCGAGCGCCGTCCACACCGCCCCGCTAGGCGTGGACGGGTGGAAGCTCGTGACCGCCTCGAACTGCTGGAGGCGCAGCGCGACGGTGTTCCGGTGGCAGCCCAGGAGACCACCGGCGTCCACGACGTTGCCGTCGGCCCTCTCCACGGCGTCGACGGTGTCGGGCAGCGTACGACGACGGGCGGGACTCAACGCCTCGAGCCGCTCGAGCGGCGGGCCGAGCGCGGCTCGCACCGCCTCGACGTCGGCCCCGACCAGCGTCGAAGCCACGTCACCCCACGGGCGAACCAGTCCGCATGCGCCTGGCTTCCACTTCGCAGCGGGCGATGCGACGAGGACTACGTCGAGGGCCCGGGGCAGGGAAGGACCGAAGGCGACGGGGGCCGAGGCGACCACGAGGTGGCCGCTCGGCCGGAGTGCTCGGTCCATGGCGGCCTCAAGGTCGGAGTTCCAGATGGCGGGGCGATGAGCCATTCGTCGGTGGGCTGCCACACCGGGCTGTCCCGCTGCGCAGGCCTCGGCGGAGCACCTCGGCCGCCGACAGGCCTTCCCGACGAGGACCAGAGCGGTGTCGCCGGTGCGCCCGAACAACTCCAGGAGCACTCTGGCGCTGACGGTTCCGCCGGCGAGCAGCTCCCTGACGACGGCCCGCCGACGCTCGTGGTCGATGCGGATCTCCTGGATCTCTCTGTCGCGGTACCCCTCGGCGACGTGGGTCGCAACCGCGTCGAGCGCCCGCCACACGGTCGGTCCGCCGGTGACGATGGTGTCCAGCGGGTTCCCGTCACGTCGCGCTACGTCGAGCAGCTCCGACCAGATCGCCTCGGCGTCGGCGGCCATGGCTCGCAAGAGGGACTCGAGTGAACACCGAGGTCAGATCGTCGTGCGCAGAGCTCTCGCAGGTCGTCGACCCGGTCGTAGATGGACCCGCCCATTGCGCGCGTGAGTGCAGCGCCCAGCGTGATGTGGGCGGAGCCCAGCACGAGGTCGGGATCGACGTCGGCGTAACCGGCGACGGTTGCGATCCTGTCCGTTGCGGCTTCGATAAGGTTACGGCCGCGTCTGGACCTTGAGCAACACCCTCCTGGCTTCGACGCTGGGCACCCAAGGAGTGTGCATCTGCACTATCCCGACGCACAAGAAACCTGCGGACCCCCGTCGACACGGCCGCCCCCGCGCAGCACGCCGGGGTCCCAGCGTTCAGGAGGCCGCACATGGTCATGGTCGGGATCCCAACTGAGCTGAAGGTCGGAGGACGGCGCGTCGCGTTGACGCCCTCGGGCGTGTCCGACGTGGTGAGCCAGGGGCACCGTGTGGTCGTGGAAGGTGGGTGCGGGGCCGGATCCGGCTTCAGCGACGCCGACTACCGATCGGCTGGCGCGCACGTCGCCGGAGCCAGCGACGTCTGGTGCTGTGCCGTCGTGGTCAAGGTCAAGGAGCCGATCCTCGAGGAGTACGACGTGCTCGCGCCCGACACGGCGCTGTTCGGGTTCCTCCACCTCGCCGCCAACGCCGAGCTGGAGCAGCTGCTCGTAGAGCGTCGCCTGACTGCCTAAGCCTTCGAGCTGGTAGAGGAGGACGGCCGGTACCCGATCCTCGAGCCGATGAGCGCCATCGCCGGGGTGCTCGCCGGGCAGGTGGGCGTCGAGGCCCTGCGCAACTTCGAGTCTCGGGGGTTGCTCGCTTCCACCATCGACGGACTGGAACCGGTGCGAGCGATCGTCTTCGGCGCAGGGCAGGTCGGGTCCCATGCCACCCCGCACCCTTTCGGCGGTCGGCGCTCGCGTCGGCGTGGTCGACCTGGACCCGTACCGCTCAGCCGAAGTGGCGTTCCTGCGCCCCCCATCTCAGCGGTGGATCAGGACTATGCTGCGACTCAAGTCCGCACGGCGGACGTCGTGGCCGGTGCCGTCATGGCCGCAGGGCCGCCGCCCCGGTGGTCCTCGACCGACACGACCTCGCCTCTATGCGATGTGGGAGCGTCATCGGCGATGTCGCCATCGAGCAAAGAGGACGCATCGAACTTCGAAGCCGACGTCGCTGGACGTCCCCACATTCGTCACCGACGGCGTCATACCACTCCTGCGTGCCGGACATGCCGGGGATGGTGCCCAGATCGGGAATCGTGCACTGGAGAACGCAGCGCTGCCGTGGGTGGTCGAGCTCGCTCGGGCGCTGGCGGACGGTGTCGCTCCTTCCTCGACGCTGGAGCAGGCTCGCGTGAGCGGCGGCAGCAGGATCGGGGCGTTGACCGAGTGGACGGTGGCCACGTGAGCCGGCTGTGGTACCCCTTCGCGGACATGGCGGCCGTGCGCGCCGACGGCGAGCTCACCCTCGTACGCGTGCGCGGATCGGTCATCTGGGATGCCGACGGCGGTGAGTACCTCGATGCGACGGCTGGGCTGTGGTTCGCGAACGCCGGTCACGGACGCCCGGAGATCGGGCGGGCGGTCCAGCGCCGACTCCACGAGCTGGCGTCCTGCTCCACCGTCGGTGATCTCACGTCTCCTCCAGTGAGCGCCCTCACAGAGCGGCTCGTGGCGCAATCGCCGATGCCAGGCGGCGCCGTCTTCCTTACCAGCGGTGGCTCGGACGCAGTCGACACGTCCATCAAGATGGTGCGGTCCTACTGGGACCTGCTGGGCGAGCCGAGGCGTCGTGTCCTCATCCCGCGGACCCACGCCTACCACGGCATGCACCTCGGCGGAACGGCGCTCGCCGGCGTCCCGGCCAACCGTGCCGACGTGGTCGACGCCGAGACCGTCGAAGTCCCGTGGGACGACGTCGGTGCACTGGAGCGGATCATCGACGCAGTCGGTCCCGACCGAGTCGCAGCGTTCTACTGCGAGCCCACGATCGGTGCCGGCGGGGTGTTCGCTCCGCCGTACGGCTACCTCGCCGGTGTCGAGGACATCTGTCGGCGGACGGGGGTAGTCTTCGTCCTCGACGAGGTCATCTGCGCCTTTGGGTGGCTGGGTGAATGGTTCGGCTCGAACCGCTACGGGCTGCGGCCCGATCTGCTGCTCTTCGCCAAGGGCGTCACCTCGGGCTACGTGCCCTTGGGTGGTGTCATCGCCTCTGAGCGGATTATCGAGCCGTTCGTGCAGAGGCCTGGACAGGTGACCTTCCGACACGGCTACACGTACTCCGGTCACGCAGGTGCGGCGGCCGCAGCGATGGCCAACCTGGATCTACTCGAGCGTGAGGCGCTGTTCCAGCGAGGTCGTGAGGTCGAAACTGTCCTGGCCGACTGCTTGGTCCCGCTGGCCGATCATCCACTGGTCGCGCAGATCCGCTGCGGCGCCGGCGCGCTGGCAGCGGTCCAGCTCCGTTCGACAGGTACCTTGACGGCGGTAGAGCTGGCGGTGCTCGCTGCGAGCGTGGCGCGCCGTCACGGGATCCTCACCCGGGCGCTGGCCAGCGGAGCGCTCCAAATCTCACCCCCCGTTGGTCATCAGCGACGACCAGCTCAAACAACTGGCCGACCGCTTCCACGCAACGTTGGAGGAGCTCCAGCGAGAGCTGGGCCCCCGAACGTAGCCGGCCATCCCATCTCGCCTCCAACCCGAAGGAGCTTCCGTGGCACCACAACCGGAGAACGCACCCTCCACCCAGCTGATCACCCACATGGACGACCTGCCACGAAGCGACGGAGCGCTCTTTCGAGACATGCGGCTTCCCGACGGTCGGGGACAGGTCACCCATGTCATCGGCCACCTCGAGGAGGCCGCTCGGCACGGCGTCGCACCCGAGGACCGGCCGGTGGTCAACCAGCGGGCCGGCTACTGCGTCACGTACGCCTACCACGAGCCGGGCACCGGAGCGCCTCGTCACCGGCACTCGGCGTACGAGACGCTTATCGCGCTCGATGGCGCGTGGGACGTCACCTGGTACGAGGGTCGGGTGGAGCAACACACCGAGCTGCGGTCTGGAGACACCATCACTGCTCCGCCGGGCATGGAGGTGGGCTTCCGCAACCTGACGACACCGCCCGGTCGACCTACGGCGACGATCATCTCGATCCTCGGCACGGATGACCCCGACATCGCCTATCCCGACGATGTCGAGCAACGGCTGAAAGCCCTGGGCCTGTGACTGACCACCGCCATGCGGCCCCATGGCGGTGGTCAGTCAGCGCCCGTGTCGCGACGCAGGTTCAGCAGTGATTCGGATACCTCTGAAGCAGGTTACCCACGAATTCATGCCCTCACGCTCGGTGTCCGTCAGACCGGGGTACCTCCACGGCGATCCCGAAGCGTTGCCG
>Ga0105047_10011653_pt1 | contig 14245 bp, 12 predicted proteins | sample MAT04_FD_78384 | JGI IMG/M metagenome (GOLD analysis project Ga0105047, IMG submission 78384) | Freshwater microbial communities from Lake Fryxell liftoff mats and glacier meltwater in Antarctica - MAT-04 (megahit assembly) | ecosystem: Environmental > Aquatic > Freshwater > Ice > Liftoff... | reverse complement strand
CTGCGGCTTTAGCCGACTTTGCGGCCGCACTGGCACTGGACCCTGACCGGGCTGGTGCGCATGCGTGGCGTGGCGCGATTTACCTGGTGGAGGCGCAATACGCCAATGCCCGAGAAGAGTGCGCCGCCCTGCTGCGGCTGCAGCGCCCGGTGCTCCATGGCGGCTGCGCCGGTCTGGTACAGGCGTATACAGGCCAGCTCACAGGCGGCTACGCCACGCTGCAACAAGCCCTCGCGATCACCCGTGATGACGATCAGCGCCGGTGGTTACTGACCCGGCTGGGCGAAGTGGCCGCTTGGCAGGGCCAGTCCGCCAAGGCCGAGCGCCACTATCTCGAGGCCCTGGCGCTAGGGCAAGACGATGGCTATCTGTTGGCGGCCTGGGCTGACTTTTTGCTCGACAACAACCGCCCTGCTGAAGTTGCCAAGTTGCTGGCGCCCTGGGAGGCATCTGACGGGCTGCTGCTTCGCCTGGCCGAGGCAGAAGTGCGGCTGCAACTGCCGGCAGCGACCGCGCACATTCAGGCCTTGGACGACCGCTTTGCCGCTGCAAAGCTACGCGGCGACACCACCCACCGGGCAGAAGAGGCGCGCTTTCAATTGCGGCTACGCAAGAACCCTGCACTGGCCGCGCAATTGGCCTCTGCCAACTACCAAGAGCAAAAGGAGCCGCGTGACGCGCGCGTTTTGCTGGAATCCGCGCTGGCGGCCAAGGACGGCGATGCTGCCACAGCAGCCCGCGACTGGCTGCAAAGCAGTGGCTTTGAAGACGCACGCCTGCGTGCCCTCGCGGCGCAAATTGCGCAATTACCGATTGGCTTAAAGAAGCCCGGAGGCAGCCCATGATGCGCCTCGCCCTCCTGGTTGCTCTGCTGTTGTTTCATGCCGGTGCCTGGGCGCACAAGGCCAGCGACAGCTACTTGGTGGTGGACGCCAAAGGCGCTGCCATTACGGCCCAATGGGACATTGCCCTTCGTGACATCGACTTTGCGCTGGGCCTTGACCGTGATGGCAATGCCGAAATTACCTGGGGCGAGCTGCGTGCGCGTGAGAACGACGTATTCGCATGGGCCTTGAGCCGCCTCGAGATTGCGCGCGGCGCCACTTGCCCGCTCAAGGTCTCGAACCTGCAGGTGGATGACCACACTGACGGTGGCTACGCGGTGCTGAACATCACTGGCGAGTGTCCGGCCGCCGCAGGCGACCTGGGGTTGCAATACCGCTTGCTGTTTGATTTGGACAATCTGCACCGCGGCCTGTTACGCCTGAACCTGGACGGCGCCACGCATACCACGGTGTTGTCGCCGACCAGCGGGCTGGTGCAATTCAGTGCGGCGAAGGCATCGCACTGGGAACAGTTCACGCAGTACCTGGTCGAGGGCATTTGGCACATCTGGATTGGCTTTGACCACATTCTGTTTTTGCTCTCACTGCTGCTTCCTTCTGTGCTGGTGGTGCAAATGCGGCAATGGCGGGGTGTGGGGAATTTCGGCGTGGCTTGGCGGGAGGTGCTGTGGGTAGTCACGTCTTTCACAGCGGCGCACTCCATTACCTTGTCGCTCGCGGCGCTGGGGCTGGTTTCACTGCCCTCGCGGCTGGTCGAGTCCGCCATCGCGCTCTCAGTTGTGCTGGCTGCTGCCAACAACCTATGGCCCGTAGTAGCGCACCGGCGATGGCTGGTAGCCTTCGGATTTGGTCTGATTCATGGCTTCGGGTTTGCTAGCGTGCTGGCCGATCTGGGTTTGCCGGCTGATGCACTGGTGCTGTCGCTGCTCGGCTTCAATGCCGGCGTAGAGGTGGGGCAAATGGCCATCGTGGCGGCTTTTTTGCCAGTGGCGTTTTTATTACGCAATACGCGCTTTTACCTGCGAGGGGTGTTCGTGCTGGGGTCGTGGCTGACGATGCTGGTTGCCTTGGTGTGGTTGGTCGAGCGTGCTTTTGACCTCAAGCTGATGAGCGTCTGAGCGTGCTCGCGCTTTTGCGGCGGTCGTTGTGTCGTGGCGACGGCGGACCAGGCCGTTAACAAGTCAGCGGTGGCCACCCGGAGCCTGGTTAGCAGAAATCGGCTCCAGCAAGGGATCATCGTCACCTGCCACGCTGAACGGGGGGATGTTTGCAGCCTCAATTTTTGAGTCCACCGATGGAGGCGGCCTGGCGTCTTTGGCGGCAGGGAATCCGTGATGGAAAGGACGCCCAAAAAAATACCCTCAGGATTTCTAGATCCGGAGGGCGTTTCCACTGGTGCGGGAAGAAGTGTCAATACTTCTATTGCGCCCATTCAATGCATGGGTTGCGCACCCAGTGCATCAGCGCAAAGTAAAAATTACTTCGCCTTGGCTACCTTGCGGGGCGCGGCCTTGACTGCTTTAGCAGGAGCTGCAGCGGGTGCAGCGGCTGCCTTGAATTGCGTGCGCTGATCCTTCAGTGCATTGATTTCAAGGGTGATTTTTGCCTTGCGCTCGTTCAACTTGACGAGGCTGGCATTGATCTTTGCAACGGCCTTGGCAGTCTTGGATACGGGAGCCTTCTTCGCTGCTGCCGGTTTGGCAGCAGGTTTCACCGCTTTGGCGGATGCTTTCCTGGCGGGCGCAGCGGCCTTTGGTGCTGCCTTTTTTGCCACGGGTTTCACAGCTTTAGCGGGAGCGGCTTTCGCCAGGGTAGTTGCAGCTTTAGGGGCCGCTTTTTTTGCAGTTGCCATTTGTAGAGTTTCCTTTTAGTTAGTTCGGCAAACCGTTTCTTGGAGGCACAAATTCATAGCCGCTTACTATTTGTGTCGGCGCTGATTATCCTGGATATGCGCGACTATAGGTTTTGTGGCGATCTTCTCGGGCAAGCGGCGCACTTGCAGGTGCACGCCCGCATGACTTCCAGCGGATAATGCAGCCGCTTGAGCACCCTGCGATGCTCGCCATTCATCGCCATTTGGTTCGTCTCAACCATGCGGTCATTGTCGGGCATGGCTTAATGTGACAGAACCCCAATTTTTAAGAAACTGCATGGCTGAAAATCTTTCTTCCTCTGATATTTGGTCCGACATTCTGGCTGTGCGCACACGCGCGCCACTGGTTCACAGCATCACCAATCTGGTTGTGATGAATCTCAATGCAAACGTGCTGCTCGCGGTTGGTGCATCGCCCGTCATGGCCCATGCCCATGAAGAAGTGGCTGACATGGTGGGCATTGCGCAATCGCTGGTGGTCAACATCGGCACACTGGATCCCTACTGGATTGAGAGCATGCGGCTCGCCATGGTCGCCGCTGGCCAGCGCGGTATTCCCGTGGTGCTCGACCCGGTCGGTGCGGGTGCCACACCGTACAGAAACGCAAGTATCGAGCTTCTTCTGAACACAGCCCTTCCAACCGTCATTCGCGGCAATGGTTCCGAAATCATGAGCGTGGCGGGTGACAGCGTGCAAACGCGCGGTGTGGACAGCACCGCGGCAGCCAACGACGCCATTGCAGCGGCGCTGGCCTTGGTACAACGTACACAAGGCGTGGTATGCGTCAGCGGGCAGACGGACCATATTCTGGATGCGAAGCACCGCTGGGCCCAGCTGTCCAATGGGCACGAGTGGATGACCCGAATTACCGGCGTAGGCTGCTCCGCTACTGCGCTCATTGGGGCCTTCTGCGCCGTGCAACCCGATGCATGGCGTGCTACTGTATCTGCCATGGCGTTGCTGGGTATTGTTGGCGAAGTTGCAGCCGAAAAATCGGTGGTACGTCGCCAGGGGGTGGGCAGCATGCAGGTCACCATGCTCGACGAACTGCAGTTGCTGGACCAAGCCACCTTCGAGGCCCGTTTGCAGCTAAAAGTCGAGCAGTGGTAGCAGGCGCTACAGCATCCATGCGATACGACAGGGCCGCGCTACTCAGGGCGCTGCGTCTGTATCTGGTTACCGACCAGGCCAGCTTGATGGGTCGTACGCTGGCGGATGTGGTGATGGCCGCAGTTCAGGGTGGCGTGACATGCGTGCAGTTGCGCGAGAAGACGCTCAACACGCGGGACTTTTGTGCCCAGGCCATCGCGCTAAGCCAATTGTTGGGGCCTTTGAAGATCCCTTTGGTCATCAATGACCGCATTGACATTGCCCTGGCCTGTGGGGCGCAGGGCGTGCATTTGGGCCAGGGCGACATGCCCGCCGCCCATGCGCGGCGCTTGTTGCCGCCGGAGGTGTTCATTGGCCTTTCGGTCGAGACGCTGGACCATGTTGTGCACAGTGCCACTCAGCCGGTGGATTACTTAGGCGTCAGCCCTGTGTTTGCCACCGTCACCAAAACAGATACCTTGACGCCTTGGGGACTGCAGGGTTTGCGTGAGGTTCGTGCCCGCACCGATTTGCCGCTGGTTGCTATTGGCGGCATTCATGTCGGCAACGCGCGCGCGGTACTGGAAGCCGGCGCAGAGGGCCTGGCCGTTGTCAGCGCGCTGTGTGGTGCGCCTGATCCGGCCGATGCAGCAAGAAATTTCAGAAGGCTATTCCATGGCGAATGAACCGCTTATTTATCCGTTCGCATACCGCTACCCGCGCGTCCTGTCGATAGCCGGGTCCGATAGCGGAGGGGGCGCCGGTATTCAGGCCGACCTCAAGACTTTTTCTGCGCTGGGGTGTTTTGGCATGACGGCCATTACTGCCTTGACGGCCCAGAACACCTGCGGTGTGCGCTCCATTCACCCCATTCCGCCAGCGATGCTGCGCGATCAGATTGACGCAGTGGTGGAGGATATCGGTGTCGATGCCGTCAAAGTCGGCATGCTGCACTCCCCGGAGATAGTGCACACCGTGGCCCTTGCCATCGACAGGCACGCCCTTGTTCACGTTGTGTTCGATCCGGTCATGGTTGCCACCAGTGGAGCGGTCCTGATTGACAACACGGCTGTGGATGTGTTGGTGCGGGAACTGTTTCCCCGTGTGGCAGTCATCACGCCGAATCTCGACGAAGCGGCCCTGCTGGTCGGGCGTGCGCTGACCTCAGAACATGACATGGAAACGGCGGCTGCCGACATGCTGAAAATGGGTGCGCATGCTGTGCTGCTCAAGGGAGGGCATTTGGCCGGAGACACGGTTTCAGACCTGTACCTGGATGCCCGGGGCGCGCGTTTATGGATGCGTGCGCCACGTATCCCCAGTGCCAATACCCATGGCACGGGTTGCACGCTGTCGTCGGCCATCGCCGCGTACCTGGCAGTGGGAGAATCCTTGATCGAATCCGTGCAGAGCGCACGGACCTACATTCGCGGGGCTCTGCAGAACGGCTCGCAGGTGCGTACCGGCCAAGGAAGCGGCCCGCTAAACCACGGGTTCGCTCCTCTTGCGATGCGGCTGCTCCCGCTTTAGGCGTTGGCAGCCGGCAGTGTGCGCTGGGGGCGGCTAGCCCAAGCCAGCGCGAATGTCACGGCCAGCGTGGGCAATGTAGCGCCCCATTGCGGAGCCCAGGCGGCCAGTGCCTGGTAGAGCGCAATGCCCGCAATCCAGAGGGTCGCGGCCACATAGTCGATTTTGCTTTTCGGTGCAGAGAAGCCTGTCTGGCCCAGTCCCAGTCGGCCCAGAATGACGCCGTACAACGGAACAAAAACGGAGCTCAGCATCAGCAGGAAAGGCTCCAGGCTGTGCATAGGCAATACCATGGCCAGAGCCGTGCAAACCACGGCCAGACCCACGCCCCATTTGCGAATCGACCACGAGGGCTTGATGCTGTGGGCTGATACGGCACCCGAGTAAACGTCGCCATAGGCGTTGTCGATCTCATCCACCAGAATCAGGCTCAGGGCAATCAGTCCACCCTGCGCAAGCAGCAGTGCACTGACCAGGCCCATATCCGGCTGCGCGACGTTGGCAACCATCACGCCCAGCGCGTAGCACCACATGTTGGCAACGGCATAACCCAGCCAGGTGCCGCTCATGGCGCTGCGTCCTGAACGTCCGTGGCGCGCATAGTCTGCCACCAGTGGCAGCCACGATACGGGCATGGCAATCACCAAGTCCATGGCCGCCAACAGGCCCATGCTGCCGTTGCCGGGTTTGGCCCAGAAGGCATCGAATCCCTTGGCGTGCAGCTGTGTGCCGAACTGCCATGTCAGCCAAAGCAGCGATGCAATGACCAATGGCAAGCCAAAGCGCCCAATCAACTTGCGCACCAGTTTCGTCATGGAGCCCGATAGCAACAAGACCAGCACACTGCCCCACAGCAAAGTGGTGATGGCGATGCCCGAGGGGCCATCCAGTGACAGCCCCAGGGACTGCCTTGCCACTGCGGCAGTTCCGTCACGCATCACCACCAGTTCAAACGTGGTCCAGCCAATCAACTGGGCAATGTTGAGCAGCACGGGGAGACGCGCAAACAGGCTGCCGTAGGTGTTGTGCATCAAGCCCGCACTGGTCAGTCCGCTTTCGCACCCCAGACGGGCGGTCCAGGCCAGCAGGCCGGAGCCGACCAGGGACCCCAGCACAATGGCGATCGCTGCGTCGCGGGTACCCACGGCAGGAACAAGGTAGGCGCCAATCTGCATGACCAGCAAGCCCACGCCCAGACTGAACCAGAGAGACGCATGTTCATGCCAGCCAAAAACGCGGTCGGCGTTGGTAATGGGCGCCAGGGCTTCATTCATTGCATCAGTTTTTTGTGTATTTGCCATACATTTGCTCCAGGCAAAAGTGTTGGCAGGTGGGCGTTGATCCAACCACTGGTTTGTGTCAAATGAGAAGACCGTGACAACGTGGCTGGATCTGCTTCCCTGCGCGAGGATTACCTCAATCAGGTTCAAAGGGACTTTCTCAGTCGCTCCGCGTTTTTGAACGCGAAGCAACACCCCTAGCGAATGTGCACTTGCGAGCACGGACTGGATTTTAAGCGAGGGAGTGCACGCGGCAGGCGCGCTAGGTAAACTATCGTAAATGGGGTCAACGTCAGCGGAAACCCCCGCCACGACCACCGCAACGGCTTCCTCAGTCGCAGTAGCCGATGGCGCAATGACTGCAAAGCCCGCCGCAAAAAAGGTCCATCCAGTCAAAAAAGTGAAGCATGTCAAAGCCAGCAAGGGTACTGCTGTGAAACCTGCCGTTGCTGTTGGCAAATAACGCTTAGCTACCACCAGAAAAAGGGTGTCAAGGTAACTTGGCACCCTTTTTCGTTGGCACCTGCGCAAACGCGTGATCGCTTCTATTGCGTTCCCCTTGTTCTTTTTTGTGCGCCAGGGGAATATGGAGGCCAAGAGGTATTCACGACTGAAACGGCGGCCCGCGTTAAAATCACGCAAATCACCCATAAAAAGCCCACGCCCTGTGGGCTTTTTTTTCTCGACCGCTTCGGTCGTTGAAAATCATTTCAACTTCATGCGCTGCGCCGCGTTTACCAGGATTCCCCCGTGACCACAGAAAGCTTCATCGTCGGCAAGGACGCCTCGTTAGAGTCATCGATCAACTCCATGCAAGCCAAGCTGCTGGCCCTGGGCTTCCATGTGGAAGAGCGTTCGTGGCTCAACCCCATCGACGGCATCTGGTCCGTGCATGTGCGCGACCGCGATTGCCCCATCATGTTCACCAATGGCAAAGGCGCTACCAAACTGGCCTCGCTGGCCAGCGCACTGGGCGAGTTTTTTGAACGCCTGTCATGCAACTATTTCTGGAACCATTACTACCTCGGCTACCCCTACGCCGAGAGCGAAGACCGCGCCTTTGTGCATTACCCGCAAGAAGAATGGTTTCAACCTGGCGAGAACGGTGAATGGCCTCTGGGCTTGCTGAACACCGAGTTGCAGAACTTTTACAACCCGCGCGGCACCATTGATGCCCACACGCTGGTCGACTTCAACTCCGGCCACATGGACCGCGGCATCTGCGCCATTCCCTACGTGCGCCTGCGCGATGATGCGGTGACGTATTTCCCGGTCAATATCATCAGCAACCTATACGTCAGCAACGGCATGTCGGCTGGCAACACGCCGCCCGAAGCCCGCACCCAGGCGCTGTCCGAGGTGTTTGAGCGCTTCATCAAGTTCCGCATCATCAGCGAGGGCCTGTGTCTGCCGGATGTGCCACAGGAGGTGATCAACCGCTATCCCCGCATTGCCGCCGGAATTCAGGGCCTGCGCGACGCGGGCTTTGGCATTCTGGTGAAAGACGCCTCGCTGGGTGGCAAGTTCCCGGTCATGAATGTGACCCTGCTCAACCCGGTGGATCAGGGCTGCTTCTCCAGCTTTGGCGCGCACCCGCGCTTTGAGATTGCGCTGGAGCGCGCACTCACCGAGCTGCTGCAAGGTCGTGCGCTGGACGCACTGGCGGGCTTCCCCGCCCCCGGTTTTGACATGGAAGAAATAGCCAGCTCACCCAATATCGAAATCCACTTTGTGGATTCAAGCGGCATCATCAGCTGGAACTTTTTGGGCACCCAGCCCGACTTTCCGTTTGCCAACTGGAACTTCAGCACAACGACGGCCGAAGACTACGCCTGGTCCGTCAACACCATCCATGCCATGGGCATGGACATTTATGTGGCCGACTTCACCCACCTCGGTGTGTATGCCTGCCGCATCATCGTGCCTGGCATGTCCGAGATCTACCCGGTGGACGAGCTGGAGTGGGAAAACAACAGCGTCGCCAACCCGATTCGCGAGGCTATTTGCCACCTGAGTGAGCTCGACAATGAAGAGTGCAGCGACCTGCTCGACACCCTCAACGAAAACGGCCTGACCGAAGACCGCCTGGTGGCCGCCCTGATTGGCTTGGCACCCGGCGCAGATGCGTTCTGGAAAGACCTGCGCGTGGGCGAACTCAAAACCCTGCTGGCGCTGGCCTGCGGAAACCAGGCTGCGGTGGCCGAGGGCTGCGAGTGGATGCGCCATTTCGGCCAGATCAACGCCGACCGCCTGCGTGTCTATGGCTGCATCGAAAACCTGCAACAACTTGACGCCGGCCAGGGTGCCGCCCGTTATGAAGCGGCACTGCAAAGCCTTTATGGTGCAGACACGCTGGGCCAGGCCCGTGCGCTGCTCGCGGGCGAACTGCGCTTCTTTGGTCAGCCTTCGCTGGGCCTCGATCTGGCCAACTGTGACATGCACCAGCGTCTGCTCACCGCCTACGGCAAGCTGCACAAGGTCGCTTGACGCCATGAGAACGCCTGACCGACTGGAGCCGCTGGTTGGAGACGGACTGATCGACACCGTGGTGCGCCAGCTCATGAGCGGCAAAGAAGCCATGGTGTTCGTCGTCAAGAACGGCGACGACGTGCTCTGCGCCAAAATCTACAAAGAAGCCAACAAGCGCAGCTTTCGTCAGGCGGTCGATTACACCGAAGGCCGCAAGATCAAGAACAGCCGCCAGGCCCGCGCCATGGCCAAGGGCTCGCGCTATGGCCGCCAAGAGCAAGAGGCCGCCTGGCAGCACGCCGAGGTGGACGCGCTGCACCGCCTGGCCGCTGCTGGTGTGCGCGTGCCCACGCCCTACAACTTTCACGAGGGTGTATTGTTGATGGAGCTGGTGTGCGACGCCGACGGCATGCCCGCGCCCCGGCTCAATGACGTGGTGCTCAGCGCCGAGACGGCCCGCAAATACCACGCGTTTTTGATCCGTCAGGTGGTCTACATGCTGTGCGCCGGCATCGTGCATGGCGACTTGTCGGAGTACAACATCCTGGTGGATGCCGACGGCCCGGTCATCATCGACCTGCCGCAGGCTATTGACGCCTCGGCCAACAACAACGCTGCCCGCCTGCTGGAGCGTGACGTGGAAAACCTGGCCACCTACTTTGGCCAGTTCGCCCCCGAGCTGCTTCGAACCGACTACGGCAAAGAAATCTGGTCGCTGTACGAGACCGCTGCGCTGCAGCCCGAGACCGAACTCACGGGTCACTTCAAGCGCGACGAGACGCCTACCGACCTCAAGAGCGTGATGCGCGTGATTGACGCCGCACGTGACGAAGAAGAAGCCCGCCTGGCGCGCATGGCCGGTGTCAAGCCCGAAACGCAGCTGCGCCCCACGCGTTAGTAGTCAAATAGGCCTCTAGCCCCCGCAGAATATGCGTAAGCAGCTATGAAAATAATAGCGTGTGGAGCGGGCATCTGCCATGGGGCTTGGAGCCGACGCCCTCATACGGTTACCGCAAATCGGTTGTCGGCCCCAAGCCCCATGGCAGATGCCCTCGGTCTGTCGTTTACAGGGCAACATTGCGGCACAATTCCGGCATTCTCCGGCCAACTCACTTGTGAACTGATCCACCATGACTGACTCACCCCACATTGCCCCCAGCGACAAAGCCGAAATTCTGGCGCAGGCGCTGCCCTACATTCGCAAGTTCCATGGCAAAACCATGGTCATCAAGTACGGCGGCAACGCCATGACCGATCCGGCACTGCAAAAAGCTTTTGCCGAAGACGTGGTGCTCTTGAAGCTGGTGGGCATCAACCCGGTGGTGGTGCATGGCGGCGGGCCGCAGATTGAAAGCGCCTTGAAACGCCTGGGCAAAAAGGGGGAGTTCATACAGGGCATGCGCGTGACCGACGCCGAAACCATGGAAGTGGTGGAGTGGGTGCTGGGCGGCGAAGTGCAGCAAGACATTGTGGGCCTCATCAACCAGGCCGGCGGCAAGGCCGTGGGACTGACCGGGCGCGATGGCGGCATGATCCGCGCGCAAAAACTCAAGATGATGGACAACGCCGACCCGACGCTTGAGCACGACGTCGGCCAGGTGGGCGACATCGTCAGCGTCGACCCCAGCGTGGTCAAGGCGCTGCAAGACGACGCCTTCATTCCCGTCATCAGCCCCATTGGCTTTGGCGAAAACAACGAGAGCTACAACATCAACGCCGATGTGGTGGCCGCCAAGCTGGCCACCGTGCTCAAGGCGGAAAAATTGATGATGCTGACCAACATCAGCGGCGTGCTCGACAAATCCGGGCAGTTGCTCACCGACCTCACCGCGCGCCGTATCGACGAGCTGTTTGCCGATGGCACCATCTCGGGCGGCATGCTGCCCAAGATTGCCGGTGCGCTGGACGCCGCCAAGAGTGGTGTCAACTCGGTGCATATCATTGACGGCCGGGTGCCCCATGTCTTGTTGCTGGAAATTTTGACCGACCAGGCCTTTGGCACCATGATCCGGTCGCATTGAGGCAAACGGGGCTGGAGGCTCATTTCATGCGACTTTTACTGGTGGAAGACGACGTCATGGTGGCCAGCGGTATCAAGCTGGGGCTTGCCGGTGCGGGCTACGCGGTGGACTGGGTGGGCAGTGCCGAACGTGCCCTGGAGGTCACCCGTGCGGAGACCTTTGATCTGGCGGTGATTGACATCGGCTTGCCGGGCATGGATGGCCTGGAATTGACCCAGTGCCTGCGCAAGGAAGGGCGCACCATGCCGGTGCTGATCTTGACGGCGCGCGATGCGCTACAGGACCGGGTGCAGGGCCTGGACATGGGCGGCGATGACTACATGGTCAAACCTTTTGAGCTGCCCGAGTTGCTGGCCCGGCTGCGCGCGCTTTTGCGTCGCTCGCAGGCCGCGACATCGGCAACTTTGACTTTTGGGCCCCTGGAGCTCGACACTGCATTGCGCCTGGCGTGCATACGCGCGGCGCAATCCCCTGCGACCACGCAACCCATTGAATTGGGACCCCGGGAATGGACGGTCATGGAATACCTGATGCTGCAGGCCCCCAAGCCTGCCAACAAGGACAAGCTGCTGCAGGCCCTCACCGGCTGGGACAAGGAGATTACCCCGAATGCCGTGGAGGTCTACATTTCACGCCTGCGCGGCAAACTGGAGCCATATGGCCTGGCATTGCGGTCGATTCGCGGCTTTGGCTACCGGCTGGAACTGGTTGCCCCGGTCGGCGCTGCCGGTGCCGCGGACGATTCTTCGGCGGGCTGACCATGCCTGCGCATGTCGGCATGGCGTCGGGTCTGCAGCGTCGCCTGCTGCTCCTGTTGCTGGTTCCCTTATTCCTGCTGTCGGCGCTCAATACCTGGTTTGATCTGCGTTCTGCTGACGGCGCGGCTTTGCAGCAGGATCGCAAGCTGCTCAATATGATGCCCCTGTTGGCGGGGTCGGTCGTGGCGCCCGGTGCGATCGACGGTGCCCCACCCGTTTTGTTGATGGCTCCCCCGGTCGAAGATTTCTTGCGTGAACGCCCCGGCCTGTCTGCCTTTGCCCTGGTCGGGCTTGAAGGGAGTATCTTGTGGGGAGATTCCTGGTTGAGCGGCTTGCCACCCGCAACGGGGGAGGCCGAATTCAGGAGCCAGGAGCACGAGGGCGTAACCTTTCGCATCGTCAGCCAGCGGATGAATACCGTGGCCGGGGAGCTCGTGCTGCGACTGGCCGATGGGTCGGACCCGCGCCAGCAGTGGCTGCGCCTGCTGTGGGTCAAGGTGGCCTTGCCCAACCTGCTGCTGGTCTTCTCGGCCTTTTTTGCCGTGAACTGGGCGGTCAACCGGGCCCTGCGTCCGTTGATTGAACTCAAGGAGGCGGTGGAGCGGCGGTCTCCACGTGACCTGTCGGCGCTGGACGCCGACGGTTCGCCCGATGAAGTCCGCCCGCTGGTGCGGTCCCTTAACCGGCTGTTTGACCTGGTCAACGCCCAGGCCGAAAGCCAGCGCCGCTTTGTGGCAGATGCTGCGCACCAGCTCAGGACGCCACTGGCGGGCCTGCAAGCCCAGGCCGAGGCGTGGGCGCAGGCGGTCAGCAACCCAGCCAGTCAGCCACCTGAACTCATTAACGGGGTAGTCAATAGGCCTGCGGCCCTCGTGGATTCTGCGCAAAATGCTATTATTTTAGGAGCAGATCAGGTATTCAAGTTACGCCAGGCCGCGCGCCGCACGTCCCAGTTGGCCAACCAGCTGCTGGCCCTTTCCCGGGCGGATGCGCGCAGCGCCGATACCCAACCCATGCAGCGGGTTGACCTGAAGCAGTTGTGCGAATTGATGCTGGAGACGCACCTGGATGCGGCAACCGCCAAAGACATTGACCTCGGGCTGGAAGTGGAGCCTGTGCGTGCAACCGGGCACGAGTGGTTGCTGCGCGAGTTACTGGGCAATCTGGTGGACAACGCGATTCGCTATACGGCCGAAGGCGGGCGGGTGACGCTGCGTTGTGGCTGGGCCAATGCCCATGCACACGGTCTGTCGCAACCTTTTCTGGAAGTCGAAGACGATGGCCCGGGAGTGCCTGCGTCCGAGCGGCAGCACGTGCTGGAGCGGTTCTACCGCGTGCCAGGTACGACCGGTGAGGGAAGTGGCTTGGGCCTTGCCATTGCTGAAGAAATTGCACGGGCTCACCACGGTGGCTTGCGGGTGGAAAGCGGCATTGGGGGACGCGGCCTGCGGGTCTCGTTGTGGTTGCCAGACTAGGCAAAACCCTGAGGGATGCTGTGCGAGAATGTTTGCAAACCACCGCTTTGAGCCCCATGCCAGACGCCCTCAACACTTCCATCGAAGCCGAATTTTCCGAGACGCCCACGGTTGATGCTGAAGCGCGTGTTGTCTCCGTTGCCCGCAAGCGCCTCAAGCCTGGAGAGCGGCGTGTGCAAATTTTGCAGGCCCTGGCCAGCATGCTGGAGCAACCCGGGGGTGAGCGCATCACCACCGCCGCGCTGGCGGCCCGCCTCGCGGTGAGTGAGGCGGCCCTCTACCGCCACTTTGCCAGTAAAGCGCAGATGTTCGAGGGCCTGATCGAATTCATCGAGCAGACGGTGTTTTCACTCATCAACCAGATTGTGGAGCGCGAGCAGGCAACGCCCGCAGATGCGCCAGCCGATGCGGGTTCGCGCCAGGCGGCCCGGGTCGTTGCCATGCTGCTGCAGTTTGCCGAGAAGAATCCCGGCATGGCCCGCGTCATGGTGGGAGACGCGCTGGTATTTGAGAACGAGCGCCTGCAGCAACGCATGAACCAGTTTTTTGACAAGATTGAAGCCACGCTGAAGCAGTGCCTGCGTGATGGCGCAAGCGCCGCTGCGGCCACTCCGACCGTGGATGCGCAGGTGCGCGCCTCCGTGCTATCGGCCTTTGTGGCCGGGCGCTTGCAGCGCTTCGTGCGATCAGGCTACAAGCGCCTGCCGTCTGAGCATCTGGACGCCAGCCTGCGCCTCGTACTGGGCTAAAGCGCCTGTGATGCACCGTTGTTGTACGGGTAAACCCGCGGTGCGGTTAGAAAGATCACTCTAAAGCCCGGATTTCTGGGGTCGCTGCACGAAAATACTGCAAAATAGCACGGTCGTTCTATTTTGTGGTAATTTCTGCCCATGTCCATCGCTTCCCT
>Ga0105047_10011651_pt1 | contig 14246 bp, 12 predicted proteins | sample MAT04_FD_78384 | JGI IMG/M metagenome (GOLD analysis project Ga0105047, IMG submission 78384) | Freshwater microbial communities from Lake Fryxell liftoff mats and glacier meltwater in Antarctica - MAT-04 (megahit assembly) | ecosystem: Environmental > Aquatic > Freshwater > Ice > Liftoff... | reverse complement strand
GTTCGTGCCCTTTATGCCGAGCGCGAGGGGCAGGGACGCGCGACGCAAGATATCGCACAGGCCGCTCGGGCGGCCACCTTTGGCGCGATCGACACGCTGTTGGTGGATATCGAGGAGACAGTAGTCGGCACCGTGTCGGACAGTGATGGCGTGGTCACGTTTGCCAAGGAGGCAGGAGCCGGAAATTACGGCATCGTCGATGAAATCGCGCGGCGGGCGCTGAAATCGGGGGCGCGGGTGCTGTCGGTTCGCAAGGCGGACATTCCGGGCGGGGCGCATCTGGCGGCGATCTTGCGCTATGCCCTGTGACCGCGGGGGCATATCGGAGGGCACAGCTTCCACAAAGCCGACCTGGCTTTGTCGCGTCCCGCCCATCTTTGCCCACACCGCTCCGCTAATTTGGCGCCCGATCAGGGGGCGACATGGACGAAACCGATTACATCATCGTGGGTGCGGGCAGCGCGGGCTGTGTTCTGGCGGCGCGGCTGAGTGAAAACGGCAAGCATCGGGTGACGGTGCTGGAGGCGGGCGGGACTGATCTGCGGTTCTTCGTCCAGATGCCGCTGGGGTATGGCAAGCTGTACTTTGATCCGGCGGTGAACTGGATGTACAATGCCGAACCGGACCCCGGGCTGGCGGGCGGCACGGATCACATCCCGCGGGGCAAGATTCTGGGCGGGTCATCCTCGATCAACGCGATGGTTTATATCCGCGGGCATCAGGCCGACTACGAGGAATGGGGGCAACTTGCGACCGGCTGGGGCTGGGACGCGGTGCTGGGGGCTTACCGCGCGCTGGAGGACACCGAGGCGGGGGGCGATGACTGGCGCGGCACGGGCGGGCCGCTGTTCATCGCCGAGAACCGCAAAGGGCTGCACCGGACCGTCGAAGATTACATCGCGGCCTGCGGGCAAGCCGGGCTGCCGTTCAACCGCGATTTCAACGGCGCCGGACAGGAAGGCGCCGGGGTCTATCAGATGACGATCAAGGGCGGGCGGCGCAATTCGGCGGCGCGGGCGTTCCTGCGGCCGGCGATGAAACGGAAGAATTTGCGCGTCATCACAAGGGCGCAAGTTTGCCGTGTGGTGATGGAGGGGCGCCGCGCGGTGGGGGTGGAGTATCTGAAGGACGGGCAGAAGGTCGTGCTGAAGGCCAAGGGTGAGGTGATCCTGTCGGGCGGGGCCATCAATACTCCGCAACTGCTGCAACTGTCGGGGATCGGGCCGGGGGCGTTGCTGCAAGACATGGGGATTCCGGTTGTGCTGGAGAATGCGAACGTGGGCGCGCATTATTCGGACCACCACGGCTGCAATTACACCTGGGAGATGAATGTCCCGACCTATAACGACATTCTGCGGCCCTGGTGGGGCAAGCTGCTGGTCGGCGCGCAGTATCTGTTGACGCGGGGCGGGCCGCTGGCGAAGTCGATCAACCATGGCGGCGGGTTCTTCAGGACCTCGCCCGAGTTGGACCGGCCCAACATGCAGCTTTACATGCAGGCGTTCTCGACGCTGATCCCGCGGGATGGCGAGCGGCCGTTGCTGACGCCGGACCCGTTTTCCGGCCTGTCGCTGGGCCTGTCGAACTGCCGCCCGACCAGTCGGGGCTGGCTGAAGATCACCTCGCCCGATCCCTTGGCGCATCCGTCCATCACCGCCAATGCCTTTGCGACCGAGCATGACGTGGCCGAGATGCTGGCGGCGGTGAAGTTCTTGCGCAAGATCGCGGCGCAGCCGGCCTTTGCGGCGATTGCCAAGCGCGAGTTGCGGCCCGGGCCGGAGGTGGTGACGGATGCGGCGCTGATTCAGGATTTCCGGCAGCGGTCGGGCACGGTCTATCACCCAAGCTGCACGGCGCGGATGGGGGATGATGCGGCGACATCTGTCGCGGATGCGCGGGGACGCGTGCATGGGGTTCAGGGGCTGCGGGTCTGCGATGCCTCGGTGTTTCCAAACCTGATCGCAGGGAATACCAATGCGCCGTCGATCATGGTCGGCTGGCGCGGGGCGGAGATGATCTTGGCGGATGCGCGGTAGGGGCCCGGAATTTTCGAAGGAAATTCGTAGGGCGACGGGGCGGCTTCAACGATTTTCTTGCGAAAAATCAGGAGTGTTGGGTCATTTGGCGGGCGAGATGATCCTTGCGGCTGCGTTCGGGGGCGCGGGGAGCCTTCGGTGGGGATATTTCTGGACGCTGAATTGGGCAGTCAGTTCTTGGCGATGATCTTGGCCACGCTGCCATCGTGACCGAAGACCATGTAAAGCTCGCCCGATGCGTCCTGACCGAAGGACGTCAGACTGGTGAGGGGTTGCAGGGTGAACGGTTCAGCCTTGGACCCGACAGTTTCGCCGGAATAGCGCAAGGACATGATCTCGCCGGTGCAGTAGTCGCCGTAGAAGTAACGGCCCTGAAGCGCGGGCATGGCCTGGCCGCGGTAGACGTAGCCGCCGGTGATCGAGCAGCCAAGGCTATGGTCATAGACCAGCGTGGGCGGGGTGAGGCCTGTGGTGTCGCAGGTTTTGGCACCGAAGCATTTGTCCCCCTCCATCCGGTTCCAGCCGAAGTTCAGGCCAGGGGTCAGTTGGGTGATGTTCAGTTCCTCGAATTTGTCCTGGCCGACATCGGCGATGTAGAGCGTCTCGCCGTCGAAGGAATTGCGCCAGGGATTGCGCAGTCCGGTGAAGAACACCTCGGGCGCGCCGCCGTCTTGCGCGAAGGGATTGCCCGGCGGGATCGCATAGGGGTCGGTCCGCACGTCAATCCGCAGCATTTTACCCAAGAGCATATTGGGGTTCTGGGCGTTTCCGGGCTTGTCGCCGGACCCGCCGCCATCGCCGGTGCCGATGTAAAGATCGCCATCTGGCCCAAAGGAGATCCAGCCGCCGTTGTGGTTGCCCTGCTCGGGGTGGGGGATAGAGAGGATGGATTTCAGCGAGGCGGGGTCGGCACGGTCCCCGGTTGCCGTCAGTGCGGCGAGGTGGATCGTGCCTTCTGGGTCTGTGAAGTAGATGAAAAAGCGGTGGTCATTGCCGTAGTCGGGCGAAAACGCAAGGCCGAGGAGGCCGCGTTCGGAGTTGGTGCTGATCTGGTCGGAGATATCAAGAAAGGGCTCGGGGAGAAGAATGCCGTTCTTGATGATGCGGATGCGGCCGGTTTTCTCGACGACGAAGAGGCGGGGATCGCCCGCCGGGGCGGTGAGGTAAAGGGGGGAGTCGAGGCCGGTCGCAATGGTTTGCGCGGTGAGGTGGAGGCCGTCAAAGACCACGTCGGCCTGCACCAGAGACGGGATGAGGACGAGGACAAGGGGGAGGAGAAGGCGCACCGGGAATCCCCTTTGGTGGTTGCGGGAAAGTAGACTCTGGTCGGGGAAGTGAGTCAAGCGGGGCGGGCCCTGGGCGGCATGGGCGTATCGCCCATCCTACACCCCGCCCATCTTGCGCCCCGCCCATCTTACGCCCCCGCCCATCTTACCCCCCGCGCGGAAACCGCTTCTGCTCTTCCAGCACATTCAGGTCCATGTGGTTGCGCATGTAGCGGTCCGAGGCAGCGCGATGGGGTTGGAAATCCCAAGGCGTATGGGTGCCACCGCGCAACGCCTCATACACCACCCAGCGACGGGCCTGGCTTAGGCGCACCTCGGCGTCATAGGCTTTCAGGTCCCATTGGTCCTCGGCCATCAGTTGGAAATGCGCCAGAACCTCGGCGGCGCGGGGATCGCCAGCAAGGTTGACCCGCTCGCCGGGGTCATGTGCCAGATCGAACAGCAGGTCCGGGTCGGCAAGGCAGCGGATGTATTTCCAGGCGCCGTGGCGCAGGCAGACCATCGGGGTGATCGTGCCCTCGGCGGCATATTCCATCGCGACCGGGGCCAGACGGTCCTCGCCATTTGTGAGGGGGAGAAGACTGATGCCATCGCACCAGGGCGTGATCTCGGCCATCGCCAGTCCGGCCAGATCGCACAGGGTGGGCGCCACGTCGAGGGTCGAGACCGGGGCATCAATGCGCTTCGGCACAAGGCCGGGGGCGGCGATCATCAGGGGCACGCGGGCGGCGGCGTCAAAGAAGTTCATCTTGAACCACAGCCCGCGCGCGCCCAGCATCTCGCCATGGTCCGAGGTGAAGACGATGATCGGGTCCTGGCGCGTCGCCTTCAGCACCGCGAAAAGCTGGCCGATCAGGTCGTCGATGTAGGAAATGTTGGCGAAATAGCCTTGGCGAGCGCGGCGGATATGCTCGGGCGTGACACTCGTCGCATCGGCGTCGCAGGCGTCCATCAGGCGCCGGGAATGCGGGTCCATCTCGTCATAGGTCAGGGCCTCGGGCGGGTCCAGTTCGGGAATGCCTTCGTAGAGATCCCAGTACTTGCGGCGGGCGACGTAAGGGTCGTGCGGGTGCGAGAAGCTGACGGTCAGGGCCCAGGGCCTGGGGTCCTGGCCACGCGACAGATCGTAAAGCTTTTGCGCGGCCTGATGGCAGCAGTCGTCGTCGTACTCAAGCTGGTTGGTGGTCTCGGCCACGCCCGCGCCCGTGACGGAGCCAAGGTTGTGATACCACCAGTCGATCCGCTCACCGGGTTTTCGGTAGTCCGGGGTCCAGCCGAAATCGGCGGGGTAGATGTCGGTGGTCAGACGCTGTTCGAACCCGTGCAACTGGTCGGGGCCGACGAAATGCATCTTGCCCGATAGCGCCGTGTAATAGCCGGCGCGGCGAAGGTGATGGGCATAGGTCGGAATGTCGGCGTGAAACTCGGCGGCGTTGTCATAGACGCCGGTGCGGCGCGGCAGGCAGCCCGACATGAAAGCGGCGCGGGCGGGGGCACAGAGCGGCGAGGCGGTATAGGCATTGGCAAAGCGGACTGACTGCGAAGCGAGGCGTTTGAGGTTTGGCGCGTGCAGGACGTCGGCCGGGCCGTCGTCAAACAGCGTCCCGGTCAATTGGTCGACCATCAGGATCAGGATGTTGGGTTTCTTGGTCATCTTGGCCTCTGCTGGGGGGGGGAGGGGTCGTGCCGCCGCAGGTGGGACGACGCATCACAAAAGAACAACCGAAAAGTCACCGATACGTTACAGCGATACATCATTTGAGCCTGTGGAGATGAAACAAAACCAGAGGTTTTCCGATGAAGCGACTTGTACTTGCCGCCCTGATGACCAGCGCAGCCTTGACCGCCGCCATGGCCGAGGATTTCGGTGTCGGCGTTGATCAGATGTTGGCCGACAAATCCATGGTTCTGTTCGGTTTCGTCAAGCCTTTGGCCGAAACTGCTGCGGAATCGGCAGAAGAAGGCTATCGCCTTGCCGATCAGACGGCAGCCGATCAGGTGGCACTGGCAGAAGGGCTGACCGCGGAAGTCCTGACCCGCGACGCTGCCGACAGCACCGACATGATGGCGTTCTACCCGGCCGCGGCACCGACCCATCTGATTACATGCGTCGAGGGCGATCTGGAGACGATGGCCGATGGCCGTCTGAACCCCGGCGTGCAGCGCATTTCTTTGGCTGATGGCAAGGTCGAAACGATCGTGCGCGGTACCAGTTCCTGCGACGGCATCCGTACAACCGCCTGGGGCACGATCCTGTTCACCGAAGAAGATGATCTGGGCGGCGCCTATGAATTGCTGAACCCGCTGACCACGACCGACGTCGTCATCACCGACCGCGCCGCTGGCACCACCAGCGATGCAGGCAACGTGGTGCGCCGGATGGCGCTGCCGACGATGGCTTGGGAAGGCATCGGGCTGACTGCCGAAGGCGTGGTCTATGCCGGCGACGAGCAGCGTCCGGGCACCGACACCCCCGATACGGATGGCGGTGCGATCTTCAAATTCGTGCCTGCGACGATGGCGTCGGGCATGATCACCAGCCTTGACGCCTCGCCCTTTGCTGCTGGCAAGACCTACGCAATGCAGGTCGAGTGCCGCAAGAACCAAGTGCAATTCGGTCAGGGCTGCGAAACCGGCAATGCGCTGTGGATCGAGGTCGATCCGACCAACGCGCGGACTGATGCCAATGCCAAGGGTGCCACCGGCTACTATCGCCCTGAGGATCTGCACATGGACCCGATGGTCAGCGAAGGCGTGCGGTTCTGCTGGACCAATACTGGCAATGAAGGCGGCAAGAACTATGCCGAAGTGATGTGCGCCACCGACAGCGCCCCGGCCACGATCCCGGTGCCGGATGCCGAGAACAAGGCCGAGCTGACCACGATCGTCACCCGCTTTATCGAGGGCGACAAGGATGCCAATTCGTTCGACAACCTCGACTTCCAGCCGGGCAGCGGCAATCTGTATGTGATCGAAGACCATGCGAACGGCGACATCTGGGCTTGCCTGCCCGACGGCGCGGACCGCAACCTGAAGTCGGACGGCTGCGCCAAGATGCTGTCGGTCAAGGATACCTCGGCCGAGCCGACGGGCTTTATCTTCTCGGCTGATGGCAGCATGGCCTATCTCTCGATCCAGCATTCGGACGACAAGGCGATGCCGCTGGTCGATGGCTATCGCAGCGATGACGTGCTGGTGATCAAGGGCTTCGCCCCGGTAGCCAAGTAAGAAACGGACAGGACATTTGGGGGGCGCGCTGCGAAAACGGCGCGCCCTTTCGTATTTGCTTCGCGTGCATCGAAAATGACCCAAGGACCCGGGGCATGTCGGTCAGCACCCGGCTGATGTGCCGTTCAGTCGACCTGGGTGAATTGTGTCAGATCGGGTTCTAGAGGGATGGCAGATCATCCGGCCCCTGGCGCTTTGCGATGCCTGCAAACCGTGTCAGTCGGGATTGCCGGTGCGAAACAGCCGGACCGGCGCTTTCGGGGCGCGGGCGATGACGCCGCGCGCCTCCAGATCCAGCTGGACGCATTTCATCCACCAACCGGCCTTGGCCCCGCCGGGAAACAGATCTGGATCCAGATGGGTCAGCAGCGCCGATTGCGCTTCGGCCACGGTCAGGCCGGGGGCCGCGTCGGGCAAAACGGCCCACAAAGCGTTGCGCATGGCCATGTATTTGGCGCGGTCCACTTTGGTGATGTGGTTTGGCGAAGTGATGTTGCGAACCTCGATCCGTTCGGAGGTGTCGGGCATCGATTGCTCCTGCATTGGCAAGTTTCGGGTGCGCGTGGCTGACGGTGAACCATGCGGCCGGCAAAAGCCAGAGGCAGGCAAGCGGTCCGGGTCGGGCGGCCACCCGTGCCGCAGGCCCAAGATTTGTCGCATACGATCGGTATCGCGCCGGGAACGGGCGCGGAAAGTGCGGTCAAGTCGGGACACATACCGCAAAGGGAGAGTGCCAATGACCGTTCGCACCGAGTTTCCGTTCCGCATCCTCGTACATGAGGACATCCAGATCCCGATGCCCGATGGCCTGCACCTGTCGGCGCGGATCTGGATGCCCGAAGGTGCCGAAGCCGCGCCGGTGCCGGCGGTCCTGGAATACATCCCCTATCGCAAGCGCGATGGCACCTTGCCGCGCGATGAGATGATGCATCCCTACGTCGCGGGTCACGGCTATGCCTGCGTGCGGGTGGACTTGCGCGGCACTGGCGACAGTCAGGGGCTGATGACGGATGAATACACCGCGCAGGAATTGTCGGACGCCTGCGAGGTGATTGCCTGGCTGGCCGCGCAAGACTGGTGCAGCGGGTCGGTCGGGATGATGGGGAAAAGCTGGGGCGGGTTCAATGCACTGCAAACTGCGTTTTTGCAGCCGCCCGCGCTGAAGGCGGTGATCTCGGTGTGCGCGACGACCGACCGGTTCGAGGGGGACATCCATTTCAAGGGCGGGTGTCTGCTCGGCGAGAATTTCGGCTGGGGGGCGGTGATGCTGTCCTATTCCAGCCGCCCGCCGGACCCGATGCTGCGTGAGGGTTGGCGCGCGGACTGGCTTGCCCGGCTGGAGGCGGAGCCGTGGCTGGCGCCGCGCTGGGCGGCGTTGCAGGCGCGCGGAGATTATTGGAAGCACGGCTCGATTTGCGAGGATTATTCCCGGATACGCGTTCCGGTTCTGATCTGGGGCGGCTGGGCGGACAATTACATGAACACGGTTTCGGCGTTGGTGGCGAATGTGGCAGGGGCCAAGGGGATCGTGGGCCCTTGGGTGCATCAATATCCGCATGTCGCGGTGCCGGGGCCCAAGGTCGGGTTCCTGCAAGAGGCGGTGCGCTGGTGGGATCGCTGGTTGAAAGGCGCGGCGAACGGGGCAGAGGCCGACCCGGCCTACCGCACCTATATGCTGCATTCGGAGCCGCCGGATGCAAGCGCGACGCATCGGGCCGGGCATTGGTTGGCCGAGGCGGTTTGGCCGTCGCCCCGGGTGACGCGGCAGGTTTGGCGCTTGAGCGCTGGGGCGCTGCCCCAGACCCCGGGATATTTGCACAAAGGGGATGGGGGAAAAGGGTTTTCGCGGGCCATCGCATCGCCGCAGCATCTGGGGATGCACTCCGGCGAGTTCTTTCCGATGGGGCTCAACGCGGAAATGCCGGGCGATCAGGCCGAGGATGACGCGATGTCGGTCTGCTTTGACGGGCCGGTCTTGGGCGAGGCGCTGGACCTGATGGGTGCCGCGCGGTTGTCGCTGCGCCTCGCGTCGGACAAGGCGATGGGGTTTGTGGTGGCGCGGCTGTGCGATGTCGGGCCGGACGGGGCCTCGGTGCGGATCGCGCATGGGATGCGGAACCTGTGCCATCGCGGCAGTATGGAAGAGCCGAGCCCGCTGGTGCCGGGGCAGGTCTACGATCTAGCGTTTGATCTGGACCAGATGGCCTATCGTCTGGCGCCGGGGCATCACCTGAGGCTGGCCTTGTCGAACGCCTATTGGCCGTTTGTCTGGCCCTCGCCCGGGGCGGGCCGCCTGACCCTGACCGGGGGGAGCCTTGATTTGCCGCTGCATGACGGGACCGCGCCGGTGTGGGAGCCGCCACCGGCAGAGCATGCCAGACCGTGGAACCACCGGGTCCTGCGAGAAGGCAAGACGCGGCGGTTCATCGAGCGCGATCTGATCACCGGGCTGGTGGCGCTGGTGGTGGAGGATGATCAGGGGGACGCCGAGAACCTTGACCACGGGCTTTGCACCGGCGAGACGATGACGGAGCGGTGGGAGATTGATCCGAACGATCCGGGCAAGGCGCGGGCAAAGCATGTCTGGGAGCAGCGGCTGTCGCGGGGCGATTGGCAGGTCCGGACCCGGGCCGAGGCGGAGATGACCGGAACAGCCGATCAGTTGCGCATGACGGCGCGGCTGACCGCCTGGGAGGGCGATGCGGTGATCTTTGACCGCAGCTTTGACGACAGCGTTCCGAGGAGGTTCGTCTGACACAACGGGGGCCAAGGGGAAAAAGAACCGGTTGGTCGGAGCTGATGAACGGGAAGGCGTTGCAGAAGACCTAGCATAAGGCCGGTCCCGGTGAATGCTGCCCTGAAACTCGTGGCCCAGCGGATTGCGCTGGGCCTCGTCCTGCTGCTGGAGGTTTCGATGCTGATCTTCTTCGGCATCGCGCTGCTGCCGGGGGATGCGGCGCGCAGGCGATGCTTGGACAGTCCGCAACGCCGGAATCGCTTGCGAATTTGCGCGAGCAGATGCTGGCGCGGGCGATCACCGGGCTGTTGCCGCCGACCGCCGGAAAGGTCCGGTTTGCCGGGCGCGAGTTGCCGGCGGCGCTGGCCAACCGCACCAAGGACGATCTGCGCGACGTGCAGATGTTCTACCAGATGGCCGACACCGCGATGAACCCGCGCCAGACCGTGGGCACGATCATCGGGCGGCCGCAGGAGTTCTACTTCGGGCTTCGCGGGGCAGAGCGGGATCGGCGGGTGCAGGACCTGCTGGACCAGATCGAGATGGGCAGGGGCTTTGCCAGCCGCTGTCTGGCGGACCTGTCGGGCGGGCAGAAGCAGCGGGTCTGCATCGCGCGGGTGCTGGCCGCCAAGCCGAAGCTGATCGTCTGCGACGAGGTGACGAGCGCGCTGGACCCCTTGGTGGCGGACGGCATCCTGGGGCGGCTGCTGGAATTGCAGCGGCAGGAAAACGTGGCCTATCAGTTCATCGCCCATGATCTGGCGACAGTGAAAGTCACCGCCGACAAGATCGCGGTGATGTACCGGGGCGCGGTGGAGCGCTTTGGCGGGCGCGGCGCGGTACTGGCCCCGCCGTTTGACGATTGCACCGACCTGCTGTTGTCCTCGGCGCCCGAAATGCGGCTGGGGTGGCTTGAGGAGGTGCTGGCACACCGGAAGATGGAAAGCGCGGGGAATTGGGCCTGAAATTTCGAAGGAACTTCGTTGGCCGGCCGCGCTGGTCTGGTGCGGCCTCAACGATTTTCCTGCGAAAAATCATAGGCTACTGCGCGTAAGTTGCACCTTCATCGTCCAACATGGCCTTGATTTCCGCCAGGTGGAAGTTGGCGAACCCGGGATAGGCTTCCCATTCCTGCGCGGTCTTCTCGGCGACATCGTCGGGCAGGATGCGCAGGGGGCGCCCGGTTTGCAGGGCGCGGATATAGGTCTCGGCGCTGCGTTCGAAATAGGTCATGCGGTTGAAGGTTTCGGCCACGGTGCGGCCAAGGATCAGCACGCCGTGGTTGCCCATGATCAGCACCGTCACCTTCGGATCGGCCAGTTGCGACACGCAGCGCGCCGCCTCATCGCTGAACGCCATGCCGCCATAATGGCCGTCCACCACCTGCCGGTCAAAGAACATCGCGGAGTTCTGGTCGATCGCGGGCAGGCGGCTGTCGGCAAGGCTGGCCAGCACGGTCGCAAACGGCGAATGGACATGCATCGCGCAGCGGGCATGCGGCAAAGCCCGATGGATGGCTCCGTGCAAGCCCCAGGCGGTGGGATCCGGCGCATCGGGGCGGTTCATGGTTTCGGGGTCGTCCGCGTCGATCTCGACCAGCGAGGACGCGGTGATCCGGGCGAAATGCCGGCCGTTCGGGTTCATCAGGAACCGCGTGCCCTCGGGGTTCACCGCCAGCGAGAAATGGTTGGCCACCGCCTCGTGCAGGTTCAGTTTCACCGTCCAGCGGAAGGCGGCGGCAAGGTCGACGCGGGCCTCCCAATGGGTCAGGTTGGGGCGATCAATCTTCATAGGGCCACTCCTTTGCGGCTAGGGCCGAGATGGCGGTGCAGATGCGGGTGAAACTGTCCGCGGCACGGGCGACCGTGCTGCGGGCGCGCAGATGGGCATGGACAAGGCCGGGTTCGATCCCCGCATGGATGGGCGCGGCCCCCGGCGGCGCGGATCTTGGCGGCGCGGATCTTGGCGGCATAGGCGGGGCCGTCGTCGGCCGACGGATCGCATTCGGCCGAGATCACCACCGTGGGCGGCAGGCCGGAGAAATCCGTGTCCTGCAAGGGGGCCACGCTGGGGTCGCCAAAGGGCGCTGGGGCACCGTGGCGGATGTCCTTGTAGAACAGCACATCGTCGCGGGTCAGCATCGGGGCGTTGGCATGGACGAGATAGCTGCCCGTGTCCACATCGCCGCCGAGGCCCGGATAGATCAGCACCTGGCCGAGGATATTCCCCCCGGCCCGAAGCGCATGGGCCACCGCCGCACAGAGATTCCCCCCTGCGCTGTCGCCGACCAGCAGGATCGGACCGTCCTCTGTCAAAGCCTCGGCCACCGCGCAGGCATTCTCGAAGGCGGCGGGGTGCAGATGCTCGGGCGACAGGCGGTAACCGGCGGCGACCACGGTCAGGCCGGTGCGCTGGCGAATCTCGGCACAGATATCGTCGTGGCTTTCCAGACCGCCGACGACAAAGCTGCCGCCGTGCAGGTAAAGTACCACTGGCTGCGCGCCGTTATAGCGCCGGCAGAGGACATTCGCGATGCGCAAATCCGTCGCCGTGATGCCGGGCAGATAGCCCCGGTGAAACGTTCGGCACATGCCGTCGTAAATGCGTCGCTGCTCGGCAATCGAGCGGGAGGCGGTGTCTGGCGGATAGCAGGCATCCGTCGCCCGGATGAAGGCCCAGCTCTCGGCATCAACAAGGGTTTCGTAATCCATCGGCGCGATGATCCTGAAGCAAAGCTGCTGCAAGGCTGACAGGGCGAAGCCCCGGCTGCGTGCCAGAAACCGACGCTTTTGGGTTTCCAGCCATGTGTGTTTCCAGAGTGGCAGCAAATTGCCACAAAGCCCGCAAAATTTGAACAAGTCGGGCCGATGGGTCGGATCAAACAGCCAAGGGTGTGCGCGATGCAGATCGTGAGGTCGTTTTCAAAGCAGGAAGCCGCGCAGGTCGGTTGGTCAGTGCGCGCGGTGCTCGTCACTGCCGCGCCCGATCCCGTCATCGGACGCCGCCTTGCCGGGCTGGGAACGCAGGTGGAATGCATCGGCGATATCGATACCGCCTTGACGGCGGTGATGGACGATCCCAGCCATGCCGACATGCTGGTGGTGGACTGCGACGGCATCGGCGGGCTGACCGAGGCGCGGCGGATCGTGAAGCTGATGGGCGAGGTGGCGCTGCGCGTCCCGGTGATCCTGATCAGCGCGGATTGCGGGCTTCAGACATTTGCGCTGGAACGGCACGAGCCGACCGTGATGCGCGCACCCTTGTCGGCGGTGTCGCTGCGGGTGGCGTTTGAACATGTGTTCCGGCGCAGGCAGGTGCCGCGCGTCGCCTGACCTGGCCAGTTCAAATCGAGCATCACATCAGGCAAAAGGGGCGCCTGGCGGGGCGCCCCTTTTCAAATCCGGTTCGGCAAAGCTTACGCCAGCGTCAGGTTGATCGCCTTGTCGCGGCCATCGCGGCCCGATTCGATGTCAAATGCGACCGGCTGGCCGTCCTTCAAACTGGTCAGCCCGGCGCTTTGCAGCGCGGTGATATGCACGAAGATGTCCTGTTTGCCGCCTTCCGGCGAGATGAAACCGAAGCCCTTGGTTTCATTGAACCATTTCACGGTGCCCTTGGCCATCGTGATCTCCTGTCAAATCGCCGCCCACAAGATGTGACGGCCCGGCTCGGTCAGCGGAATCGAAGGCTGTGGCCGGAGGGGCGCTCAGGTCGATGGTCAGGACGTCGCCGCGACGATATGAGGCTAAAGAGGCCGTTTGGCAAGAGATTTCAGGCGCGGGCCAGCCGGTTGGGACGCGGGGATGGGGCGAGAAGGCAGAGGGTTGTCAGCGCCAGAACCCCGGTGCCGGACCAGAGCGACAGGGCCTGCAGGGCGGAGAGGTTGAAGAAGACCAGCCCGCCGAGCGCGATCACAAAGCCCAGCATCCCGCCCAGTATCACCCCGATCGCCGCCATGATTTTCCCCTGTCTTGGTCAGACCAGCAAGGGTTCGGAATGCGGCGGGAAGGTGGTGCGGGTTCAACCGGGCGCGGGCGGATTGGAAAGATTAAAGCCAAATCCGCCCGGCTTGGGAATGTAAGTCCTTGATCTTGTGGGCGCCTAGGAGGCTTCCGCAAAATCGTTGAGCCAGGAACGCCACGCTTGCCGCAGCATCTTCGCACGCGCCAGGGCTTCTGAAGTCGCGGGCGCCGGTGGCGTCCGCTTGTGCGGCGGGGTCAGAATACGCCAAACACGTAAAGCAGGATAATGACGACGATCGGAACGCCGAGCAGCCATGCTACGAGCCCTTTCAAGATGATGTCCTCCAGTTGGTTACGGAGAGATAACGCGGGAAAGGGGCGGTCGGTTCCGTGGGGGGGTGGTGCGCCGCCCCGGGTCAGTCTGGGAGCATCACGTCCGGGACGAGGCGGATTTGGCCGCGCGTGTCCAGTCGTGTTGGGGCAATCCGGTGCAGCATGGGTTGGCGGAACGGGCGGCAGATTGGCCGTAGTCGTCGGTCCACCGGGATATTCGGGCGGGGAGTGCGGGATGTGGGGGAGTTTTGGGAGTGACGGGGGAAGGATGCGTGATTTCACGCACCGTTTGTGAGCGGTGACGATGCGTGCGAGCACGCCCCCTACAGCTTGCTACGGACTTGCAATCCGGCACGATTTCTTCAAACTGGGCGCCATGAAAACCGACGACTCCACCAACCAGCGCATAGCGCAGATGTCCTTTGCCAGAGTTTACCCCCTGTATCTGGCGAAGGTCGAGAAGAAGGGCCGGTCGCAGGCGGAATTGGATCAGGTGCTGGTCTGGCTGACCGGGCTGGACGTGGATCGGCTGGAGGCGCTGAAGGCCGAGGGCGCGAGTTTCGAGCAGCTGTTTGACGCGGCGCAGCTGAACCCGAAGGCGGATCAGATTACCGGCCTGATCTGCGGCGTGCGGGTGGAGGAGATTGCAAACCCGCTGACGCAG